>Ga0307515_10014356_pt1 | contig 14700 bp, 14 predicted proteins | sample 17_EM_MG_FD_194513 | JGI IMG/M metagenome (GOLD analysis project Ga0307515, IMG submission 194513) | Populus trichocarpa ectomycorrhiza microbial communities from riparian zone in the Pacific Northwest, United States - 17_EM | ecosystem: Host-associated > Plants > Roots > Unclassified | place... | reverse complement strand
GCACCCGCCGCGCCGGACTGCGCCGACTCGCCGTTGGCGTTGTAGGCGGCCACGGTGTACGAGTGCGAGGAACAGGACGCGAGACCGTCCACAGTGGTCGACGTGCCGGTGACCGTCTTGACGACGCCGGCGCCCTCATAGACGCGGTAGCCGGTGACGGTGCCGGTCGAGGCGGGCCAGGACAGCGCGATCGAGTTGTTCGTGACCGTCCCGACCGACGGGGTGCCCGGGACGCCGGGCGCACCGGGCTGCGGGTTGCCGCCGGGGCCGTCGAGGTTCACGTCGTCGGCGTAGTAGGTGCCCTGCCCGTACCAGCCGTGCAGGAAGACCTCGGCCGTCGTCTGGCTCGCGCCGGTCGTGAAGGAGACCGTGAGCTGCGTGTACGCCGCGGCCGAGGGAGTCCAGGTGGAGGCGCCGCCGGTGACGCCGAGGTAGACGTAGTTGCCGCGGACCCAGGCCGACAGCGCGTAGGCCGTGTTCGGCACGACGGTCACCGTCTGCGAGCACTTGGCCTGGTCTGACGCGCTCGCCGCCGCGGCGAGCGCGCGGGTGCCGGTGCGGACCGGGGTCGACACGACGCTTCCGGTGCCGCCGGAGCAGACCCAGGGCGAGACCGCGCCGGTCTCGAAGCCGGGGTTGGTGAGGATGTTGGCCGCGTTCGCGGTGCCGGGGACGGCGAACAGGGCGGCGATGAGGATCAGGGGGACGAGGGCCGCGCGGAGGCGGGGTAACTGCTTCACCGGGACTCCTGGGACGGGGGCATGGGGGAGGAAAATTAACTGTTAAGAGACTATCAGTTAAGTGTGGGCGGTGTCACTGAATGACCGCCGCCGCGACCGCACCCCTTGGGGGGCTACAGTTTCGGCGCCCCGCCGTCCCATTGGGAGTCCTCGATGTCCGAGTCCACCGTCGCCGTGGCGCGCGAACGCCGCGCGACCTGGTTCGAGCTGCTCTTCGACCTGGTCTTCGTCGCGGCCGTCGGTCAGGTCGCCCACCGGGTCGTGGCGCACCCGACGGCGCTCGAACTGCTGGTGACGGCCGGCCTGTTCGTTCCGCTGTGGTGGATGTGGGTGATCTACACCTACCAGGCCAACCGCTTCGATCCCGACGAGCGCGGGCCGCACCGCCTCGTCGCGCTGGCCGGGATGTTCGGGATGTGCCTGGTGGCGGTGGCGCTGCCGGGCGTGGGCTCCCACGGCTCCGACGACCTGAAGTTCGTCGCCGGGTACCTGCTCGCGCGGGCGATCCCGGCGGTCCTCTACGTCCTCGCCGGACGGAGCGAGCCGACGGCGCTGCCGATCGCCCGCCGCTACGCCACGGGCAGCGCGATCGCGGCCGTCGGCTGGATCGGCGGGCTGTTCCTGCCGGGCGCGTGGCAGGTGGTGGCCTGGGTTCTCGCGATGGCCGTCGAGCTGGCGCTGCCCTTCACGGCCGCGCGCCCCACGAACGCGGTGACGCACAGCGTCGAGCACCTCAAGGAGCGCTTCGGGCTGTTCACGATCATCGTCATCGGCGAGGCGATCCTCGCCGTCGTCGCCGGGCTGAGCGGCACGAGCCTCGACGCGAGCGGCGGGCTGACGGCGGTCTTCGCGTTCGTCCTCGCGGCGGGCATGTGGTGGATCTACTTCAACACCGGCGCCCTGCGCGAAGGCGCGCACGACTCGATCCTGTCCCGGCAGTGGCTGCGGCACGTGTTCACCTACGGCCATCTACCCGCGCAGCTCGGGCTCGCGCTGGCCGGAGCGGGCGTGTCGGTCGCGATCCTCGACGCTCCCCACGCGCTGCCGGGCGCCATCGCCGGCGCCCTCTTCGGCGGGACCGGGCTGTACCTGCTGGCGATCCTGGCCGTGCGGGTCGCGTTCCAGCACCGGCTCACGCGTACGACGGTGATCCGCGGGATCGCCGGGCTGCTCGCGCTGGCCCTGCTGTGGCCGGCGACGGTGATGCCCGCGCCGGTCGGCGTCGGGCTGCTGGCGCTGCTGGTCGTCGGTGCGGCCTTCGCCGAAACCCGTTTGGCCTCCTGAGCGAAACGGGTACTCCCGGGTCGAACGGCCGCGATGATGGCCGGAGACCGAGAGGAGACGGCCGTGACCGGCGAACAGGAACTGATCGAACTGGAGCGGCGGGGCTGGGAGGCGCTGGCGACCGGTCCCGGCCGGGCGACGGACTTCTACCGCGACCTGCTCACCGAGGACGCCGTCATGCTCTTCCCCGGCGGGCTGCGACTGCACGGGCGCGCGGCGATCCTCGCCACGATGGACGCGCCGCCGTGGGAGTCCCACGCCCTGACCGATGTCGCGGTGACCCGCCCGGCCGAGGACGTCGGCGTCGTCTCCTACGTCGTCGGCGCCGTCCGGGCCGCGAAACCCTACGCGGCCCTCGTCAGCAGTCACTACGTGAGACGCGACGGGAGCTGGCGGCTCTACTTCCACCAGCACACGCTCAAGGAGTAGCCGCTTCTTTTCTTGACACACGAAAATAACTCTGCTTGGCTGCTCCTTGATCACCGGCGATGGAGCGGCCATGACGAGGGTTTCCCGCCTGCGCGCGGGTTCGGCGGGCGAGCGGACGCGGGCCGACATCTTCGCGCTGGTCCTCACCGACGGCCCGGTCTCCCGTGTCGAGGTCGCCGCGCAGCTCGGCCTGTCGCCCTCCACGATCACCCGGCTCCTCCCGCCCCTGCTCGACGGCGACTACGTCCGCGAGACCGGCGTCGCCGAAGGCGGGCTCGGCCGTCCGCGAAGGCTGCTGGAGGTCAACGCGGCCCGGCACCTCGTCCTCGGCGTGAAGATCTCGCCGACCCACGTCACCGGGGTGCTCACCGACATGGCCGCACACGTGCTCGACCGCGCGGAGGCGGCCGTCCCCGACACGCTGCCCGCGACCGTCGTCGAGGCGACGGCGGAGATCGTCCGCGCACTGCTGTCCGATGTGGACACCGGCCGCGTCCTCGGGCTGGGCGTCGGGGTGGGCGGCCACGTCGACAGCGCGACCGGGTTCTGCCACGACTCGGCCCTCCTCGGCTGGCGGAAGGTCCCCGTCGCGGCTCCCCTCACCGCAGCGACCGGGCTTCCGGTCGTCGTCGACAACGACGTCAACACCCTCGTCGTCGCCGAGCGCTGGTTCGGCGCCGGGCGCGGCACCCGGTCCTTCGCGGTGGTCACCGTCGGGTCCGGCGTCGGCTGCGGCATGCTCCTCGACGGCGCCATGTACACCGGCTCGACCGGCATGGCCGGCGAGCTCGGGCACCTGCCGCTCGACCCGTCGGGGCCGCAGTGCGCCTGCGGCAGCCGCGGGTGCCTGGAGGCCCTGGCGTCGAACGCGGCGATCGTCCGCGACCTCGCCCGCGACGGCGTCCACGTCGCGTCGGCGGAGGCGGCCGCCGCGCTGGCCCGGGCGGGAAACCCCGCCGCCCGCGAGGCCTTCGCCCGCGCGGGAGACGCCCTCGGCCGGGGCCTGGCCGCGCTGGTCAACCTCCTCGACCTGGAGCTGGTCGTCCTGGCCGGCGAGGGCGCCGCCTGCCACGACCTGTTCGGCCCGGCGATGACGGCTGGCCTGCGCGCCCACGCCTTCTCCGACGGCGCCGAGCGGCCCGTCCACATCGACCCCGCCACCGACGACCTGTGGGCCCGGGGCGCCGCCTGCCTCATGATCGGCGAGGCGGTCTCCGGCCCCTTGATCTGACCGAACCCCAGCAGAGAGGCATACCCGTGACCGCACCGCACTGGCTCGCCGACGCCGTCCTCTACCAGATCTACCCGCAGAGCTTCGCCGACTCCAACGGCGACGGCATCGGCGACCTGCAAGGGATCCGGCAACACGTCGACCACCTGGCGTGGCTCGGCGTCGACACGATGTGGATCAACCCGTGCTTCGTGTCGCCGTTCAACGACGCCGGATACGACGTCGCCGACTACACCCGCATCGCACCCCGCTACGGCACCGAGGAGGACCTCGCCGCGCTCGTCGCCGCCGCCGGCGAGCGCGGGATCCGGGTCATGCTCGACCTGGTCGCCGGGCACACCTCCGACCAGCACCCGTGGTTCACGCACTCGGCGGCGGATCCCGCCGACGACCGCTACATCTGGGCCGACCGGCAGGCGAAGCACTTCGTCGCCTCCCCCGGCACGCGCGAGGGCTTCTACCTGCCGAACTTCTTCGACAGCCAGCCCGCCCTCAACTTCGGCTACGCCCGCATGAACCCCGAGGAGCCGTGGCGTCAGCCCGTCGACGCCCCCGGCCCGCTTGCCAACCGCCGCGCATTGCGCGACGTCATGGACTACTGGCTCTCCAGGGGCATCGCGGGATTCCGCGTCGACATGGCCCACTCGCTGGTCAAGGACGACGCCGACCGCACCGAGACCGCCAAGGTCTGGCGCGAACTGCGCGACTGGCTCGACACCGCCCATCCCGAGGCCGCGATCCTCGCCGAGTGGAGCGACCCGGCGGTGTCGGTCCCGGCCGGTTTCCACGCCGACTTCTTCCTCCACTTCGGCGGCGACAGCGACGGCATGCCGCTGCGATCGCTGTGGAACAACAACACCGGCACCCGCAAGGAGACCTGGGGCGGCCCGCAGGACTGCTACTTCGACGCCGAGGCGAAGGGCACGATGTCGACGTTCCTCGACGCCTGGCGGCACGCCCGCGACGTCATCGGCGACCGCGGATACAGCGCGCTGCCGTCGTCGAACCACGACTTCTCCCGCCTGGCGTGCGGTCCGCGCACCGCCGAGCAGCTCGGAGCGGCGTTCACGTTCCTGCTGACGTGGCAGACGGTTCCGGCGATCTACTACGGCGACGAGATCGGGATGCGCTACGTACCGGGGATGCCGGTGCACGAAGGCAGCGCGCTCGGGCCGAACCACAACCGGGCGGGCTGCCGGACGCCGATGCAGTGGGACTCGTCGGCGAACGCAGGCTTCTCGGACGCCGACACGCTGTACCTGCCGGTGGATCCGGCCGAGGACAGGCCGACGGTCGAGGCGCAGCGGGCCGACGAGGGGTCGGTGCTGCACCTGGTGCGGCGGCTGATCGCGCTGCGTAAGGCGAATCGCGAGTTCGGTCCGGCGGGTGAGGTCGAGGTGCTGTCGACGGGATACCCGTTCGCCTATATCCGGGGCGGGCGCTTCCTCGTGGTCGTCAACCCGGGCCGGGAGGCTGCCTCCCTGGACGCGCCGGCGCGCGCGGCCACCCCCGTCGAGGTCGGCGGTGTGACGGTCGCCGACGGGCGCATCGAGGCCGCGGGCTTCTCCTACGGAGTGTTCGAGCTGGCCTGAGGGCTACCATCCGTCGGTGACCTCAGACCTTGAGAACGCGTGCGCGGACCTGGAATCCGCGATCGCCGACCGCGACATCGACGCCTTCGGCCGGTCCATGGGCCTGCTGTGGAACTCCGCCCAGCAGGCCCCGGCCGCCGAGCTCACCGCGATCCTGCCCCGGTGCGCCGACATCCTGGGGACCCTGCACATCGGGATGGGCGCCCAGCTGGCGCTGATGTGCGGGGCCATGACCGAACGTGGGGCGGACCCGATCCCGCTCGTCGCACCGGTCGCGGACGGCCTGCGCGAGTCCCTGCGCCGGGCGCGTCTGCTCCGCCAGACGTGGCGCGCCATGGGCGATCCCTCGCCGCTGCCCGGCGAGGAGACGACGGTCGAGGAGTACGACGCCCTGGTCGCCGCGCTGACGCCCAAGGTCGGCGAGGAAGAGGCGCGGGCACTCGCCGAGGGGTGGGACACGCTCAACCTGTGGCAGATGCCGGCGACGTCGATCCTGCAACTCGATCCGGCCGTACGGGCCGCGTTCCCCCACCGCGAGGAACTGCTGGAGGGCTGCCGCGAACTCGCCGAGACCCAGCCGGGACTCACCTGGCTGTCGGGGCTCCTGACGGTCCTCGACGGTGAACGCCTCCTCGTACTCCACCGCCCCACGGGCCGCGGATACGAGGTCACCATCGCCGGGCTGGGCGACAACTTCCAGCTCCACAGCCTCCTCGCCGCGGCCCTCGACGGCCCGGTCGAGGAGGGCCTCCTCGGCGACCTGGAACTGGATCCGCGGTGGGCGGCCGTCGCCACCGACGCCCCCGCCGAAGACTTCGGCGGCACCGCCGAGGGCCGCTTCAACCCGGCGGACGGCACGGGCGCGTGGATCTGGAACGAAGGCCGGCCGTCGGACATCCCGCTGTTCGAAGGGCGGCGGGTCGTCGTGCTGGACCCGCCGGCGTACGCGCGGTCGTGGAACAACGACCGCAAGTACCCGATGATGGCGGGGCACCTGAGCCTGGACCGGATCCTTCCCGAGGCGGAGGCCGCGGAGTGGCTGGGCAAGGTGGGGGGCCCGCAGGAGACGCCGCTGATCTAGGCGCGACGGGTGAGCACACCCACACCCAGTGCCACCATCGCAGATGTTACCGACGGGTAGCGCTAGCGTGCCGTCCGTGAAACTCCTCCTCCGCGGTGCGGCCGCGATCATCGGTGCCGGACTGGCCGCCGTCCCGACCGTGGCGGCGACCGCCGTCCAGGACCCCGCGGCGTGCCCGCCCAACGCCGTCGGCCTGTCCAATCCGAGCTTCGAGGAGCCGGCGGGCAAGGGCCCGCGCCAGCTCCCGCAGGATGCCGTGTCCGGATGGTCGACGACCGCCGGGGACAGGCTCATCGAGCTGTGGGGGCCGGGCAACGCCTACGCCAATCGCGGCAACGAAGTCGCGGCCGTCGCCGGGGCGCAGTTCGCCGAGCTGAACGCCACGCGGCCGTCGATGCTCTACCAGGACGTGGAGACCACGCCCGGCCAGACCCTGAGCTGGCGGGTCAACCACCGCGCCCGCGATGTCGGCGCGGGCGTCGACCGCGACACGATGCACGTCATGATCGGCGCCCCCGGCGGCGAGACCGCGCAGGTTCCTTCCGGCGGCGACTCCGCCGACATCGTCGACACCGACGCGGCGTGGGGAAGCTGGACCGGCGTGTACAAGGTGCCCGCCGGGCAGACTGTCACGCGCTTCGGCTTCAAGGCCGTCGCCAGCGCCTCGGGCAGCGCGTCCATGGGCAACTTCCTCGACGACATCACCTTCGGCACCCCCGCCTGTGTGATCGCCGAGAAGGCCGCCGACACCGACGGACCCGTCCGGGCCGGCGACGAGGTCGGCTACACCGTCGGCGTCCGCAACGAGGGCGGTTCGGCCGCCGACACGGTCGTGCTGGGCGACGCCGTGCCCGCGGGCAGCGAGTACGTCGCGGAATCCCTGCTCGTGAACGGGAAACCCGTCACCGACGCGACCGACGGCGACGACGGCGAGTTCACCGGCTCGGCGGTCACCGCCCGGCTCGGCCGCCTGGAGGGCGGCGACGCCGTGCAGGTCTCCTTCCGCGTCCGAGTCACCGCCGAGTCGGCGGCGACCTTGTCGAACACGGCCCGGGTCGACCACCGCGGCGTGCTCCTCGACGAACCGGGCACGTCCACGTCGAACACGGTGACCACGCCGGTTCTGGAGACGGCGCCGACCACCAGCCCGACGCCATCCGGTTCGGACTCGACCTCGGCGACGGCAGGCCCGTCGCCGTCCCCGTCGTCCTCGACGTCCTCGACGAGCGGCCCCGCCTCGCCGGGCGCCTCGACCTCCTCGACGTCGCTTCCGGTGACCGGCGCGGGCCTCGGCCTGCCGCTCGGCATCGCAGCGGCGCTGCTCACCGGTGGCGGCCTGCTGCTGGTGGCGGCTCGCCTGCGACGCGGATAGGACACGCCGACGGCGGCACCGGCATGGTCAGGACCGGTGCCGCCGCCGACGGAACCCCGTCTACGAACGTGCCGCCGCGGGGGCGGCGAACCACCGGCGCAGCGCCGCTCCCAGCGCGGTCAGCTCTTCGTCCGACGGACGCGGCGAGGACGAAGCCCACGCCACGTATCCGTCCGGACGCAGCAGCAGCGCGGTCGGCCCGTCGGTGTCCGCGCTCGCGGTGACCACGTCGACCGGCGGCTCGGACAGCGCGGCGGCGACCGACGCGTCCCCGGTCAGATCGAGCAGCAGCGGTCGGGCCGACCGGGCCAGTTCGGCCAGGCGGACAGAGCCGTCGGCGGTCTTCAGTTCGAGGTCCGGCGCGAAGGTGCCGACAAGGGGATGCCCGCCTCCCATGTCGTAGCGGACGTCGGCGCCGGAGGTGAGCGCGGCGAGGCGCTGAACGGTCACCGGGTCGCCCAAGAGCTCGGTGACGAGCTCGCGGAGGCCGGTGACGTCGGGGCCGGGTGCGATGAGCGCCGACTGGGCGCGGGCGTTCATGATCATGCGCTCGGCCGCGCGGCGGCGTTCGGGTTCGTAGGTGTCGAGGAGGCCGTCGGGGGCACGGCCGTCGACGGTGGCGGCGAGCTTCCAGCCGAGGTTCACCGCGTCCTGGAGGCCCAGGTTGAGGCCGGGGCCGCCGCCCGCCGCGTAGACGTGGGCGGCGTCGCCGACGAGGAGCACGCGGCGGTCGCGGAAGCGTTCGGCGAGGCGGGTGTTGCCGCCGCCGAGCCTGCGCAGGACGTGCGGGCCCTCGCCGGGCGGCGGGCCGAGGGGCAGATCGACGCCGAGGACGCGGCGGACGCTGGCGCGCATCTCGTCGAGGCTCATCGACTCCGACGACTCGTGCCGCGTCCACTCGGTCGTGCTGATCAGCGGCGGGTGGCCGGGCAGGGGCGCGTAGGAGAAGCCGCCGTGCTCGGTCCGGTGCGGCAGGAACGGGAGGACCTTCCCGTGGCCGGGGATGTCGAGTGCACCACTGGCAGCGTCGACCCACTCGGCCGGGACGGTCGCGTGGGCCGAGCGGACGGTCGCGCGGTCGTAGGTGACACCGGGGAACCCGATGCCGGACAGCTTGCGCGTGACACTGTGTGCCCCGTCGGCGCCGACCAGGTAACGCGCCCGCAGCTCGTAGGCCCCTTCGGGGCCGGCGACCGCGACGGTCACGGACTCGTCGTCCTGCGACAGGCCGGTGACCTCGTGCCCGCGCCGGATCTCCACGCCGAGCTCACGGGCGCGGGCGTCGAGGACCTGCACGATGTGGTGCTGCGGAGCGGGGAGCGCGTACATGGGACTGTCGGCGAGCACGCCGAGGTCGAGAGGCAGCGCGCCGAACATGAAGTAGGCGCGGTTGGGTCGCGGTGGCCCGTCGGTGCCGCTGAGCTCCTCGAAGAGCCCTCGCTGGTCGACGAGGCGGACGACCTGGCCGAGTAGGCCGTTGGCCTTCGGCTCGCGGCCGGGTTCGGTCAGTCGTTCCAGGACGATCGGGCGGATCCCGGCGAGGGCGAGCTCGCAGGCCAGCATCAGGCCGTTGGGTCCGCCTCCGGAGATGACGACGTCGGTGTGCACGGATGCTCCTCAGGGCAGGGTGGAGCGGCCCGCCGGGACCGGCGGGCCGTGTCGGGGCCGGTCAGGGGGTGGGGAGGCCGGCGCGGACCTCGGCGAAGACCTCGCGCAGGAGGGGGCCGAGCGGCGGCGGGTCGTCGACGCGCAGGCAGTGCTCGACGGCCATGGCGCTGGCCGACCCGACGACGGCGGCGACGAGTTTCGGGTAGACGTCGCGGGTGACGTCGGTGCCGGTGCGCTCGGCGACAACCTGGGCGAGCGCCACCTGGGCGGCGGCGTTGGCCTTGAGGATCTCGCCCTGGAGGGCGGGTTCGGCGAAGAGGACCATCAGGGCGTCGCGCCAGCGGTGGTCGCGGGGCGTGGTCGCGCCTTCGGGGGCGAACTGGGCGACGACGGCGTCGACGATGGAGTCCCACAGGGGTTCGCCGGCGGGGCGGGCGCGCAGGTCGTCGGCGATGCGCATGGCGCGGGCGGTGTGGCTGGAGGCGATGGCCTCGGCCTTGCCGGAGAAGTAGTTGCGGAAGGTGCGGACGGAGACGTTGGCGGCCTCGGCGATGTCCTCTGCCGTGACGTTGTCCCAGCCGTTCTGGAGGCACAGGCGGATCGCCGCGCGGCTGAGCGCGAGACGGGTCTCGCGCTTCTTGCGCTCGCGGAGACCCAGGTCCTCGGCGTCGTTCAGGTCTTCGATGTCCATGCCTACGACCATAGCCAAACTTGCCGCGATTGCAAGAATTCCGCGACGGCAACTTTTTTGGCAGACCCGCTGCTTGGACGAATGCCACGACGGGGGATCATGGTGAAATGCCCTCATCGACCGCGCCCACCTGCCCCTGCGGCCTCGCCGCGCCCTACGACGAGTGCTGCGGGCGCTGGCGCCCCGAAGGACCTCACACACCGACCGCCGAGCTGCTCATGCGATCGCGCTTCACCGCCTTCGCACGCCGCGACGCCGCCTACCTCCGCGCGACCTGGCACCCCCGGCACTGCCCGGCCCGCCTCGACCTCGCGGGCAGTCCGCGCTTCACCCGCCTGAAGATCCTCGGCACCACCGGGGGCGGCGCGCTTGAGAAGACCGGCACCGTCCACTTCCGCGCGCACTACGTCGACGGATCCACCGGTGGCGTGGTCGAGGAGAACAGCAGCTTCGTGCGCGAAGGCGGCCGCTGGCTGTACGTGGCGCCGATCGACTAGCGCCGCCGCGCCACCGTCACGATCTCCCGGCTCGCCCCCGTCACCGGCCCGCCTTCCCAGTCACCGCCGCGGATCTCGACGGCGAAGCCGGCGTCGGCGAGGAAGGCGTCGAGTGCGTCTTCGGGAAGGAAGCGCAGGGTTTCGCGGGTGACGCGCAGGATCGTACCGTCGGGGTCGGCGAGGGTCCCGGTGTAGGAGACGACGCCGCCGGCGACCGAGTCGACCTCGAACCACGAGCGCATCGCGCGGCCGTCGCCGTCGACGATGTCGCCCGCGTTGTCGGGATTCCACGCCTCCCACGCCCGCGCCTGCGGGTGGCGGCTCTCGAAGGCGAAGCGGCCTCCAGGGCGCAGCGCGGTGTGGATCGCGGTCAGCGAAGCGCGCAGGTCGTCGTCGGTGATGAGGAACTGGAAGGCGTGGCTCGCCATGACGGCGAGGTCGAACTCGGCGTCCCAGGCGGCTTGGGCCGCGGTCGCCTCGACCCATTCGATGTCATTTCTGCGGCGGGCTCGCGCCAGGGCCGCGGCGTCGGGGTCGAGTCCGACGAGCCGGCCCGTGTGACCTTCGGCACGGGCGAGGTGCAGCATCGCACCGGTACCGCAGCCGACGTCGAGCACGTCACCGGCGTTCATGACGAGCCGGTGGTAGTGGGCGTCGGAGGCATAGGCCGACGGATTCCACGGGTTCATGAGGTCGTAGAGCGCGGCCGCCTCGGCGTCTGCGTACATCGCGCCAGTATCGACGCGGCAGGATCGGGCGCCAACGGATTTGGCGCCGGCCCGGATCAGGCGATCCGGGCCGGGCGCGGCGGCGTCACTACGCCGGCTGGTACGACCCGCCCTGCGTACGCGTGATCACACCGAGCCGGTTGGCCGCGTTGATCATCGCCACCAGGTACACCAGCGCACCCATCTGGTCGTCGTCGAAGTGCTCGCACGCCTCGGCCCAGGTCGCGTCCGACACGCCCGTGAACGCGTCGGCGATCCGGGTGCCCTCCTCGGTGAGGGCGAGCGCGGCCCGCTCGGCCGGGGTGAACACGCTGGATTCGCGCCATCCGGCGACCAGGTGGAGCCGGAGCGGCGCCTCGCCGGCGGCCTGGGCGTCCTTGCTGTGGTAGTCGATGCAGTAGCCGCAGCCGTTGATCTGGCTGGCGCGCAGCATCAGCAGATCCTGGAGGCTCTTCGGCAGCGTCGTGTCCTGGATGGCCAGGCTGACGGCGTAGAAGCGCTTGCCGATCGCGGCTGCGGTCTTGTTGGTCATCAGGTCGAGACGGGGTCCCATGTCGGTGTCCTTCACTCGTGGCGTCGCTTGCTTGACGACCATGAGATGCCGGCGCTCCGGACCTTGTGACGGTGACGAGCGCCACAAGATCCACGTGTCACAGAAGGCCGGTGCCCGGCATCTCGTGAGTGCAGGATGTCGTGAGCGCGAAGGAGTCGACCATGGACCAGAAGCACGAGCCCGATGCCGCCACCGAGGCGTTCATCGCGCACCGGAACCTGCTCTTCACGGTCGCCTACGAGATGCTCGGGTCGGCGTCCGACGCCGAGGACGTCCTCCAGGAGACGTGGCTGCGCTGGTCGGGCGTCGACCTAGGCACGATCGAGAACAAGCGCGCCTACCTGGTCCGCATCACCACCCGCCAGGCCCTCATGCGGCTGCGCACGCTCGACCGCCGCAAGGAGTCCTATGTCGGCCCCTGGCTCCCCGAGCCGCTGCTGACGACGCCCGACGTGGCCGACGACGTCGAGCTCGCCGACAGCGTCTCCATGGCGGTCATGCTCGTCCTGGAGACGCTCACGCCGACCGAGCGGGCCGTGTTCGTGCTGCGCGAGGTCTTCGACGTCGGCTACGACGAGATCGCCCAGGCCGTCGACAAGACGCCCGCCGCCGTCCGGCAGATCGCGCACCGGGCGCGCTCGCACGTCGCCGCGCGACGCCCGCGCGAGACCGTGTCGGCCGCCGAGACGAAGGACGCCCTTGAGGCGTTCCAGCGCGCCGTCCGCACGGGCGACCTCCAGCGCCTCCTCGACACCCTCGCCCCCGACGTCGTCCTCCTGACCGACGGCGGCGGAGTCGTCCGGGCCGCGCTCGCGCCCATCGTCGGCGCCGCCGCGGTCGGCCCCGTCCTCGGCAACATCTCGGCCGACGCGGCCCTCGAACTCGCCGACGTCAACGGCTTCCCCGCGCTGGTCGTCCGTGTCGACGGCGAGGTGGACACCGTCCTGGCGATCCACCTCGACGACGGTCTCATCACCGGCCTCTACGCCGTCCGCAACCCCGAGAAGCTCTCGCGCATGGGCGAGGCGACCGCGCTGCGCCGCTGACGCGACCCGCGATCGCGCCTACTGTGAGCGCATGCGGATCAGCCGTGGGCAGGCCCTGTCGTGGCGGTCGGCGAGGCAGTTCCTCACCGACGGCGCCGGATCGGTCGAGGACGTCGTCGACCGGCTCGGCGCCGTACCCGCCCAGTCCGGCGACGCCGACCTCGCCGTCAGAAGGCGAATGTCGGACCCCGTCCCCGGTGAGGTCGCATCGGCGCTGCGGGAGAACCGCCTGCTCAAGACCTACGCGTTCCGCGGAGCCACCCATCTCATGACCCCGGAGCACGCCGGCCGCTACCTGGCCCTGCGGGCCGCCGGGCGGATGTGGGAGCGACCGAGCTGGGTGAGCCACTACGGACTCGAACCGCGGGACTGGCCGGCGCTGCGCGAGGTCGTCCGGGGCCTGGTCGCCGACGGCCCGGTCACCCGTGCGGAGTTGGTGGCCGGGGTGACCGCGGACCCGCGGTTCGCCCACCTCGGTCCCGGGCTCCTCCACACCAGCGACACGCTGCTCAAACCGTTCGGCTGGCAGGGCGACATCTGCTTCGGGCCGGTCCTCGGCGGGAAGACGACGTTCCAGTCCCCGGCGGCGAGCGCGGGATGGCGCGGCGTCCCCGACCTGGAGGACGCGGGTCCGGCGGCGGTCGCCGCCTACTTCGACGCCTACGGCCCGGCGACCCCCGAGCACGTGTCGTACTGGCTCGGCACCGGGCTGGGGGCCGGCCGCAAACGGGTCACCGGATGGCTCGCCGGTCTGGCGGACGACCTCGTGGAGGTCGACGTCGACGGCGAGACGCTGCTGCACGGCCGTGCGCACCTCGACGCTCTCGCCGCGCAGCCCGCGACCACGGCCGTCACCATGCTTCCCGGCTGCGACCAGTGGGTTCTCGGTCCCGGCACGGCCGACGAGCGGATCGTGCCCGCCGACCGCCGGGCCCTCGTCACCCGGGGCGCGAACCTGGTCCTCGCCGGCGGCGTCGTCGGCGGCACCTGGCGGACCGGCGCCGACACCCTCACCGTCACCTGGTTCGGCGAGGCCGGCGACCCGCCCCGCGACGCGATCGACGCGGAGGCGAGCCGTCTCGCCGCGCTCCTCGGCCGGCCCCTCGCCGTCGACTTCGGCTGAGCGCCGCCCTACTCCCCCACTCCCCCCAGTTTCTCGACCATCCGGTCGGTGCCGCTCGTCCAGTTCGCCTTGAGCGCGGCGACGGCGGCGTCCATGTCCCCCGCGATGAGGTTCTCGGCGATCGCCTGGTGCTCGCTCGCCGAGCGGCTGATCTCGGTCTCGTCGCCGATCAGGACGTGCACGTACCGCCGCAGGCTCGCCTTCAGGGTCGTCAGCAGGTCCATGAGCCGTTCGTTGCGGCAACCGCCGAGGAGCAGCTCGTGCCACTCGTCGTCGCGCTCCTCGATCTCGGCCTGCGTCGCGACCGAGGCGTCGAACTCGGTCGCCATCGCCAGCAGGCGCGGCGCCGTCCCGGCGAGGTACTCCGGGTCGGAGGACTCCAGCGCCAGCGCTTCGAGGGCCGCGACGACAGGGCACAGCTCCTGGTACTCGCGCGGACTCACCGGCGCGAAGCGGAAGCCCTTGCCCGGCTGGCTCTCGATGAGCCCCTCGATCTCCAGCGCGATCAGCGCCTCCCGCAGCGGCGTGCGGGAAACCCCCAGCTCACCTGCGAGCCGGCCTTCGTTGATGTTCTGGCCGGCCGGGAAGTCCCCGCGCCGCAGACGCGTCAGGACCTCACGCTTGATCTGGTCCCGCAGCGGTCGTCGTTCGATGGGCATCGCTCACCTCGCTCCTCGACCACAGATCATGCCGTGCCGGCGCCGTCGACGGTGAGCACGGCGCCG
>Ga0307515_10014355_pt1 | contig 14700 bp, 13 predicted proteins | sample 17_EM_MG_FD_194513 | JGI IMG/M metagenome (GOLD analysis project Ga0307515, IMG submission 194513) | Populus trichocarpa ectomycorrhiza microbial communities from riparian zone in the Pacific Northwest, United States - 17_EM | ecosystem: Host-associated > Plants > Roots > Unclassified | place... | reverse complement strand
ACGAGCGCAGCAGCGCGACCGCCCCGACCGAGTTGAAGCTGCGCTCGAACACGTGCGTCATCGGCTGGCGTGCCGAGCGCTCGGTGATGACCACGGTCGAGCAGCGCGTGCCGTAGCGCTCGTCGGGCGTGCGGATGAATGCAGCCGAGAGCTGCCGCTCCCAGGTCAGCGGGATGCCCGTGCGGGGCAGCGCGTCGTCGGTCGCGACCGAGCGGTCGCCGAGCGCAGAGAAGAGTTGCGCGGCGAGTGCGTCGATCGTCAGCGAACTGTCGAGCGCCTCGCGCAAGCGCTGCTTCAGCGTGACAACCTTCGGCCACGGCGCGTCCAACCCGGCGTTCGACAGGCCGTACAACCCGGGCCCGAGCCGCTTCGCCTGGCCGTCGACGTTCGAGGCCCAGAAGCATTCGCCGCGCCTGAAATCGGCCGCGATCAGGTTGAAGCCGTTGTGGCCAGAGAGCGCGGTTCGGGTCCAGAAATCGCCGGTCGACTCGCGTGCGGCGAGCCAGTCGGTGACGATTTTTCCGCGCGAGGGCGCATCGGCCTCGTGCGCACGGCCGCCGCGCACGTTGGTCAGCATCGCCATCCGCCCGTGGGCGGTCATGCCGAACCAGGTGCCACCGGATTGCAGGTCGCGCCCGCTGAGCACGTCGGGCACGCCCGGCTCGGGCGTCCACCAGCCGAGCCGCGCGGTCGGGCGCGCGAAGAACTCGTCGCGGTTCGACGCGACCACCAGCGGGAAGCGCGGGTGCTGCTCGATCGCGAGCGCGATCAGGCACATGCGATGAACACCTCGGTGTGGCGCGGGCCGGCCAGCAAGGGCTGCAGCGCGCCTGCGGCACGGTCGACCGCGGCCTGCAGGAGCGGGTCGATGCCTTCCGGCCAATGGGTCGGATCGGCGGCGTAGGTCTCCATCCAGGTCTGGTGGCCGTCCTGCGCGTCGGGCCGGTGCAGCAGTCGCGTCACCAGCCCGGGGTGTTGCGCGCGCAGTTGCGCCTGCATCGCCTGCGCAGCAATTTTCACGGCCGCCGCATCGGCCGCCCGCACGCGGTAGTAGACAAAGATTTCGCGCATCAGACCCGTTTGGACTCGTCGACCCACAAGCCGATTGATTCTCAACGATCGAGACTTGCGCGCGCGACCCGACCCGGCCTCAGGCGGGCAGGGCCGTGTCGTGCGGCACGGTGTAGGGCAGCGCGGTGGGCCGCAGCGTGGCGCCATCGACACTGGCGAGGTGCAGGCTGCCGGTGTCGAGCGCCGCGAGCTTCACTTCGACCAGCGCCACCGATCCGGTGCCGGCCATCGGGGCCGCGTTGACGACCATGCCGGCCGGCTGGCTCGCATCGCCGCTGTGGAATATCTCCTGCCCGGGCTGTGCGAGCGCGTCGCACTCGAACAGGAACATGCGGCGCTTGATCGTGCCGCGGTACTGGCTGCGGGCGACGATCTCCTGGCCGGGGTAGCAGCCCTTTTGAAAGTCGACGCCGCCGATCAGCTCGTAGTTCAGCATCTGCGGCACGAACTGCTCGACAGTGGCGACCTCGATCGTCGGGATGCCCGAGCGCACGTCGAGCAGGCGCCAGACGTCCGCCGAAAGACCGGCCGCGGGCGCATTGGCCGGCACCACAGCGAGCAGCGCGCGAGGCACACCGTCGACATCGGGCAGCCGCACCGCCGTGCCGCCAGTCGCGGCGCGCACGCCCCACGCCGGCGCGTCGCCGACCAGTTCGGTGGCGCTTGTGCCGGTGGCGCCCAGCAAGGTCAGCTCGGCGCTCGCGTCGGTCAGCTTGCACTGCGCGCGCAGCACGAACATCGACAGGCGCTTCAGCGTCGCCGGCAGCACGCTCGCGGCGCAAACCAGCAGCAGTTCGTCGTCGGCAAGTTTCCAGACGATGAAGCTCGCCTGCAAACGCCCCTTCGCCGTGCAGAAACCGGCGAGCCGCGCCTGCGACAGGCCCATGCCGGCCACGTCGTTCGTCAGTTGGCCCTGCAGAAACTTCACGGCATCGGCGCCGCGCGCGCGGATCAGGCCGAGGTGGGGGAGCGGCGCGATGCCGTCGGTGGTGGATGTCGCGAGGGGCGTGTTCATGCCCGATTATCATCAGCGCCCCAGTTTCATGTGCCCTCGGGGTTTCGACTCTTTTGTGATGTTGCGATGAGATCCCTGCGTGCGTTGCTGATCCTGCTGTTGCTGCTGGTCGTCTCGATCGGCGGCGCGGCGTTGTGGTGGCTGAACCAGCCGCTGCCGCTGGCCGCCGATTCGGTCGAGGTCTCGGTCGAGCTCGGCACGCCGCCGCGCGAGATCGCGCAGCAATGGGTGCAGGCCGGCGTGCAGGCCTCGCCGACCTTGCTGTACGAGTGGTTTCGCTGGTCGGGGCAGGCACGCAAGATCCGCGCAGGCAGCTACGAGATCGGCCACGGCGTGACGCCGATGGCGCTGCTGAACAAGATGGTGCGCGGCGACGAAACCCTCGCGGTCGTGCGCCTGATCGACGGCTGGACCTTCCGCCAGTTCCGCGCCGAGCTCGCGAAGGCCGAGGCGCTGAAGCCGACGACGGCGCAGATGACCGACGAGCAGATCATGACCGCCGTCGGCGCGCCGCCGGGCCAGTCGCCCGAAGGCCGCTTTCACCCCGACACCTACGCGTACAGCAAGGGCGCCAGCGACATCGCGGTGCTCAAGCGCGCCTACCGCGCGATGCAGACACGCCTGGAGGCTGCCTGGCAGGAGCGCGCGCCCGACACCCCGCTTCACAGTGCCGACGATGCGCTCGTGCTGGCCTCGATCGTCGAGAAGGAAACCGGCGTCGGTGCCGACCGCGGCAAGGTCGCCGGCGTGTTCGTCAACCGCCTGCGCATCGGCATGCCGCTGCAGACCGACCCGACCGTGATCTACGGGCTGGGCCCCGCCTTCGACGGCAACCTGCGCAAGCGCGACCTGCTCGCCGACACGCCGTACAACACCTACACCCGAGGCGGCCTGCCGCCGACGCCGATCGCGATGCCCGGCAAGGCCGCGCTGCTCGCGGCGGTGCGGCCCGACGCGACCAAGGCGCTGTACTTCGTCGCGCGTGGCGATGGCAGCAGCGAATTCAGCGAGACGCTGGCCGACCACAATCGGGCGGTGAACCAGTTCCAGCGCAAACGATGACGCAAGAGACGACCCAAGAGATGACGACCCGCCGATTCATCACCTTCGAAGGCATCGACGGCGCCGGCAAGTCGACCCACATCGAGGCCGTGGTCGAGCGCTTGCGCGCCGCCGGTGCGCGCGTCGTGAGCACACGCGAGCCGGGTGGCACGCCGCTGGCCGAGCGGGTGCGCGAGATCTTTCTGCACGAATCGGCCGATGTGCTGACCGAAGCGCTGCTCGCGTTCGCCGCGCGGCGCGACCACATCCGCAGCGTGATCGCGCCAGCGCTCGCGGCCGGCGACACGGTCGTGTGCGATCGCTTCACCGACGCCAGCTTCGCCTACCAGGGCGGTGGTGGCGGCGCGGCGCCGGCGCAACTCGAACAGCTCGAAGCCTGGGTGCAGGAAGGCCTGCAGCCGGACCTGACGATCTGGTTCGACCTGCCCGCAGAGATCGCCGCGCAACGCCGCGCGCAGGCCCGCGCGGCCGATCGCTTCGAGCAGCGCGATCTTGCGTTTTTCGAGCGCGTGCGCGCCGGCTACGCGGCCCGCGCAAGCGCCGCGCCGCAACGCTTCGCACGCATCGACGCGGCGCTCAAGCGTGATGCCGTCTGGCGCCAGATCGACACTGCCCTGAAGGCGCGCGCATGGTAGGCCCCGACGGTCAGTTGCCACTGCCGTGGCTGGCGCCGCTCTTGTGCCAGACGCTCGCCACCCAGCGGGCCCACGCACTGCTGCTGCACGGGCCGCAGGGCGTCGGCCAGTTCGAGCTCGCGATCACGCTCGCGCAGGCGTGGCTGTGCGAGGCTGCGGTGGAAGTCCAGCGCCCGTGCGGCGTTTGCGCCAGCTGCCGCCTCGCGCAGGCGCATTCGCACCCCGACATGCTGGTGGTGCTGCCCGAGGCCTTGCAAGAGCCGCTCGGCTGGGCTGCCGACGACGAATCGGCGCCCGAGCGCGCCAGCAAGACCAAGACGCCGAGCAAGGAGATCAAGGTCGAGGCGGTGCGCGCGGCCGTGAACTTCGCGCAGACGACCTCGGCGCGCGGGCGCGTCAAGGTCGTGGTGCTGCACCCGGCCGAGCGCATGAACGCGATCTCGGCCAACACGCTGCTGAAGACGCTCGAAGAGCCGCCCGGCAACGCCCGCTTCGTGCTCAGCTGCGCCGCGCCCGAAGCGCTGCTGCCGACGATTCGCAGCCGCTGCCAGAGCGTGCCGATGGCATTGCCGCCGGCCGAGCAGGCCACCGAGTGGCTCGCAGGGCAGGGCGTCGCCGACGCTGCCGTGATGCTCGGCGCCACCGGCGGCCAGCCGCAGGAGGCGCTCGAGTGGACGAAACAGGGCATCGACGCTGCGCTCTGGCTGCGCCTGCCGTCACTGGTGGCGCAAGGCATGTCGGCGGCGGTCGGCGGCTGGCCGCTGGCGCGCGTCGTCGATGCGCTGCAGAAGTTGTGTCACGACGCCGCCTGCATCGCTGCTGGTGCTGCGCCGCGCTACTTTCCGGCCGCGTCGATCCGTGGCGGTGCCGAACCGGCCGCGCTGTTGGCCTGGATGCGCGAGCTGAACCGCGTCGCACGGCACGCCGAGCACCCGTGGAACGCCGGGCTGATGGCCGAGTCGCTGGTGCAGCAGGGCCAGCGTGCGCTCGCGGGCCGGGTCGCGCCAAAGCGGGACTCTTCGGTACACTCCCGCCCATGAGCGAACCCTCCCCGCCGCCGCGCACCGTCCCCTCCGCCCTGGCACCTGCCGGCGGGCCGGTCGCGGCCCGGCCGAGCGTGATCCAGCTGGTGTTCCGCGAAAAGGGCGCGCTCTACGCCGCCTACATGCCGGTGTTCAGCGATGGCGGGTTGTTCGTGCCGACGACGCGCGAGTACAAGCTCGGCGAAGACATCTACCTGCTGGGCGGGCGCACCCAAGGTGTCGGCGTGCGCTTTCCGGCCGACGAGAAAACGCGCGGCCTGAAGCTCAAGATCGAAGAGGTGCTCGGCACCTCGATCTCGTCCGCCAAGCCGACGCAGACGATTTGAACCCGCCTCGGCGCCGTCTGCGCCAGGCCTTCGTGTCCACAGACGCATGTACGTCGACTCCCACTGTCACCTGAGCTTTCCGGAGCTGCGCGCGCGCTTGCCGGAGATCCGCGCCGAGATGGCCGCCGCGAAGGTCGACCGCGCGCTGTGCATCTGCACCACGCTCGAAGAGTTCGACGACGTGCACGCGCTGGCGCTCGCGCACGACAATTTCTGGTGCAGCGCCGGCGTGCATCCCGACAACGAAGGCGTGCGTGAGCCGAGCCTCGACGATCTGCTGGCACTGGCCGCGAAGCCGCGCGTCGTCGCGATCGGTGAGACCGGGCTCGACTACTACCGCCTCAACGGCCGCAGCATCGCCGACATGGCCTGGCAGCGCGATCGCTTTCGCGTGCACATCCGCGCGTCGCGCGAAACCGGCCTGCCGCTGGTGATCCACACCCGCAGCGCCTCGGACGACACGCTGGCGATCCTGCGCGAGGAGGGCGCTCACACTGGCGTGTTTCACTGCTTCACCGAGACCGACACGGTGGCGCGCGCCGCGCTCGACCTGGGCTTCTACATCTCGTTTTCCGGCATCCTGACCTTCAAGACCGCGCAGCCGCTGCGCGACGTGGCCGCTTTCGTGCCGCTCGACCGCTGCCTGATCGAGACCGACAGCCCCTACCTCGCGCCGGTGCCGTACCGCGGCAAGACCAACAACCCGGCTTACGTGCCCTTCGTCGCGCAGCAGATCGCAGCGCTCAAGGGCTTGCCGGTCGAGGCCATCGCGCAGGCGACGACGGCCAACTTCGAGCGGCTGTTCAAGCTGCCGCCGCTTGCCAATCTGACCTGAATCATGTTCATAAATCACTTCAAGAAACTTATCTATACCATTGCTGCAGTTGCAGTTTTCTCGGCAAACGCCGGCTCGTACGAAGACTTCTTCATCGCGATCAAGAACGACAACGCCAGCAACCTGGCGAGCCTGCTGGAGCGTGGATTCGACCCCAACACGCGTGACCCGAAGGGCCAGACCGGCCTGAACATTGCGATGCTGGAGCGCTCCGCCAAGACCGCCAAGCTGCTGCTCGCGCAACCCAAGATCGACGTCAACGCGCTGAACAACGCAGGCGAATCGGCGCTGATGATGGCCGCGCTGAAGGGCGACTTGGCCGGCGCGCAGATGTTGCTCGATCGCGGCGCCAAGGTGAGCCAGCCCGGCTGGTCGGCGCTGCACTACGCCGCAACCGGCCCCGAGCCCAGGCTCGTGCAGTTGCTGCTCGACCGCGGTGCCGAGGCCAACGCCGCGTCACCGAACGGGACGACCCCACTGATGATGGCGGCGCAGTACGGCAGCGAAGACAGCGTGAGCCTGCTGCTCGCGCGCGGTGCCGACGTGAATCGCCGCAACCAGAAGGACCTGCGCGCGGTCGATTTCGCCAGGCTTTCAGGCCGCGAGCCGCTGGTCAAGAAACTCGAAGGCCTGACGACGCCGCGCTGATTCGCCAGCGGCATCCCTGACAGCGGGACCCGGCGCGCCCGACGCGCTGTGTAAGGGAACCGCCGACACCGGGTTTGGGCCGCCGCCCACTGTGGCGCAGGCCCGTGCGGTCCTAAAGTTCATCGCATCCACCCACCGCAAGGATTGCCATGACGACCGTTCAGCCAATCGAATCGAACCCGTTCGCCTTGATGATGGACCCCGAGGCCGTCTTCGCCGCGATGGCCGGCTCAGACCGCCTTGCACGCCTGAAGAGCCGCATCTGCCGGCCACTCGACAAGCCTCTTATCGCCCGCGCCGATGCCGACGCCGCGGCGTTCGACGAGTCGGTGGATGCGACGATCGAGCAGGAAGACACCGAGGGCTGAGTGCCACGGGTGTCGACCTTTGAATGGTCGACAATGTATATTATGTCAACTCGCATTCGACGGCTTCGCTCAAGGCGATAGCTCGTACCCTTGGCTTCGAGGCCGATGGTTGGCGCGGGTACTGGGCTGCCTGGTACGCGCTTCGCTATCGGCATCCGATCTCCCTTCCCGTCGCCGAAGCTGCGGTTGTGCAGTTCATCGTCGACCATGCACAACGGCTCGAGGACGACGGACGGCTCGTCCGTGTGAGCGTGCTGTCCAAGGCTCACCAGGTCGAAGACGCGACCAATCCGTGCGAGCAGGTGCGGGTGCGAGAACTTCTGTCGAAGACCCGCCGCGGCCATGTCAAGCGCGGCCCCCTGCCGCACAAGAAACCGGCACTCACTCGAGAACCGCTCGAGGCCCTGTTGGAAACCTGCGAGGCATCGCTCGCGGGTTTGAGGGATCGGGCCCTCTTGCTCTTCGCGTTCTCGAGTGGCGGCCGACGCCGCTCCGAGGTGACGGCCGCGACGATGGAGAACACCCGACGCAACGGCGCCGCCTTTCTTGTCGAAACGCTCGCGACAAAGCCGACATTGCCGATGGCAAGCAAGGCGACCCGATCCGGCCTCCGGATCACGGGGCAGGTGCAGTCACGATTGCCCGAAGTTCGTCGACGACCTCGTTCAGGAGGTTGGACACCTTGCGCACCATGTCGTCGATGTCGGCGTCGCGCGCTCCCTCCGAGCAGGCTCGCTCCAAGGCGGCGGCCGCCTCCTCCAGCATGTGCATGCCCAGCGTGCCAGCCTCGCACTTGAGGTCATGGGCTGAACGCATCGCGGTGGTGGCGTCTCCCGCGGCGTGTGCGGCAAGGAAACGCTGCACGAAGTCGGTCTCGCGGTCGCGGAACAGGCCCAGCACGCGGCGGTACAGCGCGTCGTCGCCTCCGACATTGTCCAATCCGCGTCGCGTGTCGATGCCACTCGGCGCGTATTCGTTGTCCGAACCCGGTCTGTCGCCGCCGGCAGTCGCGGGCGTGGCGGGCTTCACCCATCTCGCGAGGGTGGCGAACATCTCGTCAATGACGATCGGCTTTGCGATGTGGTCGTTCATGCCGGCTGCCAGCACGGCTTCGCGATCGCCGACCATCGCGTTGGCCGTCATCGCGATCACCGGCAGCGTTCGAAGCGTCGGCTGCAGGCGCAAGGCCCGGGTCGCCGCGTAGCCGTCCATGACGGGCATCTGACAGTCCATCAGGACCGCATCGAAGCGCTCGCGGGCCAGCACGTCCAGCGCCTGCTGCCCATCGCTGGCCACGCTGACGGCGACACCGGCGCGACTCAACAGTTCCACCGCGAGTTCCTGGTTGAACACGTTGTCCTCGACCAGCAGGACGCGCGCTCCGGCCAGCGCCGCCCGATGGTCGACCAAGGCCTCCTCGCGTCGCGCGCTGCGCGTGGGGACGAGGGGCATGCGCCCGAGCGCAGTGGCACAGGCATCGAGCAGGGTCGACGGCGTGACCGGCTTGGTCAGCAACGCGCCAACCCTCAACTGTCGTTCGGCCAGGCGCTGCCGCACTTCTTCGCGACCGAAGGCGGTGGCCATGATCACGACCGGTGCCGGGTGACGCAGCGCCGCCCGCGCGACGAGCGCCTGGGCGCAGGCCACGCCGTCCATGCCCGGCATCTTCCAGTCCAGCAGCAGCAGCTGGTACGGCTCGTCGCCGGCGTCGGCCAGCCCTACCCGCACAAGCGCCTCTTCGCCGCTGGCGGTGGCATCGACCCGCAGGCCCAGTGCCTGGCTCATCGCGGTGAGCAGCTCACGCGCAGCAGCGTTGTCGTCCACGACCAGCACGCGCGTGCCGACCAAACCTTCGTCGCCGCCAAGGGGCGCCTGTGCGGCGGCGCTGGGCTGCAGCCCGAAGCGCAACTCGAAGTGGAAGCGACTACCGACACCCGACACACTCTCGGCCGCGAGTTCACCGCCCATCAGGTGCACGAGGTGCTGGCTGATCGCCAGGCCGAGGCCGGTGCCGCCATAGCGGCGGCTGGTCGACGCGTCCGCCTGCGTGAAGGGCTGGAACAGGCGCTGCTGCTGATCGGTGCTCATCCCGATGCCGGTGTCACGAACCTCGAAGCGCAGCCGGGCCAATGCACCGTCCTGTTCCAGCACCTGCACGGCCACGACGATCTCGCCGCTGTGGGTGAACTTGACGGCGTTGTTGCCCAGGTTGAGCAGCACCTGGCCCAGCCGCGACGGGTCGCCCATCAGCGCCGGCGGCAGTTGCAGCGGCATGTTCAGCAGCAGCTCCAGGCCCTTCTCGTCGGCCTTCATGCTCAGCAGGGCGACCACGTTGTCGAGCACGTCGCCGAGGCCGAACGGAATGCTCTCCATGTCCAGCTTGCCGGCTTCGATCTTGGAAAAGTCGAGGATGTCGTTGATGACACCGAGCAGCGCCTCGGCCGAGGCGTGCACTCTCTGGATGTAGTTGTGCTGCTGTGGATTCAGGTCGCTTCGCAGGGCCAGGTACGACATGCCGAGGATCGCGTTCATCGGCGTGCGGATCTCGTGGCTCATGTTGGCCAGGAACTCGCTCTTCGCCTGCGTCGCCGCCTCGGCAGCGCGCTGCGCACGTTCGAGCTCGTCGGTGCGTTCGAGCACGCGTTGCTCCAGCCCTTCGGCCACCTCGCGCGCGATGCGCTCACGCTCACTGAACCGGCGGTGCAATTGGCGAACGCGAAACCGATACGCGAGCCAGAGCGTCGTCAGCAGCAATGCGGCGACCAGGGTCCGGAAATACCACGTCGCGTACCAAGGGGGCGGAATGCGGATCCTGAGCGGGAGCGCGCTTTCGTTCCAGTCTCCGCGGGCGCCGCGAGCCTGGACCAGGAACGTGTAGTCGCCCGTCGGCAGCACCGTGTACGTCGCGCTGCGCCGGGCGCTGTCCGTCTCGTTCCAATTCGCTTCGAGCCCGTCGAGCCGATACCGATAGCGCGTCCGAGCCGGATCGACATAGTTCAAGGCGGCGAAATCGAACGACACGATGCTGCGCGATTCCAGCTCCAGCGAAGCAGTGGACCAGATGGGCTGCTTCAGCGGCGCGCTTCCCGGCAGCACCGGCTCGCCGAACAAGCGGAAGTCGGTCAGGAACACCGGCAGCGCGAGCTTGCGGTCGACGACCTGCCCGGGGAAGAAGGCCACCAACCCCTTCTGCGAGCCGAAGAACATCTCCCCGCTCGAACTCTTGACGGCGACCACGGGCGCAGCGAACCGATCGGTCAACAGACCATCCGATGCGTGATAGTTCGTGAACGTCTCGGCGCGCGGATCGAACCGCGACAGCCCGTTCGGGGTGCTGATCCACAAGCGTCCGTCGTCTTCTTCCAGGATGCCGAGTGCCGTGTCCGCCGGCAGCCCCGGGCGCGAGGCATACGACGTGAATGTCGCGTCGCGAGGATCGAGCTTGCCCAGCCCGCGGAACGTCGCGACCCACACCGTCCCCGCGCGGTCGACGTGAACCGAATTGACGCGCTCATGGCCGGGCGGATGCGCGGCGCTGAGCTCGGCCTCGAAGAGCCTGAAGGTGCCCGTGCGTGGATCGAAACGGTGCACGCCTTGCGACAAGGTCGCCAGCCACAGCGCACCGCTCGCGTCGTCCGCGATCGAGCGGTACTGGACCAGACGTCTCGGTTGCGGGCTGAAAGTCGTGAAATCCTCCGTCGCCGGCTCCCAGCGGCTCAGGCCGAAATCCGTCGCGACCCACACGCCGCCGCCGCGATCGACATACAACGCCGCGACGCGGTCGTGGTTCAGCGATCGCGGGTCGGACGCATCGTGGGTGTACGTCGTGTACCGGCTCGAACCGGGATCGAATCGAACGAGACCGTTGCCCCTCGTGCCGAGCCACAGATTGCCGGAGCGGTCCTTCGCGATCGCGCTGACCCCTCGCGCGAAGACCGGCTGGTCGACCTGCGTGACCTGATCCGTCCTGCGGTCGACACGGTTCAAGCCGCGGTCCGTGCCGATCCACAGCGTGTCGGGATCCTCCACGTACGCCGCAGTCACCGAGCCTTTGCCGAGGCTCTGTGGCCCCGTTTGCTGGTGACGGTACGACCTGAAGCGCCGACGCTCGGTGTCGAAGCGGTAGACGGACCCCGCCTTCGTCGTCGACCAGAAGCTCCCGTCGCGATCCTTGAACAGGCCCACGACGAGGTCGCCGCGCAAGCCGTCGGGATCGTCGGGGTTGCTCTGGTACCAGATCGCCTGCGTGCGGTCCGGCGTCAGCTTCACGAGGCCGAGCTTGTCGGTGCCCAGCCAGAGCGCCCGGTCGTGATCCTCCTGGATCGACACGACGCCGGAGGATGCGTTCGGCGCCAGTCCGCCGCCCCGGAACGCATAGACCGTGACTTCGCCGCTGACGACGTTGACCGAGGCCAGATCGCCTCCGGACGACAGACCGACCCACAGCGTTCCGCTGCTGTCCTGGAACGGTCTCGACGGAAAGCCCATGCAGACGAACTTGCGTCCGGAGGGCGTCGCGAGCTTGATGTGACGCGTGACCTTGCCCGAGCGCCGATCGAGCGCGTAGAGCCCCTCGCTGCTGGTGACCCACAGGGTGCCGTCGTTCAAGGGCACAGTCGCGATGACGCGCGTCTCGCCGACGGAGGGCGTGTAGCGTGGCCGATGACATGTCGTCTTCGACGTGACCGGATCCAGGGCCGTCACGCCGTCGTCCGTCGCGAGCCAGATCACTCCGTCCTGGTCTTCGGTGATGTCGTGAGCGATCGCGACGGTGCCGCAGGCCTCGTTGGGCGACCGGTATTGCGTGAAGCTGCCGGTCGCAGGGTCGTAGCGATTGAGCGAGTCGTCGGCGCCGATCCACAGCCGACCCGCCCGGTCTGTCGTCAGCGATTGGCCGATGACGTAGCCGACGCTGTTCGCGCTTCGGCCATCCGGAACCTTCATGAAGCCGTAGCCATCGTAGCGCCGCAGTCCATCCGCGGCGCTCAGCCAGAGAAACCCGTACTGGTCCTGCACCATCCGTTGCAGCGGAAGAGGCGCGGATGGCGACGACAGCGGGTGAAACTGGATGGGTGCGGCCGCGACGAGAGCAACGTCGACGACGGGAATCTCTTGCGCTCGAGTGAATCCGCAAGTCGCAAGCGCCGCGAGAGCGGCGGACAACGCGACGAAGTTACGGACCCACCTCTTCATGAACCGCGTACCTCTCCGCACTCTGGCAGCTCTGGCTCCGAGGATCGGGCGGTAGAACGCGCGTTGACGGCAAGCCGGAATCTCGGCGAGTCGGAACGTGCGACGACCGGCGCGAACACTCTCTTCGCAGCATGGTGAAGGGGGAGTATCTCCCTCCGCGACGCACTGTCTTGCTCTGGATAACACGGGGCTCGACGAGGTCACAAGGGCGCGTCTGAAACGGCGCGCGACGCCGAGTCGAATGTCAACAGTATGGTCGACACCGGCCACTCGCCGCGCGGGGCTCCCTGCCGGCGCACTCCACGTACGGGCGGTCCCGACCGGCGGCTGCCGGATGGGAATCGGATTGAATCGTCACAAGCCGACGCTCGATGGGCAGGCAACAGGATTGGGATTGAAGTGCGCAGCCGATCTCATCGCCCAGACTTGCGCGCACAGCGGATCATGACCGGGCCCACCAGCAAGAGCGCGTAGGTCGAGGGTTCGGGCACTGCAGGCACCGCCACCGACGCGGTGAACGCCAGCCTGCCCTGATGGAACGCGAAGGTCCCGTCGAGGCCGATGGCCTGGAAGTCGGAAGCGGCGAAGCCCGTCATCGCGTCGAAACTCAGCAGCTCGTATTCCGCGCCCGCCGTGATGCCGAAGTCGACGAGATCGAACATGAACGGGCCTTCGGCGCCGCGAATCAGCGTGCCCACGCGCAGGTGGTCACTGCCGGCCGAGTCGGCACCGAGTACGAGGCGGACGATGCCGCCGCCGTCCCACGCGAGGCTGTCGTGCAGCGTCAGCGTCACCGGGTCGACCGGCGCGATGATGCCGCCATCGAGCAGTGTCACCGGCCCAGCGATGAAGCCGCTGCCGGCGAGCGTGCCGCCGCGCTGGACTCGCACCTCGCCGCTGCCGGTCGCGGAGCCGGTGGTGTTGGCGACCACGAGCTTGCCGCTGCCCGCGTTGACGCTATCGCCGATGCTGGTCAGCCCGGCGTATTGATTCGCACCGGTCAGCGTCAGCGAGCCCTGCACCGTAAGCGGCCGCGGCGACAGTAGCCGCTGCCCAACCAGGCGAACACTCCGAGGGACCGCTGTCGGGCTCGGCCTCCAACCTGCCGTCTCGGCCATGAGCTGACTTCTGCCACCGGCCGCTCTTGAGTGCGACATCTCAGTTGCCGCCGTCTCGCGTGAGCGAAGCCCGCTATCGCTCGGACCCGGCCCTGGCTTACCCTTCCCTGCGGCACGCTTCCCGTGTATCGGCGAATGCGCTGCGCCCGAGCCAGCGCCACAGATCGCGTGCATCACGCGCGCCGCCGCGCACGCGGACCGCACGGTTTTCCACGGCTTCGAGGGCGTCGCGGTCGCCGGTCCAGATCTCGGTCAGCGCCAGCACCGTCGACTCGACCACCAAGGTGGGTTCTGGCCCCGGGTCGTCGCGGCACAGGTCGGCATTGCCCCCCTCGACGACCAGCCACCAGCGGCGCTCGCCCGCATGCGCGTCGGTGAAGCGGAACTGAATGTGTACTGAACGGTCGCGTGGAAACTCGTCGAGGTGCACGAAGCGGCGGACGTCCCACATGAGGAAGCCCGCGTCGAGTTGACCGCGCTTGAGGCGGCTGCCGATCCAGCGCGCGCCCCACTCACCGAGCGCCATGACGATTGGACGCAGCTCCTCGCCGGCGCCGGTCAGATGGTATTCAGCAGGCCCGCCGGCCGCGCCGACGACTCGCTTGACGACGCCGATCTCCTCGAGCTTGCGCAGCCGCTGCACCAGCAGCGATGCCGACATGCGCGGCACCCCGCGGCGAATGTCGTTGAAGCGCGTGCTGCCACAGAGCAGCTCGCGCACGACCAATGGCGTCCAGCGTTCACCGAACACCTCCGCGCCGCGGGCGACCGTGCAGAACTGGCCGTAGTCGATCATGAATCGAGCCTACAGGATGCGAGGCTCGCGGGCGAGTCCAGAATCTGGACTGGCCCGACCGCCCGTTTGGAACGAAAGTTTCTCCAGCCGCCGATACCCGGCGGACTTTGATGACTGGAGACAGGCGAATGAACACCGTATTGCAACCCTCCGCGCCGGCCACCTTCGACGCGGAGAAATTCAAGACCACGACTCGTGCGCAGTGGCAGAGTGCGGCCGAGGCGTGGCACCGTTGGGGCCCATTCATCGGCCGTTGGCTGGGCGATGCCACCGAGGCGATGTTCGAGATGGCGCGCATCGGCCCCGGATGCCGCGTCCTCGATGTCGCCGCAGGGGCTGGCGAGCAGTCCCTCGCGGCGGCGCGCCGCGTCGGCGCCGGCGGCCACGTGCTCGCCACCGACATCGCACCGGCGCTGTTGGCCCATGCCGAACGCGACGCGCAGGCTGCCGGCCTCGGCGGCATCGTCGCGACGCGGGAGATTGATGGCGAGGCGCTCACGAGCTTGCCGGCGGCTTCGTTCGACGCCGCCATCAGCCGCGTCGGACTCATCTACTTTCCCAACCAGCAGCGCGCACTGGCGGGCATGAAG
>Ga0307515_10014354_pt1 | contig 14700 bp, 11 predicted proteins | sample 17_EM_MG_FD_194513 | JGI IMG/M metagenome (GOLD analysis project Ga0307515, IMG submission 194513) | Populus trichocarpa ectomycorrhiza microbial communities from riparian zone in the Pacific Northwest, United States - 17_EM | ecosystem: Host-associated > Plants > Roots > Unclassified | place... | reverse complement strand
GATGTAAATCAATAATTGGTAAAATTCAGGCTGCCAACTATTTTAAATATCATGAGCATCAACCCCAAATTCTTCCAATATTATCCCGCGTTGATATAAGCGGTCCAAATTATAACGAGTGGGCGGATCGATTTAATGAATATTTTTATGAGCTCATCTTGAATCTTGACACTAAATTAGATAGAGAATTTGTCAAAGAGATTTTCTCCGACATTTACTATAAAGACACCTTATTAGCTTATACATCGGCGATATCTGCGGGCGAAAATATTTTTACAGGAGATAACCAAGTTACTAAAACTAACTTCAACAGACTTTACCTAAATATTGCCGAGTTTATAGAGGAACTAAATGAAAAAAAAGCTATTGATTTTTACAAAAAGATTGATGAGTCGACTTGGCTCGAATATGCAAATGTAGCTTATTCTAATGACGAATATAGGAAAGCGTCACTCGCATACATGCAAACTGGCATTAAACAAAAAAATAAAGACGAAAAGATTTTTTATTTTGAAAAGGCGGTGATTTGCGATCCTACAAACATAGAGGCAAAAAACTATCTAAGCCTTTATATCGACCTACACGAATTAGACTTAATAAGTCCGTTATCAATAGAAAGCAATCCGAACTCTTGGCAAAGCACCGTGGCGCATAATGAGCAGATAACACCAATCAAGAAATCACTGCTTTTTTATTTTACGATTACTATAACAGTTGTAGCCGTTGTTCTTGGGTTTATAGTTAGAAAAAACACACGAGATGCTGCTTCCGTAGAACAACAAATAGATGTTATTAAAAAGGGCAATCTTTCAGTGGTGCTGAACGATACATCTTATTTTAATATTCCAGTAATAAATGGCTCTCCCTATTTCGATTCGATCAGGAAACTTGGTGGTCCGATTGGTATAGATATCTCCAAAAGGAATCAAATTTATGATCGTTCTAAAATGAAGCAATTGGGCCTGTCATTTGTTTTAGTAAAAGCTACCGAAGGGGCGAGCTTCCAAGATGCAAATTTTTTTAATAATTGGATAGTTATAAAAAAGTCGAGGTTTATTAGAGGTGCTTACCACTATTTTACGACTAAAGCATCTGGTACAGTTCAAGCAGACAATTTTATTAAAAATGTACGGCTGGAAGAAAATGATTTGCCCCCAATAGTTAATTTTTATGCGCTAGGCAATTCTAAAGTTCTCAGCAAAGAGAATTACAAAAACATGATCAATTTAATTGATAGGATTGGTATTTTTTATGGAGCCAAGCCTATTGTTTATCTATCAAATTCCTTGGCAGAACTTTTTTTGGATAAAAGTGAGCGTAATAAATACTATATATGGATTGATCAATCTGATAAGGGAATTTTACGTCCCAATATAAAACCTGAATTGGCCAAATGGAACTTCTGGCAATTTACATCAAAAGAATTTATTGATGGTATTATAACTCTTCCAGATGTAAATAAAAAGCGATTTGTTTCGGTTAGCCTCTTTAATGGTTCCGGTAAAGAGTTGCTGGCTATGAGACTGGCAAAGTCGCCTGGCAGAAGAGCGTTGACGAAAGCCTACGACTATCTAACAAACAAGACCGAACTCTTACCATTTAATAATTCGATGAATAATAAAGATCAAAATAAAGGAATGAAAGCTTTTACCAAGACAGGTCAGTCAAAAATGACCTTAAGAGCTTCTTTTGATAAATATTTTAATTGGAACGTCGAACTTGTTAATCATTCATTTTCAAAACTCAATAAGCCAGGGTTTTATGGTAAGAGCATGCAGCAATTTTTGGATACCCTTAAAACTCAGAATTTCCTAAATACAAAAAGAAATATCCGGATAGGTGATGTAGTTTTTTACGCATTTAAATCAGGGGAAGCACAAACAACCATGAAGCTGAAAGACAAAGTTCAGGCTTGCGGAATTGTTTATAATTTTGATGATGAACATATTTATACAATAGAGGCCGCTGATTCGCTTGGAAATAAGTCAATTAGAAAGGTGAGAAGGTTTCGTTTAGATTTAAAGGCGGTAGCACATATCAATTGATCCCACTTTGGCGCAAGTGTTGTGCGGCCGCAAGCGTTAGGATCACTTGTGACTTTTATAAACTAATCACATCGTAAACACAGATTAAGTACCGTTTGCATGTTGTTTGGATAAGTCTAACAAAGGTGTATTGCAGTGACTAATTTCTTCGTTTAAGTCTCTGAAATATAGTGTAATAAATTTATATTTAAGAAATATTAAATACGGATGGTTGGATATTATAAATTATTCGGCGATTTACCCGATTCGGATTATGAGGGTTGTGTTGCCTTTTTAGAAAAGGAATTGCGATATGCGCTTACCGCGGCCTATGAAGATGAATTTGACAACGCTGATGTGCGTCATTTCAACGACTCGCTCCGTCGGTTATATACTTTATTTTTTGATTGTACAGAAGATTATGAAAGTGATGACATTTATTCAAGAGCAGCACGGGTGGTATTTGTTTATGGAAGGTCGGCACCCGGTACTAAAGAAAGGGATGGTAAACGTATGGGGCAATTTTTAGGGGCTTTCAAAAATCAGCCTGAATATGTGGGTTATGATAAGGGCCATTATATTGCTCACTGTAACGATGGGCAGATAGACCAGAATTTGTATCCACAACTGAAAGAATTGAATCGTGGCATTTCTCCGCAAGGAAAGTTATTTCGTTCAATGGAGCGATATCTTCAGCGCTATGAGGGGCTGTTTTATTTTGTCCGTCCTCTTTATAGCGATTTAACATGGATTCCTCATCAAATTGATTTTGGCATATTTACTAAAGAAAAAGGTTTGTTATTGAATCGTTTTGATAATCGGATTGCGAAATCTTAAATTATGTTTGTGCGATTTGCAAAAGTTTCTTTATCAATAACCTGAACAACCTTATAAATTTTGTGGATTCTATCGAATGATACCCATCCTCCGTATTTGGGCGATGGGTTATAGGGACATAGTTTAATTCTATTGTTTACTGCGTCTATAAAGGATATAGTGTCAACAAAATAGGTATATTCAGAACTATCGGTATATAAAGCGATTGTTATTGGCTCGTTAATCGGTATATCATTCATTAGAGCAGATAATGGCTTTAGCATATCTAATTGCAAGTCGAATACGAGAACACCGGAACCGTCGGTTATAGATCGTTCATCGTTACAGGTCATTCCATCACCTACCACTGGAAATACACCGTAGAAAATATTATGCTTTATGCAGTTCTGAATTATTTCGGCCACTTCTTGATTCATAACTATATGAATAGAGGCGGGCTGATTGAATTCGTTAGGTGACTGATTTTTATCTTCGTGTAAATGCTTCATAATATTGTACTTTATAAAGTGAAAGACTTTAGATTAAACGCCAAAATGAAACATTCTATTGCCATTTGTTTAATGTAAAGGGTATGGTCAAACTAATATATTTTCATAACCACTACCTCCATTTACCACTTCCTTTAGCGAAAGTGTTGTGCGCGGACCGCACGAAGATCACTTGTGACCTTCGTAAACCAATCACATCCTAAACCACAAAACATCACCACCGCAAAACAAAAAAACATTTTATATATTCCTTTACCCCACACTACTAATTTGTAAATTCACTTTTTTAATTAGCAAATTAATATTGAGCGTACTACCTGTCATCGGAAATTTTTTGCTTTTGTGCCTCACATTTCAGGGCCTGGTACTTTCGGTAATATTATTTTACTCTTCAAAAAAAATTAAAAGCAACAAGTGGCTGGCGGCTGTAATCTTCTTACTGTCGTATTCTACGTTGACAGCTGTAATCCTAAATTCTGGTATCCCCAATAAATATCCATGGGTGTATTTTGTGATACCGCAGCTCAGGTTAGCATTAGGCCCGTTACTTTATTTTTATACGCGAAGTCTTTTGTCAGAAAAGCAACAGCTAAGCAGGAAGGATAGATTTCATTTTGCGCCGTTATTATTTGAAATAGGGCCTCAAGTTGCCTTTATCTTTCATTTTTTCAGACTGCTATCCGTTCCGGCTATCAGAAGCTGGTACCAGCCATTTGAAACCTGGGTAATGAATTTTGAAGCGGGTAGTTCGGCCACGCTGCCATTTTTCTTTTCTTTCCTCATTTACTTAGGCTTATCCCTTAAAATGGTAAGGTCAGCCGATAATCAGCAACTTTCGGACTTTAAGCTTAAAGATGTTCGTTGGCTAAAAACATTGATAGTTGTTTTGTTTCTCATTGTGGCCATATGGTTAATTACCATTATCCTGAATTATTTGCCGGTACCACAGCTGGTTTACCCGGTTAGGTTTGTAATGGCCTTACTGGCAATTGGGTTTGCCTACTGGTTAGGAATGGCCGCTTATGCCCGCCAGGCCAAAATGTCGGTAGATGATTTGGTGGAGTATCATAAAATACCCGCAAAAGCTTACTTTGCGGAGGATGAAATAGAGAGGTACCAAACCCAACTTTTGGGGTTAATGGAAACAGATAGGCTATACCTTAACCCGGCGTTAAAACTCGATGTTTTGTCGGCAAAAATGGCTTTGCCAGAAAAGCAACTTTCCAATTTGCTTAACCAGCACCTTGGTAAAAGCTTTAACGACTTTATTAACGAATACCGGGTGATGGAAGCCCAAAAGAAATTGGCTGATGCCTCGCTCTCCAAATTTACTATTGCTGCCATCGCCTTTGATTGCGGCTTCAACTCATTGGCTACTTTTCAACGCTGCTTCAAACAATTTACCGGCGTAACACCCAGTGGCTATCAAAAAGATTTAAACGTTACGTTGCCGCCCGTTAAATGATACTCAAATCCCGATTTGAGTAGGTGAAAAATAGTAAAGTGACTTGTTTTGTGCAAGCAGTGCTTTTTTAAAGCCGCTGCATTAATCCAAATTTTAACCATTTATTCACTTTACAAATCATGAACAATTTTAAACTATCGTCGTCACTACTTTTATTATTTATTTGTTTAACTGTGTTTGAGGCAAACGGGGCAAGCTGTCGTAACCTACAAGATGCATTTTCGGCCTATACCGGTAAATACCAGGCGCAACAACCGGGGCAAACTGTTTTTGCAGATGTGTATGTTGAAAAAGGAAAGTTAACGGCCAAATCTACCACCGGGCAGGTGTTGACTTTAGACCATGTAGGCGGAGACGATTTTAAAATAACCAGCCAAAATTTACCCGTTAAATTTATCAGGGATAAGAATAACAAGGTATTTGAAATAATGGTAAACGGCAGCGTTGCCTGGACAAGGGCAGATAATAATTTTAAAACCTTAACAACCGAGAAAACATCATTTAACGCAAACGACTTTTTGGGCAAATATCAAATAACAGTCAATGGCCAGGTGCTTAAAATAGAGGTTTCCTTAAAAAACGGAGCCTTATACGCAACGCAATTGTGGGATGGCGGAGCCAGCACATTGGATTTTGTTTCTGCCGATCACTTTAATGTTTCTGCATTGAGTATGCCGCTAGGTTTTATCAGGGATAAGCATAACCAGGTTGTACAATTGTTGCTTAATAACCACGATTTGTTTACCAAAACGCTAAACTAAACTTTACTGCACGCTCAACTTTTATTTATGTTATTCAAAAAGGTTTTTTGCTTGCTCTTCGTATCGTGCCTGTTACCTAAATTGCTGTACGGCCAGGTTAACAGAACCGCATTACCACCTACCGTTGAAGCAGCTGTTATTGACAACTTAGCCGGTATACTAACTTCCAACTATATTTTTCCGGATACTGCCGCCCGAATGGTATCGCGGATTAGGAAAATATATGCTGCAGGCGGCTATAATCAAATTGCTGACCTTGCCGGTTTTGCCCGGCAACTGACCACAGACCTGCGCGCTGTTTACAGAGATAAACACCTTAATGTGGTATACCAGCCTCCATTACAAAATGGGGTACCATACACTTCATATATAGAGGAAGCTGCAAAAAGGATAAAGATAGCGGAACAAAACAGGCAACAGAATTATGGCTTATCAAAAGCAGAAATATTGAGCGGCAATATTGGTTACCTCGCTTTAAATGTTTTTTTTGATTTGAACGAACCGTCAAAACGTGCCGTTAACAGCGCATTTGATTTTCTGATAAATACAAATGCACTAATTATTGATCTGAGGCTTAACGGTGGCGGGCAGGCCGATATGATTAAGTATATCAGTAGTTTGTTTTTTAAAGAACCAACCCACATCAATGATTTTTATATAAAACGGACAAATGAATTCTACCAAACCTGGACAGAGCCACGGCCCCAGTCAGATATATGGTTTGCCAAACCAATTTATATTATAGTAAGTGGGTATACAGCATCCGCCGCCGAAGAATTTGCTTACGATATGCAGTGTTTACACCGGGCAATAATAATAGGCGAGGTAACAGCGGGGGCTGCACATCCCATGCAAATTGTTGATATCGGCAACGGGCTTTCAGCTCATATTCCTTTTGCCAGGCCTATCAACCCTGTAACAAAAACTAATTGGGAAGCTTGCGGCGTAAAACCGGATGTGATGGTAAATGCGAATTTTGCTTTGGATGCGGCAATAGGGATTTTTTACAAACAACAGATTAATTTGGTTGATACGTTAATAGCCAATAATGCAAAGTGGATGTATCGTATTTTTAAAGCCAAACTTAATCCCTATAAAATGAGGGCGGGTGAACTTAAAAGGTTCATAGGTAAGTACGGAGCCAATGAAATTTCAATAATCAAAGGGCACTTGTTTTATAAGGCGGCTGATGGTTATACAACCGGGATAAGCCCCATGTCTGCAACAACATTTACCCTTGATGCCAGCCTTGATAACAGGCAAATGATTTTTTATAAAAATACAAAACGCAAACCCTATAAAATGTGTTTGAATTTCGACGGAAATTTATCCGAAGCATACTACGGGAGCCTATTTTAGTTTTGTGCGGCTGACTGCAGGATGTAATTCGAGATCTTATAGTCCGACCAAATTCGTCGTAAACCCTCATGCCTAAAAGCGCTTTAAGCTCAATATTTGGACGGCGGGGGATAGTCAATCCTATTGAAAACCTATATTTGCCGATAATATATTATAAAGCAAATGCATCATTGCAAATCATACTCCGCGGCTTTTCTGCTGCTGTTATTATCTTTTATTGCTTCTGCACAGGATTTAAACCATAACCGCTTACGGGCCGAAATAAAGCGGCTGGCAAAATTATCGTCTGGTAAAATAGGCCTTTCTATCAAATTACTTGAAAATAATGATACCCTCGGCTTTAATGATGCACAGCATTACCCAATGCAAAGTGTTTTTAAATTTCCAATCGCCGTGAGTTTACTGCGCGCTGTTGACAGGGGCGATATCAGCCTTGATCAAAAAGTGCTGATCACCAAAGCAGAGCTGCTTAAAACCGTAAGCGCACTACAGGAAAAATATCCTGAAGGCAATGTTAAAGTTTCCGTTAGAGAGATACTAACCGATATGGTCACCCTTAGCGACAATAATGCTTGTGATATTTTAATGAAGCTTTTAGGAGGCCCCAAAAAAATTACAAACGATATACATGCCATAGGAGTGAGCGGGTTACAGATTAAAGGCAATGAAGCCGACATGCAGGCCGATTGGGGGCTTCAATACAAAAGCTGGTCAACGCCATCGGCCCAGGTGCAATTGTTGGGTTTAATTTTCAGACAAGCAGTACTTTCAAAAAAAAGTAACGATTTGTTGATGCGACTTATGTTATCAACCTATGTAGCGCCTGGTCGCATCAGGGCCGGGCTGCCAAAGGGGACACCGCTTGCGCACAGGAGCGGTACATCGGGCACTAACGAACAAGGTTTGTCGCCGGCTACAAACGATGTGGGCATTATCACGTTGCCTGATAGCAAACACCTGGCTATCGCCATTTTTTTAATGGATTCTTATAGCGACGCCAAGAAAAGGGATTTGCTGATCGCAGATATTGCCAAAGCAGCTTATGATGAATTTTTCCCTGGCGTAGCCCAATTGAAAAAATACCGGGAAAGCGTTTTGAAACAAGGAACCTCAAACTTAAAATCCGATTCGGATATACGGGAACACTACCGCACGCTGGTCACGCTCGACTCCGCTTTTTACCATATTGCTCCCGACAGCCTTACCCGGTCGCAAATGGCGAATCACTACAACAGCCTTGCCTGGTACAGCATTGTTACCCAACAACTCGATAACGTAAAAAACTACCTGGATCAAAGTTTAAAATTTGAACCAGGCTATGTATATCCACAAGCTAATTTGCCCCTGCTACTATTATTACAAGGCCACTATCCCGAGGCAGAGGCCCTTTATTTGAAATACAAAGACCAGCCCTTTGATAAAACCCATGCAACCTATAAAGAAGAATTTCTGGAGGATTTTGGAGAATTAAAAAAGGTGGGAATTGTAAATGAGGACATCGAAAAGATCACCCGGCTGCTCAGTTCAAAAAACTAAGCAGCCTTGCCACCCCTCAACGCATCATTTGATCTGAAAAATGTAAAAAGTTTTGGGTAAACAGGAATAGTGGTTAGATACACGGATAATCGATAAGCCATGATGGTTATCCGGGTTGCCGAGAGCTATTTACAGCACATTATCCGCCAATCTCATACCCAATCATTATTACCAACCCATGACCTCCTCCCACCACCCGTTTCCTTACATTTGCCCATAAATAATCGAATTAATGATGAAGAAGATAGGATTTTTATCATTCGGGCATTGGTCCAACCATCCGGCGTACCAGACCCGTACTGCGGGTGATACTTTGCTGCAGTCAATTGATTTGGCTGTTGCCGCGGAAGAGATTGGTGTGGACGGTGCTTATTTCCGGGTTCATCATTTTGCGCGGCAGTTGGCATCGCCATTTCCGCTGCTTTCGGCTATTGGGGCAAAAACCAGTAAGATAGAGATAGGCACGGGCGTTATAGATATGCGGTATGAAAACCCCATGTATATGGTGGAAGATGCCGGCGCTGCCGACCTGATTTCGGGCGGGCGCTTACAATTGGGCATCAGCCGGGGTTCGCCCGAGCAGGTGATTGAGGGCTGGCGTTATTTTGGCTATGAACCTGCTGCCGGAGAAAACGATGCAGACATGGGACGAAAAAAGGCGCTGGACTTTTTGGATAAATTAAAAGGAGAGGGGTTTGCACAGCCTAACCCTTACCCGATGTTCCCGAACCCGCCGGGTTTGTTACGCCTGGAGCCACATTCGGAAGGATTGCGGGAACGCATCTGGTGGGGTGCTGCATCAAACGCAACCGCCGTTTGGGCTGCCGAGAACGGCATGCACCTGCAAAGTTCGACCCTGAAATTTGACGAAAGCGGCAAGCCTTTCCATATCCAGCAGGCAGAACAGATCAGGCTATATAAAGAAGCCTGGAAAAATGCCGGGCACCAACACGAAGCAAGGGTATCGGTAAGCCGGTCTATTTTTGCATTGGTAACCGAGCAGGACAGGCTTTACTTTGGTCAGCAGGGAAAAGGTGCCGATAGTTTTGGTTACATCGAAGCGGATAAACGTGCAGTCTTCGGTAAAAGCTACGCAGCCGAGCCCGACCAGCTCATCAAAGAACTGGCCCAGGACGAAGCGATACAAGAAGCGGATACCTTGCTGCTTACCATACCGAACACGCTGGGGGTGGAGTACAATGTACATGTACTATCGGCCATTTTAGAACATGTTGCCCCGGCATTGGGTTGGCGATGAAGAAAGTTATGAGTATTGGGAAGAAAAAGCAGGGCAATGTGCGATTCCTTCCCTTGGGAAGGGGAGGTAGGGGTTAATGAGGCGTTTAGGTTCGTCGCGCGGTGAAAGCCCTCCCTGCCTTTGCGCTCATTTTCGGCCGCACCCCTCCCGTTGGGAGGGAATAAAAAAAATCTACCGGATACCTATCGGCGCAACCCACCAACGCCAAATAACCAGCCGCAAAACCACTACATACCACCCAATTCAAAATAACACCTGCCATATTCAAATCGGCGTATCTTAACCATGGTTTAAAAGCTTTACTTTGGTTTATAAAATCAAACGGAGCTGATGCGCGGTATCATCATATTTATATTTTTTGGTTTCCTGGGGCTTTGCTGCCAGGCGCAAAAGCCGGTAATGTACCTGGATAGTATCAACCCGGTGATTCGATACGATAGTCATGGCGACTCTATCCGAAAGTATTTTTCTTTTACATTTTTTAATTATCAAAGCTTTCACCCTAAAAATAAAAAGGTGGTGCTTACCTCATTTTACTCCAATAAACTGGCGGTAAACTATCGCCAGGCTATACAAAAAATACCCCGGTTAAAAGAATACGACAACTCCAGGTCGCAAGCTTATCTCCAAATGGTAGACGGCTACGCCGGCAAATATGCCATCCCTATTTTTGATTCGTCGGGAATAGTTATAACTGTTAACGGCATCAACCCGCAAAACGTAAACGAATTTCAATTCAGGGTTATAGAGGATAAGCAGAAAGTGGTATTACCATGGACAAAGCCAAAGTTGTTTTGCAAAGCCTACCTGATGACTCAAATTGCCGAAGCCGGTAAGATAGATGAGCTATCTGCATATTTAGGCCAATTTAAAGAAGCCTATGGCAAAGCGCTTACCTTCCAGGTACGCAGGATTAATGCGCCCGACAGTATTGAATCTTCGATCTCGGCGTATTGGGTAAAATGGCAGCCAAGGGTTGTGGGCGTATTCACATTTTCGCAGCTCCCCGATTTTTTGAGTCTTTTTAAAAAGCAATGGAGAAGCCCAATTGAAGACCCTAATCAAAGCGATTGGAGTAAGGACACCGTTTTGTTAAAGTTGAAAAAAGACTTCCGGTACAACGAAAATAACCTGATTTTTTATTTAGATGACATTATTAAATCAAGAAGTATCATTGAATATAACCTGGTGAACGGCAGGGACAGCACCGGCTGGGCGGTTAATGATTTTGATTTTAACTTAGTTTGGCTCAAAAACCTGTCGCCCGGGCATTACCAGCTAAAAATACGTTATAGTGTACAGCGTAATAATATTTGCAGCTATGCATTTACGGTAACGGCCGCCTGGTATCAAACGGCATGGGCAAAAGTAGCCTTAAGTTTGCTTGGTGTATTGGCCGTGGGGTTTGTGCTGTTACTGTGGCGATCAAGGAAGCAGGCGGCAAAACTTAAAGAAGAAAGTACCTTAAAGCAATTGGTACAAACCGAGCTCAGGTCCATACGGTCGCAATTTAACCCGCATTTTGTGTTTAATGCCCTAAGCTCCATACAAGGGCTCATCACCAAAAACGATTCGCAGAATGCATCGAAGTATTTAATTGAGTTTAGCAATCTAATGCGCGATTCACTAAAAGCCAGTGACCGGGAATTTGTAAATATTTTTACCGAAATAAAGATACTGGAGAACTACCTGGCACTCGAAAAACTGCGGTTTGGTTTCGATTATCAAATTAAAGTGAGCGGGGAGATTGATGCCAGCGCCATTGAAATACCAGCTTTGTTTTTACAACCCCTGGTAGAGAATGCGGTAAAGCATGGTATATCGGCCCTGCAGCAAAATGGGCAACTCATTGTACTGTTTGAGAAATTGGATAACGACATGGTGGTTAGCGTAAATGATAATGGCAAAGGTTTTAACCCTGATGACAACGCTAACGGCTTTGGCCTTCAGCTAACCAAAGAGCGCATAAAATTATTGAACCAGACATTGAACGGGCAGCACATCGAATTTTTGGTAAAAAGGACGGATAAGGTAACCCAGGTAATTATCCATTTTAAAAATTGGCTAATATGATACGAGCGGTAATTATTGATGACGAAAAAAACAATATCGAAAATATTGTGCACCTGTTAAGAAAGTATGAGCTGCCGGTAACAGTTGTGGGCACAGCCACCAATGCTGATGACGGCGTTAGTTTAATTACGGCAAGCAATCCCGATTTGTTGTTCTTAGATATCCAGATGCCCGATAAGAACGGTTTTGAAGTGCTTAAGGCTGTGCCGCACCACCAGTTTGAAGTTGTTTTTGTTACCGCCTTTGATAATTACGGCATACAGGCCGTCAAATTTTCGGCTATAGATTATTTGCTGAAGCCGATAGATACGGAAGAGTTAAAAGCATCGGTAAACAAGGTAGAGGCTAAGCTGATGCAAAAGAAGGCCAACCTGCAGCTTGAAAACTTAATGGAATTTATAAAGGATAAGGACGCGAAAAAGGAACACAAACTGGCCCTCTCTTCAACCAAGGAGATCAGGTTTGTACATACCGGGGATATCATCCGCTGCGAATCATCAAATGCTTACACCCAGTTCTTTTTATCGGATGGAACAAATATCATGGTATCAAAACCAATTTTTGAATACGAGGAATTATTAAGCAGTTACGATTTTATCCGGTGCCATCAATCGCACCTGGTGAATATAAAATTTATCAAAAGCTTACTCAAGGAAGATTCGGGCTATTTGTTAATGGATGATAATACCCGCATCCCCATCTCCAGGAACAAAAAAGAGAACGTAATAAAACGCTTACACACTATAAAAAAATAAAAAAATCATATCATGAAAAACCTATTACTGGCAGCATTAATGTGCTGCAGCAGCTACTTAAGTGCCCAAAAATTACCTGCTATTGCCATCGAGGATAAAAAAATGGACGCCTATCTGGTCAACCGGAAACCGGCAACATTAACCGTGCAAATAAAAAACCTGCCGGATAGTGTTAAAAAAGTAAATATCAAATATACCCTTGTACAACTTGGCGGAAGTATCCAGGCTACTAAATATGCAGAAACAAATGCCGCCGGCCTGGTAAAAATAATTCTTGACGGGAATTTACCTTACCAGCAAATATGGTTAGCTGCGGGCAACTACCTATATGCTGGGATATATGTGGATAAAGGGCTTACTGTAACGGTAGACGCGCAGAAAGTACCCAAAGACGGCGCGTATATGATAGGCGAGGGGGTAACCTATTCTGGTTACGATGGGGAATTAAACACGGTGATGAACAAAAAAGTACTGTTTAAAAAGCAAGAAAAGGAGAGTTTGATTGATAATCTGCGGGCCATATGTAATTCAAGAAAAAAATATGCCGCAGATGCCTTCACTTTTAAAACCGATTCTGTTTTAAAGCTATTGAAAAGTATAGATAGCGAATTTATTACCGGTTACCCTAAATACGGCTGGGCTGTTAACAATGAAACCTTGTCGGAGTTTTACGGCGAAATTTGCATCGCCTATTGGAATGACACTATGCCCGCCCGACTTTTTAAACGGCTAAATGTCCATCAGCCTTTTTTTACAAGTAACGATGGTGTGATGTTTTACAAGTACCTGGGCATTTATACCGTGGCTAACAAGCGCTTTAAAAAAGAATCGGCGCTTAACGGCACCTTGATGCTGTTTGATAGTTTATATACGCGGCAGCGATCAGACCTTTTAAAACTATTCCTTTTAGAATCAGAGAAAGATAATTATGCCCGCAGTTACCCCCTTATCATCAACAGTATCAAAACAGCATGGTGCAAAAAAATCGCTGCGGACCAAATGACTAAGGTTGATGCTAACCAAAAGAGAATAGACAGTGTTTTAGCTTTATCAACAAAATTAGAAAATGCAGATATTGGTACCCCGCTAATGCGGCTACCTTTTGATGCCGGCTTATACCAGTTAGATACCGTTGCAAACATCGATAACTTTATATTAAACCTGAAGTCGAAATTCCCAAACAAGGCGCTTATTATTGATTTTTGGGCTACCTGGTGTGCCCCATGCATAGCCGATATGCCGTTCAGCAAAAGTTTGCACGAAAAAAATAAAGACCTGCCTGTTGAATACATTTATCTGTGTACCACCAGCAGTTCAAGTGTTGATATATGGAAAAATAGGATAGGCGAAATGCAGATACCTGGTACGCATATTTACGTGAATGATAAAATCATCGCCAGGCTAAAAACTGTGCTTAATGCAGAAGGGGGATTCCCAACTTACGTGGTTATTGACGTTAATGGCAAAGTAAACAAGTCAAAAATTACCAGAATGGAGGCTTTGGACAGGGAAAGCTTAAAAAAGACCGTGGGACTTTAATTGATAACAAGCCGAAAATTTAACCACGCTGCCCGGTGTATTCAACCCTGGTGCAGCGTGGTTATTTAATTTAAGCCTGTTGATGATGTACAATATCGGCCAGTTCGCCTATATCTGTTTTGTGTTTTTTCTTGCCCTGTCGTTTATTCGCCAGGTAATCTTGTGCATGTTGGTGCCGGTAAGCTTCTGCCTCGGCGGCGCGTTTGCCACGCACATAAAACCAGATGCCCGCGCCTGCGGCCAGCGTGCCGGTAATAGCCGCAGCAATCAAAAGGCCTGTATAATCTTGTTGTTTAAATGGGTTTTTCATAGCATGGTGTTTATAGGTTAACAATGCCCGGTATAATTAGTTGCAATTTTATTTAAAAAGATAATTTTACTTGGTTTGTTAATTTGTAATTAAAGTGGGCAGTGTCCGAGCCGGCCTGTGGCTGAAATAGGACACGTCAACCGGAAGTGCTGCTGTGATCACAGCAACACCGATGCAGAAATTTCAGGCAGTAACAAGCTCTTTATCAATTGTATCTAAAAGATGCTGGCGTAAGCCTTCATCTCCACCTGTCATTTCCGCCACAAGCAGTCGTTTTTTGTTCAAGTATTTCTTT
>Ga0307515_10014353_pt1 | contig 14700 bp, 8 predicted proteins | sample 17_EM_MG_FD_194513 | JGI IMG/M metagenome (GOLD analysis project Ga0307515, IMG submission 194513) | Populus trichocarpa ectomycorrhiza microbial communities from riparian zone in the Pacific Northwest, United States - 17_EM | ecosystem: Host-associated > Plants > Roots > Unclassified | place... | reverse complement strand
CCTAGATGAGAGGTCTAAGCTCAATAAGTTTTTGAATTTTAAATTCATTTCAGTTTTTTGGGTAATTTTTTGGTTTGTTTAAGGCTATATATGAGTTTTTTAAAGGTGCATAGGGTGGTTTCTAAGTTTTTGATTCAAAATCAAGTTTTAAGGAAAAAAACAAATCAATGTTCAAATTTCCAAAGGCCTCTTGGTTGCCTGAAATTAGGTTAGTATATAACACGTAACATATTTATATATTGTTTTTAAGAAAATAAAAGGAAGATGAAATGTCATCCACCTCTTAAGAAATATTAATAAAAATTATAATATAGTTTTGGGCTAAAAGGCCCACATGTCGAGGCTTTGCTTTTTAAAGCCTATGCGTGTTGGGCACCTAGTCTAGACTTGTGTACCTAAGGTTATTATTTTTTTATGTGCATTGATTTTTTTTTATTTTTTTTCTAATTTAATCATTTAATGTTGGAGTTTTATTGAATTTTTTTGTTAGTTTTTTTTTTAACTTTAACAAATCTCTATGATCTTTTTATATGATTTACTTTTACTTAGTTTATGAATAAATCGTGTTTATCACCCATATTTCAAGATAAAATATCTACATTAATATTTATCTTTTATTTTTTTAATATAGTCTTTGATTTAATATTCTTTAATTTTTAATTTATTTTCATATAAAATAATTATATTTTGTTTCTAATACGTTTAACCTCACATAATTTTTATTTTATTTTATTCATTCATTTTCATGTGTGTTTTTTATCGTATGATTAAATATAAATTTAATTATAATAAACAAAGTTATTAAATATGATCATGTATATCACTTGTATTGGTAAATTAATTATTTTAATTTTAATTTATCTCATTATTTTTCCAGTTTAATATTTTATTATTCTTAACAATTTTAATTTTATTTATTGATATATATAAATTTTAATCTATTTAATTAAATACACTTACAAGTTTTTTAATTTACAACTAAAACTTTTATATATAAAAAAAACATGATAGAAAAAGCGTACATATTATTTTTTGTGTTAAGAAAAAGAAAATCCTGCCCGCAGCCTTCTTTCTTTCCTTTTGGTTAGAAAAGAGAGAGAGAGAGAGATAAGACCCAAAACAAAGGGAACAACGAAGGGTTGGCTCATCTCTCTCTAAATTCTAACAATGAAACCCTTTGCTTTTTAACACACGCCTCTATCCTCTCTTTGATTTCTCCCTTCCCTTCCTCTCTCTCTACTCACAGGGAAGCAGAAGAAGAAGCGTGGAAAAAGAGGCTTTTTTAGAGAGAGAAACAGAGAAAGTGGTGATATTTTATTATCATGGACTCAACAACACAACAAGCAGTGGCGGCCATTAATGAGAAGGAGTCAATGGTGGATCCTTTCTTAGTTGAGGCTCTACAGAACCCGCGTCACCGTCTCACCAGTTAGTGCTTGCATTTTTTTGCAATTTTTTTCGATTTTTCGATTTGTTTTTTTTAAGGATATTTGCTGTTTTGTTCAAGATTTTAGTTTTTAGGTTATTTGGACGTGTTTGGCTATATGGGTTTCTGACTTTTTGTTGTTTTATTGATTTTGTGGATTTGTTTGGGGAATTTTGTGTTTGTATGAATTTTTTAGGGTTTTGTGATTTGTGTTTTGATTTTGGAATTGGGTTTTCGTTGATTTAGAAATTGATTTATCTAGGAGTTTTAAGACATATTAGATCTGGGTTTTGATTTATGTGAATTATAGGTTCGTGTGGTTGCTAAGGAAAGAATAATGTAACGGGAGGAGCAGAATTTGTAGCTTTAGTTTAGCTTGGTCATCCACAAACTAATTGCCTCCAAGTCACGGTTAGGAAAATAATGGGAAAATTGGATTCAATTGTCTAATTTCTTTTCCTTGAGTGCTGTTGCGGGAAATTGATTGGTTCTGAATGTAGCTTAGATCTGATGCTGACTTCTTTAATAGACTTCTAATTAGTCACAATAGGCTCGTTATTTTTTATGAACCAGGTGCTAACTTGAGTGTCTCAATGCCCCTAATAACACCTTTTCACTCCCTTGGGGTAAGTGATGTTGTAGGAGGAAATAGTTTGCTGCTGATTACGGAGTCTTCCAAATTTATGTGTGATTTAATTGTCATTGTAGTGCACGCTAATTCTGTTGTATGGATTGTTACTTGGATTTCTATTGAGTGCACACCTTCGTGTGTGTACATGTTAAGGTAGTTACTGCTTGGTGAGAGAATTATAGCTCTTAAGGTTCCTTTTTGAATCTGGTTACTTCTGAAGTTGCATGGGGGTATGGTAGTGTGTAATGTGTATCCTTACCAGAGGTTTTTTTTTTTGCTGGGAAAGAAAAAATGAGGCGGTATACTATTGCATCCCCAAGGACATTGGTACAATATTTATATAACAGATGCAAAGTCTTATGTGAAACATAGAGATGAGTATGTTGTTTTCCAGGTACCGTTATTTCCATTAACTAAATGCTCATATTTCTAATAAATGGCATGAGATGTTGTATTTCAACAAACACACCCGTTGTTGTATTGATTAGGATTCAATCTTTCTCGCCTCTTACTTTCTGAAAGCTCATATGCCTTTTATGTTTAACAAATCAGGTACTGTTGAGAATGTCATTAGTAGTTTGGCAAGGAGAGAGTATTTTATATCTATTGGAAGAAAGACCATGGAAAGTGAAAACCTTACAGTTTTTATGGTTTACGAGACTGTTTGGTATTGTGGTAGCTTCTGTTTTTTGCCAAACCACATAGAAAAAACTTTTTGGTTAGCCAAATAGCACTGAGCTCCACACATAATTGTGTTTCAAACCTTGGTTTTGTAGAAGCTAAAATAACCTGCTTTCATTCATGGAGACATGCTTTTCATTTATTTTGCAATCAAAGATCTATCTTTCAACAGTTTTAACCAAACATATTTTCTTAAATCTACTTTTTTAAAATTGCAACTTAAAAGTATTTTTCTTAAACCTATTTTTTTTTAAACTGCAATTGCAAAAGCTACCACAATGCCAAACACACACAAGTAAAAGTAGAAGTTGCTGCTGCGTGAATACAGTTTTGGTCTTGGACAGGGTGGAACTAGAAATTTAGTTTCAGGATCAAGACCTTTTTATACATAGACAAAGACATGTTTGTTGAGTGCATATATTTATGTTGGATGTCCAACCATGGCAACCCTTTCAAATCAAGACACTGACATGACTATTGCAGTGATGTATTGGCATGGAAACCTAAAATTTTAGATGATGTGGAATTATTTTTGAATTTGAAAGTTCTAGTCATCAAAACTGATTGTGGTCTTATTTCTTGGGGCCTTGATGGTAGTTAGATTTGGCTTTTTAGTATTTTGTAGTTATTTTCTTTTTCTTCCGATGAAAATTATTATACAATTAGCATTGACTTGCTACGGCTGCATTGACTTTTTGGTTGTGTTTGCTTTGTGTTATGGTGTCTTTGCTTTTCTGTTTTTTTCTTTCTGGACCACTAAGATTTATTTTGTTTCTCAATTTGCTGGATCAGTTTTGCGGATGGAACTTGATATCCAGAGGTTTTTGCAAAACCCTGATCAACAACTATTTGAATTCCAGCATTTCCCTACCTCCTACCTTAGGCTTGCAGCACATCGTGTCGCTCATCACTATGGGCTGATAACCATGGTACAGGATAATGGCATTGATGGTCTGGGAAATAAGATTCTGGTGCAGAAAACAGCTCAAAGCAGATATCCTGCAGTTTGCCTAACTGCAATTCCTGCGAAACAGTTGGAAAGTGATAAACCTGAGAAGATTAAGCTTGCCATTAGACCCAGGCCCAACAAAGGGTCTATAAATGATCCAAATGGGTTTGGGGTCAAACGGAATCCTGTGAGAAGTGTGGAAGAGAGGAAGGAGGACTATGATAGGGCACGAGCTCGCATCTTCAGTAGCCCCAGCAGCCCCACTGCAGAAGATACTGTGCCTGAGCTCCCTACAGATAGCAAAAATTTAAGTTCAAGCAAGGATGAGAATGAAGAGAGTAGGAACTCTGTTGTTGATCCAGAAAAAAATGTCTTTATCAGGGACAGCATGTCATCTCGTGTTGCCATTTTCAGAGACAGGGAGAAGGATCGCACTGACCCAGATTATGATCGGAGTTACGATAGGTAAGGAATATTCATTATATTTGGGGGTTGACAGATATGAAAGATTGGTTACTTCATTTCGTGGATTTTTTGTTGGTAATTCTTTCATGGGATGAACATATTGCCAAAATATGGTGTTGAATATCAACTTGTTGATGAGCCTTGTTTATTCTAAAGGGTTGTTCTATGATGGGTTGCTAACTTGTGATGATTCAAGGCCACAATGCATTCTTGGTTGTTTCCCTACTTGCCTTTTAGAAATCTTGTTCATAACAAATTGAACAATCACATGTTGGAGAACAAGATTTCCTCCAAAATGAGTACCCAAAACATTAAAAAAAACAGTCTATCCCTGCACAGCATGATTAGATAGAGACTGATTCTCAAGATTTGATATTCTCAAATTTTTAGAAACAGTTAAATCTCTTGTTACCCTAAATTTCATTTTTTTATTGAACAAACTAAATTGCTTTTGAATGATGCAGGTATGTTAGGAGCCTTCCAGCTAATCAGAGTTTTAGCTTGACACCATTCAATATGCAGAAGATTCCACATCCTTTTATGCAGTATGATGCTGGTTTTCCTCAGATGGGTCAGATGCCAAGGACACAGGCTTCCCTTGGCTACCAGCCTGCTGCAGGCCCAGTTATGAGCCCCTTCTGTGCATTGGGATCAAATCAGACATCAAGGGATGCCGCCTATGTACAATGGCCAAGCGCTGCAATGATGTATGCACATTCATATGAGCAATTTAGACATGCTGCTTTCCAGGTAGGGCTATAGTTTATTATTTACAATCTTGAATTTGAACATGTCTTGTTAGAATTTCCTTTATTTGTTTCTGCTTTTTTTTTTACCCCTTTGAGGTGGGGCAGGGGTAGAACCTCAAATTTGACCGTCTTTATTTGATCAAAAAAGGGAAGAAAAAGAAAGACTTATCTTTAAGCCTTTGCGTAGTTTTTTGTGGCAAGTGACCCCATAAATTGCTTCCTTGCGGCCGAAATATTTGGCTCTTTCTTGATGTCGGCTCTTTGAAACAGTGTGATTCTTGTTTTGTGAACCAACTTCATTTGCGTGCTTACTTTTCTTCTCAATTTTCACATCTAAAATACTCTTTCTTTTTGCAGGCTCCATTCTGTCAGCAACCTCTTAGCTTTGACTACTCTCAAAACCATTAATGCTAGACAGATGGGAATTGTGTCACTGGTTTACTATCAGATTTCTCTATACTAGATAACTCCCTGTTAGGATTTTTCAAAGACTTTCTGCGATAAACCTCCTTTTTTATTCCAGTTTTAGTTCATTTCTGCTTCTGTGGATCTTAATATTAGTAAGGAGTGTAATGATGAGACTATTTTATTTGCTCAAATTCACCTTTCCAGTATCATGCCTAAAAGCAGCAATATGCTCAGATCTAACAATAAATGGTTAGGCTATTAAGCACTAGCAATGACCCAATAAGGTGATTTGCTTATGTCTAAAGTAATGGCTAGCAGCCTTGTAATGGAATCCAAATATCCAATACGTTGACTAGAGAAATAAAGTTAAAACAGAATCGTATGGAGATATATGTATAAAAATGGGCTGGAGACATCATGGCCAGCTCCGATCTCATCATGCTTCAATCACTACCAATCAATTACTTGCTAACCATCTTAAACAATTCCCTTATGTTGTCTTTGTAGATAATGCATTGTTAGTTACTTTAATCTAAAGTCTTGAACTCTGAACTGTCAGTGTTGGACCTGTTGGTGTTCTCTTGCTGCCTACAATATGTAAGAATTAGTGTTTTGTGATCTGTAGCTGCAATCAGATCAGATTTTCCTAATATTTATGTTAAAAAAAGTTGGTGGGGCTATCTAAACTTGCCTTTCATTTGCCAATAATCCAAAATCAAAGTGAAATACCTAATTACTACTAAAATATTTTATTAGCCACTAGATCAAATACTTTAGACAGCCATGCAACTAGACTTTTAAGAGTATAATATAAGAAAATAGGTCTAGTCTCAGGCCACGCTTGTTTTTCTTCTCAACCTGCTTTTTGTCAAAAAAACAGGCTGAGATAAATGCAAAATCATTATGAAATAATTCTAAGCTCAAGGATCAAATTAAATAATTTAATTTTTTTTGGGGTTGCCCAAGCTAAAAGTGCCAAAGTAATGAAAATGAGGGGGTTCTAGATTGCAATCTTTTTACTCATAAAAATAAAATAAAAAATGACCAGGAAAAAGAGAGTTAGGCAAGGCAAGACCGATCTAAAATGTACTGAGAATGGGGCAGAGCATGTCTTTGGCATACTTGTGATCAGGACTCGATACCCAATAATGCCTTGTGACAGTTTTCTGATAAGATCTAATAATCTTGTGAGATCCAGGTTGTTGTTTACCCGCCTCAGTATCAGTTGTAGTAGAAAACATGCATGTAAGCTTTGGTTTTTTTGGAGCATAGCTGTCGAAACCGGCTCTAGGTCTATCTAACTGCATGCTTGGAAGATTTGGGTTATTGAGTTAATATGAATTTTTTTTTTTCTTCAAAAACAACTTCATTTTAGTTATATTTTTATTTTTTTTGGGTTTTGACCAAGTTTAGCCATATCAAATGGGTTACGAGGCAACTCTTATAAGGTTATTTGAGTTTCTCAAGGTCAATATCAAAACCATTTAAATTAAAACTAAGTTTAAATCATGAATTTATTAAATCAATCCTCCAAACTGATCAGATTGGGAGTCACAAATGAAATTGAAAATTGATTTGGTGGGGACACAGCTTCAATGCACCGAGTAAATGTACAAGAAAAAAAGTTTTTCTTTCTTTTATTTCCTATCATAGTCATTTTTTTTTTAAATTTTGAGTAAGCTTTTATGGTACAAAAGGCGAAAAAAAAGAAGAAGTACGATTTGAGCAGTATAATTCTCTACTGTTATGAAGCTATCATGTTACTCACAAAGCTCAATGAGCTTCTTATCCTCAAGAAGAGCAGAGCTGATCCCAATACTAAAATATACATTCATAACCTAATGTGCTGACTTTACCCTTAATTCAAACCTTCACACCTTAATTAATCCTGTAATTAGAGCAAAAACCAAATAAAACTATGATTAAGGAGTGACAAACCTAGGTCATTTAAGAGGCTAGTATACGCAAGACACCTCTTACCAGCTTGTCCATGTGCTTATGAGCTCCCATGATACTTTAGGGTTTCCTTTTCTTATAAAATGCTTGCGCTGAACCTCAACGTGCCACATAAAAAATTGTGGTAACTAAGAGCATGCTTAGTTGCACATCGAAACATTGAATGCAGCAGTAGTATAAAAAGGGAGAACACACTGGCTAAGATTAAAGAATTCAACAATGGTATGGAAAATGCATCTTTAATTCCTGCTATCAGTTCACATTCTCAGCAATAGAAAAATATCCATTGTGTTTCCCAACACGAATAAGATTCCATGGCATCTGTTTCAAGGAATATGGGAGGAAACGGGTGATGCCTGGAATGACACGGTTAAGTGAGCTGCACAGACCTAGCTAGACATGCTAGTACATGCACCAAAAAAGTGGAGAAATGAACTGGCAACTTGGATGAAATGATATACGACTGGAAGTAAAGAAGAATAGCAGAGTTGGGATAAACAATATAGATAATATCCTCCAACAGATCAACCAGCAGCCGAAGAGCTAATTAAGGGATCCCGGTCTTGGATCTCTTAATGTGCTGTTTAAGTTGAACATGACAATCTAAGTGAAAGGAGAACCAATTTGATAAAACAAAGCAGGTTACCGTATCTGATAAAAGAGAAATATCATTCAAAAACCTTTGAAAACCTGATGGGCTATTCCTGTAAAAGATCATGACAATGATAAAGGAACATAGAAGTATGTGTGAAACTGTGGGCAGGAAGAGGAAATCAGAAATGTTAACAGTCACTTCAATCGAAACCCTTCTTTCCATTCCAAGTATCGACACCATTTCCAATCAACTAGCAAGTAAGCTTTAGACAATATGATGCAAAGTTTCCTGTAAAGTTGACTTACTGATTTAAAAGAAAAGTTCTTTCATGGTATGTCAAAAAGCAGAAAATGATAATAGCTTTGTTTCAAACTCGAACAACTCCAAAGAACGCGACTCAACTTTACCAAAGAAGAACAAACAAAACACCCGAGAGGTACAATATACATGAACATATTAGACAAGCCAATTGAGGGTCACCGAATCACCAAGAACAGTTTATAAAACCTTGTTGATGTTGCACACGATTTCAGCATTTCACAGGAAATGGTGAAATAGCTCCAACAAAAAAGGTTAGAGCTGGTTGGTAAAAATATAAGAGAAAACTCATATAGCGTCAAAATAAAAATTCAGGTCAAAGGCAGTGTCTCAAACCTGGTTGACTTTCATGCTAATGGTTCAAACTGGAGTGCAGATCTAGATTTTAATCCACATTATGAACATCGGAATCCATGGAAAATTAACTTTCAGCTGCTGAGAGTTCATAGAAAGAAACATTGGCATTTAATTCAAAAACTTTGAAACTGCAAAGAACCATGACATGGAGATGCAAGGTACACACTCAGCAGAAAGAGCATCCCTGAAGATTCTCAACAAATTATAAACTGAATAAAAAGGGCATCCATGAAGATTCTTGACAAATTATAAACTGAATAATCCATACCTTAATATCCACAATCTCAGCACCAATATCCTTAATTCATTCATTCTCTAATTTCTTTAAATTCCGTGGGGAATAAGGAAAAAGAATCCTATCTAAGTGTTTTTTTTTTAAAATAAATTTAGAATGATCATCTTTCAGTTGTAGACAAGAGCAACAAGAGCGAAAAGGTGCATCGCAAAAATATTTGAAACAAATATTAGTTAGCACAAGAAACAGAGAGAATGTCATGGGCACAAGAGAGAATGTCATGGGCACAAATAAACTTCAGCTACTTCAACTGGGACATTAAATTAAATTAAACATTCTAAAAACATTAGATTTTAAGAGAACCCTTTAGGGTCTTAAGTCTTCTATGAAGTCACACAATGTACAACAAGTACCGCTCACCTCTACACAACACAGGAGTAATAAACAGAAAAAAGGCCGAAGGCTCTAAAAGTAAAGAGAATTTTGGACCTCACTGAGAAACTGAGTTACCAATGTGCCAACCAAGGATACCGATCCCAAGCTTAGATTTCTGAAGAACATAAAATGCACTTGCCACCATTATTTATCCTCATCAGCAAGCACAAATGCTCCAGCTGCCCATGATGAACAATGACACTAAAGCTTCACTGACAAGAAGACTGTAAATATAACGACACTGAGCCGATTCCCATACAACCTTGGGATAAAGCAAACCCTCTCTGAAAACCAGATTGACACAATATCTCAAGACTGTAACAATTGTTGACATGGATTAAGCTTACATTATTTGCCACCAGGAATGACATCTCGATCTGTCACCAGGAGCTGAGAGGACATACAGAATGCTACCAATATCTTACTTACACATGTAGAAGTTGAAGGACACCATAAACGATACTATCCACCACTTCCAGTTACTCCCAAGAGAGACCAATATTAGAAGCCAAGAAGGAGTTTTTGGGATCTGTAGATGGAAGCCCGAAACCAATATCTACCATTAAGATTGCTGTCAATGACAACAGCAGCAGCTAATGCAAAAACGACAACAAAGTTTCTAAATTGAACTCTAACAAAACTACCAGAAAATACCAATTTAACAAAGACCCAGGAACCAAATCAGCCATAAAAGAGAAAGATCAATGGAGTCAACAATTACCCAAATTCAATCATCCCCTGTTGGAAATAAAGTGAGAACTTTCCTTCCTCCATTCCCATTCACTGACTCCAAATCTTCCACATAACCAGGAACTGTATTGGGCACTGGTGCCCCCATCCTATGCACAGGCTGCTGTGTTTGCCTAGGCAAAAATGGATGCTCAAACTGACCATTTGTCGGCGACCCAAAGTGCCCCATCTGCCTATGATACTGACTTGGCAATTGGGGATGTCCCATTGCAGCCATCTGGTGTTGGTGATGATGGTTTTGCAATGCAGCTACAGGCACAAACGGCAAGAAATGATCCGAATTAGGCCTCCCTGGATGCAGAAAATGCGCTGGCACGGGAGAACTTGCAAACAAATGATCCGTAGCAGCATCAGTACCACCAGTGAGTCCACCTCCACCACCAGTACCATTACCACCACCACCAGAGGACAAACCCTGCATTCTTTTCAAATAAAGCCTATATTTTTGCAAATGACTTGCAACATTCTCTCTAGTCAACCCATCTACATTCATTAACTGCATTATTGTCTTAGGGACGGCATTCTTGATCCCTAAATGTGCCACAGCATCCACAAACCTCTTATGAAGCTGCGGAGTCCAAACAAGCCTTGGCCTTTTAAGGGTTCTTGGCTCATCTCCTGCTGCACCTGAGCCTAATTCACTAGAATCCGCAGCAAAGTCCCCTGAATTAGGCTGTGGTGAGGCCAATGGATTAGTTGGGGTTGGAGAAACCGCAGCCGGTGGTGGTGGGGGAGGTGGTAAAGGCTGATTTTGATGGAGAGAAGAGTTATGGTTATTAGTAGTGGTGGTGGTGGTGGTATTACTGGGGTTTGTAATATCAAAAGCAAGAGCAAGATCAGGAGTGATTAGGGTTTGTGATAAAGGCATCAGTTCTTCAAGTGAAGGAAGCTCTTCTTCCCATCTTGAAAACCAATTTGAATCATCCTCTCTCATTTTCTCAAAAAACCCAATTCACTATTATCTCCCTTATTCTTCTGGCCTAAAAAACAGTACAAAAAGATTTGACTTTTTTTCCAAAGATTGGAACTTTCTTATGGATAGCAAGATATGGGGCACTAAATGTAACACTAACAAGAACAACAAGGAAAGAAAAAAAGAAGAAGAAAGAACACAAGGATGTGGGAGGACTTCTGTATGAAAGGAACGGAGTAAGAAACCATACAAAGATGGGATTTTTATTTGTTATAGTACAAAGAGATTGGATTTTTAAGATATGAGCACCTATATTTCTCCCCAGAAAAATTGTTTTGACAAAAGAGAGAAAGATGGTGGTGGCTGATGGTGGTGATGGGAATTGTGGGGAGGAGGAGGAGGAGGAGGGGATGATGGAGTGGAGAGAGGTTCGAGGTGGATCTTGTTTGCTTCTTTTCAGCTTTTTTTATGACTACTGTTGCTGATGCTTTAATATTTTTGTTTTTCTCTTACAAGGCTTCCATGATTTCAATGTAGTTATAGCATGTAAGGTTGTTATAAGATGTAAGATAGTGTTTGGGTACTTACAATATCTACTATCCTGGTACAGAAGAGAAGAGGATAGAAAAAGAAAAGAAAAGAAAACTCTTATAGAAATTTATTTTAAATTTATTTCTATCTTTTTCATCAAATAAGGTTTTGATTCTATTTGTTTCTATCTTTTTTATCAAATAAGGTTTTGATTTTTTATATATATATTATATTTGTTTGATAACACTAAAAACCTGTTTGTTTTTGTAGTAAATCGCCATCAAATATTTTTCTATTTTTTCTATATATTTTTTTTCAATAATTGTTTAAAACAATTTGTTTTAGTGGTGCCCCGTAAAAAATAGCCTAAATATTTTGTTTTGTTTTTTTTTTAATTTTCGGGTCTTTATTTCTTAACTTTCCCTTTTCTTTTCTTTTTATGATACTTCCTGAGAGTGTGTGTTACCAAGGTTGGATTTTTAAGGATTTTTTTTCATCCTTAAACCTTATCACAAACTTTTTTGGTACTGGAAAGTGTCAGTCACGCGCCACTGTTTCAGGAGGGAGTTTGGTGGTGTACTAGCTAGGGCAAAGATCGGCTAGTTGCAGCAGAGAATCATGAATGGCTTCATTCTATCCATTTATGGAGTCTGCAATGGCAAGGTTTTGTACTTGGGTGGATCAGGTGGTACAGGAGAGTGGGGTTTACTTGCTTCAGTGTGAGAATGGAGATAAGGTTTTTAGTACTCCAAAGATGCTTGTACTGGCATAGATTGGGGATTAGGAAAGGATTAGAGAGAGAGAGAGAGAGAGAGAGAGCAAAGTTTGGATACTTTTGTAAGCCATAGATTTCTTGGGGTTCGATGATGAGGGAATCAATCGACTTTTAATTGAAGTTGGTGTTTTTCTGCTGTGATGATAACTCAATTTTCTGCAAGTCTCTACTCGAGCATCGACTTGTTTTTAGGCTCGGGTTAGAAGATTGATTGCGGTTAATTTTTTAAAAGATTTAATATAATATTATTTTTTAAAAGATTATTGTGTAATTAATAATTTTTTATTAGTTACTTCTTAGATCTATTATTTGGATCACAAATTTATAAATTAATTTTTTTTAAATTTTTTTATGATATTTAAAGAATAAACACTCATATTTACTCTAAAATAAAATACAAGAGAAACTAAACAAATATTTTCCAGCACAAATGAAAATATCCTATCACTTTTAATGAGTCTTAAATTTAATTTTCTTTTTTTTAGTATATTCATCTTACTTCAAAATAAACATATAAAATATTCATTCATATTCTAAGCATTATAAGATTTTTCAGCGTGTTTGTAAGTGTGGTTATGGTTATTTTTTAAAATGTTTTTCACTTGGAAATATATCAAATTAATATTTTTTTATTTTTTAAAAATTATTTTTAACATTAATGTATCAAAATAATCCAAAAACAACAAAAAAATATTATTATAAAATAAAAATAAAAATTAAATTTTTTCAAAAATACTCTTGAAACGTAAAAACAAATAAGCCTAGATCTAAAATATTAATACGAGTACAGGCTCATTTGGAATCAGAGTTAGATGTCAAAGGTTGTATCATAGTGTATTGTTGACGGGTGATTACAAGTGTTGTGAGAATAACTAGATTTGACTTTGGACAAAAAGATTCAACAGATTTATGCACAGTGTCTGTGCTGTTCTTGGAGCAATTTAGGTGGGAAATGGACAAATGAAAAATTGCAAAAGAAAAGGAAGGCAGAGAGCATCTTTATGGGATTGAAACAAGACCACAAATTACCTCGACAAAACTAGTCTACTTTGTTTGCTTGTTGGGACTAAATACCTTCTCCTTCGCAATGTCAATTTCTATGTTACATTCCAAAGGGTTGATGTCAAAATGCATGAATGTGAACATGGTGGTTTTGTTCCTATTTTGAGCCAAAGAATTGGCACAATAATTGTCTTTGCATAAAAGGCATGTTTTGTTTTTGCATTCAATTATCATCTATGGAAAAAAAACTTCATGGAAGATATGATCTTCTGATTTTTACGCTTGTTATCGTTTTGGTGGTAGCTATCAGATTCCGTTGATAGCTCATGTTGTTGGGTTCATTCTAAAATAACATTATTCTAGTAAAAAAATCTATTAAAATAATATTATTTTGAACAATTTTTTTTTAAAAAACTCGATCTTATCGAGATATAACCTATGGTTTTTGCGTTTTAAATTAAAAATGTATGATGATAAATAAGAATGTTTTGTTCAACTTTAACTAATGTTTTGATAAAATATTATTTTCATATTTCCTTGCATCTCAAACAACACCAGATGACTTTCACATCTCTTTTAACTTTAAATAGTGTTTGTTGTTAATCCAGTTATTAAATCAAGCCGATTAAGCAGTTGAAGACTCAACATCATTTCCAGCGGTGGTACCAGCATGCATTTTTGACCTGTCTCCATCTTTATTTAGAAACCCTAACGAAACTTACACTTAAAAGATTTCAAGACGCAATCATGCATATCTCACAGGTCATTGAAACAATATTAAAACACAAGATTAAGAGGCAATTCATTTTCGTGACCTTGGCCCAGCTGAGAGGTACAAATAAAATATAGAATCAAATTCAAAACCTGGTATTAGCATTAACTAACCTGTAGTATGATAACACTACTCTCATTAAACCCCATCTGAGTAGCCAAAACCTAACCTGACTAGTTAATTTGGTGACTTGTTGACTCAAAACTTAGCTTGGACCAACTTAAACCGAGTGAAAATTGAACCGGTCAAACCCAATTAACTCGACAGGTCAGCCCGTAACTAGTTTAAAAACTAACTTGTATTAAAAAAAAATATTTCAACTTAAATCAAGTGAAAATTGAACTGGTCAAACTCAATTAACTTGACATGTCAACCCGTAACTAGTTTAAAAACTGGTTTGAATTAAAAAAAATGATTTTTTTTTAATACAAGTCCCGACCCACTTTACAGCATTGGCTTCAGGTAAGAAGTTACAAGCGCTATATTTCTTTAGCCCTAACTTTATCCATGAATTGAAAATCAGTGTAGTAAAAACTTGATGCTTAACAAGACAAATCTACAACAATCTTGACGTTATGATTACATAATTTCACCACAGCAACAATTTTCAGTCGCATTTCACTACTGAGTGAATGTTTCATAAGAAAGTGTCGGTGGTATTGGCCCCATACACCCCAGTGAAATCCAAAACTCAGCTAACGACCAAGCTTAAATCAGGCAAGCATTTTCCACTCAATTGCGATCATGCAGAC
>Ga0307515_10014352_pt1 | contig 14701 bp, 2 predicted proteins | sample 17_EM_MG_FD_194513 | JGI IMG/M metagenome (GOLD analysis project Ga0307515, IMG submission 194513) | Populus trichocarpa ectomycorrhiza microbial communities from riparian zone in the Pacific Northwest, United States - 17_EM | ecosystem: Host-associated > Plants > Roots > Unclassified | place... | reverse complement strand
TTAAGATCTAGTCCCTTAGATCTCTTAGCATTATAGTACTTTTTTATTCTCTCTTATACTTTCTTTATTAATTCTATAAGGTCTATATAAAGATTTATTAATGTCTTTATTCTTTCTTTAGCTGTGCTACTTGTTTTCTTTACTTACTATAGTAATAATAATATTCTTAGCTTATATCTATAGTTTGCCTTAAATAGTAATATGCCTATTTCTTCTTAAGGTGTTACGTTATATATAAACTATATAATTAGTAACAATAATACCCAATTGTTCTGTATATAATTAACATAATACCTTAGATACTATTCTAGTGTTTAATTTAATCTTTCCATCTAACCGTCTATCTGCGGATAATATGCGGTAGAAGTTACTACTCGAACTTCTTACTCCGCTAAGAATACCTCCTAGAATACTACTATAAATCTTAGATCCCTATCTAATATAATCTTACTTAGTGCTCTATATTTTGCAAACACTTTCTTAATATAGATTTTAGTGATATTTTCTGCTAAGATTTCTTCTATACATGCTATAAAGTATCCCCACTTTATAAGCTTATCTACTATTACTAAGATCGCGTTATAATCTTATTTGGTAATAGGATCTCTTAATTTTAGCAACTTAATAATAAAGTCCTATAATATAACCTCCTATGGTCTCTTTAGTGTCTTAATAGATTATAGCCCTCCGTATAGCTTATACCTCGTTAATTTATTCCTTTAGTAATCTAGATACTCTCTAGTAACCCTTTTAGCTATCCTCTAGATTCCGTTAATAATATACTCCTCTTAAAGTCTTAATACTAAGCCTATAGCTCTATTATGTCCTTAAGTTAATCCCTTATAGAAGTCCTCTATAAACTATTCTGCTATGCTTCTTAGGATATACTTTACTTTTTAATTTTTATATATATCCGTCTATAAATCTTCTAGCTATACTTCTAGAATTCTCTATGCTTAAAAGCTTTTTAGTATCTTATAGACTCTTTCTAGCTCTTCTTAAGTTGCTATAATCTTTAGATAATTATACCTAATTAATCCGTTTATATCCTTTCGTAGTAAAGCCCCTAATGGCTTCTTATTGTTTTGTAGTTTAGCCTTTTAACTTAGAGTATCTGCTCGCGTATTGTCTGTACCCTTAGTATACTAAATCTTAAAATAGTATTCTATAAGCATCTCTGCCCATCTAACCTATCTTTGGTTAAGTTCCTTTATTATTAGAAATCCTATTAGGTTCTTATAATCTATCTTAACTATAAATAGTTTTTCTATACCTTATAAGAATGCTCTCTATTTCTTTAATACTATAACTATACCTAATAACTCCTTGTTGTAGATGTTATAGTTTAACTCTAGTAGTGTTATTTTCCAACTATAATATGCCACTGGGTGCTATTTATCTTAATACCTTTATATAAAGCACGCCCCTAGTATATAGTCTAATGCATCTATTTTTATAACCGTCTTTAAACCTAGTTACTAGATTTTAAGAACTAGCTCCTAGGTAAATAACTCTTTAACTTTCTTAAAGAGTTCCCTTTATTCCTCTCCCCATACCTATAGTTCTTCCTTCTTTATAAGTCGCGTAAATAGCTTAATATTCTTTAACTACTGCGCTATAAACCTTTTACAGTAATTATAAAACCCTAGAAATAATCTTAACTACGTAATATTCTCTAGTTCTTGCCAATTTACTATAGCCTCGATCTTCTTTGGATCTATACTAAGTTGGCCTAGTTTAATAATAAATTTAATAAAATTAGTCTTCCTAGTAAAGAACTCGCATTTCTTAATTGCTACTAGTATCTATTCTTCTTATAGTCTCTTTAAGACCCATTTAACGTGTTCCCCGTGTTCTTCCTTAGTTATTAAGTAGATAATAATATTATTAAGATATACTATAACAAATTTATCTAAGTATTCTCTTAATATATTATTAATACGCTTCTAGAACGTTGCTAATACGTTTATAAGCCCAAATTATATAACTAATAGTTTATATAGTCCTTCCTTTAACCTAAAGGCTGCCTTCTATTTGTTGCCTTCCTTAATTCTAATTTAATAGTACGCCTATCTTAGATCTATCTTTATAAAGATTTACGCGTTGCCTATCCTATCTTAGATTTCGCTAATTAAGGGTAAAGGATACCTATCCTTTCTAGTAATACTGTTTAACTATCTATAGTTAATATATAGCCTTAGTTTACCATTTTTCTTTAGTACGAATAGTACTAGATATCCCGCTAATAACTGCGATGGTTTAATATATCCTTTTCGTAGGTTTTCCTAGATAAACTCTTTTAATACTTTACCTTCTTCTTTAGTAAGCTTGTAGATTAGAAAGAACTTTAGACTTATTCCTAGTTCTAACTCTATCTTATAGTCCTATACTATATATTCTAATAGCTTTTTACTTTTTAGTAACTATAGTTTCTTGCCATACTTATAGTATCTCTTTGGTATATAACTTAAGCCTTGCTTAGTCTCTTTATATATTACTCTAACTTAGTACTATACTAACTTAGCTTGTTATTATATCTTACGGCATTAAGTATCCCTAATATTGACCTAACCTATAATCCAATTAATCTTCGGATTGTATTCCTGTAACTAAGGTATCCTTAATACTGCCTCGTCCTGTCCTAATAGTAGGATATTAAAAGATATCTCAATTCGTCTTCCTTTAATAGTTATCTAAATAGGTCCTATTTTAAGATTAATAATCCCCCCTCTATAGGCTATTGGATCTCCTAAAATTATAACTAATAGGTAAGGTTCCTCCTTCTATCTATAAGGTAGTCCTATTCTCTTAACTGCTGCTAGTAAGATATAGTTTCTTATTACTCTACTATCTATTAGCGCCTCGAACTGTTAATCTTACCATTTAATTCGTAAATTTAGGTGCTGTCCTTAAATTCCTTTAAGGGTCTAAGGCTCTACTACTAGCTCCCTCTAGTCCTGTAGGCCTCTACTTTTCCTAACTATTAGCTGCTTAATCCCTATACACTTAGCTCGCTCTTTAGCCAATACCTAGTTTGCTTTTTGTCTTCGATATACTATAGACACATATTTTCTAGGCATTTCTACTACTGTTGTCCGTCTAAGCATTCTTCTATAAGGAATCTTCCTAGTTAAAGTACTAAGCTTCCTTTCTCTTAAACCTCTACTAGATGCCATCTATATATATATTTAGCATTCCTATACTATTACTTATCCGTTATCTAGTATATCCTTATAGGGTATTTCCAATTCTTTTTCTTTGGATTCTTATACATCTCGTATATATTGTCCACGCACGCAATCTATAATAACGTATAGTGTGCTAGGTGCTTTAGGTTAACTCTTAACTCGTTTTTGTCTTTAAGTTTAAACCTCTGTCGTGCTAATCTAAACGTTATAACTTTATTTGCAGGTACTAAGATACGTCTTTTGCTTCTCTAGTCCTCTAAACGCTCCTCTAGATCCTTTAACGTTATAATTAAGGCTCCTTTAATATGCGTTATAGCCTTCTCTATAATTGGGTAGTCTTAGATAACTTTTTTATCCAACTATATATAGAAATCTTCCCACTTATCGTTATGCCTTTGCCTATACCACCTTTAGTATAGCTGCTGGAGTATATACGGCTTATCCGTAAGGAAGTATCTTCTTATTACTGCATTGTGATAGCCCTTTATATGTCGTTTTTTAAACCTAGTTAGGATTTCTAGATCCTCTTCATCTTCTAGTTTAGTAAGCCACTTAGCTCTTAGTATACCTGCCCTAGGCCTATTAGTAATTCTTTATACTAGCGCTCTATCCTTTATACGTCCCAATATGCTAGATCTCTTATCTAGTTTCTGTTCTTGCTATGCGATAATTCTTTGCCTAAACTCTTCTATGGTTTCTTTTGGTTTACGCCTTGCGCTTTAATTCTTAAAGTTCTCGTGCTTCTTAATCCTAGTATTAACTTTTTAATCTTTAGTCCGAATACTTCGTTTAACTAGTAAATCTTCTAGGTCTATATATTCGTCTTTTAGTCTAATTACTATTTATACTGCAGATTCTCTAATCTATAAAGAAGCCTCTTACCTCTTACTTATAGGTGTCCTAATTTATACCCCAAATTCTTAACCCTTTAGATTCTTTAATCCCGAGCTTGCTTCTAACTTAAGCTTTACTCCAGCCTTAGTCTAACTAGGCTTACTTAGTGTTCTTATCTTATCTTAAGAGTCTTGTGCCTGTAGGAACTTCCGTCCTAAGCTCATTTGTATGTTACTAAACTGAGCTGCTGCTCTGCTCTATCGGTTATTGTCTGTTGTAGGTCCTTAAGCTTGCCTTATCTCGTCTTGAGAATCTTGGTTATCTCTTATCTCGCTGTGAGAATCTTAAGCCTTTGGCCTTTTGCCTTTATTGAGTGCCAAAGTAGTTTACTGTTCTACTTCTCTTACGTCTTGTGAAGCGATAGACATTATATCTAGTGGTGTCTTAATTCCCACTAACGTTCCCTATTCTATAGTGGAATTATCCTCTACTTCTAGTGTAACATCTCCAATAGCTACGTATCCCTAGTAGACCGCCCTTATTACCTTATCGTCACGGAATGCTTCGCCTGTGTCGAAATCATCGTCCTTAATATCCAATCTGCGAGCTAGTTTATTGGTTCCTCTATATCCTATAGGTACTAGCTCCTATAGCTAATAGCTTACGCTATACTTAGCGTCTTTATAAATTCGGTATGTATTGTTGTAACAAAATGCAAAACTTCTAATTAAATATTCTTTTATTCCTCGCAGTATACTGTCGTCCCTCTATACGTATATATCTTCCGCTACTAGTCTCGTTCCCTTTATTATATAGTAACTCTAACCATCTTTACAATCCCTTGCAAAATAACCTTATTTCCCGCAATTTATGCAAGCTCCTTTTTTAAACTATTAACTTTGCTATAAAGTCCGCCTAAACATCTTCTGCTGCTAAAATCCCTAATTTAGCCTCTGCTCCTTAGACCTTTAATTACTAAATCCTTGTCCTCTAAGTTTCCACAGTTTCTTACTCTATCTCTTATAGGTTTCTTTAGTACCACTTAGGTCCATTAGCTCTGCGCTATACTATAGTTTCTAACTTAGCTTTTATTATTGCGTACTCTACGCCTTATATAACTGTAGAACTCTATCCTAGCCTCTCTTAGCCTGTTCCCTTTAGTAGATCCAATTATTAATCTTAATTGCCTAATCTATTAACTCCCTTAGGGTGTCCATATCTTCTATTAGGATAATCACGTCCTAGACTTTAGCCTTAAGTCCCTATTTATACTGTGCTATAAGCGCCCTATTATTCCACTTAACTTATATTGCTAGTGTCTAGAACTATATCGTATACTTAATTACTAAAGTTTATTACACGAGGTTCTAAAGTTTTCTTTCCGCTATAGTTGTTTCTTCCGGGTCTCTAAATATCTACGTAAGTCGCTCTGCGAATCCTTTCTAACTTAAGAATATAAATCGCACGTCTTGGTTAGTGGTTGTTATTCCGTTTGCCTATATCTCCATAAGATAAGGTTTAAACTACTTAAGTGCTTTTCCTAATAAGAATAGTCCTGTATAGGCTATTTAATCCACAGGTGTCAGTAGTTTTGCTCCTTCTTACGAAACCTTAAAATGCATCTGCGTAAGGAATCCTTTAAGCTTTAATCTCTCTCCTAAAAATCTCTCGATTGATAGTAGCTTAATCTTTACTGCCCCTATCCCGTTAAGTCTTTCTTCTAACACTGCATTATTAGCTGTCAACTGGTCGACTATCTCTTGTAGTTGTCCGACTGTCACTAGTTACTATAAGTCAGTATCTACCATACTAGTGTCGTTACCTAATCTCAAAGTAGTTGCTGCCGTTAATAGCGTCGTAGTGGCTGCTTTTGGTGGTATATTGTTCAACTTCTTATATTAATACTGTAATTAGGTAGTAATTGTGTAACGGAACCTTATAGCAAGAACTACGGTAGGTCCTGTTATTAGGCTAGGTGTATAGGAAATGCAAGTATAAAAGTCAACAACGAATAATAACTGGTGGAGTAGTTGCCTAACAGATTAACTCTAATTATATTCTGAGAATTACTACAAGGAAGGAACTATCTAGGTAGGGACTAAGGGTCCTTAAATACACAACCGTACTCCTATAAAATCCTTCTTGTACGTAATATACGTGTGCTCTATCTACTCTGTTATAGATTATATAGATTATACAGATCATACAGATCACCCCACGTGACCTCGGCTACTATTCCTCGTCACATAGTTCTATTAGCTCCATCCTGGACCGTGCCTAAATTAACCAACTAGCTTCTTTCGACTCCTCTCCTAGTAGTCGTAACATCGTACTTAAAGCGTCCGTAACACCTATTCTAATATACTTCTACTAGGAGCTATATATATACCTTAAAACAAATATATCCGGCTTTACCCTAGGGGCAATTATATCTTAATTAAAAGACGGAAAATAGCATCCTATGGCGTTTTAGTTAAGGAAAATAACCCCTATAGAGCAGCGTTATATAATGCACAACTAGAAGCTACTTGTGATAATTACAGCAATAAAGCACTGGCGACATTATTATATGGGAAGCAATTATCCTATTAAAGTCCTTACAGACTATAATAACCTAGAATACTTTATAACTATAAAGGTATTAAGCGGTTAATAAGCTAAGTAGGTAGAGGCACTATTATAGTACGATTTTAAGATTATATACCGCTTAGGAAAGACAAATCCTTCTAATAGGTTATTAAGACGTTTAGATTACGAGACAGGGAGGATCTAGGACAGCACTAGGGAAATAATCCCTATATTACAAAATTTGCTTAAAAAGAAAGAAGACTCTTTTCCTAGAACTATAGAATTTCGCGGTAGGGTAGAGGTCCTAGCGATATAGCTGCGAAGCGACATAATTATAGAGCCGCAGGATATAGTTATAGACTAGGTTATAGACCAAGTAGACATTACAAAGTTGGCGTACCCTAGAATTAGCGAGAATTCTGTAGGATATACTAGAGGTATCGCGGCACCTTTAACTTGACGGCGTATTAGCTGCAAGTTCTCGGATCTAAGGGGGATAGGTAAGATACCTATCTATAGCGTGGCATACTACACAACGGTAGGAGAATTTACTAGCACTAATGGTTTAAAACGTCTCGTGCTATACCTTAAGTCCGTAATAGCGGCAGGCGAAATAGAAGTAAGTGATCTATATAAAACCTTTCCAGATCTTCTTCTTTAAGCTTAATAAAGGGACGCCTTTACCTCTGGGGAGAGGTGGAAAAATATAGTGGAGACTAACTTAGCCGGAGTTACTAAGAAGCTATAGCAGCAAGACTAAAAGGGTCTATTGCGCTTTAAGGGTGCTATATATATCCTAAAGGACCAAGCGATTTAAGACGAAATTCTAAAGGTCTTCTATAATAACCCTCTTAGGGGTCACTACGGTGCTAACAGAACCCTTAAGGCCGTTTAAAGGAAATACTTTTAGGACGGAATATCTAAAAAGGTTAAGGACTATATATTAAGGTGTAATATATGCCAAAGGATATAGATATCTAGGCATCGCCTATACAGCGAGTTATTAGTGCTTCCTATTCCGTAGGGACCCATATTAGAATTAACAATGGATTTTATTATAGGCTTACTCCCTATTAAGATAAGAACTAGAGAGGTTACTAACGCTATCCTAGTAATTATTAACAGGTATATAAAGTTTTTAGGATACTTTGCTATTATAACAACAATTATAGTAGTAGAACTAGCAGACCTATTTTTAGAACGGTAGCTCTTATTTAGCACGTTAAGGGAAATCGTGTCTAACAGAGGCACCGTATTTAATAGTGCATTTTAGTCTTTATTCTATCTCTTATTAAAAATACGGCGAAGGATAAGTACTGCCTTCTACCTATAAATAGACGGGTAAATAGAGCGTCTAAATGCGTTATTGGAACACTACCTCCGCTGCTATATTAATTATTAACAGGATAATTGGACATTATGGTTAGCTCTAGCGTAGTATATATATAATATAAGCATCTATAGCAGTATAAAAATAACCCCTTATAAAGCATTGTTTGGGGTAAAAGTAAATAACCCCTAGAACGTTAAGGATATTATTCCTAAAAGAGAGGCACTAGCGGCGTCCAAAAGAATTAAGCAAATGAGAATTCGTAGAGAGGAACTTAAAAAGCACTTGCTAGACGCCCAGGCTATATAAAAAAGGTACTATAATAAAAAATATATGCCAAAAGAATTTAAGATAGGAGACGAAGTCTTACTATTTATAAAAAATATCCAAACAAAACGCATTAAGAAGAAGCTGGATTACTAGTAGCTCGGACCCTTTAAGATAGTTAAGAAAACCAAAGGAAACTAAGCCTATAAATCGGAATTACTAAAATCTTATTTAATATATCCCATATTTTATATTTCCTCGCTAGAGCTTTACCGGAGAAGAGATAGTATGGAACCGCCCCTACCTAGCGAAATTAATAGGGAACTAGAATGGAATGTAGAAGATATTCTAGACTAAAGATGGCGCTAGAAGAAGCGCGAATTTTTAGTTTATTAGGAAGGATACTCTTAGGTATATAACAGTTGGAAACCTAAGGAGTACCTTTGGCCGGGATATAATACTGTAATTAAAACCTTCCTAAGAACCAAAGGTAAAGACTTAGAAATAGTTCTGGATATGTTATAGGTAAAGCAATAGGGAAGACCCTATAAATTAAAACCATAGGATTAAGTATAGGCATTAAGAACGGAAACGTTTCGCCATTATAATAGGGATCCTAGAATCCTATAAAAGGAAGCCTATAGGGATCTATAGGAGAACTACTAGGGATACTGTTTAAAGAAGACGCTATATAAGAAGGAGCAGTAGCACTATAAGAAGTGGCCTTAGGGATTTAGAAAGATCCCCTAGGGATAAAAGGAGAGTATCTGGCCTGGCACCGGAGATATACAGTAGAGTTAATAGTATAAAAAGGAGCAAAAGGACAGCCTATAAAGAATTAGAAATTTTAAGGAATTATAAGGCACCTATAGGAACACTACCCGTTTATTATATATGGGGATTATAGTAGTGCACTGCGTTTATATAGATTGTTACTAAAGCTTAGAATAAAGGCATCCCTAAAGTATAAAGTTAATTCCTAATAATAGGGCATCCTAGAGGTACCCGAGAGGCACTATATAAAGCTATTCTATAAGAAGAAGGAAAGAGCTAGGTAATAATTTAAATACCGGCAGCAGTAATAGGAGCCTCCTTTTCTATCTTAACGTTATTATTAATAGTATTATCGGCTCCTTTATCCTTAGAAGCATTAGCACTTCTACTAATATTCTTCTTAGAATAACGGGTACTGGAAGGACTAGTACAGGCGGGAGACTGGCGAGGAGAACGTTTATCTTAACCTTTGTTGCTATCCTTAGTATCCCTAGGTTCTAAATTAGCGTCTAAGCAGGGATTAGAGAAATGTTGGCTAAAGAAGTTAGTATAGTTCTAAGTAAGTCACTAGAGAAACTTACCTAGCTAGAGTAGCCCGCGTAAGAGTATAAATGTTATTATTAATAAGAATAAGCTATTTGCATATACGCTCCTAGATACTGTATATCTAAGAACATTATATCTTTATAGTAGTGGAAACCCTTATAGAATTAAAGAGTCTGTAAGTAAGGGAAGATACCTTCTATCCCCGCCTGTTACTATTAGGATATTAGCGGAAATCTTAAATAGCGCGTTAGAGCCTATAAGTCTTATATGCATGGATAGCGGGGATCTAGTATAATTAGCGAAATCTAGAATAGGATGGAATGGGAAATACTAGGACATAGGTCTTTCTCCTACTGCGATAATAGGAGCACTTAGATTTGTTTTTACTAAAGTAAGGCATCTTACAGACGTGGAAAGGATCCTGCGTAAGAGTATAAATGTAGCGATAATAGTATTTTAGGGAAACTACCGCAGAAGTAATAGACGCTGTCTAGGGTATTACCGGGAGATTAATAACACTACCGCCGGTCTAGGGACCACGAGCCATTATAAGAGAATACTCTAAGAAGTTAGCATTGTTATAAAAAGATAAGGTAGGGATCCTATTGCTTATAGACGTATTATAAAAAGAGAATAAAGTAGCTATAAAAGAATAGCTAGAGACACAGAAGCTAAAAGTGGAGATATAGAGGAAACAGTCTACTAAAAGACGAGATAAATAGTGTTATTAATAAAAAGACGCGTAAGAGGCAACAGCTTATAAACTAGAAGAAAATTAAAATAAAGACGTCATTATTAAAATCTATTTTAGGTGAATGGGGATAGTAGCTTATGGACGCGTTACATAGGATAACCTCTAGATTAACTTATAACAAACTCTTATAATAAGAAAGGTAAATCCCATCCAATTTTCATTATTATTATTTTAGTTCCATTATAAAGGCATTATAAGGAACTATAGTAGGAAAAGAGTAGAGGAACTAAGGACAAAGTAAGGTTCTACGCTAGTAAAGAACTAGCTATAAGCCGCATTATAGAGTACCTTTCTACTAAGAATTTCCCTAGTGGTTTTAGCCGGAACTTTATAAAAGCTTAGTAGAGGCAAAGTCTTAGAGGACCAAGACCCTTAAAGGGGAGGCAATTGTAACGGAATTCCCTAGAAGGTACATATCAGATAAGACAGAAGGAGGTCTTATCTATGTTCTAGAAGGAGGTCTCATCTATGTTCTAAAAGGAGGTCTCATCTATATTCCAGAAGAAGATCTTATCTATGTTCTATCTATGTCCTAGAAGATATAGTTAGATAGATAAGGGGTAAAGGGTTTTACTAGCGTCTTAAAAAGATTATATAGGGAGCTGGTTCTCCTCTAGAGAAGAACTAGCGATTAGTCTCTAAATAGAAGTGGTTAGAAGCATTTGTCCTTTAATACGTGAAACTTATTCTACCTTTAACTTACCTTCTATTTACCTTTGACTTACCTTCTACTTACCGGTGACACTGTCGATTAGATAATTATACGTTCCGGTTAGGCTGGCCTCTTATAACTATTTAATAAAATATAATTATTATTATTAATTGCTTAACGTCTAATTTAGATCCCTATTAGGCCTATATAGACTACTCCTTATTTATATATAGGGAGAAAACTCTACTTAAGAAAACCCTATAATCCATTTCCCTACCTTTTAGGACTTGCCTACTTAACGCCTATAAGGCGCCTACAAGTCGCCTATAATGCTCTACTACCTTATATTTTAACCTCCTTAGGGACTACTATTGCTATAATAAGCCTATAAACGCGCTAGTATTATAAACTTTACTTTACTATTATAGAGTTATTAGAGGGCGCCTATTGCTTACCCCTTTGCCTTTTATTACCATTTCCCTTATAACTTAGAACTAGTTTAGTACATTTTAGCTAATAAGCCACTAGGTAACCGCCTTAAGACCTTTTTATATTAAGAGTAGTATATTATAGTTCTCTATACCAGCTACTAAGAGTATTATTTCTTAGTTAGTACGTAAGGGGCATAATAGTATTATATGTTTTAGTATCTATCTTAGCTAGCTATATTTATATCTTAGGCTACCTACTAAAACACCTACCTAGTAGAGCCAGTCTTTTAGTCCTATTATTCCTATTTTTAAAAGTATTACTATTATATTTTCTGCCTTTATTAGGCCTTCTTAGAGCCCTTAAATACTTACTTCCTATAGTATTAATTATGCTATAGCTTAGGTTCCTTTTACCTAAGTTAGCCTCTATACCTTTAACTCCTATACACTATTAGTTTAACTAGTATTGCATTACAGTAGATAGTTTTCCAGCGTTCTTACATGCTCTACTTTAGCTCCTTTTTCTCTTTTACTATTATCTTTACTAGCCTCTTATATGTCTCTCTTCCTCTATATAGGCCTAGGCCCTAAAGTAGTACTATTCTTCTTTTACTTTCTTTACCTATTTCTCTAATATATCTGCCCTACTTTAGGGTTATTAGTTTATTCTCCTATAGGGCACCCTAGGGTCCTTATAACGGAACCTTGTAGCAGGTACTACGATGGGCTTATTATTAGGCTAGGTATATAGGTAATGCAAATTAAAGTTAACAACGTAATAATAACTAGTGGAGTGGTTGCCTAATAGATTAACTGTAATTGTATTCTAAGAATCACTATAAGGAAGGAACTATCTAGGTAGGAACTAAGGGTCCTTAAATACACAACCGTACTCCTATAAAATCCTCCTTATATATAATGTATGTGTTATACATATTATACGTATATTCTTCTTATACACTGCGTATACTACGTATAACGTTATATAACCTTAGTTACTATTCCTTATTACATAGTTTAATTAGCTCTATTTTAGACTATGCCTAAATTAACTAACTAGCTTCTTCCAACTTCTCTCCTAATAGTCGTAATATTATACTTAAAGCGTCTATAATACTATCTCCCTCTTCTTTATCTTTATCCTTAAAGATCCTAAATATCTCTAAGTTATTTACTAAAGGTGTAATATCCGTCTAATTAATTTAGTTAATATTATTACTTATTATACCTAAAGCAATTTCTTCTTCGTAAGCGCAACGTCGTACTTATACCATTGCTGCGATATTATCTCTTAGTGAGATTATACCGTCTCCATATTCTTGCTATTTAAAAAAGGGGTTAGTTTATATTGCGTTAGCGAACCTATCTTTATAATAACTGTCCTTTTACTTAAAGTATACTAAAGTAAATATTTATTTGTCCTGTAATATTTGCTCTATCTTTAATACTAAATATACGTAACCTATTACTCTTAATAGTCGTCTAGTTCCCTAATTAATTTATTTTAAGGTCTTATATTTAATCTACTACTATACAGCTAGATAGTAAACTATCTTAGGCTCTTATTAAGTTAAAATATTCTTATAATATAGAGCAGAAGGCTCTTAAAGCCTATATCGCGGCGTCCGCTTAGTTACTCTATCTTAAAAAGGGTTATAAAAAGGTTTATTTTAAGGAGTAGAAACTTATAGAATAGGGTCTATAGGAACTTAGTAATAAAAAAACGGACTTTTTTCTAACTAAGAAGGAAATAGATCTAAGTAGCTCGGCAACTGCTCTTCTTAGGTCCCCTTTATGTGACTTATTCTTTAGCAATTTTTTATTATTAATGCTGCCTAACCTAATCTCTTCTGATACTCCCGTACCTTTTCTATAGCGTTCTTTAAAAAATTTAGTAATTCCTAAGTAGTCTTATTATAGCCTATCTACTTTACCTTATACTATATTTTATTAATAACATCCTTATAGCTAATAATCTTAGAAACTTACTATTTGTCTTCTTCTTATCCTTTATATATATCTGCTTTATAAACCGGTAGTTTAATATTCCTATATACTGGCTCTAATATCGCAATATACTATATAGGGTAGATCTTTATTTTAGCTAATAGGTTTAACCTAAACGTAACTGGTAAAATCCTTTATATAATTTTAAAAGGTCCTAATTTAATATAGTTTAACTTCTTACTTAGTTATTAACTCTTAAAATTTTTATATAGTAGCTATACTTTATCTCCCTTCTTAAGATCTAGTCCTTTAGATCTCTTAGCGTTATAGTACCTTTTTATTCTCTCTTATACTATTTTTACTAATTTTATAAAGTCTATATAAAGATTTATTAACGTCTTTATTCTTTCTTTAACTGTAATACTTATTTTCTTTACTTATTATAGTAATAACGATATTCTTAGCTTATATCCATAGTTTGCCTTAAATAGTAATATACCTATTCCTTCTTAAGGTATTGCATTATATATAAACTATATAATTAGTAATAATAATACCTAATTATTCTATGCGTAATTAACGTAATGCCTTAAATACTACTCTAGTGTCTAGTTTAGTCTTTCCGTTTAACCATCTGTTTATAAATAATATGCGGTAAAAGTTGTTACTCTAACTCCTTATTCCGCTAAAAATACCTTTTAAAAGGCTGCTATAAATCTTAGATCTCTATCTAATATAATTTTACTTAGTACTCTATACCTTATAAACACTTCTTTAATATAAATTTTAGCAATATCTTCTACTAATATTTCTTCTATATATGCTATAAAGTATCCCTACTTTATAAGCTTATCTACTATTACTAAGATTATATTATAATTTTATCCGGTAATAGGATCTCTTAACTTTAGTAACTTTATAACAAAGTCCTATAATATAACCTCCTATAGTCTTTCTGGTATTTTAATAGGTTATAGCCCTCCATACAGCTTATACCTTATTAGTTTATTTCTTTAATAATCTAGATATTCTCTTATAACTTTTCGCGTTAAGCCCTAGATTCTATTAATAATATACTTCTTCTAGAGTTTTAACACTAAGCCTTTAGCTCCATTATATCCTTAAGTTATTCCCTTATAGAGATCTTCTATAAAATGCTCTGCTATGCTTTTTAGGATATACTTTGCCTCTCTATACTTATACAGTATTTCTTCTTCTAAATATTCTAACTATTCTTCTAACTATACTTTAAAGATTCTTTATACCTAAAAGCTCTTTAGTATCTTATAGACTCTTATTAGTTTATTATTTTCTTAAGTTGCTATAATTTTTAGATAATTGTACCTAATTAATCTATCTATGTCTTTTCGCAGTAAAGCCCCTAATAGCTTTTTATTATTTTATAGTTTA
>Ga0307515_10014351_pt1 | contig 14702 bp, 15 predicted proteins | sample 17_EM_MG_FD_194513 | JGI IMG/M metagenome (GOLD analysis project Ga0307515, IMG submission 194513) | Populus trichocarpa ectomycorrhiza microbial communities from riparian zone in the Pacific Northwest, United States - 17_EM | ecosystem: Host-associated > Plants > Roots > Unclassified | place... | reverse complement strand
AGGATCCCGGCAATCTTTCCGAATCCGAACTCGGCATGGTCATGGAATTCCTGATCAAGCACAAGTCGGATGGCCAGTTCCGCACCTTCTGGAACGGCTGGGAACAAGGCGTCCAGCTTGTCGCCGATCAGGAAGTCGACGCCATGACCGGCTGGGAGCCGATCGTTTACGAAGGCAGGAAGCGCGGTCTTCAGGTGGAATATGCCGCACCGGTCGAAGGTTATGAGGGATGGGGCAACAACACCGTTCTCCTGAAAGGCGCAGGTGACCGTGGTGTAACGGATGCCGCCCATAGTTTCGTCAACGGGCTGCTCGGCGGCTTTTACGGATGCGAACTCGGCCAGACGCGTGGCTACCTCGTGCCGAGCGACAACAATCTGGTCTATGCCAAGGCGCATCCTGAGGAATACAAGCCCGACGAGGTGGAAAAGCTGGCCGAACATGTGAAGGCCAAGTTTGGCGGCAAGGTCTATTGGCAAAATGCGCGACCGGACAATTTCCAGCTCTACGAGGAGTGGTGGCAGAAACTGCGTAATGCCTGATTGACATCCCCGACAGCGGCAATCCAGTTTGCCGCTGTCGCCAGCTCGGACGATCCCATGCCCAGACCATCAATTGCATCACTGCTGATGACGCCGCCACTGCTGGCGATCTTCGCGCTTGGACTGGCGCCTCTGACAGTCGTCGTGATCTGGAGTTTCTGGACTTGGGATCCGCTCACCTACTGGATCAAGCCGGATCTGAGCCTTGCCGGCTACGCGGCTATTCTGGAAGCCGGGCGCTGGACGGTCATCATCTCGACACTGGTGAAGGCTGTCGGAACGGCCCTGCTTTGCCTGTTGATTGCCTATCCCACGGCTTACGCGGTGCTTTTTCTGGCCGGCCGGCGGCTGAACATCATCCTGCTGGCGCTGATCACCATCCCTTTTTTCACATCCTATCTGATCCGGTCCTTCTCCTGGCGGCTTGTGCTCGGGCGCACCGGCGTCCTCAATACCTGGCTGCAGGATGTCGGCATCACGCAAGCGCCGCTTGACTGGCTGCTGTTCAGCAATTTTGCCGTCGTCGTCGGGCTCGTTGCCTCCTATCTGCCGTTCGCGATCTTTCCGCTGCTGCTGTCCATGCGCCGCGTCGACCCGACTTTTCTGGCGGCTGCGCAGGATCTCGGCGCCGGCTTCTGGAAAAGCCTGACGACCATCCTGCTGCCGCTGACGATGTCGGGCATCTTTGCCGGCTTTCTGTTCGTCTTCGTCATGGTGGTCGGGTCGTCCACGGAAGTGCAGATGCTGGGCGGTGCCGGCGCGTCGATCGTATCGGTGATGATCAATGACGTCATGCGCGTGGCCAATTATCCGCTCGCCTTCGCCATCTCCACCATCGTCCTCGGGGTGATTTTCGGCCTCGTGCTGATCGGCAACCGCATCTTCGGCCTTGCGTCGCTGTTCGAGGATCAGTCACCATGATGATCCGCGAAGGCCTCCTTAACCGAATTTTTCTATGGGCGGTGACGATTGCCGGACTGATCGTGATTTACGCGCCGCCGCTCTATCTGCTGGCCGTTTCCTTCAATCCAGCTCTTCAGCCTGGCCTGCCTAGCCTCTCCGATCTCAGCCTCAAATGGTATGTATCGCTTGCCAAGGAGCAGGCGCTGCTCAGTGCTCTGCAACAGTCGCTGCTGATCGCCCTTGTCACCGCTGTGCTGGCGACCGGCATGTCGCTGTTGGCGGCACTTGCCTATTTCGAGTTGCGTACCCGGCGGGCCGCCTGGTTCCTCACCGTTATCCTGCCGATGTTCGTGCCTGGCGTCATCCAGGGGCTGGCGCTCTCGGCGGTGTTCACGCGCACGGGCATCAAGCCTTCCAGCCTGACTGTCGTCGCCGGGCATTTCATGTGGGCGATGCCCTTCGCCTTCATCGTCATCCTGACGAGTTTCGCTGCCGTGCGCCGATCCTATCTCGTCGCCGCGGCCGATCTTGGCGCGACGTGGTGGCGGCAATTCGTCGATATTACGCTGCCGCTGATCCGGCCGGGCCTGGTGAGCGCCTTCATCTTTTCTTTCCTGCTGTCGCTCAACGAATTCACCCGCGCCTTCTATCTGGCGGGACGCCAGAACACCCTGCCGGTCGTCCTGTTCGGCAAGATGAATTCCGGCGCTTCACCGGTAATCTATGCGATGTCGGGCGCTATTTTTCTGGTTTCAATGTGTTGTGTGGCGCTGATTGCAATCCGCTCCCTATGGTCGGTATCTGGTACACGTTCGCAGCGGTAGTTTCAGCCGCTTGGGGGTCTTTTATCTCAGGCAACCGGGAAGGTGCTGTCCGCCGGCCAGGTCACCGTCACCGGATCGCCGTCGATGAGACGGGTGTCGGTCGAATTCGGCACCACTATTCGGATCTCGCGACCGATCGTCTCGACGTGGAATGTGGAACTGACACCGGAGAACATCTTCCTGATCACGCGGCCGGTCAGGGCGTTCCCGGAAGAGGCGGCAGTGCCTGGCGCGAGCTGCATACGCTCGGGACGGATGGCGCATTGCATCGCTTCACCCGGCTTTCGATTCCCGGCGCCGGATATCTCGATCGTCGTTCCGTCGGCCATGACCATCGCCTTGCCCGTCCAGGTGCCGGACAGGATATTCGCATCGCCGAGGAACGTCGCGGCGAAGAGGGTCTGCGGGCGGTTGTAGATCTCCTCGGGTTCGCCTTCCTCGACGAGCCGGCCATCTTTCAGGATGCCGATCCGGTCTGCCATGGTCAGCGCCTCTTCCTGGTCGTGCGTGACGAAGATCGTGGTGATGCCGATCTCCCGCTGGATGCGCTTGAGTTCGGCCTGCATGTCGACACGCAGCGCCTTGTCGAGCGCGCCGAGCGGCTCGTCGAGCAAGAGAACGCGCGGATTGATCACGAACGCGCGGGCGAGTGCCACACGCTGGCGCTGGCCGCCCGAGAGCTGGTGCGGCTTGCGTTCGCCGAGCGTGCCGAGTTGCACGAGTTCGAGGGCGGCCTTGACCCTATCCTGGATTTCCGGCTTCGGCAGGCCGCGGACCTCAAGGCCGAAGGCGACATTGTCGGTCACCGTCATGTTGGGAAAGAGCGCGTAGTTCTGGAACATCATACCGATCTGACGCTTCTCCAGCGGCACGCGCTCGACGCTCTCGCCATCCATCTCGATCCGCCCGCTATTGGGAAAATCGAAGCCCGCAATCATGCGGAGCAACGTCGTCTTGCCCGACCCGGAAGGACCGAGCAGCGCATAGAAGCCGCCGTCGTCGAAGCGCACCGAGACGTCGTCCAGGGCCTTGTGAATGCCGAAACTGCGGGAAAGATTCCTGACCTCGACGCTTGCCACTATTGCTCTCCCCCGAATTTGTAAAAGCGCGCCGTGATCAGCATGACCGCCATCGACAGCACGATAATGATGGTCGAGACCGCATTGATCTCCGGCGTGAAGCCCTTGCGGATCGCGGCGTAGATTTCAACCGGAAGCGTCGATTGCCCCGGCGTCGCCAGGAAGTAGGAAACGACGAACTGGTCGAACGAGACCGCGAAGGCGAAGAGCCCGCCTGCAATGACGCCGGGCGCGATCCAGGGCAGCGTCACACGCCGCGTCACCTGCCACTGGTTGGCGCCGAGCGATCGGGCCGCTTCCTCGAGTTCCGGCGCCAGCGTCTTGAGACGTGCATTGACGACGATGATCACGTAAGGCAGCGCCAGCGCGACATGGCCGAGAATGATCGCATGCAGACCACGGCCGATGCCGACGCCGAAGAAAAAGATCAGCATGGCCGTGCCGGTGATCAGCCACGGGATGGCGATCGGCGGCAGGAGAGCGGCCGTCAGGATGGGCTTGCCGGGAAAATCGTAGCGATAGAGCGCAAGCGAAGCCGCGGTGCCGAGGATCGCCGAGATGACCGTGGTGATCGCGGCGATGAACAAGCTGTTCCACGTTGCCGCGATCAGCTGGCTGTTGGCGAAGAACGTCTCGTACCACACCGTGGACCACTCGATCGGCAGCATGTAGAAGGGCGAGGCGTTGAACGACATTAGCCCCATGATGATGATCGGCAGGTAGAGGAAGACCAGGAGCAGCCCGACATAGAGCCTGCCCAGGCCATTGAGCCCACGTGTCACCGCGTTCATTGCGCCCTCCGCATGACGGGCGCGGCGGCGGCGAGGATCGCCAGCACCACCGCAAGCAGGATGAAGGAAAGGGCCGCACCGAGCGGCCAGTTAAACACGGCCACGAACTGATCCTCGATGACGGTGCCATAGAAAGTGCCGGTGCGACCACCCAGGATGCGCGGCTCCATGAAGGAGCCGACGACCGGCACGAAGATGAGCACCGCGCCGGCCACGATGCCGGGTACGGCGAGCGGCAGGATCAGCCGGCGAAGCACGGTGAAGCGCGAAGCGCCGAGCGACCGCGCCGCCTCGATCAGGCTATCGTCGATGGCCTGCAGGCTGAGATAGCAGGTCAGCACCACATAAGGCACGTAGGAATGGACAAGCCCTATGATCACGGCCGGGTAGGAATACATGAGATCGATATTGATCTTGAAGGGCAGAATGACGTTGAGCCAGGTGTCGAGAATTCCACCCTCGCGCAGCACCATCGCCCAGGAGAAGATGCGGACCAGCCCATTGCTCCAGAAGGGCAGGATGACCAGCAGGAACACCGCCTCGCGGCTGCGGCCCTTGAGCACCTTGGCGAGAACATAGGCCGCCGGAAAGCCGATCAGCAGGCACCAGAACGTCACCTCGAGACCGAGGCGGAGCGACGATCCGAGCAACGTGATGTAGATGCCGGTGCTGAAGAAGGCCTCGTAGTTTTGCAGCGTAAACGACCAGTCGCGGCCACTGAGCGGCATGTCACTCATAAAGCTGAAGAACACCATGGCCGACAGCGGCAGGAAGATCGCGAGGATGAGCCAGACATAGGCCGGGAGGAGAAGCGGCAACGCCCTTCTCAGTCCTGATCCCGCTGGATTGGCTGCTAGCTCTACCATGATCCCCTCCCGCCGCCCGCGTCGATCACTTCACATTGACCTTGATCTCCTGCCAGATCGCCAGATACTTCTCGCGATTGGCGTCGGTGATCGGCGCCTGGAACTTGATGCGCGAGGCGATCTTGGGATCGCCCATCACGACCCGGTTGAAGGCCTCCGACGGAAGTGCCGCTACAGCCTTGTTATTGGCCGAGACCGGCGCGCCGACCTTGCCGTCCCATTCGGTGTAGAAGGCCGGGTCGACCATGTAGTTGATGAAGGCCTGGGCGCCCTCGACATTCTTCGAGTCCTTCGGGATCGAGAAGGCGTCGAGCCAGCCGACGCAGCCTTCTTCCGGAATGACGAGGCTCACGGGCAGCTTGAAGTTCTTCTTGGCGCGGTCAGCCGAGCCACTCCAGTAAGTGCCGACGTCGATCTGGTTGGCCGCGACCATCTGGTTCCAGTCGTTCTCGGCGCTCCAGAAGGTGCGGATCTGCGGCATGAGCGAGGTGAGTTTCGCTTTCACCGCGTCCATGTCCTTGATGTCGTTGATATCCTGGCCGGTGGCGATGGCGCCGAACTGCATGGCTTCCACGGCATCGTCGCGCAGAACGACGCGGCCCTTGTGGGCTTCGTCCCACATGACATTGATCGAAGTCGGCGGCGTCGGGAAGGATTTGTCGTTGATGGCGAGCGCCGTCACGCCCCAGACCCACGGCACACCATAAACCTTGCCATCGTGGTTGAGCATTGGCGACTGCGCCTTTTCCGGGCCGATATCGGCATAGTTGGCGATCCTGGACGTATCGATCGGCTGAATCAGGCCTTCGTTGAACGCCTGGTCGTTGAAGGCGGCGTTGATCATCACGACGTCATAGAGGCCGGGATTGGTCCTGAGCTTGGTGAGCATTTCCTGCTCGGAATTGAAGAAGTCGTTGATGACCTTGTGGCCGGTCGCCTTCTCGAAGGCCTGGATCGCCCAGGGCTCGTCGGCGCCGTAGCCCTTCCAGTTCAGTACATGCAGGTCGGCGGCCAACGCCGATCCCGCCATCACGATCGTCATGGCTGCTGTCGCCATGGTCTTTGCAATCATGCTCGTCATGTTCATGACCATTCCTCTCTTTTAGAGTGCCATTGTTCCCTTTGTCTCCGCATTCGCGGAATTCTCTTCCCGGGCACGTTTCAGGAATTCATTGATCTCGTCGGCTGTCGGCGCCGTCGGCCCGCCATGGCGCGTGGTCGAAATCGCGGCCGCTGCGTTGGCATAGACAAGCGCGTCGAGCGGAGCGAGGCCGCGGCTGAGCGCCGCGATGAAGGCACCGTCATGGGTATCGCCGGCACCATTGGTATCGACGGTTTCGACACGGAAGGCGTGCACGAAAACCGGCTCCCTATCACGTAGCGCAAGCAGAGCGCCCGAAGCGCCGGAGCGCAGGACAATGCCTTGAGCCCGCGGACAGTGCCCGCTCGCCAGCCGCCGTGCCATCTCGACATCGTCGCCTTGCCCGACGATCGCCTCGGCCTCGCTGCGGTTGAGACTGAGCCAATCGGTACGTCGAAGGACCCGTTGCAGCAGGTCCACAGGTATTTCCGAGACGATGCCGGTAGGGTCGAACGCGAAGATCGCCTCCTCCGGGAGGTCCTCGATGAAACGCGCCTGGCTGTCGCGGCTGCCGGGGTAGGCGAGGGTGTAGCCCGTCGTGAAGACCCAGTCGCCCGGCGCCGGCATCATGAAGGGAAAATCATCGGGCGTGATCACGCCCTCGGCGCCAGGCCGGGACACGAAGGTCCGTTCGCCATCCGCTTCGGTGACAATGACCACGCAGGTGCCGCTATCGATGCCGCGGCTGATAGGCTGCAGGCGCTCGATCCCCTCGGTGGCCAGCGCGTCGGCGATCATCCTGCCGAAAGGGCCGTCGCCGATCTTGCCGGCATAGGCGGTGCGCATGCCGCTGCGGCGCGCCGCGACCATCGTGTTGAAACCGCCACCCGGCAGGGCGGAGAAGGAGGAGGCGGTGAGGTCGTCGCCCGGCCCTGGCAGGCGGTCGATGCGGTAGATGAAGTCCACCACGGAACTGCCGATATGGATGAACCGGGGGTCAGCCATGCCGGCTCTCCGTACCCGCAAGCCGTGCTTGAACCAACGCCCGGGCCAGCCGCCGGACCTCGGCGAGATCGATGCCGACGAGACTCTCGATCCTCTCAGCCGGCAGGCTGTCATAGCCCGCACAGGCCCCGGCCATTGATCCGGCGATCGCGCCGATCGTATCCGTGTCGCCGCCAAGATTGGCCGCGATGACGGCGGCCTTCCAGGCGTCCCCCTCGGCGAGTTTCAGGACGGCAAAGGCGGCCGGCACGGATTCTTGCGAGATGACACCGGTTCCAAGCCGGTCGAAAACGCGCGAAATGCCTTCCTCGACCAAACAGCCATCCACCATGTCCAAGGCCCATTCGATGCGCGCAGCGATAGTGCCGCCCGGCACCCAATGGCCTTGCTTCTCGCCGGCCCGGGCTGCGGCCACGGCAAAGCCGAGCGCCTCGCGCCAGTCGGCCCCATCGATGCCCCGGCTGATCACGGTCGCCACCGCGGCGGCGGCCGAGATCGCGATCGTGGTGTTGTGTGTGGCGCGGCAGGTTTCGGCGACGCGAGCGACCAGCGCATCGGACGGCGGCACGAGGATGCCGACGGGCGCGATCCGCATCGCCGCGCCATTGGTCTCGCCGTGGCGGCCTGCCTCTTCGGGTGATGTGCCGGCATTGATCGCATCGATCGCCCGCTTGGTCGAAGGACCGAGCAGATCATAGCCGCCGCGCGCCTTGATATCCTCTTCCCAGGCGATCAGCGCATTGACCCATGCCTGGTGGTCGAAGCTCCGGCCGGACTTCAGCAGGACGGATGCGAGCAACAACGTCTGCTCGGTATCATCGGTGACCGCGCCCGCCTTGAGGCCGCGCGAAACCGGATGATCCGGCGCCGGGTCGAGGAAGTGATCGACGAAGCCGTAATCGGCCTTGATCTCGGCAGGCGACAAGAGCTGGGTCGGCATGCCCATCGCATCGCCCAGCGCGCCGCCGACGAGCGCTCCCAAAGCTCTGTTGAATGCGATTTCCTCCCTAGCCGTCATGATCAGAACTCCAGATGGAGCGCGAAATAGGCGGGATTGAGCAGGCTCGTCACATGTTCAATCGGCCGTCCGTCGATGCCACGCGTCAGGCGCCGCGTCCGGAGGAAGGCACTCCCGGCGGCACAGCCGAGCAGTTCGGCATCGGCCTCGCCCAGCATTTCGATATCGGCCCATTCCTCGCCGTGGTCGGGCACGAGCCCGGCTGCGCGCAGCGTCTGAGTGAGCGACCCGGAGCGCAGGCCACGCAGCGGCACGTCTTCCAGCTCCGGCAGGAACGGCATCCGGCTGCGCTCGATCGAGATCGGCGTCTGGTCCTTTGCCAGCAGGCGGAGACGATCCACGGCGATGAAGGCGTCGTCGCCAAGTTTCAGCTGCTTCGCGAGAGCTGGGTCGCGCGTCATCTCGATACGGAGCGTCCGCGTTTCGGTCTCGGCGCCGACATCGGCCAGCGCCTTGGACCAGCCCATGACGTCGTTGATCGTCTGGCCGTTGAAGGTGACGAAGGAACCGATGCCCACCTTGGTGGTGATCAGGCCGCGGCTGTTGAGATCCTCAAGGCCCTTGCGCAGCGTATTGCGGCTGACCGAGAAGCGCTGCACCAGCTCATTCTCGCTCTGCAGCCGATCGCCGAAGGCGAGCACGCCCGAACGGATTTCCTGCTCGAGTACCGAAGCGATCTGCTCCGGCTTCGGCGCGCCGGGTTTGAGAGGGGTCTTCAGACGGGAACGCCTAGCCATTTCATGCCTGTTCAATAAACCTGTTTAATCCTGTTCAATACGTTGGCACGAAATTTCCGGCTGTCAATGGGGTATTTGTTGCTTTGTGGAGTCCGTTTGACCGAAGTCAGGTTTCTTCCCTGAACGGGTCGACATCGGTTTAGGCCGCAGACAACGTGACATCGCCCCTGCGCTTCATCCGTTGCCGCAGTTCATGTGGTTCTCGACCTAACTTGATCGGCTGGGGATATCTTCATAGACAAGCATAGCGGCGGGACTTATGTTAGCGTCAGGTATTACCTTTGACCAAGGAGGCCTTCATGGCATCGCCGACCTCGCTTAAGCTCGATGATGAGCTAAAGGGCCGCGTCCAACAGCTGGCCGAGGTTCGCCGCCGCTCGTCCCACTGGATCATGCGTGAAGCCATTGCGCAATATGTCGAGCGCGAGGAGAAGCGCGAGGCGTTGCGACGGGAGACGCTCGACGCCTGGGATGAATTTCAGGCGACCGGTCTCCACCTCACTGGCGATGAGGTCGAGAAATGGCTTTCGACCTGGGGTACCGACGACGAGCTGCCCGCGCCCGAATGCCACAAGTGATCTTCTCGCCGGCCGCGATCCGCGACCTTGAGCGGCTCCGGGATTTCTTGCGGCCGAAAAACCCATCGGCCGCCAAGCGAGCTAGCGAAACGATCCTCAAAGCTGTGCGAGCCCTCGGCATGCATCCGCACATGGGACGCCTTGTCGAGGACTTGCCCCAACAATACCGGGAATGGCTCATTGAATTCGGAGATAGCGGCTACGTCGTTCGCTACCGTATTGATGAGAACACCCTGACTATCCTTGCGGTACGGCATCAGAAGGAAGCAATGTCCTGATACCGATGTCATGGCCGATGCTCCGGCGATGGAAGGGCAGGGCGGCTGCCATTCCCGTCACCCTTCCAGATAGACCGGATTGCTGATCGCTCGGCGGATCGGCTGGTTCTCCATATCGACGCCCTGCAGCTGCCAGGGCAGGGAACGCCCTTCGAGCGCCGCGCTGAATTCCGATATCAGCCGGTCACGGCTCGCTGCGGCGATGATCTCGGTACGGAGGAAAGTCTTCGGCCGGCCGGTGAATGTGCCGGTCCAGTCGCCGGAGCCGATCGTCTCGGTCGAGAGTACGCCCGTCGCGTCGATCCAGGCGAGCGTATCGCCCTCCGCCCTTTTCGTTTCCGCCGTAGCGGTCACGTCCCCTTGCGTCGTGGAACCCATCGGCTGACCGTTGGCGGAGAGCGCCAGATGCGGGCCGTTGGGGCTTTCCGTCACATAACCGCGACCTGCCTTCATGGCCGCCATGATCGCGTCTTCCGAAAGCTCGTCGAGCCACAGCACCGTCGTCGGGCGCGCGAGCACCAGCGGCCCTTCCGGCATGAGCCGCGCCGGCTGATGGAAGTCGCTGCCGCCGATCGCCGAGATCTTCAGGCCGGAAGCAAGCCGGTCCTGGTAGCGGCCGAGCGATACCCAGTTCCAGGCCATCCAGTGGGATTGCCAGACCTCCATGCAGTCGATCCGGGGCAGTTCGTAGTCCCACTGGATCGTCGGCTTGTCGTGGTTGATCGAGAGCAGGCCGCCGTGCTCGTGGACAAGCCGGGACAGCGTATGGGCATGCTCCGGCCTGGTCATGCGGAAGTCGATCCACTCGTCGACGCCGTAGACATTCGCGTGGCCGACGGCGGTGGTGATTTCCATTGCCCGCACGAAGACGAGGTCCGGCGAGGAATGCGGATGGAAATAGCGCCGCTGGGTGATCGTATTGTGGTCGGCGATGGCGAGGAAGTCGAGGCCGGCCTGCCTGGCCGCCGCATGCAGCAGTTCCGGCGAGCCTGCCGCGTCCGAATGGAAGGTGTGGCAGTGCAGGTCGCCGCGATACCAGCCGGCGCCCGCTCGAACCGGGAAGGTGCGGGCAGGCGGCGGCACGAGTGCACGCGGCGCGCTGTCGAAGACAACCGTCACCTGAACGTCCGCGCCCTCGGGCGGAACCTTGTAGAGGCCGAGCATCACCATCCAGGTGCCGGCCGGCATTTGGCCGTGGATATAACCCGGCGTCGCATCATCGGTCGCGACGAAGAAACGATCGCGCGCGCCGCCGCTCCAGCCGCGGAAGCCTGATGTGGTCGGGTAATCGGTGGCGCGGGGGTCGAGCACGCCGAGGTCGATGATGCAGTCGTCGGTCTTCGGATAGCTCATCGTCACGTCGATGCGCGTCGTGCCAGGGGGAATGTCGATCGGCACATAGAAATAGGGATTGGCGGCCTGATCGGCAGGGGTCACGTGGGCGGTGATTTCGACCATGACAGACCTACTCGCCGATCGCCGGAATACGCGCGCCGCTATCGTCGAACAGCGTCACGTGGCGGGTGTCGAAGGCGAAGGTGACGTGGTCGCCCGCCCGGATCTCGTCGTCGGTGAAGATGCGCGCCGTCACGCGGCCGGCATCGGCGCGTTCCATGGTGACGAGGCTTTCCGGCCCCATGTTTTCGTTGGCGAAAAGCTTTCCGGCAATCGTGTTGGCATGACCGGCTTCCGCCATGCGCAGATGTTCGGGACGCACGCCGAGCGTCATCCTGCCCTTGCCGGCCGCCTTGGCGATGGCATCGGACACGGGCAGGCCCGGCAGCGTCAGGCCATCGGCGCGCAGCCGCAGCTGACCGCCATCGACCATGGCCTCCACGGGCACCAGGTTCATCGGCGGGTTGCCGACGAAGTTCGCCACGAATGTCGTGGCCGGCCGGCGATAGATCTCGATCGGCGGCGCGAACTGCACGATGCGGCCCTTGTCCATGACGGCGATGCGGGTGGCGAGCGCCATGGCCTCTGCCTGGTCGTGGGTGACGTAGACGGCGGTCATGCCCATGTCGCGTTGCAGGTGGTTGAGGAAGCCGCGAGCTTCGAGCCGCAGCTTGGCGTCGAGGTTCGAAAGCGGTTCGTCGAAGAGATAGACCCGGCTCGGATAAACCAGTGCGCGGGCAAGCGAGGTGCGCTGCTGCTGGCCGCCGGAAATCTGGCTCGGCAGGCGCTTCATGAGGTCGCCGATCTTCAGCACGTCGGCCACTTCTTTCGCCCGCGCATGGCGCTTGTCTTCGGCCTCGCCGCGCACCTTCAGCGGGTATGCGATATTGTCGGCCAGGTTCATGTGAGGATAGAGCGCGTAATCCTGGAAGACCATCGAGATCTGCCGGTCCTTGGGGTGCAGATAGGTGACGTCCCTGCCGTCGATCAGCACCTTGCCGGCAGACGGCGTCTCCAGCCCGGCGATCATCCGCAGGCTGGTCGTCTTGCCGCAACCGGAGGGGCCAAGCAGGCAGACGAACTCGCCGTCGGCGATCGAGAAGCTGATATCGGGCACCGCGGTAACGGAGCCAAAAGTTTTGGAGACGTTCTGAAATTCGACTGAAGCCATGAGAAAAATCCGATTACGACTTGATGCCGCCAAAGAACCGGAAGCCGAACTTCCAGTTCACGAAAAGGTAGAGCACGATGACGGGCAGCGAGTAGATGAGCGAATAGGCGGCGAGCAACGTGACGATCGGTGTGCCGGCTTCCGAATAGAAGGAATAGATGGCGACCGAGGCCGGCATCAGGCTGTCTTTCCGGAGCAGGATGAAGGGGATGAGGAAGCTGCCCCAGATATTGACGAAGGCCCAGACGACCACGACGACGATGCCCGGCCGGATAACCGGCAATGCCACGTCAAAGAAGGCCTGGATTGGCGATGCGCCGGCGACCATCGCGCTTTCTTCGTAGGAACGCGGAATAGCGTCGATGAAGTCGCGCAGGATGAACATCGCCGTTGGCAGAAGCCCGCCTGCGAAGACCAGGATCACGGCGAGATGCGTGTCGATCAGCCCGATCGCCGAGACGATCAAAAAGATCGGCACCATTGCCGCCGAGCCTGATACGACCGACGAAAAGAGCAGCAGGACATAGGTGACTGCGCCTTTGCTTGGAATGGGGGAGCGCGACAGCGCATAGGCTGCAAGCGTTGCAGCGCCGCCGACCAGAATGACGCCGCCGAAGGCCTGTATCAGGCTGTTGAGCAGCGCATGCATGGCAAAGCTGTTCTGGAATACGGTCACGAAGTTGGACAGCGTGAACGGTTCCGGAATGGCAAGCCCGAGTTCGGCCCGTGCGTTGAACGGCGCGAAGATGAACCATACGAGCGGCAGGGCGAAGACCACGCCGAGCAGGGACGCCGCGACAGAGAAGACAGCGCGGCGCATATGGATGCTGCGGGAAATCTGCATCACTCGGCCTCCACTTTCTTCTTCTTGGCGATCTGCAGGTAGACGAGCGCGAATGCGAGGTTGATCAGCATGATGACGACACCGACCGCCGCACCCTTGCCGAATTCGAAGTCCTTGAAGGCGACCCGATAGGTGTAGATCGACAGGAGTTCTGTGCGGTAGGACGGCCCGCCGCTGGTCAGCAGGAAAGGCGTGAAGACGTTGAACGTCCACATGGTGATGAGGATGAGGTCGGTCACCACATGGCCGCGGATGAGCGGCAGCGCGATGTCGCGCAGCTTCTGCCACGAACTCGCACCGGCGACGTCGGCCGCCTGGAAATAGCTCGGCGGGATCGACTGGAAGGCCGAATTGAACAGCATCATCGAGAAGGCGGCGCCACGCCAGGTGTTGAACACGACGATCACCCAGAAGGGTTGCTGCAGCAGCCAGTCGCCGGGGGGCAGACCAAGGCCGCGCATGATCATGTTCAGCGTGCCGTTGTCATAGTCCAGGAAGGCGAACCAGGCAAAGCCGATCACCACTTCCGGCAGGATCCAGGCGGCGATGACGGCCGTTTGCAGGAAGTTCTTGAGTGTCGGAGAGACGGACTGGCTGAGCCAGGCGAGGATGAGCCCGAGCAGCGCCTGTCCGATCAGTGCCGAGAACAGCACGAACTGGATGGTCAGGATCAGCGAAAAGCCGAATTGGCCGCGCGTGAAGAAGGTTGTGGGATTGAACAGCGTGAAATAGTTCTGCAGCCCAACGAAATCCGGATCGAGGGCCGTGCTGCCGAGCAGCGTCCGGTTGGTGAAGGAAACGACGATCACCCAGAAGAACGGGATGATGACGAAAACGCCGACCAGCGCGGCGGCGGGAGCCAGAAACACCGCGCCCGCGCGCGTGGATAACAGTGAGAATTTCTTCATGCGCGATGACCCGGTGGCAGCACTGCCGCGACGTGAAGGCCGGCCCGAAAGGACCGGCCCCGTTTGACGATGACGATCAGAGACGGCTGACCGTGTTCTGTTCGCCGACGATACCGATGACGGCCGCCTTGTACTGCTTCATCGCATCTTCCGGGGAAAGCTCACCGGAAACGACGGCCTCGGTCATGCGCTGGATCTCGGCGGAGACCTTGTTGTAGTTGGCGTCGTTCGGCCGCGCCGTGGTGAGCGGCAACAGCGTCTTGGCGGTCTCGGTCAGGAAGGGCGAGTTCGGGATCGCCACGTCATCGCGGATGCGGATCGCCGGCTGGATTTCCTGGAAGGCAGTGAGCTGTTCCTGGCTGTTCATGAAGGAGAGCAGCTCCCAGGATTCCTTCGGCGCGTCCGTATGCGGGTTGATGACAAAGCCCGTGCCGCCGGAGATGGTCACGAAATCCTGGCCGCGCAGGCCGCTGCCCGGCTTTTCGGACGGCATCTTCTTCCAGGTCATGACATTATCACGGTCGGCGACCGCAAATTCCGCACCCGGCTTGGTCACGGAGCGATAGAACCAGTCGCCTTCGATCAGCATGGCCGTCTTGCCATCGCGAAAGTTCGCAAAGGTGCGGTTGCGGCCGTCAGCGAGCACCTGGGCGCGCTGGTCGCCGAGCTTGTCGTCGACATA
>Ga0307515_10014350_pt1 | contig 14703 bp, 13 predicted proteins | sample 17_EM_MG_FD_194513 | JGI IMG/M metagenome (GOLD analysis project Ga0307515, IMG submission 194513) | Populus trichocarpa ectomycorrhiza microbial communities from riparian zone in the Pacific Northwest, United States - 17_EM | ecosystem: Host-associated > Plants > Roots > Unclassified | place... | reverse complement strand
GCGTGGCCGAGATAACTCTATCAGAGCTGAGAAGAAGAGTGGGCTATAAAGAGCAAGCGATGGTCGAAGGAATTGGGAATCATCAGCGAGCAAAGTTAGCTATCAGAACACCGAAGACGATCATAAACTATTATTAAGAATTCTATCTATCTATCTACCTTAAGAAATAGCCATCACTATTTCTTCCTTAATCAACCTACGCGATTACCCATTGTATGCCTGGACACAGGTACACACACGCCGAGTACGCACTGATCAAAGTTGTCGAGACTTTCGGCAATTTTCTGTTCACTTTACAAGAGCACAATTTAATCCACACTTACCGAGTGGTTTTTCGTTTCGCGCATCTCGAGAATATCAACTACCTGGTGCTATGGTATCTGAACACCGGGTTGTTACCATTCGAGGAGTTTTCAGGGGAACAGTCCTGGAACGAGGAGGATTGATTTACGTCTACAGAGGAGAGGGTCTGTGGTACAGGTTTAGGACGGGAGTTCTCGTTGTTCAGGAAGGAGAAGTTGAGTCGTAGGATAAGACGAGGAGAGAAAGAGATATTTGGATAGGTGGCTGTACTTAGTTCAATAAAGTGTTGTATTGATTATTGGGACTAAGAACCCCCGTAACATTTTGGGAGCATTGACCATAGTATAGTGTGTTGACCTTGTTGGGCGTGATGGTGGATGTTGCAAGATATGGACCACATGGAGGCAAGCCGAGTCTTTTATGTCAAGGTTCGTACGTTTGATCAACTCGAACGAAGCAAAATCTGCGTTTTGACCGTCATTTCAGTTGGAATAGTAACACTAATCGTACGTTATGACATGATAGTTAGCGTATGTTTTATGTAAGATCCCGGCTATGTGTTGAGACAAACATCACCAGACGACCTTTCAGTCGCAGAATTTCCTTTTTATATCTATCAAACACGAGATATCAGCTGTCGTTCACTTCAATTTATCCCTGCAAACAAACAAACAAACAAACATCATCGGACCGACTGACTGTAAATCGCGGGACCGTTGGAACCACTTCCAACTTGCAGCGATACGCAGCAGGATGTATCTTGAGTAGAAAGTGCAAGTTGACAGTCATTCATTCCCTTGTGACCTATAGCTTACTATATATTCCTCAGGACTTCCCACTTTTCGTTATCATCTTCCTCACCTTGTCCACAACAGCAAGTCATGGCTCCACAAATACCTCAGCCCGGTTTGATTCAATCCGAATCGAGCCGAATGGCAGGCGCTTCATCCAATGCACCCCTGGTCGAGACACAATTGCAACGCAGACACCAGTTAGTCCCCCGCAACACTGCAATCGCAGCCACCGAAAATATGGCCCAGGACGCACATTTAAAAAAAGTACATAAAACCGGACGCAGCAATAATAGGCAGCAGCATGCAATCAGATGTGAGTAGCTCCATATCAAAATAGAAGGCGGTCAACTAACAATATAATGTACAGCTGGTATACGTAGAGAGCTCCGTGACCATTTTATCGCTGCCCGCAATGGCAAACCTCCATGGTCGACGAAGGCATTTATCTGCACGGTCCGCGAAATCGAACATCATGATGTCGTCAGCTCTGGGATTTTCGCGGACGAATTTCGTGATAAAGGTCCCCGGGAGTGGACGAAACAGGCCTTAAAGACTCTAGAGGACGCTATGGAGTCGTATATGGTCGAGGTAATAGCCGAAGCTTCGTTCTAGAAGCAGCAACTAATTTCTTGTAGGTTTTCAACAGGTCTGCGACTATGGCAAGGCAAGGAGGTCGGGTACAGCTGGAATAGTCCGACATGCGCCTTGCCTTGAATATGGCGAGAATGGCCAAAGGCGGGTTTTCGCGCGCCACAATAGAGGAAATGCAACAACTAATTAAGAAACCTTGCGCTGAAGTCCGAGAAGAGAAGAAGCGAGGAGTTGAGTTTCCTGGGCATCAGAAGGTGAAAGCTGCGATGGAAAGGCACCCGGCAATGGTTTACAATAATCACACGACCGGCTGCCTCCCATGCCAAAATGGTACAGCAAAGAATCCGCAGACCCGCTGGAGGCGCAAAGGAACCGCCGCACCTCCTCCAGAACCGGCGGCACCTCCGCCCGGAACGCCACCTGCGCCACCCGGTGACGCTGAGGGAAACGAAAGTTATGAAATAGAAGGTATGCCATCCACGTGTGTGTATATGCATTCTCCACTTCTAAACACTCAATTTTTCAATCATAATGCATTTGCCAAGGAAAGCAAGTGCGATAAAGATTATAATCCAGATTTGCTGAGTACACTATCTGCTGCGTGGAAAGACCGCTGACATTGATTTCGTAGACGACAACAGCCTTTTGGGCGAATCTGAGGGTGGGCAGGAGAATTGATTGAAAGTAACGGGAGGGACACTTTACTGTATATTTTAAAGGATTTATTTATATGCACAATTAAAGAACAATGTAGTGATAATGAAAACATACATGAAACGGATAGAACCACTGTCAAAACACTGTACTTGATAATCTATGCCAAAGTAACTGGTTGCATAATGCGGATACGCCTGTGGCAAAATGAGCGTCAACGGAGCATCAACGATTTTTCATCCTGTGAGTCAGGTTATTAAAATGTGAATTAACCATTGTTATCTATAATCATTGTATTGGCCGCCTTTTTAGGCAAAAGAGAATACTACACTCTCCCTGCCCCATCTTGACAATGAGCGTCAACAGAGCGACAATGATTTTTGGTCTTGAATCTTGGGTAATCTTGGTGGTAAATGATCGTAGAGATTTATAAACAAGGTTTTGGCTGCCTTTCTAGGCTAATAAGCAAGAGGTCGTCCCGCGACAGCCTCCCGGACAATTACAACCTAATTCATTTTTAATGCTGCAACTCAGTGATCCTAAACGTTTTAGCCAATAAAACCAGTCAAAACTCCATATATAGACATTAGTGGCTATCTCGCGCTTTGATTAACCATCCTGCAAGGCCAAAAATCGTTGATGCTCTGTTGACGCTCATTTTCAGAATGGGGCAGCGAGCGTATTTCTTTCTCTTTTGGGTTGGAATACCGCCAATACATCGTTTATGATCGTTTACATCCAATCGCCATCTAGATTACCCTTGATGCAAGACCAAAAATCAATGACGCGCCGTTGACTATCATGTTCAGGATGGGGCATGGAGCATGTCTCTCTTGTGTTTAGTTATAAAGGCTGCCGATTCATCCGAACAGGTCAATGATGTGCAAAAGTTAATATTTTGCGATTAACAGTAAGGTATGTAAATGCGACCATAAATAGAAAAACCCGAAACACAGAACCGGAGATTGGAACCGACGGGTCCAGCCAAACCCGGCAAAACCCGCGGGTTGACAGGTATGGGTCCTGGTTTGGCCCTCCAAGACGCTGCGGGTCGGGTTTTTGGACGGTTCAGGAACCAAACTGAACCGTTTTGCTGGTCCCAACCCGGACCGCTGGCAGGTTACCCGGACCCGTTGCTACCACTATTGACAACTGATCAGCACAATATGGTCCCGCCTTTTACAGATAAGTGAGAATGCGCAATCCAAACTAAAGATGAAATTTGCTAACAAAGTTTCACTTAGTGATGACATACGAGTCATAGAAGGAGCAGTCATTGTGCGACGCGAATCTGGATGAATGACCACCATCATGTTCCATTCATTCACACAACCAACTACATTACTCCGCGTTTAGACCGGGCGCAAATAGTGAGCATTCTGGAAATTGCTTATGGTACGTCATGGAAATCGAGCGGATTGAACTGGATATGGCAAACCGAGTATGTTGGGCTATATTAATGGAAAATTAGGTTATGGCTCTAGATGCAGTGAATTGCCAACTGAAAGCGCTGAAATGTCACCGCGCTAAGTTATCCATCGCTCAGAGAACTTCTGTATCAGTTGATCAGAAATTGATACACCATAAAGCTTTTGCATGCAACTGAGTATTAGTAAAATTATTCATTGGCTGTCAATAATGACTATATGATTTTGAAAGCGACACGGGAACAGCCCCATTGTTACAATGAGCGTCAACGGAGCGGCAATGAATTTTGGATATGTAAGCAACTTAATAAGAAGGTGATTTGCTCACTGCAATTCATAATCAACAGACTGACAGCCTTGGTAGGCAAAAGTAACCGCGGCGCGGTAACAGCCACATTCTTATACTGAGCGTCAACAGAGCGTCAACGATATTTGCTGTGGTAAGTAAGTTAATTGGAAACCGATTTGCTCGCTGTTATCCATTAACAATGTATGGGCAGCCTTTACAGGCAAAAGAGAAATCAACACGGTAACAGGCACATTCTGAAAGTGAGCTTCAACGGTGCGCCAACGGTTTTTGGTCTTGTAAGTAAGTCCATTGGTATGCCATTTGCTCGCTGGTATATATAATCAACATATTGGCAGCCTTGATGGGCAAAAGAGAAAGCGACATGGTCCCATCCTGAGTCTGAACATGAGCGTCAACAGAGCGTCAACAATTTTGGGTGTTGCATCTTGTATAATCCAAGGGCTGAGATACGGCATTTATCCATAATCAAAGTATTGGCAGCCTTTATAGGTAATATCGTGGGTGTCGATACTGCTACACCTCAAACTGAGCGTCAACAGAACATCAACACAGCGTCAACGGATCGTCAACAGAGTGTCAAAGATTTTGGGTGTTGGATCATGTAAAATCCAAGTGCTCTGCTATGGCATGTACCCATAATCAACGTATTGGCATCCGTTCTGGGCAAAAGCGATCGCGAAATGGTCACTGCCTCAGTCTGAAAATGAGCGTCAATAGAGCGTCAACGATTTTATGGGTTGCATCTTGTGTAATCCAAACGCTGTGCTACGGCATTACCCATAATCGAAGTTTTGGCAGCCTTTACAGGCAATATCATGTGAGTCGATACTGCTACACCACCAAATGAGCGTCAACGAAGCGTCAACAGAGCGTCAATGGAGCATCAACACCGCGTCAACAGAGTGTCAACAGAGTGTCAACGATTCGGGCTATTGCATCTTGTATAATCCAAGGGCTCTGCTACAGCAGATATCCATAATCATCGTATTGGCAGCTGTCCTGAACACAAGTGATCGCGATATGGTCACAGCCCCACTCTGAAAATGAGCTTCAACAGAGCGTCAACGATTTCGAGTGTTGCACCTTGTATAATCCAAGGGCTGTGCTACGGCATTTATGCATAATCGATGTATTGGCAGCCTTTATATGCAATATTGTGTGTGTCGATACCGTTACACCTAAAAATGATCGTCAACTGAGCGTCAACACCGCGTCAACAGAGCATCAACAGAGCGTCAACAGAGCATCAACACAGTGTGAACAGAGTGTCAACAGAGTGTCAACGCTTTTGGGTGTTGCATCATGTATAATCCAAGGGCTCTGCTATGGTATAGACCCATATTCAACGTATTGGCAGCCATTCTGTGCAAATCAGATCGTGACAAGGTTACAACACCTGTCTCAGAATGAGCGTCAACAGAGCGTCAACGATTTTGTGTGTTGCATCTTGTATAATCCAAGGGCTGTGCTACAGCATTTATCCATAATTGAAGTATTGGCAGCCTGTATAGGCATTATCGTTATTGTCAATACAGTTACACCTCGAAATGAGCGTCAACCGAGAGTCAACACAGCATCAACAGAGCATCCACAGAGCATGAACACAGAGTCAACCGAGTGCCAACAGAGTGTCAACGCCTTTGGGTGTTGCATCATGTATATTCCAAGAGCTCTGCTACGGCATATGTCCATAATAAATGTACTGGCAGCTGTTCTGTGCAAATGAGATTGTGATATGGTCACTGCACCTGTCTGAAAATGAGCATCAACAGAGCGTCAACGATTTTGTGTGTTGCATCATGTATAATCCAAGGGCTGTGATACGGCATTTATCCATAATCGAAGTGGTGGCAGCCTTTATAGGCAATATCGTGTTTGTCGATACCATTACACTTCAAAATGAGCGTCAACACAGTGTCAACATAGCATCAACAGAGCGTCATCAGAGCATCAACCCAGTGTCAACTGAGTGTCAACAGAGTGTCAACGCTTTTGGGTGTTGCATCATGTATATTCCAAGGGCTCTGCTACGGAATATGTCCATAATGAACATATTGGCAGCCGTTCTGTGCAAATGCGATCGTGACATGGTCACACCACCTGTCTGAAAATGAGCATCAACAGAGCGTCAACGATTTCGTGTGTTGCATCTTGTATAATCCTAGGGCTGTGCTACGGCATTTACCCATAATCGAAGTTTTGGAATCCTTTATAGGCAATATGGTCTGTGTCAATGCCACTACACCTCAGGCATCAATGGAGCCTTCACAATGTTTGGTCTTGTAAATAAGGTAATTGGTAAGTTATTTGCTCGCTGCTATCCATAACCAATGTATTGCCATCCACTATGTGGAAAAGAGCAAGTGACACGGTCACGGCGCCATTCTGAGAATATCTGTCAACTCAGCATCATCCGTGGGTCATCAATTGCCGGTGATGCAGATCAGGTAATGAAGTCATCGAATGGATATTTGAGCTTATAATTGAACTATTGACCTCCTCCCTGGTCAAAAATACATATCATTAAAAGAAAAACAAGAATTAAAATATTGTCGATCTCGCAATATGCAAAACATGCAAAATGTGATTACTGGATGTCAAATGATCGATTTCGATTGAGTACTATGATCGAATTGCAAAAGCATGCATGTTATATGAATTTACAAATGGACCCGCTGTACACCCCGCCGGGAACCCGCCCAATGCAGACGGGTAGGGTGATGTCGATTGAACCGTACCCGAATCGACAGTTCGGGTTCATTGACCACGCGGACCTCCAATCCGGCTCCGGTTCGGTTCCGACCCGTACCCGGACCCGAAGCGACGGTCCAGACCCGTTGCTAACTCTAATATAGCCCAATATATTCAGAGTGCCATATCTAGTTCGATCTGCTCGATTTCCTTGATGTACCATACGCAAATATCGCAAAGCTCACTATGTGCACCCGGTCTCAACACGGAGTGATGTAGTTGGTTGTATGGAAGAATGCAACATGATGGTGGTCATTCATACTGATTCGCGTTGGGCAATGGCTGCTCCTTCTATGACTCCTATGTCATCACTAAGTGAAACTTTGTTAGTGAATTTGAGCATTAGTTTAGATTGCGCGTTCTCGCATATCAGTCAGAGGCAGGACGATATTGCGTTGATCAATTGTCAATCATCTTGGTTTGGAGTCTAGACCGTTCGTATGACCTGTTTGACCCTTGCACATGCAAAGACAAATTACCATGTCTCACAATATAGTCACTGAAATCAAAAAAATTCTTTCATGTATCGAAATAGATACACCAACCACTTTTTGCGGAGATATGTCGTCAATAATCACAAATTGTGCAGGTTGTGTTCACATGACCAACGAGCCAATACAATAATTTCATCTGCATCCATTTCCTGTATGGTAGGTAGGTACGGAAGACATATGCAGGGGTAAAAACTTACGGGTTTAACAGGCTTCGATTTGGTAATCGGTGATGAAATGGATATCTCGCCAGGTGTGAGAGCCGATATGCATATGTGAGATGGTCGTTTGCCGCATGCAATCCACATATGGCTACTCGATCCTGGAATGTTCCTTGCGGCATTCCGATTTTCTGCTGACACTATCACGTATCTCCATCAGCTCTCCAAATGTTGTCGGCCCAGTCGCATGTGGCAACTGATTAATTTCCGGCTGAATGACCGCTTTAACAATCAATATGGCTGTTGTGGACCTCAAATCTTACAAATGATGCAAGATGAAAAATTGTTCACACTCAACTTCACGATGTAGCAGGAAGTATGTCTCTCCTTGTTTTGAGTATAAAGGCCGCCAATGAAACAAATAAAGAGAATGATGTACCAATCTTAATATTGTGCACATAACAGTAACATATCTGACTATGACCATAAATAGAGTAACCCGAAAAGGAGAACCGGAGACTGGAACTGACAGGTCTAACCAAACCCGGCAAAACCCGCGGGTTGACGGGTACGGGTACGGGTTTGGCCGGCCAAGAAGCCGCGGGTCGGGTTTTTGGACGGTTCTGGAACCGAACTGAACCGTTTACCCAGTCGAAACCCGGACCGCTGGCGGGTCTCCGGGACCTGTTGCTAACACTAGTTGGTATCATCATCTGAGGAAATGTTCAAGGCGGCCGATGCTTCCGGCTCTAACTTTACCAGCTCCAGTTAGCCCTCCGTGTCCAAGTATGCCTCCGACATTCACTTCTGCAACTGCAAAGCAACAGCGTGAGAGATATTATCTCCCGCTGGGGTTTGTTTAACAATACCTTTCCCTTTATCGTTTCCCTTGCCCTTCCCATTCCACTTTCGTTTCCCCTTCCCGTCCTCAGTTGCCTTCCCTTTCCCCTTCCAGTCCGTTGTTCGCTTCCCTTTCCCGGTCCCTTTCTCACAGCCCTGTGTGTCCCTCTCACCCTCAGAATTGTCATTGTCATTGCCATCGCTGGAATGCCTCCTTCCACTGCTCGGCCCTCCGGGATTCGCCCAGTTCTCACCATCGTCATCCTGGTCGATTATCTCATCCCAATTCAGTGGTCTAACAGCCAGGAAGTTGCCTGGTTTGTACTGCTGGCAGCTTGGCGGCTCATTCTCTGCCGTGTAATCATCGCTAAAGTATCGAAAGACACGCTCACTGGTGCGTTTAATCTGTCCCGAGCTGGTTGTCTGAAGCTTGGAGTGATTGACTTGATCCCCTCAGGTACGGGGGTTGTCCCACGTCCAATTGTTCATTTGGTCGCGACTTTTGTCAAATATTTGCCCCATATCTGAGCAGAAGGCAGCCCACCACTCCCAAATAGACGAACTTCTACTCCTGCGGTGTGGCCACATCAGCTGGAATTGTGAAAAGTGGCAAGTCATGACTGGATCAAGAAAGATTATATCATAAAAGAGGTCCCATGCCCTCTCATCCTTGGCACCGCAAACACTGTATATCCGGATGAGTCCACTGAGGTGTTGCGAGATAAATCCTTTCATACGGTCCTGATCCAATGACAGGCATCAATTTTTAACCAATGTTGGCATCTTTGCCCCAGCTATCCCCTTTCCTTGGCTGCTGCCCTTTGGTGCCATCGCTGTGAGTTGAAAATGAATCTACATCCGAAACGTTAGGATCCTGATACAGTTCCTTGTAGCGGAAGGAAGCCCAGAGGGAAAGTACAAAGTTGTATAGGTTATCGGGTGTGTTTGGGAATGAGTGGCATTGTTTTCTGCAAGTCACATGATGTCAAGATCAGGGTGCTGTCGGTGTGTACAATATGGGAGGAAAAGAGAAAGGAGGTGTAGGTGGGAGGAACGGATATATATACTCAAGTTCCGGCGATTTCTTGGTTCAGCTTGTGAGTTTTGTTCGTTAACAAACACAAAACGCCTCGGCTTTCATCTTGCAGAACTACCAGACACCTGATGAAGTACAAGCCTTGAGGCGAGATTTAGTACACGCGGAGAGGACAGTTTACGACACCGAGCATTGCTTTTGCATCAGACATCATTATTACCACTCAGACCCCGTGTATCCTGGAGCAAACTGAGTCGTTTTCAGGTTTTCCCAACGGTGCAACCATCCATCATGTCTACCAACGCCTAGCAGTGGAAACAGCACACCCAACTGATGTCATAGGATACAGAATACGTCATTGTTTGCTTTGCGATGCTTTATGCTCTCAAGAGCGAGAAACTCCAAAGACTGATTCTGCTCAGCGGACTCTGCAACAGAGGGGGATTTCCACTGGGAAACTGAAGATACACACAATTGATGGTTCGAATTATTGTGCCAAGAATGAGTGCAATACTATGAGAATTGCGCCAAAAAGGCATAATGACCCTTGAAGCAGTGCAAATAGACCTTCAGACATTGCTCGAACAGTAAATTTCAATGCTGCGTTCAATCTGGGTTTAATCTGATGGCAGTTAACCCCATAATTGAATGCGTTTCAAGGGATCTCGTCCCCAAGTATGATCATGGGCAATAGTGTGTTATAGTCTAGCATGGTATACACTGCGGCTCCCTGCTTTTTTGAATCCCTCCATGGTCGCACAAATAGGAGTCTACCTCACACTCCGTTGCATATCCATGCAGAGGAAATTATTTCTTCATTCTCAATGTCGAACATCTGTATCGGACTATACCTGCCCAAAGCCCTCACCCTGACACCACTCCGGTGGTAAAAATTGTTCAGAAACAACAAAAGCGTAGGCCTTTGGGGAATTCTCCACTTCCCTTGGTTAAGAGACGCGTTTCTGCACCAGCTGGCGAAAGGGGATTCCTCTCAAGGAGGGAGTTCCGTAGCCTCTATAATCCCTGGTCAGAACTCCACCCCCTCATCTTCGCTGAACAATTCTGGTGTGGCAGATATCATTCAACGCGTGACTTCCACCTTGGCAGCTACACAACAACGTTCGATGATTGCACCAACCACCATGCTGAGTACAAGCAGTCGTAGCACACCAGTAGCAGGAGGAACCTCACAGACAGACTCAACATGTCGCATTGTATTGAGCCTCACTTCCGGGATTGCTACGACTCCAACTCCTCTCCATGGTCTTGAATACAGGCCTACCCCCATCCCTACTCCAGAAGCCCGCATGACCATTACAAATCCACTAGAATGGGAGCTACAGAAAGGAATCAGAGGCAGAGGCAGTAGCAATTGCAACAGCAGGCCGTGTCTACACCTCAATCAGTCGTCTCCGGCAGTCGCAGCATCCATCGATTTGGTCACTCAGACATGACGTGTCTTGTATTTGCAACGGGCAAACTCATCGAGCTTTATATGTGGAACAGACAGCCGTTTATGTGTGCAAGCGACTTGGAGACGGCAAGTTATGGAACACGACACACCGCGAAAGCATTAGCTGAAGCCCCACACTGGCAGATAATTCAGAAGTACTGGAACACCGCTATGCAGCAAAACAATATTTGGTCCATAGCATTTGAGGCATGTACAAAGGAGATCTTGAAAGAGGTATGCCGAAGCAATGGCCCACGTTCGATATTACATGCTCAAACTGGAACCAGGTTCGAGCACAAGTCGACAAAGTCAAATCCCACTTTATTCAATTAGCAAGGGACCATATAGCAGAGCATTATGATCTCCACCACGGTGAATCTGATGCAGAACATTTGGAATTCACTGATTCCCTTTTGGTAGACAATCAGTACCTTCTTCCTGTGGCAGAGTGTGTGGAAGGTGGTGTATGCAGGCCAACTGAAACGCAGCAAGTGTCAAAAGCCGCTGACGAATAACCAGCGACCACTTCACATCCTGGCGGAAGCAATGCCGTGGATCATCTACATCAAATTTCTCATCGGGTGATTAAGTGCAGTAAGTATGCTGATGGATTTTATAATTCCGTGATTAACGACAAGGACGGGCATATACCGTTGCCACTGATCATGTTTACCTGCACTGCATTGCGCTATGCTCTCCTGGAGTGGCAAAAGAACAAAGGTGTTTATCCAAAAGCTTCCAAGTCTAAGTTCAAAGCGGACAGACCTGATCGCTCGAACTACTTCAACTACAGGAAAGACGTTGGAAAGAATGCATCCTGCTGCGCTGCAACGGGTCACAAGTTGGTAACATCGCCTGGCATTGCACACATGTACACATTCGTGATGAATACCTCGAACACACTACCGGAGAGCTACCAACAGAGGGTTCACAAACACACTCTTGAGACAGTCAAGCGTCACATTAGCAACAACCCTAGTTTCCGTCTGAAACACCCGGGTGTTCCAGACGGCTCTGACGGCTCTGGCGGAACCTTGTACCCTCTGACGGAGAATCAGACGCGACCCATCGCCCAAGTGACGGGTCGCGTTCCATACCTGCCTTGCGGCGGCTATTATACCATGCCTCATATTCTTGCGACACATCGTGTTGTATATTACGCTCGCCGCTCCGGCGTCAGGCTTCCTTTACTTTGCATCCAGAATGTGGTGACGTATACGCACCATCAGAACGACACGTATGTTACACTCTTCGCAGGGGTTGCAGTTATGCAGTAGCCATTTACACAACGCCTGGCGATGTTTATGCGTTTCTTTGGCCGATAGCCACATGCCGCACTCTCATTTATGTTTAGCTTTGAGATTTTGTCACTTATTGCGATACAGTCTTCGCTTCGCATACATCGCTTGCCGTTGCATTGGCTCCACCATTATCGTATTTTACACGTCTGAAATATACTGTCCAATCTTCACACTCTCTAGTACTATGCCCTCAGTCCTCCACATTCTGCGTTGATCCATCATCGGCTTGCGATGCTTCTTCCTCCTCAACCGCATGCGCATCATCGCCATCCTCGCACTCATACCCGTCGACATGACTGGTTCCCAGGTCAAACCTCTCGAGTTCAGTCGCGGCCCGTCGTCGCCGGCTGGCGGTGGGAATGACATCGCTTTCGTCACCTTCATCTTCGAAATCCCCGCTGCCCCCTGGCATCCCGAAATGCAGTTCGTCATCCGTGCAATTGTTGTCTATCGGGATGTTTGGGTCAGTGCTTCCGATCTCAGGTTCCTCAAGCGCCACTTCGGAGGTCAGATAGTCAAGAAGAATAGCATTGTCAACAGGCTCTGCTTCCACGCTGATCACCACGGCAGGCGTTGGGTTCTCCGCCTGCTGGATCTGACACTTGACTGTGGCAAGAGTGTTGTTATATACCCTCTGCTGGTAGCTCTCCGGCAGTGTGTTCCAGGTATTCATCAAGAATGTATACGTGTCTGCAACGCGAGGCGGGGTTAACAACTTGCGACCCATTACAGCACAGCAGGATGCGATCTTACCACCGTCATTCTTGAAGTTGAAGTAGTTCGAGCGATCAGGTCTGTCTGCTTTCAGCTTTGACTTGGAAGCTTTCGGATGAACTACTTTGTTCTTTTGCCACTCCAGGAGAGCATGGCGCAACGCGGTGCAGGTAAACATGATCAGTGGCGAGGGTATATGACCGTCCTTGTCGTCAATCATGGAATTATAAAGTCCATCAGCATAGTTACCTCGGTTATTCGCCCGATGATAAAATTTGATGTATATAATCCGCAGGATTGCTTCCGCCAGGAAGTACAGTGGACCCTAGCCATTCGTTAGCAGCTTTCGACTCTCTCTGCGTTGGATTTGGACCGCGTACACCACCTTCCACACGCTCTGCGATAGAAAAAAGATACTTATTGTCTGCCAGAAGGGAATCAATGAATTCCAAACGCTCTGCAGCGGATTCAAAGCGGTGGAGATCATAAAGCTCTGCTATGTTGTCCCTTGCTGATTGAATAAAATGGGATTTAACCTTATCGACTTGTGCTCGAACCTGGTACTTTTTGAGCGTGTAATATCCAAGGTGGGCCGTTGCTTCAGCATACCTCTTTCAAAATCTCCTTTGTGCGTGCCTCGAATGCTATGGACCAAATGTTGTTTTGCTGCATTGCGGTGTTCCAGTATATCTCTATTATCTGCCAGTGTGGGCCTTCAGCTAATGCTTTCGAAACGCGTCGCGTTGCATTACTTACTGTCTCCAAGTCGCTTGCACTCATAAACGGCCGTCTGTTCCACATGTAGAGCTCCAGGAGTCTGCCTGTTGCAAACACAAGACGCGTCATGTCTGAGTGACCAAATTGATGGATGCTGCGACTGCCGGAGACCATTGATCGAGGTGTAGACACTGCCTGCGGTTGCAATTGCCACTGCCCCGGTCTCTGAATCTTTTCAGTAACTCGGGTTCGGAGTGGATTTGTAATGATCGCGCGGGCTTCTGGATCAGGGATGGGGGTAGGCGGGTTTTCAAGACCTCGGAGAGGAGTGGGAGTGATAACAATGCCGGATGCGGGGCTGGATACAACGCGACGCGTTGAGGTTCTTCCGGGTGCTGGTGTGCTACGACTGCTTGTACCCGGCGTGGCGGTTGGAGTATTTGTTGACCGTCGCTGTGTAGTGGATGGGGTAGAAGTCACGCGTTGATTGATATCTGCAACACGAGAATTGTTCAGCGAAGATGAGGGGGTGGAGTTCTGACCTTGGATTGTAGAGGGTACAGAACTCTCTCCTTGAGAGGAATCCCTCTCGCCAACCGGTACGGAAACGCGTCTCTTCGCAGGCGCAAGTTGAGAATTCCCCAAAGGCCCACGCTTTTGTTGATTCTGACGATTAGCAAGACTTCGAACATTTCGTACGACCGGAGTCGTGTCAGGGTGAGAGCTTTGGGAATGCATAGTGCAATATAGATGTTCGACGTTAAGAAAGTAGGAACAATTGCCTGTGCATGCATATGCAACGGCAGGTGAGGTAGATCCTATTTGAGCGACCATGGAGGGTTTCGACAAAAAAGGAAGGCGCAGTGTGGACCGCGCTGGACTCTAAACCCTGACAATACTCGGTGACGAGATCCCTTGAAAAGCATTCAATTATAGGGTTAACAGCGATCAGATTAAACTCAGATTAAACTCAGATTACACTGAGCATTGATATCCACTGTTACAGCAACGTCTGAAGGTCTATTTGCACCTCCTGAAGGGTGTTTATGCCATCTTGGCGCGATTATCATCGTATTGCACTCGTTCTTGGCACAATACTTCGAACCATCGATTGTGTATATCTTCAGCTTCCCGGTGGAAATCCCCCTTTGGCAGAGCTA
>Ga0307515_10014349_pt1 | contig 14703 bp, 5 predicted proteins | sample 17_EM_MG_FD_194513 | JGI IMG/M metagenome (GOLD analysis project Ga0307515, IMG submission 194513) | Populus trichocarpa ectomycorrhiza microbial communities from riparian zone in the Pacific Northwest, United States - 17_EM | ecosystem: Host-associated > Plants > Roots > Unclassified | place... | reverse complement strand
TGTCGCACGTGTCCGTGCGGCGTCGATGACGATCGTCCACTCTCAGGTTTTGTTATCCTGGAAAGATCGGGAAAGTAGGGGATAAACAAGGAATTCTTGTCTTTTATCAGTGGAATGAGGGAATGAGAGTCGCCACCTAGTATTTTGGTCACTGGAAACCCTAACAGGTCTCAAAGATCAGGCACGAGGACTGGTTGTGTAAAGGGAAGGTATTAGCACCCCAAATATGCCCTACCTAAGGTAAGCTGCATTGTTTAATTGTCTGATATATGCTAAGGTGTTATTGTATTTCTAATTGTTAGTCCGTTTATGGTTTAAGAAAAGCCCTTCTCAGTAAAGAGATCTTTATCTTATCGGGTTAAACCTAACCATTCTAACGTTTATAAAAGAAATACTTTTTTAATATCAGGAATACGTTTTACATATAAATTCGTAATCCTAGATACTAAAAGAAAACAAAATATTTTTTGGGTTTTTTTTTGAAATATTGGCCTAGTTCTCATGGATTTAATAAACTGGTTATTAAAGCCAAAATGCATGCTAAAACATATTTTTGAATTTTTGTTGTATGAAAATACGATATGATTTTTTGAGATACTTAGCTGGTATGCATGAAAACAAGACTTTTTTTTTTTTGCTTTTTTGTTTTATAATTTTTTTTGTAATGTTTTGCCGAAAACTGGTATATTAATACCGGATTTGTATCTTTATAGTATAAAAATACAAACCAATTTTAAGTAAAATTAATAGAAACATACGCGGGAAAATCATAAATTTTTCAAAAGGATTTTTGGTAGTTTTTTTTTTTTGAATTTTTTTTGGACTATGCCATACCAGGCCCAACCATTTTGGTCTGGGTCGGTGCTGTTCGGCCCAGTAAACATGGAGATGCTCTCCACTGCTCACATTGCATATGAACAGTGGATAATGAATTAATTCACTCTTCACTCTCCACTTTGCAGAATAATAGAGGTAAGGTGAAATGAAGAAGAAGAAAGATAAGGGGGGGAGCAGACCTGCTGACAGCGTTGGCGGTGTTGGTGACTCACGGCGGCGGTGTTGTCGGCGATGCAGCAGAGTGACGGTTATTCTGCAGATGTTCTTCTTCTCCTCTGTGTAAAGACACAAGTCTCCCTTTTTTTTTCCTTCTCTTCTTCTGTTTTTTTTTCTTCCTCTTTTGTCTTTTTTTTTCTCCCCTGTCCCTCTATCATATCTGGTTTCAAAAACAATCTCCCTCATTTCCCTCTTCATTGTTCCTCTCTGTTCTTCGTTCTTTCCCTTTCTCTCTTCTTTTTTCTCCTTCTAGAACCCCCTGTTTCTTGTCTTTCTCTGCCAAATTCCCCCTACCCTTGCCTGTTTTTTTCTGTTCTTCCACCCCTCTCAAATTTTTCCTCCCCCCCTTTCTTTTCTTTGCCTCTCAGTATTTATAGGTAGAGGGAGAGAGGGCACCCTGCCCTGTCTCGTCATGGTGTAGGGTAGGATGGCGTGGGGCGGCTTTTGTGCAGGTGCCCTAGAGCATGTTTGCAGGGCATGCCGCCCCTCTCTTTTCTTCGGCGTGGTTGAAGGGTATGTGAGGGTATGGGTGGTGTCAGTGAGTGGTCAAGTCAGGGGAAGAGAGAGGGGGGGAAAGACGATTTAAAATCTTCTTCTTCCCTGCCTCTGCATATGCAGGGGAAGAAGGAGAATAGTGTCGTTTAAAACAACACTATTTCGGGGGTTTTTTTTTAGAAGAAAAGGAAATGAATGTGGGAATAACTAAAAAATGAGTTATGACATCCATTAACTAATTTTTTTTGTATTTTTCAAAGTATGATGAAAATGCAATTTTTTTTTTATATATAAATTTTGCATGAAAATTTTAGAATTTGGCTATATGCACACAAAATAAAGCATATATTTTTTTTGTATTTTTTAAATGAGGAATTGTTTTAGATTTTTTTAAAATTTTGGTGAAAAACGGGTATTTTTAATACCAGGTTAATAACTTACAGTATAAGTCTACAACCGTGATATTAACTTAAATGATTGAGAAAATATGTGAGGGACAAACAAATAATTTTAAAATGATCCTTGAAATTTTTTAGAATTTTTTGAAATTTATTTGGGGCTTGTTTGACAAAAAATCATTTTTCCTTTAAATGAAACAACCAAAATAGGCCTAAGAATGTGTTTGCCAAACATGTCTTTAAGCCAAAAAATCCTTTATCAAAATACTTGCCAATCAAACAAGACCTAACTTAATTGACTAAAAGTCAAATCGATCGGGTTGATCCGAAATCATTGGTTTGACTATAAACCATACCTAAAACTTTGGTTTAACCCAAAAACAAACCTAAAACAAAGTAAATATCCAAAAATAAATTCAACTAAAAAAACATGAAAAACATAAAATTTCTTAATAAAAACAGATCAAACACACAAAATGAAGAACATGATGAATGTTCTTCGTGAACCCAGAAAACATAACTCTCATCATCGACTAGATATAGCAAAACCAGGGGCATAAAAAATTATAAATCATGCAATGATCAATAATCTAAAACTTATTCACTTCGATTATCACTAAATCATCACAATTTGATCATGGAAGGTTTCGGTTTGAAATTGAAACCCTAAGATTAAAATCAAGAAATACATGTAATTAAGGCAAAAGAAATCTAGATTACTAGGTAAGGGTGTCAAATCATGTAGCCAAGGCAATGTTCTTCCCATAAACATTGCCCAGTAAATACAGAAATGCCCAGATGACTCAGAATGACAGATATGCTACCAAACCACAAAACAATGCACTAAGAGCCCAGAAAAATATACTAGGCTTAGCAACTAAAGCTTAAGCATGCTTAAAACAACTTATTTTAAAACAACAAGAAACAAGAAATCAAAGGCAAAACCATAAGTATAGTCTATGTCCTATAGCAAACCTAAAACACGTTCCAATACTATTTCAAAGGTTGTTTTTCATATTCTTAACCATAAACAACATGTATTTGGCTTAAGCAAGCCCAACTAACCACTAACAATGGTCTAAGAACATTAGAAATAGAAAATAACCAAACTTTCAACATATACTGCCATAAAGACTTCATTGACTATCTTGAACATCAAGACATGCTAAGAATGTATCTCAACCTAACATTTATTATCTTAATAGCAATCCTAAGCATTCCAATAATCCTTGGACAACACTTAAACACACATATACATAATAAAACATGGCATAGTCAAACAAAAAAAAGCATCTATCACATTTAAACTAGTAAACGGCTTTAAAAAAAATGCATAATAAACACTCAATGCAAAAGATAATAATAAAATTGGAATGGAAAAGGAGGGGAGAGAATGTGCTCAATGAGTTGCACCCCCTAATCAAAGTTGGATGCTTACCTTATCTAATAATGTTGCCTCCTTTGTATCCTTCTTTGAGTTCGAATTGTGAATAGCAATGTAAGGCGGACATATCCACCTAACTAGTCTCAAAATCTGTATAAGAGAACTGGTTGTGTATAGGAAGGATATATCACCCTTACTACACCTACCTAAAGTAAGCTGCATTGTTTGTTTATCTAATATAAACTAAGGTATTATTGTGTTTTCTAATCATTTGTCTATCTAAGGTTTAAGAAAGGTCTTCCTCGATAAGGATATCATTATCTTATCAAGTTAAAAACCTCACCGTTATAATACCAATATAAAAATAAATTGTTTTTTTATTTAATATCAGAAATATTTCTTATGTATAAATTCATAATCCTATATATATAACTTGTTGTTTCGATATTTTTGAAATGCAGGCCAAAATCTTTTGGAGTTTTATAAACTTGTTGTAAAATCCATGCAAAAGTATTTCAAATCTAAAATAAATGCTCAAACTATTTTCTAAGATTGTTGGCCATATGCAATTAAATTTTTTTTTTTATCTCTTTATCTTTTCTATCATAAAATGAAAATAAGTAATAAAAATAAAATGAAACACACACACACATTCTCCTTTTACTATATTTTACTCACACACCCTACAATTATATTTTTACAAATCACCGAAATTCAAAATAATTCAAACACACACACATTAAACATTTATAATTTATAAAATAGGCCTCTAAAAATTCACAAATTAATATGGAGAAATTGCTGGAAACCTAGGAACTTTACTGGAAAATTCTGGAAGTGTAGGAACAGTGGCGGCATGTGGGTCTCACGCACCGCCACCACCAGTAACGTGTGGTTCCACGTGTCGTCATTATTGAGAAGGGAAATCATGTTGATCGGTAGTGTTTCTTCTTTTTTTTCCTGTATTGGTAGCAAATCTCATCGTCACTTGCAAAAACAAAAATTGAAAGTAGTTTGTTTTTGTCCCTTTTTTTAGATATGTTTCTTTCTTTATCTGCTATAAATGAGGGCTGTGATTATAATTAAAAAAAAATAAAGAATGGCTGGTGTTTGAGTTTGCTTTTAGGTTGCTGGAGGGGAGGAGGCTGACGCGAAGAAGCTCAGGCTTGAGAGAGAGAGAGGTTATCAATTTTGTTAGGAAGAAGTTGAAATTGCTGGGGATGAGAGAATAAATGAAAGGGGTGCTAGGTCGGTTTTGACACTTTTGCTAATTGGTCGATAGTGGTGGGAAGGAGCGACGTTGTGTTGGTTTGGTGGAGGAGAAGGGATGAGTTGCTGGGTTGTTGGTTTTGGATTTAGAAGGGTAAAGAATGGTGGTGTTAGATGTCCTTCAGGTTGTTGGAGTAGAGGTTAGTACAGTGACTAAGGGAAAAGCTTTGATGGTGCTTCTGTTGCTATCATCTGTGCTAGATGAGAAGAGGTGAAGCTAGGTTTCAGCCGTGTCTGGGCTGGTAGTATGAAGAGGGTGGTTATTGCTGGTGTTATTGTGAGGATGTTAGTGTTGGTGGAGTCTGTTGCTACTCGAGGTGGCTGGCCTTGCTAACTGTTGTCTGTGGTGAAGGGAACAAAGCTGGAGATGGCCGGACAGTGAGTGTCACCGTCTCTCTTCCACTACTGGTGGTTGGTGGTTTGTGAGTGGTTGTTTATCTTCTCCCAAAAGAGAGAGCTGAAGACATGTTTCCTTCGCTTCTTTTTGTTTAATGCTTTTATTTTGGATTTTTTAGGAGAGTGTTTTGGGGTGTGTGTGTGTGGTATTGTTCTGTGTGTCGAGAGGGTGAGTGGAAGCAATAAATGTTTTTTTTTATAGGGATTGGTTTTAATTTGGATTTTTATGGGAGGTTGTTTACGGTGTAGAAGAAAAACATGAAAATCTTGGACTGTGAGGTCTTTGGGTGGTTAGAGTAGAGAAGATGGAGGGAAGTGAGAAAGAGGAAGGGGTTGGTCTGTGTGGGGAAGATTATAAGTCGTTAGTGATAAGGTTGGGGGTTGAAGAGTAGTGGGTGTTGATTCATGTTGGCTATGACTAGTTTTAGGTATAATGGAGGCTATGTCTTTTTTTTTTTGTGTTTTATGGGAGAGAGTGTGGAAATTTTATTTTATTTTCCCCCTTTTTATGTGTTTATGGTTAAAGTTTGTTATTTTCAATTGCTTGGTCTCCAAGCAAACTTGGTGACCAAGCAACCTAAAAACAATTTTGTCCTTTAACTTCTTTCTTTTCACATTTGGTTCCTTCGTAAATTTTGATTTTTTTGAAAAAAAAAACAACTTTAATGTCGACTTAAAAAGCACGTTAACAATTGAACGCGTAGAAAAAGACATTGTAAGTGATGCAAAGACGTCAAAAACATATATTTTTTAGGTTTTTGTTGTTTTTTTTTTGCTATGTTTTGGTTTTTTTTTCAAAAATGGGGTAAAAAAATGGGTAGCAACAAGCAGTAAAGAACTTTTTTGTTTTGTGAATGTGATTCATATCTCTAGTGACCATGGGATGAGTGCGTTGAGCAGAGGATGGAAATGGATCCATGGAAGGACTCGGTTGTAAGGCAATAATGGGTAAGGATGTTATTAGAGCAAATGTATCCACGAATAAAGATGGGATATCTGAATATGAGGTTTCTAGAGTTGGATTAGCATTAGAAGTAGCATCATCTGAAGTAACGGTGACAATGGGGGTAATGTTGGTGTGTAACGGAAGAAGAGTAGGGTTAGGACTAAAGTGATTGGAGTGGTCTAATGGAGGCTTTGGTGAGAGAGACGTGGATGGAAATTCTGCTTCATTTAAAGAGACATGCATGTATATGTAGGTGCGATGTGTTTGAGGGTCCAAGCACAAATATGCACTTTAAGAGGTAAAGTATCCTACAAAGATGCATGGCTTGGATTTTGGTTATGTTTTGTGGGAATTAAATGGTTTTAACCATGCAAAACATAAGCAACTGAAGATCCTAAGTTTATTATAATTTGGTGGTTAGTTAAATAAGTATTTAAAAGGGGATTTGTTCTGAAGGATAGGTGTAGGAAGTTTGTTGATAAGGTAAACTGTTGTTTGAAAAGAAAGATACCAAAATTTTTGGGGTAGATTTGCTTGGGTAAGTAGTGTCATTCCTATTTCAACAATTTGGCAATGTCGACGTTCAAATATACCATTGTGTTGGGGAGTGTATGAGGGAGTGGTGAGATAGCTTATGCCATGTTTATTTAAAGTTTTAAGCTTGTGTATTCACCACCATTGTCTAAGTAGAGGTATGTGATTTTGAACTCAAATTTCTTTTCAAGCAGTTCATGAAGCTGTGGAAAAATAATGTTGATATCAGATTTGAGAATCATGGGAAAGAACCAACAATAGCGTGTGTAATGGTCAATAAAAATGACATAATATTTGAAAGCTTTGTAAGAAGGAGTGTGAGTTGGTCCCTAGACATCTGAATAGAGGTATTCCAAGGGCTTTATGCTTTTGATGCTATTTATACTAAAAGGAAGTTGTTAACTTTTATTAATATGACAAGAATTGCAAAGATGATTTAGAGAGGATGATGTTACAAATAAATGGAATGATTTTGTATTTGGGAGATTATTCGTTTTGAAGGATGACCTAGACGACAATACAAAGGGTTTTCAGATACTCTTTGACTTAGGTTTGCAAATATTTTATGTAATATGGAGAGGGTGGATAGTGAATACACTCTGTCTTCACACCATTCTTACAGTAGTGTCGCCCTTGTGAACCTATCTTTCATAAGAAAATAGTCAGGATGAAACTCAATAAATACATTGTTTACTTTAGTGAAGCAATGCGAAAAAATAAGATTATTTTGGATGCTTGGAACACAAAGAGTATCAGTTAAAAGAAATTTGTTAGTTTTATGGTTAAGGGTAAGAGAGCCAATATAAGTGATAGGTAAACTTGTGCCATCTCCAATCACCACAACATCTGTGCCATCATATTCAGAATGGATAAATAAATTTGAGAGATTAGAGGTGATATTGTGTGAAGCACCAGTGTTCAGGAGCCATTTTCATTTTGTGTCTACTGACTTGCTTACATAATTAGTTGTGACAAGTTGTAATTTTAGGCATTTCTTTGCTATGTGGCTGAATAATTAACAGAATTGACATTTTGGCTTTCTTTGGAATTGATTGTTGCGGTGTTGATTGATGTCTTGATACCGCCAAGGTCATTGCATGTTTCTATATTGGTAGTTTCTTGGTTGTCGTTGATGATAATGACTAGCACTGTGTTGAGTATTGTTAGTCGTGGCCATGAGTTGTGATTGAGTTGCTTCGATTCTCTTTATGTAAGTTTCATGTGCTGTGAGTATATCATGTAGTTCCTCAAATGTTAATGATGTTTCTCTGGTTCGTATAGAGAGTATGATATCCTTATAATCAGTGTTAAGACCATTAAGGGCATAAAGTGTAATGTCATCATTTGACAAAGGCGTGTCGATCATAGCTAATTCATCAATAGTTGTATGAATAGCCAGCATATAGTTGGAAATTGATCGATCTCCTCTTTGAAGTAGAGTCAAAGATTCCTTGAGCTGCTTAACCCTTATGCGAGATCGATTTGCATAAAGTCATGTCAATCTTAACCAAGACTCTACTGAGGTTTTTGCAGTGGCAATTAAAGGTGAGATGCTGTCGGGAATTGGGGCTAGGATTGCATTAAGAATGAGTTGGTCCTGCCAAAACCACAATATGGCTACTGTGTTAGTAGTGGGTTTAGTGCTATTTGTTAGAACTGAAGGACACTTAATCGTTCCATCCCAAGTAGCCCTACAGATTAAATCCATGAAAGAGTGATTTGAAGGTGTCACTCCATGATGGAAAAATGGAAGGAGTGAGTCGTTGCAGTTGATTTGTGTTTACAACAATGAGATTACCATTTGAGGCAGAGATTTTTTGTGCCATTGATGTGTAAATTTGGTTGGAATGCTTTGATACCATAAAAGAGAAACAACCCCACAAAGTGATTAAGTTTTCTATATTAAATATGTATCTTTTCAGTTGTTTTATCTATTACACTTTTAGAGTTTATATACAAAAATACAAGTTGTCTATTTATAGAAATGACAGGGTGTATTCCATAATTCTAGCTTTGACTAATTATCTGTTATGACTTGATTTCCTCAGCAGGTTTTGGGCATTGACTAATTATTGGCTCATCTTCTCTTGTTGATTGTTTAGTTGTAACCAGAGGACCTTAATCAATGGCATGATTATTTACATGGTTTGGGTCGGGTTTGACAATATTTACATTTTATCCATTATCCATTGATTAAGATATATATAAATAAACTTACTAATTCAAATTAGTTTGGATCGGTATCCATTGAGTTCAAATTAAATTGTTATCCCTAGAGGTAAGCCCTCTCATTTCTCATTTTCTTATTCTATGCTTTGTAAAAGCATCATATTATTGTGATTTTCAGAGAGTGAGCTAGCTCAGTTTTCTCCATTTTTTTTATCTCACGAGTTTTTAAAAATATAAACCCATTTTAACTTGAAATTATTTATTTTGAGTATAAACTCTATATAGGTATTGTTTTTTATCCATTAGTAAAGTTATTTTCATAACAACTTGAAATAAATTGATATTAAGTTTCTATTTATTAAATCTTAAGAATACATCTTTAGCTAATATATATAATTATAATTGAATCATTTACAAAAGGCTTATATTATAATTGGACTCAAAGCTCACCAGTATTTAAAGAAACTTGTTGAGACTTTTTTCTAATGAAATTGTTCAGCATTAGGAGTAGACAATGATATTATATTATAAAGTCATAATTTGAGCAAGTTCAAATTAATATAACATGAAACTTATTAGTTAGAAAACTAATGACAACACAACTTCACAGGCCACCTAATTGACAATAATAAGTAAAACTTAATATCAATTTATTTTGAGTATAAACTCTATATAGGTATTGTTTTTTTATCCATTAGTAAAGTTATTTTCATAACAACTTGAAATAAATTGATATTAAGTTTCTATTTATTAAATCTTAAGAATACATCTTTAGCTAATATATATAATTATAATTGAATCATTTACAAAAGGCTTATATTATAATTGGACTCAAAGCTCACCAGTATTTAAAGAAACTTGTTGAGACTTTTTTCTAATGAAATTGTTCAGCATTAGGAGTAGACAATGATATTATATTATAAAGTCATAATTTGAGCAAGTTCAAATTAATATAACATGAAACTTATTAGTTAGAAAACTAATGACAACACAACTCCACAGGCCACCTAATTGACAATAATAAGTAAAATCTACTTATGTTTGAAGACCTTGTAGTAATAAGTAGATAATTAGCATGCACTATATTGCATGTCGGATTAAAAAAGAATTGAACATAAAAACAAATGTATAAGTATTGTAAATGTATTTTATAAAGAAAATGTAAATAAATTATAAAAACTCAATTCTCAATCAACACAATATTAAGTATGAAAATAAAATAAAAAAATAAAGGGCCTTAGAAAAAGAGAAAACTTACGTATAATAATTTTTTTTTTGTTGTAAATTTGAGCATCAACCCAATGACGGAATGCTTTTTCAAAACTACGTTAACCATATAAAAAGCAACTTGAAATAAATTATGAAAGTCAGTTTCAAATCAATATAAAAATAAATTATGAAAGTCAGTTTCAAATCAATATAATGTTGAAGCATGAAAAAAAAATAAAAAATCAAAGGACCTTGGAAAAATAGAATGCCTACAAAAAATAAAATTAAATCTTTTTTTTTTGTAAAATTGAGTGTCAACCCAATGCCAATATTGTTTTTTTGAGATCGTAATAATTCCATTAAAAGCAAATTGAAATAATTCATGAAGCTTATTTCTCAATATATTGTTTTCACAAAATTAAACATCAATTCAACGTCAGGATCTTTTTTAAGACGATAATAATCCTATAGAAAGAAAACCATAATAAATCTTAAAGCTCAATCCTAAATTAAACCGTGTAGGGGTTGACCCGATGTGACCTGGTTGAATTGACCGATTTAAAAGCAACCTAGATAACTGGTAACAATATAGTTTGACTTAACAAAAAATTAAAGATGATATTTTTTTAATATTGAAACGATGATATATTGGATGTCATCTTTTTTCATATATCGATATGGCAACGTATTAAATCGACCTTAGCCAACCCAAGTTAACCTGCCATGTCATGACCTGGGTTATGAGACTAGGATAACCCAATAAAATTAAATATAAAAAAATTATGAAACATAATTTTAAAGAATTCCAATGTTGAAAGTTGAAATTGAAGAAAAGTCATTAAAAAGATAGAAAACAATTACCCGAGTCAACCCGAGCTAACCTAATAAACCAACGACATAGGTTACAAAACTAAAATAACCATATAGAAAACAAAACAAAAGAAAAATTATAAAGTACAATTCCTAACAATCCCAATATTAAAAGATGAGATTAAAAAAAAACAAAAAAAAGAGAAAGTAAAGCACTATTTTAGTGAACTGTGCTAGTAAATTCACCTTCTCTATTACTTTATGTTAATTAATCATTAATGAAGAATGTTCTTAAACTATCATCTCACAAGCTAATTTGATTTTTTACAACCTCTAGTTATTATGCTCGCGAATATCGAATCCAATTATGCAAATATTGGGCTATGTCAAACAAAAGGAGATTAGTTTTCTAAAATGCAACAACTACAAAATAAGCATTTGAATTTCACAATTAATTTTTCAAAGTTTAAACTCATAATATGACTTCTAACTTCCAGCTTTTATCATTATACATATCATAAGATTTTAAACAAATATAAGTCATAATTCAATAGCTTTAGTATTCATTAGCTATGTGTCTCACACTTCACCATGTATGGATAAAAAAATTTCAACGCAAAAAAAATATAAATATGCTTGCGTTTATAACATGTTTTTAGCTACCAAGAAAAAATTCTAATCGCAAATTTAAAACCTTATGTATTAATTAAATAAATCAAGCATCATCTATGATAATAAATGGAAAAAAAAGTCAACTAAAGACTAAATAAAAAAAATAGAGGTTTATCAAGATATATAATCTTGCAATACAGGCAATGGACTCGATTGTGTTCAATAACTTTGTTTCTTGGAATCGACTTTTTATTGAATCTAACATTAGCAATAAAAATACAAAGCAAGGTGAGTCAGATTAATCTTTTTTCAAACGCAAAAAAAACATGTTCAGGCATCGTTAATATGTTTTCTAATAGAAAAAAAATTTAATCATGAATTCAAAATCTAACATATATTGGATGACATTTTTGTATAAAAATATTGAGACAATAACATATTGAATTGACTTGGTAAAGTCGAGTTAATCAACTAAATATTAGATCGCGAAGTGGAAGATGAGACCGTGATAATCTCATAAAAAAACAAATCAAAATAAATTGCGAAGCCCAATTTACTATAAACTCAATATTGAAGGATGAATTTAAAAATAAAAATAATTAATTCAAAAGAGGATAAAAAGACTCATGTTAACCTGTCAAACCCGTGATTCGGATCATACACCTCACTAGATTTAACAACTTTTTAATTCCAAAATTATGTTTCATTTAATTATACCCCAAATAGATGTGTGGGAAGCCTTTTATATCAAATAATAATTTTATTTTCAAAAGAAGAAAAGAACGGGTGGAGCATATGATTGAAATAAAATAGGGCTAACTTTTTTAAAGTTTGATAACAAAACGAGGCTTTTTTTTCAAGTCAAATAAAAAAGAATTTACATAACATCTTTTATATATATATATATATATATATATATATATACATATATATATATATATATTCCTTTTCCTCTACACCTCCGTACTTCCTTCCCAAACACTAGCCTTTCCTATATATACCGGGACTACCAGCAGGCCTGGTTTAATGCCTTTTTTCTCTAAAATTCCAAACACAACCATTCCTAGCTTTTCTACTTTCATAATTCCATGATTACTACAAAGCTTCCAATCTGGTTCCTTCAATTGTGGGATTACTTTGGTTGCCAAATTGACTTCCTCAAGGACCACCCCCTGGTTGAAAATGGTTATCTCCATTTCAAACAAAATTTTCAACCTACTTCTTTCGAACAAAAGTTTTCTTACCTTTTGATTTTCTGTACAAAATTCTTTGTTCCATGGGTATGTTCATGGTTCTTTGATTATAATCTCCAACAAGGGCATCCAGTTCTTGTGTTTTAGATGGGAAGGATCTCCGACAAAATGTAAGGAAATGGTAAGAATAAGGGTTGAAACAACATCTTGGATGGTGTTTCCTAAAGGGTCAAGGATGGGTGTTTGGTCTTCATAGGTTTAGATAGAATTTAAGATTTGTAAATTGTCTGTTTCAGTGAGATGATAATCCCACCATTCTTTTAACTGGCTAGAGAAGTTAGCAAAAGAAGTTCAGTTATGGCTTTATCTGGGGTTCCTGTTTGGGTTTTGTAGGCTTTAGTTGCCATGGTAATTTGTTGAAGGGTATTTAGGAAGTTGTATTCAGACATTCCATCTATGTTCCATTCATAGAGGGAAGAGGCATTGTATTTATGTTGGTTTAGGATAGTTGGTTCAGTAGACATGGAAATATCTGGAGCAATGGTTGTTTTAGAGTTTTGCCAAGTAAGTCTATTTAGCTCAAGAGGTGGATCTTGAAATGCTTCCTCATTAGAAGTTTGTACAGGGCTATTTTGAAGGGTATTTACCTGGTTTGAAGATTTAGAAGGGTTGGTTGTTTGAGGTGTGTCTGGAACAGTTAGAGTTGATCCGTCAACGTGCTGTAAATGTGTTTTGATAGCTTTAAGGAAATCTGTTTGATTTTCTTGGATCTGTGTTTGGTTTGTCTTGGTAACTTGGTAAGGTTTGAATATTGAGTTTTTTAGTTTTAGGTCGACTGATGTTTTGGTATCAATCGAACTGATAGGGGTTCTTTGTATTTGTTTTTCTTGTCAGGTAAGTTGTTTACCTAAGGTATTGAGGTTGGTATTGGTAAAGTTGTTTTGTTGGATGATGTGTTTAGTGTTTGTAAGGGTATCATCACCGGGTATTTTATAGGGTGCTGCATCGACAGTTTGATCTTTGTGGTTTAGTTGGATGTTTCTTATGGGTGGTGGATGGTCAGACTCAACTGGAGGTCCACTAGTGAGATTCCATACTGGTGTTTTGCTTCTGGTGGTGATTGGACATGCATGTTTAATGGATGCAAATGGATACGTAACATGATGTGCTGATGCATAATAAAGTTCAAACCAGTCAAAGAATAAAATTTGTATTCTATTTAGTTCAACAAAATCATAGAATTGTTTTTGCATAATATGTTTTTGTTGAAGAAAGTGTTCGAAAAACCAAGATCGCTTCTCGGAATTGTGGTTACCATAAAAATCATTTTTAAAATGAGTTTTGTTTAGAACAAATTGTTTTTCTGAAGTCAAGACATTCAGCTCGTTTTTTGGAGCTAAGGGGTTAGTTAAATGGAGAAGTGAGATAGTCTGTATTTGTTTTTTGATTTGGTGGACAAGGTTGGTATGGGTATCAGACCATGGAATAGGGTTAGTTTTTAACCTGTCATGTAGAGGTTTGGCAAGATAGCTATGTTCGGAAAGTAATCAAGAACATCAATTTTCCTCCCAAAACAATCTCCTGTAAACAATATCTCCCCTGTAATCAATATTTCATGTATTGATTTCTAATACAAATTTATGTAAGATTCTATTTCTCTTTACATTCTTGCAAAATTTATATTTCTGCAAATTTAAGTATGCTTTGTATTTGGTAGAGGATCCTGTCTTTGACTTGCCTTTTCATTCACATCAGAAATATGTTACTTTTTTCAAACTCAGTATATCGGCTGGAAACCTGTGACCCAATCTAAAGATCATTCTCAGGTGTAACAACGCCACGTACTGTGTCTTCTTCTATTTCTGTGTTCTTTTGATTATATGATGTAGATTTTCTTAGTATATCGGATGTAGATTTTCTAGAAAGATTTGTGTGATAAGGAATATTTATGATAGAAGGGATTTTGGAAATTCTTCCTGTATTTTTTATTATATGGTATCAGAGCCTATTAGGATCTGGGTAGAAATAGTGACATAGGTTATAGAAACCCAAGTGAGACGAGAGACCATTAGCAAATAGGTGAATGCTACTGAATGGTGTAAGTCCTGCTGTGTTCTTTTGATTATATGATGTAGATTTTCTTAGTATATCGGATGTAGATTTTCTAGAAAGATTTGTGTGATAAGGAATATTTATGATAGAAGGGATTTTGGAAATTCTTCCTGTATTTTTTAT
>Ga0307515_10014348_pt1 | contig 14704 bp, 12 predicted proteins | sample 17_EM_MG_FD_194513 | JGI IMG/M metagenome (GOLD analysis project Ga0307515, IMG submission 194513) | Populus trichocarpa ectomycorrhiza microbial communities from riparian zone in the Pacific Northwest, United States - 17_EM | ecosystem: Host-associated > Plants > Roots > Unclassified | place... | reverse complement strand
AAAGTGCGATCTAATATATATTACGATAAGCGAATTAAAATAAATCGATATCGGATATCGGATTATCGGATATCGATTTATTTCAATTCGCTTATCGTAATTTTTGGCCACACTGGTAGAGACTATATACTACGGGCACGTGCCTCTGGCACGTGACCGGCGACCATCCAAGGGCCGTCTAGGGGTTGTCTTGAGGGCATCCCGAAGTGTCCGCAATAATATCCCTTACACCTAGATAGTAGCCTATACGAATTTAAAAAAGGCCCAGAAATTTATAGAATAGTAGGTAAATAAGTATAGGCGCGAACCCGACTTTACCGTAGGTAATATAGTCTAGGTTATAACAAAGAACTAGAAGATAGAACGGCCTAGCCATAAGCTAGACTATTAAATAGTAGGACTATATAAGGTCCTTAAAAAGATAGGTAACTTATATAAAGTAAAGCTCCTAGATTTAATTAAGGTTTACCCCGTTTTCTTACTAGATAAGCTATAGAAAGCTATAAACGACTTATTACCCGGATAAAAGAATAAACCGCCCCTGCTAATTTAAGTTAATAGCGACGATAAATAGGAAATTAAAGAAATACTAGCCTATAAACTTGTAAGGGGAACGCTAAAGTATTATATTAGTTAGAAAGGATATAACCTAGACCTTACGTAGTACCCTATATAGAACTTTATAGGTAGTCCCTATAAGCTTTACGAGTTCTATAGCCATTACCCTAACGAACCTAGACCGCTAAAATACCTAGACAAATGGATGGAATGCTAGCATAATAAAGACGATAAGCTACCGGAAGAGCATAAAGATAAGAACGTCCTATGGGTATAATACGGACTATAAAGCCTAAGGGCAGGCTTTCTTGGAGGGGGGGGTAATGTTACGGTACTGGCAAGTTACCAGGCAGATTGCCGGCAAACTGCCGCAGATTGCGGTCACATGACGCAAGGTCATATAAAACCTCGAGCGGCACTGCCTGTCCTCCCCTCTCCTTTTCCTTAGCTTTAGTAAACACTGGGGATCGGGTCCACCGGGGCACCGGTGGTGGCTTGCGCACGGTATCTGGGCATTCTGCACTTTATTAGAAACACCCGGAAGTCCTGGAGCTGAGTCTTTCGAGTCTGGTTGCTCACTACTTTCGATGTTAGGCTCCTCTTGATTTCCACCAGAATCCACCTGTCGTCTTCCTTCGGTATCAACTCGAATCTCATCTAGAGTCTCATCGCTTTCATCGGACGACGATTCCAATTCGTCTTGATACCGAAGGAAGATGACAGGTGGATTCTGGTGGAAATCAAGAGGAGCCTAACATCGAAAGTAGTGAGCAACCAGACTCGAATGACTCAGCTCCAGGACTTTCTACCCTAGATGAGACACCAGAACCTGACTCACCGGAGCCTCCACCACCGTCCACAAACACCTCGGCAAAGAAGAAGCCGCATTATGTGATAATTCCTGCTGGCAGGGCGACGCCGTCAACGCATTCGCAAACAGCCTAATCGACGAGGTCGTTTATATCAAGTGCCCAGATGGATTTGTGATCAAAGGCAAGTGCCTACTGCTTCAACGAGCGCTCTGCGGATTGCGACGATCTCTACTATGGCATGGTGATTCGACTACAACACCGGAAAAGGAAGGCTTGAAGCCAGTGGCGGAGGAGCCTTGCCTATATCACAACGATTGGCTGATTGTTTTCTACGTCGACGATATCACAGCTGCCTGCAGGAAGAAAGACCACCCAAGCTCAAGACCTCCAAGGAGCACCTATGAGAAGGTACGAGATCAAGGACCTAGGTGACTTCACCTGGTTTTTAGGAATTCGAATAATTCGCGACAGAGAATAGGAAGCTTTGGCTCAGCTAAGACTCTTATATCGATAAGATCGCAACAAGCTTCGAAGTGAAGGACTATCGCAAAGTCTATACACCTATGGGGAATAAGGAACTCAAGCCCAATCCAGAACAAGCATCAAAGCAGGACACATACGCCTATCAAAGGAAGGTCGGATTTATGCTCTATGCGGCCAATATCACTCGTCCAGATGCGGCGAGAACCGCAAGCAAGCTGTCAGAATTCTCTCGAAATCCGTCACCAATTCACGACGCAGCTGCTACGAGGGCAATTGCCTACCTTTATCACACCAAGACTCTTGCTATTGAGTACTCAAGGAGAACATAATAAACCTCATCTTCGCAAGGGCAAGCGACGCGGCGTTTGGCGACGATCCAGTCAGCAGGAAGAGCACAGAAGGCTATCTATTCACCTTATTTGGAGGACCAATTGACTGGCGATCAACCAAGCAAAAATCAGTGACGAAATCAAGCACGGAAGCAGAGCTCCTGGCTCTATTGCATGCAGCTACGAGTCGATTTGGTGGCAGCGATTCTTCAAAGAAGTCGGATTTGATACTGATGAGAAGTAAGTGATATATTGCGTCAATATACAGACGATCTGACTCCTAACTAAAAGCGACGCTGAGCTCAACACCAAGCTCCGACACGTCTATATCCATCACCACTGGCTCCGCCAGGAAGTTCGTGAAGGAAGGGTTAATATCAAATGGGTGCCTGCTGCTGACATGACAGCAGACGGCTTGACGAAGGCTCTACCTCGTCAAAAGCATGAGACATTCGTTCAGCAATTGAACCTCGTTGATATCAAGGATCTAATTTGATTCTATTTGGACGATTTTTGGGCAAGGTAACTATATGGAGGATTTCTTTGACTCAACACCAAATTGACATTGTGACTTTTTGTATTCTACAGCAGCCCAGAAAGGCTCTGTGCAGCTGGGGGGGGGGTGTGCCGAACTGAATCGGATTTCCTTACCACCGTCTTTCTACTGTCTCGGTCACCGACTTAGCCTACTACCCCTTCTTCCTTATGTATATATAGAAGCTCTAGAGTCACATTCAATAGACAGAGCTCTCACTCCTGATCGTCCGTTCAACACTTTCCAAGCCTCGGACTCTTACCGAAATAGAGCAAAATTCATAGCCTTTTTCATTCATATCTCACTTAGAACATTCTCGAAACCCTCAGGATGTACACAAAACTATATGGCTCAAGTGTGGTAAAGAATGAGAAGTGAGGAGACCCTACCGGCTCAAAAAGAGCTATAATAGCTTATAATTAGTACTCTAATAGTCCTTTTGGCCCAAAAAGGATTACTAGAGCACTTTTTTAGGGGTGAGATTGGCTCTCTGCGTTTAATTAAAATGGAAGGTGCTTAGATCGTCCTTTTTTTAAACTACGTAGCAGTGAAGAGTGGAAGAGGCCTCAGCGAGCCCCAAGGACCTCATTTGGGTGTACTGTATGTAGAATTCCTTTCTGTAGAAAGGATGAATGTTGGCTACCTCATAAGAGCAATTGAGCTCCAAACGTTCCGAGGGATAGGTATGGCGAATTTATGGGCGTGGAACTCTATGGGGAAGGACATACTTCTTTACTACTCAAAAAGGAGAAGCAGATCGTGTCTTTGGGTTGACGAGAATATGGATGTCGGGACCTCGCTCGTCTTCTCGAGGAGAGGTTTCATGGAATTCACTTATAAAGACATGCATCGAAGTCCTACCTTACCAGGCAAGACGTTATAACAACCTGTTAGCAAGCTAAGTTTGTATTCATTATAGTATTATGTTGCATAGGCTAAAAGCGCTCATCGTCCTAGATGTATATCTTCTGTGCGCCATTACTCACTTTGTCTAGCATCCTCAGCTTCGTTCCCATCTTTTCCAGAATTTCCATCCGTGGCCCTTTTCATCTGGGTTTCCCTCCTGCCTACCCCCTCTCCCACTGCGTTTAGATTTCCGCCCTACCCATCCAAACCAGACAGCTAACCCAGCTGCCATGAAGCCCACTACCAGCATGGTCTGGACAGGTTCTGCGAATACTGCCCTGGAAAGTAAAAACAAGCTGACGCAGCAGAATATGATGGGTGTTGTAATCCAAGTCTTGTACGGCCTCTCCAGTGTCGGCTCGCGCACTCGTAAGATGATGAGACCAAGAACGGTAAGGAAGTAGAATGTGTACCCAGCCACGCCGTAGAAGGTGAGCAGCGTGTCGAAGGAACCTACGGCGATGTACAGGGCGGTGAGTGAGGCGTTAAGCAACATAGCGCTGATTGGTGTGAAAAAGAAACCTGCCTCTGGATCCGCGAACCAGCGAGCTAAAAACTTGGGGACTTTGGTTGACCGGGATGAGGACGAGTGTAACCGGATGGCTCGATGAGACTTCCCTAGACCGATAGTACCGAAGATGGCGGGGAGATAACCCTCTTTGGCCGCGGTGTAGACGAGGCGGCCAGATGTAAATGTCGTGGCATTTAGGGCGCCAAAACACGAGCCGGATACAAAGATGGCGAGGATGAGAGAGCCAATAGGCCCGAAGACTTTTGCTCCGAACGCGATGGCAATTGTGTTGCTAGATTCAATTACGGAAAGGGGGAGCACGAGAAAGTAGGCAACATTGGCGAGGATGTATGAGAGGATGACGAGAGGTAGGGATGTGTGGATTACGCGGGGAAGATCTCTCGTTGGATTGATGAATTCAGCGGTTACGTAGTTAACCTGTTAAAATAATCAGTATTACCCAGCGATGAACTGGAGGGATTGAAGTACTAAAGGAAATACGAAGATAACACGAAAGTCGACCCGGGAAACTTACATTGTCCCATCCATCGAAGGCCCACAAACCGGCATAGAGGGCAACGGCCCAATTTGAAATATTAGTGTTTGTACCCTCAAACCACCCATACTGCTTCCACTCATCGCTCGCATGGCCCTTCCACGAAAACCCGGTAATAGCGACAACGATACCGGTAACAGTAACGCCAAGCAACGCAATAAATTTCATGAACATGAATACATCTGCGCTTCTCGTGCCCAATTTTGTAGATGTGCAATTAAGCAGCGTGACAAAAACCAATCCTGTCATAGCGACACCTTTGTTCAGCAAAGCACTAGCATCAACGGCGTCAGCCCCGATTGCGGCTCGTACGCAGTACTCCCCAAATATAATGGCAATGATAGCTGCACTGCCGGGTTTCAGTACGCACACAGCGCACCAGGTGAACAGGAAGCCAGCCCATTCGCCAAAGATTTTGGATAGATAGACCTGTGCGCCGCCATTCAGTGGTATTGCACCCCCCAGCTCTGCATAGCTGGCAGCACCTGTCCAGGCCAAGATTCCCGCGACGGCCCACACTATGAGTGATGCCCCGGGTGATCCTGCATTCTGGTTCACTTGGCTTGGAGAAGAGAAGATACCAGAACCGATTATTAGGCCGACAACGAGGGACAAGCCATTGAGATATGTGAGAGACTTTTGTTTCTCTAAAGAGCCACCATTCAGAGCATTTGTGGGGTCGAGGACCGTATTTGATGGTGCACCGAGAGCGGTATATCCTGCCGCAGTAGAAGATAAAGGGAAAAGGTTCGAGGTGAAGTCGAAGGCTGACGAGACTGAGTAAGAGCGACTCTGTCGCCTTGGTCGCTCGCCGTTAGCTGGATTTAGCTCAGAGAGAGGGTCTTCATTGTCGAAGGAGATCTTGCGGGAAGAGGGTGTTCCTGAGTCAGAAGAGGATATGGATGATCGGTGCGAGAGCTGCGAGGAGGATGCAAGGGAGGCAAGCTCGAGGGAGTCGCGGGGAGGATGGGCGGAGGTGCTCTGGAGGTTTGAGTAGCCTGCGCGAGACATTCTAAAAGAGCTACCTGGATTCTATACCAGACGTAGCCATCACCAGCGGAAAAGAGGCGGAAAAGAGGTGTGTAGAGGGATATGTTGCTTCCCTTTTAATTATTATATACACGATGTGAGGATGGAGAGGATGAGGCCGCCGGAGAGGCCGCTTCTGGTTTAGCGGGGGCTGTTGGCGGGAGAGCTTCGAGAAAATCATCAATCAACACCACCAAAATGTCGCTCTTCGTTATATACTAGCCGCCATGCGTGCAATTGGACGACATGCTTACTGCCGTAGGTAATGAAGTGCCTCAGTCAGCTACCACGAGGCTGGGGATGGTCCCACCGGCCACTTCCACGCCATTTCACACGCCATAACCTCTGCCGCGCCGTTGCTTCTCATGCAATTGTCGGAGCTTTGGACCTCTGCGCGATCGACGCGAAATGGCAGAAGAAATGGGCTGATGGGAAAGAGCAAGGCCTGCCCACAACAAGAGAAAACAAAGGAAAATCGTACATCCTGCCAATGTTCCCATACCCATCCGGAACTCTGCATTTAGGGCATCTCCGCGTTTACACCATCTCGGATGTTCTAGCTCGGTTCAAGCAAATGCAGGGTTATGAGGTGATACATCCAATTGGTTGGGATGCCTTTGGGTTACCGGCTGAGAATGCCGCTATTGAACGTGGGATTAATCCGGAGACTTGGACACTGCAGAATATTGCGAAGATGAAGGAGCAGATGATGGCCATGGGAGGCCGGTGGGACTGGGATCGTGTATGTGGGAGTTTTTCCGTAGATATCTGCTGATAGCTTGTCTTTTGTCGTGCGTAACGCCAACTAACTGCCTCGCTTTCCAGGAATTCATGACTTGTGATCCTTCGTTCTATAAACACACTCAACGAATATTCCAGATGCTTTACGAGAGAGGCTTAGCATACCAGGCAGAATCGGTGGTAAACTTCGACCCCGTTGATAAAACAGTGCTCGCAAATGAGCAGGTATGACTGTCCGTTAGGGTATTATAGAGCAATTTCTTAGATTCTACAGGTCGATGTAAATGGGTGTTCATGGAGATCCGGGGCTAAGGTCCAGAAACTTCGACTCAAGCAATGGTTCTTACGCATCAAAGACTTTCAGCAGCCTCTGCTAGATGACTTAGAGCTGTTAGCAAAAGATAACAAATGGCCCGAAAGAGTGCTATCTATGCAAAGGAATTGGTTAGGCAAATCAAACGGCGTCAAGTTTCGATTTGGGATAGAGAGCACATCAAGAATCAAAGATTATCCAGAAGTGGAGATCTACACGACCAGAGCAGACACTTTATTTGGTGTTCAATATATCGCACTCTCATTGAATCATCCGATTGTTCTGGATATGGCCAAGGACAGGCCCGAATTACAGAATTTTATTGACATAGCACACCAACTTCCCTCAGACTCCAAAGCCGGCTTTTTATTACAAGGGCTCCAAGCGAACAATCCCGTTTCTGCCTTTTCAACATCCACGGCTAACGCCCAAGAACCGTTACCCATTTACGCAGCGCCGTATGTTCTAGAGGACTACGGCTCCGGAGCCGTTATGGGTGTTCCGGGCCACGATAGTCGCGATCATGCATTTTGGCGAGAAAATCAAGGAAGTAAACTCATTCTAAAGGTTATAGTTCCCTCACTGGAGGAGATCGACGTTTCTTCGAGTCTCACTCCTGGAGAAGGCGATAATCCAATCACATCCAAGGGATTCTTGACGACTGCTTCGGGAGAATTCAGCGGTATGCCGTCTGATGAAGCCATTGGCGAGATTGTTCGGAGGTTGCAAGAAGAGGGTCAATATGCAGAGCTGACCGAGAACTGGCGTCTTCGCGATTGGCTCATTAGTCGGCAACGTTACTGGGGGACTCCCATACCAATTATGCATTGCGATACCTGTGGGCCTATTCCTGTACCAGAGTCTGATCTACCCGTGGAACTCCCCAAACTTGCTTCCGATGCTTTGAAAGGAAAGGGCGGTAACCCACTTGCGGAAATGCCTTCATGGATTAATACGAGCTGTCCCAAATGCAAAGGCCCTGCAAAGCGCGAAACCGACACTATGGATACATTCATGGATTCATCCTGGTACTTTTTGCGCTTCCTAGACCCCAAAAATCCTTCGGTTCCAATGTCCCACGAGGCAGCCGATGCTGGGATGCCAGTCGATGTTTACATCGGAGGCGTCGAGCATGCAATTTTACATCTGCTTTATGCACGCTTCATTTCTAAATTTCTTGCTACAACTTCACTCTGGCCAAGCGCAGGTGGACTGGAGAATAAGGGCGAGCCCTTTAAGCAGCTCATCACTCAAGGGATGGTGCATGGCCGTACTTACTCAGATCCTACTACAGGAAAATTCTTGCACCCTGATGAGGTTGACCTTATGGTCCCTAAATCACCAAAAATCAAAGCGAGTGGTATTGACCCTCTTATCACTTTCGAGAAAATGTCAAAGAGTAAACATAATGGCGTCGACCCCAGTGCAACCATTGCTAAGTATGGCGCTGACGCTACTCGGGCGCATCTTCTCTTTCAAGCGCCCGTCAGCGATGTACTCGAATGGGATGGAACAAGCATAAAAGGTATCCAGCGCTGGTTCTCTCGTCTTTGGCGTCTCTCCCATGCTCCTTTCATCCCTCCAACGACTCTTAAAAAATTCGTTCCACCGGTAGACCACGATATACCACTGCTCACATTCCTCACACCCTTCCAGAAAAAAGGTGAACCCTTACCGGTTAACCCTGCCAACTCAGCTTCTGAAGCATTGAATCTATCTCGCCGTCTAAAGCCCCAAGAATCAAGTCTCTGGGTGCTAAGCCAAAAGACCATCACCAGCGTCACGACGGCTTACGGGCAGACCCATGCCCTCAACACCATCATCTCCGACCTCATGACCCTCACCAACGCCATCTGGGACGCCCCACACACATCTGAAACCGCCTCAATGCTAAAATACCTCTCCCTCAGCGCCCTCCTCCGCATGCTCGCTCCCATCGCCCCCGCCTTCGCCGAGGAGTGCTGGGAAACTCTCACCAAAATCGCCGCGCGCAAGACCTCGAGGCGGTCCCCGGATGCGCTTTTCGACAGCCACGGCGCCGTGAACTCGATCTTCTCGCGGCCCTTCCCCGCCGCCGACAGGGAGGCCGTGGAGCTCCTGACCCGGACCCAGACCTGCGCCGTCCAGGTCGACGGCCGGCTCAGGTTCAGCGCCAAGATCCCGATCCCCGCGCCGCAGCTCTTGCAGCCTGGGAAGCTGCCGGAGCTCAAGGCTTGGGTGGTCAAGAGGCTGCGCAAGACACCTGATGGGAGCGCCTGGCTGGGCGAGAATGGTAGGCTGGGCTGGCCGGCGCGGTGCGGGGGCGAGGCTGGCGCGGGACCCGAGGGCACGAGGGTTTTCGTTGTGAAGGGTGGCAAGACAGTCAATTTCGTTATGCCGAAAGAAGAGCAGAAAGACGCAAAGTCAGGGGAGGAGTAATGGGGATTCACTGGAGCTAAAGGAGTAGGCCTTGCTTGAGGGGCTGAGTGGGAGTAGTGGCGGAGGAAAAAAATTAGTTCAAGGCTGAACTAGATGGGAGATGAAGAAAGCCATATCTAGCAAAGAGCGGGGAAGCAAAGATGCTGATGAGAAAAGGAGTTTTAGAAAAAAACCAAAAGATTTCTTTATTGAAGTGAAACAGGCAGAAGGACCTGGATTAACTTCAGCTTGATAGATTTTGCTGACCCCCGGGATTGGGGTGTATGGGAGATCTCGCACAATGTTTTCCACTTTGTACTAATATTATGTAAAATTCTGTAGTGTAGCACAAATGGTCTGTATATCTAATAAGATGAATTGCAGATCTTCCCCAAGCCTTGAGACCATTGCCGAAGTATTACTGCACTCCGTAATGACAGCCAGAATCAAGCAGATGGTAAAAGTAAGTACCCATCACCATACCACTCCAACGTGTTCTGAAGTAAACATCCCGCCCCCCATCCCACCCAGCCCGCAACCGCTCCAACTTACGCTCCCGGGCAATCAGCCCCGACGCCGGCATAAAAGCCTGCCTGTTCGGCTCGTTCTTCACCAGAAACACAACGACCGTGTCCAGAAAATCGGTGAAGGACTGAAACGCTTCGAACCGTATCATACAGTCCGCCCGCTCCACCCAGCCCATCTCCCTCAGGTTACGCTGGACGTGCTCGCACAGCACCGCCTTAACGGTCCGCGCTGCATCAGCCAGTCAGCTGCCATGTCGTAGAAGATCTCGGACTCCCACTCGTAGCGGGGTAGTGGCGGCGCTGGCGGAATTCGGCCATCAGCCTGCGCAGCCGGCTGAGCAGCTGCAGGGGGAAGATGCACATTAGGGCCTGGGAGAAAAGCGTGTGGTGGATTTTGCGGTAGGAGGTCTCGCATTCGAAGCGTCGGCCTTCCATGATCCTGTGCCAGTCTTCTGGTGAGCGCTCCTCCGCGGCGTTGTTGTCGTATAGCTGGCTCCGGCACAGAGGGCAGCGATTGCTGATTTCGACGGCAGCATCTATGCAGAATTTGCCGAAGATATGGTTACATCTCAGCTTCACTGGATTGTTTGAGAAGGGGCTGGATGGGTTGCAGGGAAAGGGGAGTTCTTCGTCAAAGATGCTAAGGCATTCTTGAGCTGCTGTGATCTCGTTGTCGTCCGGGTCCGTTTCGCCAAAGGGGGAAAGGCAGATGGCACATTTATTGTCCTCTACTGGTATGGAGGAAACTTCAACAGGCTGAGGGTCCCTCCTAAAGTTTTAGAGGGATGAATGGGGCATTGCCGTCCCCCATGCACTTATGAAGTAGAGTCGTTTTTGACAGGAAGGATACGAAAATCACAATGTGTGAGGATAGTCTTAATATAAGACGGTAATTTGAGAATAGCAAGGCCAGAGCAGTTAGCTTTCTCCGGCCTTCACGGGTTCTACTATATCTAACAATGAATTTTCTGAACCGCATAATCAGAGAGTTAAAATTTCTAAAGGAGATTATAGACAGTCAGATTTGGTGAATCCGCCCGCCAATTTGAATCATATTCAGACGCAGGATTCGCCGGATACAAATGAATACATGACAGCGACTTGATGATAGGAAAGTAAGCCGAGTTGCTGAACTTGTTGTGCACGGCTTGAACTGAGATATGCAACGGCTCGCTAGTGCTTGTGAGTTTGGTCGTCACCTAATTTAAACTTACCAGATTTAACGCGGGTGATAACGCGAGCGATAGGGTTACGACGGCTCGGAACGCCAAAACCGCGCACAGACGAAATTTGTTAGGAACCGCCGACCACTATAACCCTATCACCTACGTTAGTAGATTCAAGCTAACTTATGATTTTGAAAGTTTTTTTTATTTTTATTTCGCTGAATAGAAATAAAAAGCCAACGCCGCTTCGGATTCGAGAGTTATTATGAAACTTTCGGGCGTGACGCGTGCGAGAAGGAAATCATGCGAGAAGGGTCGAGGATTGCGGATGGTATAAACTGTGCCACTTAGCTGCATGCTTGGTGTCTACTTGTAACTAGACGTTATAAAAGGGCTGAGATACGGCGGTAAAAAACGGGATTTTTAGTGTATTTTAACCCTCCGTTACCACCAAAGCTGCGACCATAAGCTCTCAGACCCTCGGTGGAGTTGGTTGATAAGGAGCAGTTCGTTCGTACACCAAGGATAATGCATTCGCTGAGCCGCTCGACCATTTCACGTGACGTCTCTTGCAAGGCCGGATGCTTTTTATCTTATAAATCAGACCCTCCGTGGATCTTTTATGCAGGAGCGTTACACTGCTCCTTATCTAAATAAATTTTCCACGGAATGGTCTAAGGGATAATCGCGATTTTAGTATATAGTGAACTACGGAGTAACTTTTTAACTATTTAGCCTCTGCCCCTTGCACCGATATCGTCCTAGAATTACTAATATTATTTTAAAATATATTATGGTTTCTTTTTAATACTTAGCTTTTTAAATTTTTAAAATTTTAAACTGATCTTCCTATTGGCGAGACAAGGGAAAGAGAAGGCATAAGATGTGGCACGGATAGAGCATGTTCCAGATGAAAAGCGGAAGATGGAGATGCAGTTGTAAATGCCATAATGATGACATTGCGTAAGGGAGCAGTTGCCCATGCACAATTCAACAAATCCATCTGAGGCGAGGCACATTATAAAATATTGCTACGTAGGCATGTAGGTAGGCATACACCTTGATTCAAGCCAATCAATTCTGTCCCACTTATCCCAGACCATGTTTATCAGGTGCGACCGGATTGAGGTTGCACAGTGTCTTACGCTCCAATCCAACTTGACCTTCGGCGATCGGATCTTACCTCGTTATTGACGCGGCCTATCCATTCCGATCCACGCCCTCTCCAGCATACAACTGACCGGCCATTGCCCTGGCCAATCACTTCAAATCCATCGTGCAGGCAATCCTCATCAGATTCATCTGCCAGTTCTGGGAAATCACGCCAGATCTCAACGCCATCCCACGAATCAGAGTCTCTTACCATATGTGCAACTCTGATGGCCTGGTCCAAATCCGCGACCTCGAACAGACATAGCTGCACCTCGACTTCATTAGCAATTTTGAGGAGACGGGGATAGAATGCGTCTCCTTGCTCTACGTCTGATATTCCGGACCCAACTGGCGGGACAAGCGCAGTTTTCGGTTCAAATGCACGGACAGAGCGCGTCGTCGTATGATTGAAAGCGTTAGGAGAGATATACGGAGGATTTGAGATAAGTATGTTCCAGAAGGGCCGTTTATTCGCAAAATTCATTCCTGCCTTGAAGGGAATTGGATCATAGAAAATCGTCGAAAGAGGATCCGCGAGGACATCAGCTAGTAAGAAATCAGTATTGTGCAACGCTGCAGTTTGCGATGCGAGTCTTTCATGTTCCCCTTGGTTCTGTGTTGATCTTCCACGCCTTTCCAAGTCTTGAAGCTGCGATTGTCGCTGCTTGAGAAGGCGTCGATGGTTGTACTTGGCTAGCCGAACTGCAGTCTGAGAGATGTCGACGCCCAGAAGGTAGAGTTGTAGTCTATCTCAGCGTGTCTTGTTGAATTGGTGCTGGAAGAGAAGTGGGATGCATCCAGTTCCGGTACAAAGGTCTAGGACGCGTAATTCGGAGGGAATGGTTTTAGCGTGGCTTAATCGATCCGTAAGGTAGGTGATAGAGGCAGCTGTTTCTTGCCTATAGTGGTCATGAATACGTGAGCGATTGAACGAGGAGAACGTGTCGTGGTGAACGTATAATGGTCTTCACATAGAGGACGCGCTTCTTACCTCGGAATAAGAACACCAGACCTGCAGATGATTTCGAGATCCCCAAAGTATTCAGATCCTATCACATATTGAAGAGGTTTTCCAGTAGCCCTCTTCTGGACCAAATGTCGCAGCAGCGCCCTCCAGCCGGGCACATGAGCTCTTGCCTTCGTGTTTTGTGTGAGTTTAATGGCGTGTTCGCGAAGCCATCGCAGCTCGTTTTGAGCAGAGGACAGGTCTCGACAAGAATGAAGGAGGAGGGTTAATAGAGGATCTATGGAACGAGCATGGCGCAAGAGATTGGTTGTGAGCCGGGGCATGTCATGGTGCAATGTTGGCAGGATGTAGTTCGGCTTTGAGTCTAGAATCAGCACAGTCCACCGGCAGGACGATTTCATCCCCACATCTCCCAGACCCCTGTCTAGGAGATAGGTAGCGACCTCGGGAACCTTAAATGAAGGCGACATTCACAGGAGCTTCCTGCGATCACGTGATGGCGTTCTATACGTCCATCGAATGTGTGATCCGTGCGGAACACCAAAATCAGAAGTACGCGCATAACCTATATAGATTTAATCAATACAATACCATCAACCATGCCTTCCAATCATACTTCTAATAATATATACCTTGTTCAGCCGACTCAGTATAACGTTCCACCAAATCAGGCCACTAAAAACCATTTGGCAAATATCAACGGCTTTATGTTTCTAATCTCGACGATTTTGATTGCATTGATCTTATTGGTTGGTTCTTATCGATACCGAATAGGGTTAAGGGATAGATTTGTTCGGAGCGACGACTCTACCTTATGGAGTCTCCTACACGCCACCGTCCTCCCACATTACGGAGTGATGCTATCTTATACCCTTAATGCGAGAGACGTCTTTCGGATCATTCATGACACTAATACAGCAAGACTTATACTGAAAATACTGCATCTCATGACAACACCAATGCTGGAGACGACGTAGTCTCTACTGTCATGAGCAGGTCATAAAAGGACTTCAGCAAGTACAGTCCAACTTCAGACATCGTCTTCGAGCGGGCAGGTTCTTGGGTTCCAGCAACGTTCATCTATCGCACTTGTTTGAGTTGAGGCTGCAGGCTACCATGTCCCATGAGCTGTTCATGGGCGTCGGAGCATGTATTGATGAGTACAAGACGAGCACACAGGTAGCGCTGACATTCTGGACCGAAAGTTATGGCCTGGTCTTTTTCATTACAATCTAAGCCACTAGTTCTCCTTCGCCGTATCCGGGGCAAACAGATGCTAGCTTTGGAGTTGGAGTCATGTCCACACCCTCCCAACGCGTGCGATAACTGACGGAGTCTTGAAATCCTTCAGGAACATCTTTTCCAAAGGTCACTTTCTTTAACCGTCTCATCAAACGCTGTTGGCATTTTTCGAAAGAGAGTGCCCAGTCGATATCTGCCTGTGCCCCTGGATGTGAAGGGACCAAATCATCAACGGCAGCTTTCTTTTAAGGTAGATAAAGAGGTGTGAGCCTGTTTTCAGCTTTACGAGCAGTGACCTTCTTGTTCAATGAGGAGCAGTGGTAAACTGTGCCTAGTACCATGCTGGTTTGTTCCAAGCAGCGTGGTTTTCGATATCAATACTGCCAATAATATTGATCAATATTGTTACTAATCAATATTGGCGAGTATTGGCGAGTATTGGCGATATTTGTAATATTTGCAGATCTTCTTGGCACCCCA
>Ga0307515_10014347_pt1 | contig 14704 bp, 6 predicted proteins | sample 17_EM_MG_FD_194513 | JGI IMG/M metagenome (GOLD analysis project Ga0307515, IMG submission 194513) | Populus trichocarpa ectomycorrhiza microbial communities from riparian zone in the Pacific Northwest, United States - 17_EM | ecosystem: Host-associated > Plants > Roots > Unclassified | place... | reverse complement strand
GGGAACAAAGGTGTTGGTAGTGGGAGTTGGTTTGTGGGAGGCAAGCCAAAGGAGTTATGGCAGTTTGGGACAATTAGTGGTAGTTTTCTGTAATTTCTTGTATAAGAAGAAATGGCCAGAACAGAGAAACATGTGTCTTGAATTGTGCTGGAACTTTGGGACAGTTTCCTATTGTAACTTCTAATATGTTTTTGTAATATGTAGGCTGTAAATTTATTGTGTAACATGCAATGCATTGTAGGCAATGCAAGTTCTATGGGTAGGCAGAATCATTATGCATAACGCACACACAGACGAACTTGTGTATATTTTGAGTCAATGAAGGGTTGGGTTCCTGTAATAACTTGTGTGTTTGTACATATTGTATCATTTTTACTTGTGTGTTTTGCTTGTCTCATAATAAGGGAAAGTATGGAGAAACCTCTTGGTGAGGGGAAACACTTGGTTGTTAGACAAATACGAGTGGATCAATAGAGGGAAGGTTAAGTCTGGCAGGGGGCTAGGTTGTCGCATAGGAGCTGTGAAATTTTAACTAGAAAAATCCGACCCTGTGACAATTATATATATATATAAAGGGTGTTGCTCTTTTATTGTATCAATCATTGTAGATGCAGAGACATTACACTATGAATTGTGGTGAAGTAGTGACAATTTTGTCCTTTAAAGAGAATTTTGGTTGCCCAAGTTTTGAGGATAATTTTATCTTTTCAAAAAAATCAATTGGTCATTAAAGGATTACTAAGGGTTACTTTCATCTTTTCAATTTTCTCAAAATTGTATAATTATTTATTTGCCTTCAAGCTTAAAAAAACAATTGTTGGGCAAGGGTGTTTATGCCTTTATATTTTTTGCAAGGTTGTGAAAGGACCTTTCTACCCTTATATTCGGAGAAAAATAAGAAAAGGGTTTAGAGGCGATTTTGTCTTTTCATGTTGATTTTTTTTATGAATGTCGGAATCACAAGGAATGCTTTGGACTTTTCTCTTTGATTAATTAATTTTTAAATCAAAGAACAATTGTTTATTATTAAAAAAAATAACATTCAAAAAAAATTTATTGGTTTATCCCAGTATTTAAAAAAAATGTTTTGTTTAGTATTTAATTTTTGAATTTTATTTATTTTTCTGTTGATGAGCTTTATTTTATAAAAAAATAATTATTTTGAAATAATATTTCTAATATGTCTAACCTTGTATTTTTTTTTTCTTTTATTTTATTCACTCAATTTCATGTGTTACTATTTTTATTGTCTTTGATTGATTTTAATAAAAGTTTTGTTAGCACAAATTGAGGAATGTCTCATTTTATGAGATTAAATATTTTAATCTACATTTATTTTATTTTTTTTAGTTTTTCTTTTAACTGTTATTAATAATTTTTTTGTTTATTTACATTGATAATTATTGATTTATTTTATTAGATGCTTAGAAGCATATCGAAATAGTTTGTTTATCCAGAGTTTTTTTTTAAAAAAATATCAAATGTCTTTTTGTAAATGAAATATCAAATATCTATTGCGTGCGTGCGGGGCGTAGTTGTTTTGATGTACACTTAAAATCAAAAGTTGTTCTACCTAGATGTTTGGGAGAAAAAAGCTTATGGTGCTATAAAAGAAAAAATTATTGTGGTCTGCAAAATAAATAAATAAGATTATAAAGAAAATATGTATTAAATATGTTGTATAGAAAGAAAAATGAGATTGGGTACTGAATAAAAATGGGAAAAAAATAGAAAACATGGTATAAACAAGTTAAAACTCCGATATTGTTAACCATTGTGTGAATCACGGCCTTGATGTACCTGCATGTGTTGCTAGAATCACTGACTTTACATGAACAACCACAACTATCCTTGGGAAAATTCAGTAGATTATAATGCTAGATGAGCGTTCCTTGAAGGCAATGAAGCTACGTATCCTGGTCATGCTATATATTTCTTCAGAGCTGTCATGGAAATTTCTTCCCTGGTCGTGATAAAGAACCCCCCCAAAAAATAAATAAATAAATACTCTGATCCTTCATATCTTGAGAAAAAAGATACTTCAAACTTGTCTCGGAAAAAAGAACAAATAGTAAGATATGAAAAGTGAAAACTGCAAGTCAAATTTGAAATGTTGTCAAGAACATTAAAAACTACAATACCGAACAACGAAATAATTGAAAAAAATATGATACAGGTAACTTTATCTCAGCAAAGCTCATTCAGCTGCCAAATTTTCAAACTGCCACGGGTTGAATTCCATAGATCTAATGTCAGTCTCTTCAATGCTACCTGAACTATCTATAGCAGCCCGGTGTTCAGAATACTTGCCATTGTACTGGTACACTTCTAAGTCACCCCAAGGTGTAGGGTGAATCTCATCAGTTCGGTCAAACCATCTTGGAGTAAACTGGTGACCCTTAACCTCTCGGTTTCGCTTCTCGGCTCTCTGTCTCTCCTCCAGACTAAAAACAAGGTAAAACACAATAATAGTATTAATTCCCCTTTTCAGCGACCAGAATGAACTCAATAAAGAGCATGGTCCATGTAACCATGAATTCTCCTGGGGAGAAGCCTTTTTAGATTCAATTTAGCATGCAAAACTGTTGGCATGGACTAACCCTATTTTTCTAGTGTTTAAGACACATGCATGCATAAAAGGGTGAGATGGTACCTGCTCTTCTCATAGCCAGCCTTGGATATATCACCGTGTTCAAGAGCATATCTATCAGGGCGTAAACGGGAATCTGATCCTAGTAACTTCTTTGGAGCAGTGTCAAAGCTGTTGATCTTGTGAGCAAAATGAGTATACTGGAATTTATCGTTCTTTGGAGCTTCTGCAACCCTCCATACCTGAAGAATGGCAATAATAGAATGATGAGCTATGGGCCCAGTTAACAAATAAGTCTTGCCATCACTCAACCCAGAAATAGTGAAACCCTATAATTACAATTCAATAACCATATAGCATATTCAAGTGATTTAAATATTTAAATAGAAGTCACAAATCCTTTCAGCTCCTGAAAAAATTACAAATTAATTAATAAGCCATTTCTTGGAGAAAACAAATACACAAACTATTGTCCAAGAAAATCCAGGTTATCAACAACTACAAAAACTTGAACAAGGATGGATGAAAATCTTCCCATGTCAAGAGCTTCCCTTGTCATTAAATATGGTACTGAGAGAACACAGGTAGCTGCTAACTTCCAAAAAAAGGTTTTTTGGGCAAAGCAAGCAACATGACAGTTTTTCAGCAAAAAATTCCCTTACACTACTAATCTTTGGATTTATTTTTTTATAAATAAAATACGTGAACTTTATGTCTTCTATCAATTCTCTTGTTTCATAACAGAAAAATCCGTCTTTTCTTTTGCCCAGAACAAAAAATAAAAAGGCAAGATCAATTGATTCCACAGTATTAAAGTCGTTCAGAAATGGATGAGGTGTTTAGATAGTCTAAACAAATTGCACCTTTTTATTACTTGCAGGAAGTCCAAAAAAGAAGAAAAGAGAAGGATTATGAGAGATGTAAAAGAGTGAGTAGAATAGGACCATGTTCTACCTAAATCAAGCAGATTCAAGACTCAAGAGTAACTATAATAAAATTTGAAATTCAAAATTCTCAAATTATTACAGCAATTAACTACCACTTAACTACAAAACCAACTCCTTAATGAGTGCCCTAACAGCACCCACTAGCTATTCCCTTTTAATATTAGAATCAAGTGGTTTGACATGTACATCCTCAAATTTTTTTATAACATGTGACAACAGATGTTTAAAATAGGCATAATGCTAACTTGGCCAAAGGTGGGTAACTTTGCGCCAAAATATACTAGTTAAGGACCCTTGCATTTCTTCATGGCACTATAATTTTGCTTTTTTTTTCTCAATTGAGTACTTTTCTATTCCTTAAACTGGTATAACTCAATTCTTTGTATAAATTACAGCAAACTTCGATAATTAGAGTAGATGGACCTTTTTTTGTGATATTCTTTTTACTTTTCATGATATTTTTTTGTTGTTAATATCACAGAGGCTGCATATTAAATTTGAGAAAAAAAACCATTTTTAAAAAACTATAATCACGAAATAATTTTTAAAACTATAATCATGTAATAATTTTGTTAGCAAACACTAATTAAACAATTCTGAGAACTCGGTGAGAAATCCAACAAGAAAACATTATTAATCAAAGCATAATTTAATACTGATATGAAGTCAAGACTAGCTAAAAATCTGTTTCATTTGTCCCTCTTAAACCCAAATGACATACTATTTGATAAAAAAATTCTTATTCCTAACTATAAAACTTTAAGCCAATAATAGACTACGTCAAATATGTGATTGTATACTCTTAAATAAAAATTAACAAAATTTAACATGGTGTTGTGTTTGAAATGTGCAAGTCTTTTTTCTTTTATTATGAAATGTAGATCTATATGGATTAATTTGTCAAAATGATAATGAGATTTCATAAACACTTAAAATGTAAAAAATAAAAGTTGAAGAGGCAGGTAATTTAAGCATTTGAAGTGTTAGCATAGAGCAAGTACATGAAAGGTCAATAACTTGAGGAATAACACCTATAGGTTATCATAAATTGGTAGGAACTAACTAATTGAAGAAGATAACTTTCAATGAGGAAAAACAATTGCAATATGCAGACACCTTAAGCGAATTGACACATCCAGTGATTTACTAGAATCTCCATTGGATTTAATTATTAACTTTTATGTGTTGATGATGTCCTATTTTATCCAGATCTTTGTAAGATAAATAGTAAAATCTCATTCTTTTTTATTTTGATATTAAACTTAATTATTGTTTAATAATAAAGAGAGGGAGGGAGAGATCATTAAAATTTGCTCACAGGCTGTAAAACTTAAAAGATTCAATTTCGTAAACAAGAATACATATCAAACCAAAGACAATTTTGGATTTGCCTAAGCAAAGATAAACCATTTCCATAAGAATTAAAAACATTCTGTATACTAAATAGTCAACCACCAACAAACATTAGACAGCTTTAAGCAAACCTAATTACGAGATAACAATAAAGAAAGATATGGTCTAAAGACAATCAATCAGCTACTCATGGTCTTACACCAAATATAAACAGGACCCAAGTAAAAAGCTTGTCATACATGGGAACAGCAAGGGTGTACAATAACCAATAGAAATTTCTAATTAGAAAATTAGAAAAAGACAAAACAACACTAACCTCCTTCATTTCAGTGCCTGCACGTGGCTCTCCTTCCATGTCACAGGGTTGATAACTCATTGATCCATTCCATTTCCCTGTCATCAATATCTGGGGCTCCTCAGCAGCATTGTATACATATCCATCCACCTCATAGCGACCAGCTCTGCAAAAGTCTCTTAGAGTTAAAAATAATTTATAGAAAGATTGAGATTATTAAAATATGCAAGTGATAATCTCATTGAATGTGAAATTGAACTTTTAGACAAGATTCATCAACCTAAAACTACACTGTACAATTTAAAGGCCTTTTAGTTTGTTGATACATGATCATGTAATAAAATAATGAATTTCCATGGTAGCATTTACACACAAAATTCAACAATGGAATACCATAACCAGATGAAGATTTCAACCATACTAAATGGACTTAATAAGAACCATATATAAATGCTGCCTCAAAAGGGCACCTGCACCCATGGTGGAAGTAAACTAAGTGGGGGACATGGGATTTGTTAGAAGGATCAGCAACCTTATATGAAAAGAGCTTTCCCCAGTCTAGCATGCAAACAAATCATAAATGTTCCAGCAGAAGCATCCAACACTATCTAAAAGGTGAAGTAACCATACCCAAACCAGCCACATGGTTGAAAATACAGTACAACTTTGTCCCCTGTTGTCATGTTTGTCAGGACCATCTCCCCTGGTGAATCAATCCAAGTTCGTCCAAAGATTAAGTTACTCACTTTCGTTAGAGGAGGCACCAAATCAAGAATTACACCATCTCTTTTGAGTGTCACACGTGTTCTGCATGCAAATTGCAATGTTAGATATACATTTGTATATTTTTCTACAGAAGTAAATTCTTGGTAAAAGTAGTTGTAGACAATAATCACACTGAAAGCATCTCAAAAGGACTGTCCCAGATGAGAAGTGGTAAGGAAAACAACACAACTTTACTAGGAAAAAATCTTATGTGGCATTATGATACATGGATAGAGTTCCAAGCCAAGTGATATTTGAGGTTAGAGTTCTACAGAACTAAATTCTTGGTAAAACTAGTTATAGACAATAATCACACCCAAAGCATCTCAAAAGGACTGTCCCAAATGAAAAAAGGTAAGGAAAAATACATAGCTTTACTAGGAAAACATGACATTATGATACATGGTTAGAGTTCCAAGCCAAGTGATAGTTGAGGTTAAAGTCCCAGCCCACTTTCTGTGAAAAGGTGGTTCAAAAGAAAACAAAAGGAATCATCTAGTATAAGTTTCCTTAGGAAAATATTTATAATTAAAAAAAAATCAAGGAGAAATATTATTAAAAAAAATTCAAGGAGAGAAACCAGAAAAGATAGTTACTGGTTGGTACACTAGTTCGTACTATTGTTATGTAATTTGAATTAAAGCTATTGTTAAGAGGAGGAGGAGGAGGAGGAGGAGGAGCCATTGTTTTCTAGTTTGAAAAAATTGATAGTAACAGTTTTATAACCAAAAACTAAATATAATAAAGCCATTGTTTTTTATTTAAGAAAATTAATGGAGCCGTTCTTTTTTATTTAGAAAGATTAATAATACATAAGCAAAATTTATATTTTTTTATGAAATACACGAATAAAAAGAGAAGAAAACTGAAATTTATTTCCAGAAGAGGAAACACATCCCTGGACATCACCATCAACCAAATGATTTTCCAACAATCCAATGATATTAAATGTCACCCTCATGCCAGCACACAGCAAGAAGAGGACACAAGGGGGAAAGTTCATCAGTTCAGGATACATACCTCTGGTCAAAGGAGGTTAAATACACAGGTAACTGTATTACTTTTAAAAAAAATTATTTATGATAGAGATTTCTGCATGTTGCCCCTTCACCCTTCAGCTTACATTCGAAATCGCAACAAATAAATAAAAATAAAGATATCCACTAAACTGATTCCAAAGTTCTAGAATAGCATATCAAAGGAGACTACAAAACCACAGATGTTTTTACCTCCCAAGAGGATAGATCTCGATTGAGTTCCCTAAAAATTTAGTTTTGACCTTGGAAGTGATATCATAAGTAAAATGCTCATTTTCAGCATGTCCGGCGCTTATTGGCGGATGATGACTAACCTGCGAGAAAAGATGTATCACAATGAGTTGAAAATTTGCTACCATATACGTAAATTCAACTTAAAGACCAAAGAAATGAAGGACAGGAAAGCAGTAGAGTTTGACAACTATCATTCAAAGAAAAGGTTAAAAGATAAATCTCTAACTGCTAACATTTCACATGTATCTCACCTGTTCTGATATAAAAGTAAGGTCTCCATGATTTGTCAATTCATAAGTCTCACCAAGAATCGGATTAAACGGCTTCCATGTGCGTTGAAAGGCATTGTATACAGATATGAAAAATGATGCTGCAATCACCACATCATCAGCCTCATACCACAAATGCATGGACAGAGTAAGAGAGTGGGAGAGGGAGAGGGAGAGGGAGATCATACCACTATACACCAAACGCATGTAGGGATCCTCGCATTCATCTGCAAGATCTAACAGGTGCGAGTACTCCATCAACTGTGACCATACAATGCCATCAGTCTCTTCATAAAATTACATAGGATGAACATTATAACAAGTAATAGCCTAATAAAGCAAACCTCTGCCATTTTCTGCAGCATTGACATTGGCTCGAAAATAAGTACAGGAAGTGTAACCATAGATGTAACATCAGATCCTACATACTTTTGCATCATCTTCCAATAACTGTCCCGATCCTGGAGAAAAGCAAGAAAACAACAGATGAATATAATCACATGCACATGTTTCTCTGATTTATTGTATGAGAATACTAAATCATTTTATTCCACCAAATACAAAAGGCATCTTCTTGCTACAGGAGGGTTCATTTAAGCATCAATGAAACTAGAAATTGAGTTTCTAAAAGAATATCATTTCTATCTTACTATGTCAGACACGCATTGCATATAACTTTGCATGAGGAGCCATAGGATATAGCCAATAGAGCTTTGACTACATGCAAGCTAAACTGATCTAATATATTGTAGGCGGACTACAGTTCAAAATTATATTCAATTTTAAAACATCAAAGCCTTGCCCCTGATGGAAGCATGTAGAGTGTCAGTTGGTGCAGCTGATATTTAAGATAATATTTAATATGAACATGCGCCCCTGTAAAGCTAATCAAGAATTGTAAACTATGCTAAACAGGTCTTGATCTGATGTGTCTTTTATTCTTTCCTTGCCAACATCATGATGTCCCAAACTAATTTGAAGTCAGAACTCATCCTACAGATGCACAGAATTGCATGAACATATGCACTACAAAGCTGATTAGATGCACTGCTGTCCAGAACATGTTCCGGAAAGACCCAGTATCGTGTTTCAAATCCATCAACCGTATTCATTCGATTGAACCAGCTTCCTGCACTAACTTTAGCTCGTCACCACACACAAAACACAGAAGAACAGCAGTGTACCTCTTGTTTCCATCTTCCCTTACTTGCTTCCTCTTCAGCATCTTCTGTGCCTCCTTCAGGATTGACGACTTCCAGTCCTTCATATGGCACTAAACTGCAGAAAAGAAAACCAACACAGCTTGTCAACAACCAATCAAAACCACGAAACTGTTAAAATTGTCAAAAATATCCTCCGCCTGGCTTACCAAACATATTGACAAATGCAAAAAAGTGTGATTCCCAGAACCTATTCAATATTAATCCTGCCAGCTTGAGCATGACAGGTGCTTAACACAACTAAAATTAACCCAAGCCCGCTCATCATTTCACGATCAAAATTCGAAACGCATCTCAAAGATATAAATCACGCTGATATGGATCATTCATAAAGCTATATTATAATAAAATCATTGATAAATACTAGTAAAAAAATTGATTTCAATTCGAGCAAAACAAATAAGGAAACAAACAGATCATCAATAAATCCTGTTTACATCCAAGGCACTAAACTAGAACATAATTACATCGGGCGATGAATCGTTTGTAACCAAATCCAAATCCATGAGCAACATGTATCAAGAACTGGAGGAAAAAAAAAGAAGAAGAAGAAGAAGAAACGGATCTGGATACCCGTTGACTGATCTGGTCATGGCGGTACCAAAATTGGACAAACTGGAAGCGATCGAAGCGAAGAAGCCACCACCGCTACCGCTACCGCTACTGCTACCGCTTTCGCTTTGTTTGGGATCATTAGGAGGAGCCATTTCTTTGGAAACCCTAGGAAACAGATGCCGAGCGACAACTAGAGAAAGAGAGAATTGATGATGACGACGGTGTTCGTTTGAGATTTGTTTTTATAAATTAAGAAATGATAAAGGAGGGGTAATAATAATTATAATAATAATAATAATGCACTACGGCTATTTGAATATTATTTATTATTAATACTGGAAGGGAACAGCGATGAAGAGCACAGATGGAAAAGGATGCTTTGGCTGGCTACTTGGCGCTTAATTGGTTTCAATCAGGTCTAAAGAGATGAGAGATTTTTCCGTGCTGGAACGGAAAAAATATCTTTCATCATTTATAATTGAAATCCTCTTAGTAACACACTCGTTTACTCAGCGCGTGGGTTCTATAACACCAACTGATAACCAAAACCCCAAAAAAGTCCCCTGCTAGTTATCTCGATTAAGCTACAAAACCAACTTTTATCTCAATTAGATCCCTATTAAACCTTGTTTAATATAAAAGCAGCTATATCGAATAGATTCTTAATACTTTGGGGTCCAATGGATACAAAAACATATATTAAGGACTTAATCGAGATAAATTTCATGGTTGGAGGACTTTCTTGAGGTTTTCCCTAAGATTAGAAAATCCAATTTCCAAATAGGCGGCTTTAACAGTGGACTAAAATGAACAGGTTGCGTGCCGGCTTGCCAGCATGGTTCCATGGTCCCAGCACCCTTCACCGCGTTTAAAAACTTTTCATGAGTACGTGGGCCTCACTTTTCCCTCAGCTTTTGGTGGTGTTGTGGACACGTAAATGCACATGGCAGGCACGTGGACAGATTTTTTCACGTCCAGCATATGTACTCTTGATTTTGATTGGAATGCATGATTGCTGCGGGAATATTCATTTCGCGTGACAAAATATGGATTCAAAAATACAGTTATGCTGTCCTGTCCATAATCTGTAAATTAATATCTTACGTGTTTCTTTGATTTTTTAATTTTTTTCTTGAAATAAATGCCCTTAACGTTTTATATAATTACATCCGCACTATTGTATTTTATTTGTGGAAAAAAAATCATGATATTTATTATTTTTCACGTTTGAGACCCAGATAAGTGGGTTTAAATCAATAACATAACAAGACTTGATCCAGTGGGGGGTTGGACTGGGCAATAATAATAAGCCCAAAAGGGTTATATTGGTCTTTTCTCGTATGCAATAACATTAACGATCCAGCCTGTAACATACGAAGTGGATTGTTTGTCATGCTAGGCTTTAAGTTAGGTAAAATGACGATGAGAGTGTATTTGTTTACAGAGAAGGAAGTCTAGATCAAACAACATATATAGAATATTTCCATCTTCGTTATGCTTGGATTCTACGAGTCAAATCCAGTTTGTTGTCATGGTAGTATTATTCCACAAATTCAACACGTGTATTTGACCATGACTTGGTTTGCTAAATTTTGAAGTTGCCCTCATTAATGGTCATTTGAAATAGTTGGGCCATAAGCTTACCACTTGAGCCCAGTGGTTTGAAAGATGGGTCGGAATCTTAAGTCAAGGATTGCAATTTAATCCGAACTTTATGGGTATCAACCCTACCTAACTAGAATAAGTGAGATTTTTTTAACTTAATAAATAATAAATAGAATATGAATATTATCAAACTCGGTTTGAAATCGCCCAAACTTAACCTGAAATATATATTTATATTATATAAATATATTTATAGAATATTTAAATATAATATGATATATACATAACTTACACGATTTTAAATTGTTTGACCATTTAAAAGTCACCCTCAATAATGATCCCTTGAAATAGTTGGGCCATAAGCTCATCACTCGGGCCCAATAATTTGAAAAACCGCACAATAGCCTTAAGATGAGTTCAAAAGCATCTAATTTCATCGAACATATTTTTTTCAAACATCTTAAACATATCAGCTAAATAGGTTTACAAGTTCATTTCATTTTTAATCTTCATAGTAACCAATATTCTTTTTAAGGTTTTAGACTTTTTAATTAAATGCCTCTATTTCATTCATCACATCTTTTTTTAGCTTAACTTCTTTCTCTGTTTTATCCCTTTTCTTTTATTTATTTTCATCCATATGTTCAACTTCATATTCTAAGGCCACGAAGCTTAGCTTTTTTGGGCTTGGTTAAAGCTCTGTTTGTTTTTGTGTTTTAAAAACGCTTTTGAAAAAATTTAAATTTATTTTATTTTTTTTGTTTTAAATTAATATATTTTTAGTATTTTCAGATTATTTTGATGTGCTGATATTAAAAATAATTTTTAAAAATAAAAAAAATATTATTTTAATATATTTATGAGTAAAAAGCACTTTAAAAAATAACTACAACTACACTCTAAAAATAATCATGTTGATGTGTTTCTTATAACATTCCATCATGAGATCCTTAAGATCCAATTGGGCGAGTTCATGTTGTCTACTCTTATTGGTCATTTTTCCTCCAAAGAAAAAAGGTGAATGATGAGAAACTTGGTTTAAGAAAAAGATACACACACAAAAACATTTTTCGTATAAAAATTCTTCTGACAAATTGGTTTCAATTTCCAAAGGTTTGCACATAAACCTTTCTAGGGAAAAAAATTCTCTAAAAAAAAAACCCCCTCGTATTCTTGAAAGATGTCAATTAAAATATATTTTTTTTACTGGGAGGTGAATTGAGCGTTGAAATACATGTCCAAGAAAATTTGTCCCTTTTTTATGGATTTTCTTAGTTTTTATTTTATTTTCTTTTAGATTTTTAAATTTTAAAAACATGTGCTTGTGAAAAGGCTTGAGTTTGACGTGTGTGTATACGTGTCATGAGATATCTAAGATTATAAAGAGATACATCTGCATCTTAAGATTAAATCATTGTTTTCAGATCCAGTTGGTTGAACATCTGGATTCTAGATTTTAACTGAGTTAATTTTTTAAAAAATAAAATAAAAATAATATCATTTTAGTAAAAAAAAATTAAAAGTTAATAAATTGTAACCGGGTCTTGCCGGGTCACACTGAGTTTTTTTTTTCTTTATTTTTTTTTAACCCAGCCTGGTTCTAATTTTGAATTGACCTGTTGGGCCGAGTCGGGTTTCAAAACTATAGATTAAAGGACTACGAGATAAATAGGTTCATAAGAAACGTGAACACGCCTAGATGAAAATTGAAAACCATAGAGAAATAAAAACTTTAAAGGCAATATAAATAAATAACTTGTAAATAAAAGGAGCAAGACAATAATTTAAAGAAATCATGGATAGAGAATCAAGTACAATAATTTATCCTATTGCAATCATATATTTGATCTTAAGCTCCATTTAATATTTAGAATCCACTTACAATCAAAATTCACGAGTACTCTCTCTCCTTTTCTCAGACTCAAGAGAAACCTAATACTTTTATCTTATTATTTATAATGAAATAATACTAAACACTCTCTTGCAAAAGTAGATGATATAAGTCAAGCTCACGCATTCACAATATTTTTTTTGAACTATGATGTTTATTGTATAAAAACTAAAATCAATTAAAATAAATATCTATTTTTTAACAATTTAAAATAAGAATAAAAAAATGTATCTCTTTAATGAAAAACCCCTTTACTTATATACAATTCTAAGAGAAAGTTTTGATTGAAAAAATAATGAATGGGTAATTTTTATGTCAATATATTAAAAAAATATTAGAATAACAAATTTAATATATATATATATATATAATAATTTATAATAAAAAACTGAAAAAAAATATTTGATATACATTCAATATTCCAGGTTCATATATAATTATTCAGAAAGCAATTGTTAATATTATGATAAAAGATACTAACATTATTTCAAAAATTGGATAATTGAATAATTATTTAAAAATCAAATAATTTTTTTTTTAAAAAAATCTGATTGTAAAATGCAAGAGATAAAATAAATAAATAAATTAAAGGGCTGGGAATATATAGGCTGGAAGTTTGGGCTTTGCATGTTTGGCCTTGAAATTCCAAGCTTGTACGCCTAGGTTTTAGTTTTTTTTTTAAAAAAAAACAACACATTATCCATTCTTTATTTATTTTTAAAGTGAATAGATAATGCATCGTTTATCTGCAACCTTTCTGATCATTGAAGATGGCTCTATTGATTAAGAAATCGAAACTCAAGCTCTTGGACCCTAACAACCTAAATTTTCACTCTTTATGAACCTCTAAAATCTTGTTTTTAACAACAAAACACATTTTTATCAATCTAAAAATTCTAAATCAAATCAAATAAAAAAAACTTATTGAATTCTGATTTATTTTTTTGACATTATTAAATGTAAAAAACCACCCCTATTGAGTCATTTTTTAAAGACAATACAAAACATTAAAATTGAAATTATTAGTGGTCAAACTTAGATTATCCAAGAGCTTTCTCTCTTCTAAATTCTTATAATGATTTTCTTTCTCATCTCTAAATCTCTAAAGATCTAATGAACTAAACGTAAAAAAATAATATCTGATGTGAAAATGAAAAATCCAAAAACAAAAGGAACTGAATATAAAAACTAAAAATGCAGGGACTAAAGTATAGTATCATGTATCCCTTGAGCAATATTTATGAGAAAAATAATTTAAATTTTTATTAATATCAATTTTAATTCTTGTTCTCTTGATTTTATTTTCTTACAATAATTAGAAAATAGGCTCTATGAAATTGACCTGTCATTTAGCTCCTGCACGATCTCCAATCCAAGAACAATGAAAACATAACGCGTGGGGGGACAAATTGAAAAGAAAAGTTTGATGAATAAATTGAAACAGATCGAAAATGACTTGTCATTAAATCTAGCATGATCTCTGACACACCGGGCACAAGAAAAAATAAATTCGAGTGTAGTGAAAATAAAACTTGTGAGGACTAAATTGAAAGAAAAAAGTTAGATGATCAAATTGGAACATATAAAAAATACGAGGGGCCTGGGATGGAAATCTGCCTAGCGAACATTGCTATTATCATGCAATCCAAAGAGAATAAAAAATCCAAGAATAACAAAAACACACTAAGGAGTTAGATGACCAAATAACAAATTGGAAGGACTTAAGGATAAAATCCGCCTAGTAAACAATGCCGTGAATAATGAAACGTGAAAGTATGAAATAAGAATAGAGAGAGCACAGTAAACAACCAATCCCTTTTAAGTTTATTTGTTAATGTTAGTGTTAATAATTAATTAATTTTAATGTTAATGTTAATGTTAATGTAGGATTTTTACAACTTAATTAGGAGTGGATTAGGTAATTGATGGATTTTAAATACTAA
>Ga0307515_10014346_pt1 | contig 14704 bp, 14 predicted proteins | sample 17_EM_MG_FD_194513 | JGI IMG/M metagenome (GOLD analysis project Ga0307515, IMG submission 194513) | Populus trichocarpa ectomycorrhiza microbial communities from riparian zone in the Pacific Northwest, United States - 17_EM | ecosystem: Host-associated > Plants > Roots > Unclassified | place... | reverse complement strand
GCAGGCCCCGGGAGGGGTCGTGGGGGTCAACCTTTCACGACAGTACCACCAGCCTTGGTGCACTCGTCGGCAGTCTTCTTGCTGACCCAGCCTTGGCCCTTGCAGCTGTTCTGGCCCTTGCACTCGCTCTTGGCGGTCTTGCACTCGGACGTGCCCTTGCAGCTGTTGGTGCCAGAGCACTTGACGGTGCCGTCTTCGGCGGCTTGGGCCATCGGGGCGGCACCCAGTGCGAACAGGGCGGCGGCTGCAGCGGCGATGGCGAGGCCGGACTTGGTGGTCTTGTAGATCATGCTCATTGAAATCTCCTGTTGTGGATGAACAAAGGCGTCGTGCCGCCCAACCCTGCTCCGGGTGCAGGCGGCACACCGGCCGGGTTGTACTGTTGGTGGCGGCGCAGCATGCGATGAAACATTGCTGGACGCAACCGGAAGCTGGAATTACAGGCCGCGGCGACGCCTATGGCCCTCAAAAGTTTCGATTGCACACAGCAGCGGACAGCCGGTCAGCGCCCGCCGCCGTGAGTGGCTGCCGAGCTTCAGCCCTTGACGACCTTGCCGCCGTCCTTGGTGCACTCTTCAGCGGACTTCTTGGTGACCCAGCCTTCGCCCTTGCAGCTGTTGTGGCCCTTGCATTCGCTCTTGGCGGTCTTGCACTCCGAGGTGCCCTTGCAGCTGTTGACGCCCGAACACTTGACGCCGGCGTCGGTGGCGGCTTGCGCCATCGGAGCGACGCCCAGGGTGAAGAGGGCAGCAGCTGCAGCAGCGATGGCGAGGCCGGACTTGGTGGTGGTGAGGTTCATAGCGAGCTCCATGGATTGAAACGGTTGGATGAATCGGGGGGAATCCCGAAGAGCCCGGCCGGTCCGGCAGCCCCGCAAGCGGCTTCCGGATCGACCTTGCCGCGTTTGGTCGCGGAGGTGGCCGAGTCCTTACAGCCCATACGCAAGCGAATTGAAATTGGACGCAGCGTCGCTCGTCGACCCGTGCAGGAAGTCGTTGCGACTTGTGAATGGAGCGTGCCGCGCGTCGAGTGGAGCGCGCAGGATCCTGCGTGAGGCCCGGTGCCGGCCTCAGCGTGTCGATCGGTCAGCGGGTCGGCGCCGTCGTTTCAAGCGGCGGGCTCGTTGAGCCACGCAGGGCCGAGGGCTGTGCTGCCCTACCGGGTCGGCCCGCCCCGGCTCATGACGCGCTTGTACCACTCGTGGAAGTGCCGCATGCCGTCTTCCATCGGGCTCTGGTACGGGCCGGATTCGTCGTCACCACGCTCGAACAAGGCCTTGCGGCCGGCGTCCATGCGCTCGGCGATCTCGTCGTCCTCGACGCAGGTTTCCATGTAGGCGGCGCGCTGGGCTTCGACGAACTCGCGTTCGAAGGCGGCGATTTCTTCCGGGTAGTAGAACTCGACCACGTTCAGCGTCTTCTGGGCCCCAAGCGGGTACAGCGTCGAGACGGTCAGCACGTTCGGGTACCACTCGATCATGATGTTCGGGTAGTAGGTCAGCCAGATGGCCCCGTGCTTGGGCGGCCGGCCCTGGCCGAAGCGCAGCACCTCGTCGTGCCAGCGCTGGTAGATCGGCGAGCCGGCCCGCTCCAGCGTGTTGCGCACCCCGACCGTCTGCACCGAGTGGTGCTTGCCGAACTCCCAGCGCAGGTCGTCGCAGGTGACGAACTGACCCAGGCCCGGGTGGAAGGGGCCGACGTGGTAGTCCTCAAGGTAGACCTCGATGAAGGTCTTCCAGTTGTAGTTGCACTCGTGCATCTCGACGTGGTCGAGCACGTAGCCCGAGAAGTCGAGGTCGTCGCGCGGGCCGAGGTGGGCCAGGTCGGCCGCGATGTCGCGGCCGTTGTTTTCGAAGACCAAGCCGTTCCAGGTCTGCACCTTGTAGTTGTTCAGGTGCAGGCAGGGGTCGCGTTCGAAGTGCGGCGCGCCGACGAGCTGGCCGTGCAGGTCGTAGGTCCAGCGGTGCAGCGGGCAGACGATGTTCGAGCGCGTGTTGCCGCGCCCACGAAGCATCACCGCCTGCCGGTGGCGGCAGACGTTCGAGATCAGCTCGACTCCGTCGCGGGTGCGCACCAATGCGCGCCCTTCGCCTTCTTGCGGCAGTGCGTAGTAGTCGCCCAGTTCGGGCACGGACAGTTCGTGCGCCAGGTAGCGCGGTCCGTGCTGAAAGATGAGTTCCTGCTCCCTACGGAGCAGATCTTCGTCGAAATAGGTGGATACGGAGAGTTGAGAGCGCGCGCGCTCCAGAGCTTCCAGCGTGATGCTCAGGTCCGACATGATCCCCAGGATCTCCAAAAAGCATGTCTGCCCCCCACCCGGTGGCCCCGCGGGTGGGTCTGAAAAATGAAACCCCGCTTCATACCTTGAGAGGTTGGGCAGCGGGGGAACGCATTCTAGCCGGGGCTGTCGGGTGGGGGCCACGGTGCGGGCAATTTGCTGCGGCTTTTGCCCGCAGCTGCACCCTGATACGGGTTTACGCGAGACGCGCTGACTACAATTGCCATTTGCCCGTAACAATCCAAGATGCCCCGCGCCGCCTCCCCCGCAGCACCGGCCGCTGACGTCCCCGCCAGCTATGAAGCCGCGCTGACGGAACTGGACGCACTGGTCCAGGCCATGGAGGGCGGGCAGTTGCCGCTGGACCGTCTGCTCGAGGGCTATCGCCGCGGCGCCGTCCTGCTTGATTTCTGCCGCGCTCGGCTGGCGAGCGTCGAGACCCAAGTGAAGGTCCTCGAGGAAGGGCTGCAAAAGCCCTGGACGAACGCATGACCCCAGAAGATTTTGATGAATGGGCACGCGCTGAGCTGACGGCCGTCGAATCGGCGCTGGACAGCCTGGTGCCGGCCGATCCGCCGGCAGGGCTGGGCGATGCGATGCGCTACGCCGTGCTGGACGGTGGCAAGCGCTTGCGTCCGCTGTTGGCGCTGGCCGCCTGCGATGCGGTCGACGGCCAGTCGAACGCCGCGATGCGCGCTGGGGTCGCCGTCGAGCTGATCCACGCCTACTCGCTGGTGCACGACGACATGCCCTGCATGGACGACGATGCGCTGCGCCGCGGCAAGCCGACCGTGCACGTGCAATATGGCGAAGCGCAGGCCATGCTGGCCGGCGACGCGATGCAGGCCCTCGCGTTCGAGGTCCTGACGCCCGAGCAAGGCATGCCGCCGGCGCTGCAGGCCAAGCTGGTCGGCCTACTGGCCCGTGCGGCCGGCCACCAAGGCATGGCCGGCGGCCAGGCGATCGATCTGGCCAGTGTGGGCCACCGGCTAGACGAAACCGCCTTGCGAGACATGCACCGCCGCAAGACCGGCGCGTTGCTGCAAGCCAGTGTGCTGATGGGTGCCGCTTGCGGCGCCACCACCCCCATTGCGTGGAACGCGCTGTCGGACTACGGTGCCGCGATCGGCCTGGCCTTCCAGGTCGTCGACGACATCCTCGACGTGACGCAAGAATCCGAGACGCTCGGCAAGACGGCCGGCAAGGATTTGGAAAACAACAAGCCGACCTACGTCACCGTGCTGGGCATGGCCGCCGCACGCCGCCATGCCGACGAGCTGCGTGAGCAGGCGCAAGCAGCGTTGCAGCGCAGCGGCCTGGGCCGCACCCACCGCCTGGCCTGGCTGGCCGACAAAGTGGTTGACCGCCATCATTGACCCGACCGTGCCACCGCCGGATCGCGAGCAAGCCATGACCCAAGCCTTGTTGCAAACCATCCAGTCGCCGCAGGACCTGCGCAAGCTGAACCGCGCCCAGCTGAAAACGCTGGCCGGCGAGTTGCGCGATTTCCTGCTCGACAGCGTCAGCCGCACCGGCGGCCACCTGTCGTCGAACCTGGGCACGGTCGAGCTGACGGTGGCGCTGCACCACGTGTTCAACACGCCGTACGACCGACTGGTGTGGGATGTGGGCCACCAGTCCTACCCGCACAAGATCCTGACCGGCCGCCGCGAGGCGATGGCCACGCTGAAGCAAATGGGCGGCATCAGCGGCTTTCCGCGTCGCTGCGAGAGCGAATACGACACCTTCGGTGTCGGCCACTCGTCGACCTCGATCTCGGCCGCACTCGGCATGGCGCACGCCGCCAAGCTCAAAGGTGAAAACCGCAAGGCGGTCGCGATCATCGGCGACGGCGCACTGACCGGCGGCATGGCCTTTGAGGCGCTGAACCACGGCGGCTATGCCGGCGGCCACGGCCTGCCGGACATGCTGGTGATCCTGAACGACAACGACATGTCGATCAGCCCGCCGGTGGGCGCACTGAACCGCTACCTGGCCCGTCTGATGAGCGGCAAGTTCTACGCCGCAGCGCGCGAAGGTGCGAAGAGCGTGCTGAAGAACACCCCGCTGTACGAATTCGCCAAGCGCTTCGAAGAACACAGCAAGGGCATGGTCGTGCCGGGCACGATCTTCGAAGAGTTCGGCTTCAACTACGTCGGACCGATCGACGGCCACGACCTCGACTCGCTGGTGCCGACGCTGGAAAACCTGCGCGAAGCCAAGGGCCCACAGTTCCTGCACGTGGTGACGAAGAAGGGCTACGGCTACAAGCTGGCCGAGTCCGACCCGGTCAACTACCACGGCCCGGGCAAGTTCGACCCGGCGGTGGGCCTGCAAAAGCCGGCCACCGCGCCCAAGGCGACCTTCACCCAGGTCTTCGGCCAGTGGCTGTGCGACATGGCCGAGGCCGACGAACGCCTGGTCGGCATCACGCCGGCGATGCGCGAGGGCTCGGGCATGGTCGAGTTCGAAAAGCGCTTCCCCAAGCGTTACCACGACGTCGGCATCGCCGAGCAGCACGCGGTCACCTTTGGCGCCGGCTTGGCCTGCGAAGGGCTGAAGCCGGTGGTCGCGATTTACTCGACCTTCCTGCAGCGCGGCTATGACCAGCTGATCCACGACGTCGCGATCCAGAACCTGCCGGTGATGTTCGCGCTCGACCGCGCCGGCATCGTCGGCGCCGACGGCGCCACCCACTGCGGCGCCTACGACATTGCCTACGTGCGCTGCGTGCCGAACCTCGCGATGCTGACGCCGGCCGACGAGAACGAATGCCGCCAGGCGCTGACCACGGCCTTCAGGCACGAAGGGCCGGTGGCTGTGCGCTATCCGCGCGGCAGCGGTGCTGGCGCGGCAGTGCAACCGGGCCTGACGACGCTGCCCTGGGGCAAGGGCGAGATCCGCCGTGAAGGCCGCCGCATCGCGATGCTGGCCTTCGGCACGATCCTCTATCCCACCTTGACGGCAGCCGGCAAGCTGGACGCGACGGTTGCCAACATGCGCTTCGCCAAGCCGCTGGACATCGAGCTGGTGCTGCAGCTGGCCCGCACCCACGAAGCGATCGTGACGGTCGAAGAGGGTTGTCTGCCCGGCGGCGCCGGCAGCGCGGTGCTGGAAACCCTGGCCACCGCCGGCCTGAACACCCCGGTACTGCGCCTGGGCCTGCCGGACGAGTTCATCGAGCATGGCGACCCGGTCAAACTGATGGCCCTGTGCGGGCTGGACGCTGCCGGCATCGAGCAGGCGGTGATCAAGCGCTTCGGCGCGCCGCTGTCGCTGGTCACCCCAGCCGCCGCTTAACACGGACCGGCATTCACCCTGGCGACAGCACGCGCTGTCGAAAGCTGCGAAGCTACGCAGCTGGTTCCCTGCTGTTTTCCCATGAATCACCCGACCGAAGCGCTGCACATCCCCGACACCCAGAGCGAACGCGACGAGCGTCACCTGGCGATCCAACGCGTCGGGGTGAAGGACGTGCGTTACCCGCTGACGCTGAAAGTGGCCGGCGCCGAGCAAAGCACCGCCGCGCTGTGGAACCTGGACGTGGCATTGCCCGCCGAGAAAAAGGGCACCCACATGTCGCGCTTCGTGGCGTGGCTGGATGCCCAGGACAAGGCGCTCGGCGCGGCCGAGCTGGCACGCGAGCTGCCGTTGATGCTGGACAAGCTCAACGCCATCGAAGGCCGCATCGAAGCCAGGTTCTCGTTCTTCATTCGCAAGCGCGCGCCGGTGTCGGGCCTGCAAAGCCTGCTGGACTATGGCGGCGCGTTGGTGGCCGAAAAGCGTGGCGACAAGACCTCGGTGTGGATTGAAGTTGGCGTGCCGGTGAAGAGCCTGTGCCCGTGCTCGAAAGAAATCTCGGACTACGGCGCCCACAACCAGCGCTCGCTGGTCACGATCCGCGTCGAACTGAAGTCACCTGAGTCGGCGCCGATCGAGTGGCACGAACTGGTCCGGTTTGCCGAGGAGGCAGCCTCCAGCGAAATCTGGCCAATGCTCAAGCGCGCCGACGAGAAGTGGGTCACCGAGCGCGCTTACGAGAACCCGAAGTTCGTTGAGGACTTGGTGCGTGACGTGGCGCTGGCGTTGAATGCCGATTCACGCGTTGGGCGCTATGTGGTCGATGTCGAAAACTTCGAGTCGATTCACAACCATTCTGCTTGGGCACGCATCGAGCGCTCTTGAGAGTCGGCGGCGCGGCCTAACCGCGCTGCCCTCAGCGTCCCGGCGTCTTGAGGCCCTGCCGCAAGAACTGCCCGGCGACGAAGATATCTTTCTCCACCGCGCGGCGCACGCCGGCGCTGTCGCGTCGGGCCAAGGCCTTCACCAGGTCTTCATGCGCGTCGTTCAACACGGCGGCCGCGTCGGGTGTGTCGAAGAGCTGGTTCGAGATCGGGCCGGCCTTCAGCCACAGAGTGTCGATTAATTCGAACAGCAATGGCGAACCCGCAGCGCGGTAAAGGCGCACGTGAAAGTCTTCGTTCGCGGCCAGGTAGTCGCTGGGGTTGGCCTTGGCAAGGGAACGTTCCATGCGCCGGCACAAGGCAGTCAGGTCTTTGGTGCCAGCCGCGTCGAGCCGCGCCGCGCCACGCTCGGCGGCTTCGCCTTCGAGCAGCATGCGCATCTGCAGCAGGTCGTCGAACTCGGGCAATGACAGCCGCGGCACGGTCACGCCGGCATGCGGCACGTTGACCAGCGCACCCTCGGCCGCCAAGCGCTGCAGCGCGGCGCGCACCGGCATCTGGCCCACCCCCATCTCGGCAGCCACAGTGCGGATCTTCAGCCGCTCGCCGGGCAGGAAGCGGCCGACGGTGAGCCACTGGCGCAGCGTGGCGTAGGTGCTGTCTTGCTGCGTGGTGCTCGGTGTTGTCATCTCGGGGATGAGCTTTCAATGCGTGGCGTGCCAAGGTTGCGGCGGCCGGGAGGCGGCGGTGCCCCCGTTCGCCGGCTGCTCGCGGGCCACGGTAGAGGTGCGCCACGGACAGCCGCATCAACACCGTGCTGCCATGGCGGCGTGGGGGCGACCGCGAATGAGGCCGGCGCCCGGGGACACCACCGTCTCCCTGCTGGAACCGCTTTAGGTGTGGCGCGTATGAACGTCATGCTCGGCGGTCAGCGCGGTCAATGCCTCATCGAACGCGGTCAGTAGCTGGTCGACGTCGGCATCGGTGGTGTCGGGGCAGACCAGCATCATGTTGTGGAAGGGCGTGATCATCACGCCACGGTTCAGCAGCGCGAGGTGCAGCGCTTGCTCCAGCGCATCGTCCATCGCTGCGCCGGCTTCGCTGCCGTTGCGCGGTGGTGTGACGCAGAACTGGAACTCGCAGCGCGCGCCGACCTGCGTCACGCACCAAGGCAGGCGGTGGCGCGCGACCGCTGCTCGCAAGCCGTCGGCGAGCCGCGTGCAGCGCATATCAAGCGTCGCGAACACGGCCGGCGTCATCAGCTCGGTCAGCGTCGCGCGCATGGCAGCCATGGCCAGAAGATTGGCGGTTAGGGTCGTGCCGACGCCTGAATGGCCTGGCGGTGCAGCGCGCTTGGCAGCCTCGGCCCGCGCTGCCAGTTCAGCACTGAAGCCGTAGGCTGCGCAGGGCATGCCACCGCCCAGCGGCTTGCCGACAACCACAGCGTCGGGCGTCAGGCCATGGGCACGCGCATAGCCCCCTGGCCCGCTGCTGATAGTGTGCGTCTCGTCCATCACCAGCAGGCTGCCGTGGTGGTGGATCAGTTCGACCGCGCGCTCCCAGAAGCCCGGCTCGGGCAACACCATGCCGATGTTCGTCATCACCGGCTCGGCCAGCACACAGGCCACGTCGCCCGGGGCCAGCGCGGCTTCGAGCGCAGCGAGGTCGTTGAACTCGACGACGCGCGTGGTTTGGGTCAGGTCGTGCACCTGGCCCAGCAGGCTGCCGCGCTGCTGGGGGCGGCCATCGACCAGGTCGACGAACACGTCGTCGACGGTGCCGTGGTAGCAGCCGTTGAAGACCAGCAGCACCTTGCGGCCGGTGGCTGCACGCAGCCAGCGCAGCACGAAGCGATTGGCGTCGGTGGCGGTCATCGCGAACTGCCACTTCGGCAACCCGAAGCGCTCGGCCAGCAGGGCAGAGACGACCGCCGCATCCTCGTTGGCCAGCATCGTCGTCAGGCCGCGTTCGGCCTGGCGCTGCAACGCGGCGGTGACGGCCGGCGGCGAGTGGCCGAACATCGCGCCGGTGTCGCCGAGGCAGAAGTCGACACGCTCGTTGCCGTCCACGTCGACCAGCCGTGCGCCCTGGGCCTGCGCCACCTGAAGCGGGAAGGGTGTCGCCCAGTCGTTCATCCAGTGCAGCGGAACGCCGAACATCAGGTGCTCGGCCGAAGTGGCGGCCAGCGCGTGTGAGCGCGGGTTGGCGGTCTCGTAGCGGGCGCACTCGGCCTGCATCACCGCGTGGACGCGGGACACGGCCACGCCAGTGGGGGAGGGTGTCGTCATCGTTGCGCTCAGACCAACAGCAGCAGGTGCTCGCGTTCCCACGAGCTGATCACCCGGTTGTAGGTGGCGTATTCGAGCTCCTTCACCGCGCAAAAGGCATCGACGAAATGCCCGCCCAGCACTTCCTTCACCGGGTCACAGGCTCGCATCGCCGCGATCGCGTCTTCCAGGTGCCGCGGCAGCTCGTGGCTAACGTTCCACGCGCTGTCCACCGTTGGTTCGCTGGGCTGCAGCTTGTCGCGCATGCCCAGCCAGCCGCAGGCCAGCGTCGCAGCCATGGCGAGATACGGATTCACGTCGACACCCGGCACGCGGTTCTCGATGCGGCGCGACTCGGGGCCGGACTTGGGCACGCGCAGTCCGCAGGTGCGGTTGTCGTGGCCCCAGCGCACGTTGATCGGCGCCGACATGAAAGGCGCCAACCGGCGATACGAGTTCACATACGGCGCGAACATCGGCATCAACTGCGGGATGTAGGTCTGCAGCCCGGCCAGGTAGTGCATGAACAACTCGCTGGCCGAGCCGTCTTCGCGGCTGAAGACATTGCGACCAGTCTCGGCACTGAGCAGGCTCTGGTGGATGTGCATCGCGCTGCCTGGCTCCCGCTCCATCGGCTTGGCCATGAAGGTGGCGAAGACGCCGTGGCGCAGCGCGGTTTCGCGCACCGTGCGCTTGAACAGGAACACCCGGTCGGCCAGGTCCAGCGGCTCGCCGTGGCTGAAGTTGATCTCCATCTGGCCCGGGCCGGCCTCGTGGATCAGCGTCTCGACGCCCAGCTGGTGCACCTCGCAGAACTGCGACAGCTCCATGAAGAACGGGTCGAAGTCGTTCACCGCGTCGATCGAGTAGCTTTGTCGCCCGACCTCGGGCTTGCCGGTGCGGCCCAGCGGCGGCTGCAGCGGCTCGTGCGGGTTCTGCTGGCGGGCGACGAGGTAGAACTCCATCTCCGGCGCGACGATGGGCTTCCAGCCTTGGCCTTCGTACAGCGCCAGCACACGCCGTAGCACGGCACGCGGCGACAGCTCGACCGCGCGGCCATCCCATTCCTGGCAATCGTGGATCACCACCGCCACCGGCTCTGCCGCCCAGGGCACCACGCGCACCGTGGCCGGATCGGGCAGGCAGACCATGTCGGGGTCGGTGTCGCCAACGAAGGGGCCGTTGTCAGGCTGCTGGCCGTTGACGGTGTTCAGCAGCACGCTCTTCGGGATGCGCATCTCGCCGGCGGCCAGGAACAGGTCGCGCGGCAGGATCTTGCCGCGTGCGATGCCGGTCATGTCGGGGATCACGCACTCCACCTCGTGGATGCGGTGGTGCGTGAGGAATTCTTCGATGCTGGAGTGGTTCATGCCCCCGATCTTAGCCAATCTCCATGGATGTGATCACAAACCATCGCTGCATCGTGGGTGATCGGATGGGAAAAACGATGGTGTGATCACGTCGGCGGCATGGCGGGTGCGCCGCCACCTGGCGCACCGATTGCCTCGCCGCCACCACGGCGGCCGCCTCACGCATTAGCATCACGCCCATGAGCATCCTCTTGCTGAACGGCCCGAACCTGAACCTGCTGGGCACGCGCGAGCCGCACATCTACGGCGCCGACACGCTGGCCGATGTGGAGCGACGTTTCGTCGACGAGGCGGCCGCGCTGGGCCTGAAGGCGGTGTGCTTCCAGAGCAACCACGAAGGCGCGTTGATCGACCGCATCCACGCGGCGCGGCAAGACGGCACGCAGGCCATCGTCATCAACCCCGGTGGCCTGACGCACACCAGCGTGTCGTTGCGCGATGCGTTGGCCGGCGTGGCGCTGCCGGTGGTCGAGGTGCACATCAGCAACGTGCACAAGCGCGAAGAGTTCCGCCACCACTCGTTCATCTCGGCCGTCGCCGAGGGTGTCATCGCGGGGTTGGGCGTGCAGGGCTACAGCGCTGCGCTGCGCTACTTCGCTGCCAAGCTGGCCGCGAAGTCCTGAGCCAATCCAGCGCTGATCAGTAGGGCAGGCGGAAGCGCTGGCCCTTGAAGCGCAGCACGGCGCTCTTCGGCTCGATGCGCTCCAGCACCAACCCCGGTGCGGGCTGCCCGCCTTCTTTCACCACCTCGCCGTTGAGCATGATGAAGCGGCTGGCGGCGTCGTCGGAATAGACCGAGCCGGTCACCGCCAGGTGCGGCAGCTGCTGGCGCAAGGTGCTGGGCAGTTCGGCCATCAGCGGGACGGTTGCGTTCGGCGTCGGCTCGGGCGGTCGCGCAGTGGCCGGGGCCGGCGCTGTGGCGGGCACTGGTGCAGGAACCATCGCGGCGGGTGGCGTCGGGCGTGGAGCGGTTGGTGGCTTGGCCTCACGCAGCGGCTTGGTGACAGGCGGTGGCGGCGCCACATAGGCGACCGGCGGCGGAGCCGGGGCCATTGCCACTGGAGCCGCTTCGACGACCGGTGCTGGGGCCGGCTCAACGGCGGGTGCAGCAGCCACAGCCGGCGCCGTTGCAGGGGCAGGCTCGGGCGCGATCATGGGCGTCGGCAACGGCGCGTGTGCATCGGAGCCCATCCGCCAAGCGAGCGCGGCCACCACCACCAGTGCAGTGCCGCCACCGGCGGCGAGCGCCCAGCGCGGCAGCCCAGGGCGGCGATCGGCGCTCGAGGCGCCGTCGATGGATTGCGCATGCAGGCCCGGCACATGGCCGCGCTCGCGTTCGGCGTCGGCCCGCTTCAGGGCGTCGAGGATGTAGGACATCGTGGTCGGAGCGAATTCGTCGAATGGTCTTCAGCGGCGCGCGGTGGTCGTGGCCGCGGCGGTGGTCGTGGTCGTGGTCGTGGTCGGCGGCGGCGCCAGCAGCCGTGGTTCGTCGACGCCGGTGGCGCGGTTCAGCAGCATCACCGTCATCGGCCCAGCCAAGCCGTCAGGCGGCAGACCCTGCGCGACCTGGAAGCTGGCGACACGGGCCGTCAAGGGTTCACTCGCCGGCTCGGCGGCTGCGCCCGGCCGGCGTTCGCCGCGCAGGGCCTGGCCCAGTCGCTCCATCAGCCAGACGCTGGCTTCCGAGTTGGCGGTCGTCAGCGTGCCCGGCCCGGCGTAGCCTGGCGGCGCGCGCCAGAAGGTGCCGAACTCGCCGCGCCAGGCTGAACCCAGCGTCGCCAACGGCACGGTGACGTTGGCCTTGCCGCGGCGCAGCGTCGCGCTGTCGGCGGTCAGCGCGGTCAGCAACACATGGAACGGGCGGTTGTCACCGTCGTACAGCACCAGCACCCCGGGCCGGTCGAGCTGGCGCACCAATGCCAGGCTGCCCGGGCCCTTGAAGCAGGGCAGGCCCTGGCGCAGGGCGCTGCCGCAATGGTCGCCGCTGCCGCTCAGGGTCACACCCCAGGCGCTGGCCAGCTCGCGCCAGGCGTCGGCTTCACCATGCAGTTCGGCATTGAAGGCCGCACGCAGTTCGGCGGCGCTGAGCGCTGCGGGCTTGGCAGCGGGCGTTGCGGCCACGACCGAGGGCGGCGGGCTGCTGGCGGCTGCGCTGGCGGGCATCGCCCCTACAGGGCTGCTGGCCGCACCTCGCACCGCGCCACTCGCCGCCGCGGCCACTGTGGTCGCCGGTTTGGCGGCTGGCGTCGGTGCGGTGGGCCGCATCACCCAGGCCGCTGCTGCGGCGATCGATACCCCGGCCAGCAAGCCACCGGCCCACGGCGCGGCGCGGCGGGCCTGGGCCGGCCAGCCGGTCAACGCCGGCGATGGGTGGTCGCCGAACACCTCGGCCGCGGCGCGCTCGATCACCTCAACGCCGATCTTGGCCTGACCGGTCGCATAACCACCCAGCAGCGCGCGGTCGCACACCAGGTTCACCCGCCGCGGCACGCCGCGCGACAACTGGTGGATGCGCTTCAGCGCGGCCTTGTCGAACGGCGACGCGCCTTCGCTGCCGGCCACGCCGAGCCGGTGCTGCACGTAATGCGCGGTTTCGGCCTCGTCGAGCGCGCCGAGGTGGTAGCGCGCAATCACGCGTTGGGCCAGTTGCTCCAGCTCGGGCCGGGCCAGCATGTCGCGCAGCTCCGGCTGGCCGATCAGGATGATCTGCAGCAGCTTGCGCTCGGCGGTCTCCAGGTTGGTCAGCAGGCGCAACTGCTCCAGCACGTCGGCCGACAGGTTCTGCGCCTCGTCGATGATCAGCACGTTGGTCTGGCCGACCGCATGCGTGCGCAGCAGAAACTCGTTGAGTGGGTCGATGAATTCCTTGATCGACCGCGGCGTGCCCTCGTGGGCCGGCGGCAGCGTCGGCAGCGGGATGCGGAACTCGTCGCACACCGTCTGCAGCAGCTCTTGGACGGTGAGCTTGGGATTGAAGATGTAGGCGACGTTGCAGCGCGGTGGCACCTGCTCGAGGAAGCAGCGGCAGACAGTTGTCTTGCCCGCGCCGATCTCGCCGGTCAGCAGCACGAAGCCGCCGCCACCCTTGACGCCATACAGCAGGTGCGCCAGCGCCTCGCGGTGGCGCTCGCTCATGAAGAGATAGCGCGGATCCGGCGCGATCGAAAACGGCGGCTGCCTCAGGCCGAAGAACTTCGCGTACATGGGGCGGGAGGATACCCGCAGGCCGCCACGATGCCGTCAAAGGCGAACGGCTGCTGTGCGGAGCGGCCGTCGTGGGTCAGCGCGAGAGCGGCAGCATGACGACGCGTTTGTAGGCTGGCCGGGAGGAGAGCGCGTCGAACCAACGCTCGAGCGCCGGCAGCAAAGGGCGCTCGATCGGCATGGCGAACCAGCGCCAGGCCGGGCAACCGAGGGCGATGTCGGCCATGGTGAAGTGCTCGCCGCCGGCCCAAGGCTGGCGTGCGAGCTGAGCGTCCAGCACGCGCAACACCGACAGGGCGTCTTGCCGGTCTCGCTCTACCTGCGCGTCGTCCCGCTTTTCGGCAGGGGTGCGGTAGAACGCACGGAACAGCGGCACCAGCGAAGGCCACAGCGTGCTGTTGGACCAGTCGACCCAGCGATCGGCATCGGCTCTTGCCCGCGTATCGAGCGGCCACAGCGTGCCAGCGCCATTCCGCGCGGCGAGGTAGCGCAGGATCGCGCCCGATTCCCAGACGACGAAGCCCTCGTCCTCGAGCGTCGGCACCAGGCCGTTCGGGTTCAGCGCCAGGAACGCGGGCGTGTCGACCACGCCAAAGTGCCGACCTGCGTCGATGCGTTCGTAGTGCAGGCCAAGCTCTTCACAACACCAAAGTACCTTTTGCACGTTGACCGAGTCGGCGTTGCCCCAGATGCGCAGCATGTGATTCCTTCTAACAATGCGGGTGCTGAGTGTCCTTCATGGGCCGCCTCAGCAAGCCTGATCGTTGATCACGCGCTTGACCTTTTCCAATGCGTCCCGGAGCACGTCCAACTCGACGGACCCGAGAGCCAGGCGCAACGCGTGTGGCGCCTGAGCGGTGGTCGCGAAGGGCTCGGCCGTCGACACCGAAATGCCTTCGGACACGAGCGCCATCGCCACCTTGTCGGCGCGCACCTCTTCGGCCAAAGGTAGCCAGGCGAAGTAGGACGCCGAATGGCGGACGCACCGAAGTCCGCTGAGAACTTCGGCGGCGATCGCTTGCCGAGCCATCGCGTCCTGACGCTTCTGTTCTTCAAGCCGTGAGACGGTGCCGTCGGCCAGCCACCCACAGGCGATCGCCGTCATCACGCCGGGCGTGTTCCAGGTCGTGGCGCGGATCGCGCGTTCGATTTTCGGCACCCAGGCAGCCGGTGCTGCGACAAAGCCGACGCGCAGCCCGGTCGCCACGCTCTTGGAGATCCCTGAGACGTAGACAGTTGCTTCCGGTGCCAGCGCTGCCAAGGGAGTGGGTGGATCCGCCTCGAGGAAGGCGTAGGCCGCATCCTCGATGATGAGCAACCCGTGTCGCCGCGCGATCGCCACCAGTTGCCGCCGTCGGCTCGCGGCCATCACCCACCCCAGCGGGTTGTGCAGCGTCGGCCT
>Ga0307515_10014345_pt1 | contig 14705 bp, 4 predicted proteins | sample 17_EM_MG_FD_194513 | JGI IMG/M metagenome (GOLD analysis project Ga0307515, IMG submission 194513) | Populus trichocarpa ectomycorrhiza microbial communities from riparian zone in the Pacific Northwest, United States - 17_EM | ecosystem: Host-associated > Plants > Roots > Unclassified | place... | reverse complement strand
ATACCTTAACAGTAAGCCAGTACTCTAAGTTATTAACTTCTTAACCTCCTTCTAAGCCGCACGTTTTTTAAAGGATATATTAGCTAGAAACGCATAGGATACCCTATAATTATGCTAGATTAATATCTACCTAGGACCCCCTAATTAGATCGTCTATAATATAGGAAAGAACTTCTTATCTATAGAGTTTTAATAACAGATAAAGGCAATAGCAATTAAGGTTAAGGAAGTCCCTATTAAGGCATATAATAGTATTAAAAAAGTAAAATAATATTACGCGCCATTACGCCACATATATAAGATTATCTCTTTAGAATTAAAGAATACTAGCAAAGAACTTACCTTATAAATGGCTATTAAAGCTATTAACAATTCCGCTAGCCCAGATAAACTTATACCTATATTACTTATCTTTAGCGCCTACCCTTAAATAACTAACAATTCTCTATTATTTCCCTCTATTATATAATAAGCTAAGGCTATTTATAAGGCAATAAAGGAGGTATAACATCTTTATACTACACGCTAGGTTAACAACGCACTAGGAATAAAAAATGGCCTAAATACCTTAACTATGCTTAATCTACTACTCTAGTCTAAGGTACGCGTATAGCGTAAAAAGGGAGGGTAGTTAGGCCCACATTAACTTATTATAATTAATAGTTAAACTTATACTATTTAGATGCCTTATAAACCCACTTAATTCTATTTAACTGTTATTAAGCCTTATTATAAAGATAATAGTTCTAAGCCTTTATAGGATACTATAAAAAATACCCTAGAGAAGAACTATAATTAATATGCTCTAGAAGGCGACTATAATCCTAATATAATTATAGTAGATACGCTATAACCACGACGCGGTAGAGGTCACCTAAAGGGATTATAAAATTACCAACATCTTATTAATTTTAAAGAGTAATTTATTACTGCTATTAAAAATAGAGTTAAGCTATTAATGGCCTTTATAACAGCTAAGGAGAAGGCTAACTTTAAACTCGCAAAATAGCTCTAAAAGGAAGGTTGTATTATAACTCTAGGAGCTCCTTTCTAAGCATCCGATAAGTAGGAGATTAATAGTTTTATTATAAGAGGAGTCTTTAAATTCGAGAAGTATAACCTTACTAAGTTTAATGGAGTTTGTATCTTTAAGTTAAGAATAGTTAACAAGATTAAGGGTAAAGCTACTAACGCCCTATTTAAGAAATTAAGGCTTATTATTTAAGGTTATAACAATAATAGTAAGGAGGTAATTTTTACGTAATCTCCTATAATTTAACGAGCTAGTTAGCGAGTTATTATTACGCTAGCTCCCTCCTTAATAAAGAATAAAATAGCGGTTTATTTGCGAGATATTACTTAAGCCTATACCTAATTAGAGACGCACTTTTAACGCTTAATATTAGTATACCTTCTAGAGCAAATTCGCCACTAGTATCCTAAAGATATAATTATAGTTATGCTTAAGCCATTATATAGAATCGTAGAGGTAGAAACTTACTAGTAGGCTACCTATAGCAAGCACCATAAAGAGAAGCTCTTAATAACTACTTCTATATTCGACCCCTACTTCCTTATTATAACTACGGGAACTCTATTTAGAATTGTCGGCATATAAACTAACGATATAATTATCTTAAGAGACGACTAGTTTTTAGCTCTTAAAGAAGACAAGCTAATAAAGGTAAATCTTATAGCAAAGCTAAAGGAAAAGCTTAATTTAACAACACTATTACTCTTTAATGGATATATCCTCTCCCTAAATAAGGATTCTATTACTTTACGCCAGAAGGGTTAAGGTAAGAAGATTAACGTTATTAACGTTAATTCTTTAAAGCAAGGATATGTAAAGCAACGCGCTCGCGGAGCTTATATTGCTTCTATCTATTAACCTAAGGCTTTATTTAATCTCTCTATTGCCGCTTAATACTAGGAACTAATTAAGGATAATATTCTTGCCCTAAATAAGCGTCTTTCCTAGTAAATAAACCATTTTAATTGGGGACTACTTTACGTGTCTATTAATCTTCCTACCGCTAAGCTCTTTATATTTATTAATAGATTATTTATAAATAAAAAAGATTTTAGCTCCTAATTAGGATATAAGATTATTATTATAAACAAATTTACTAGAGAGAATAACTTTATAATTTATAGTAATCTTATTTATTAGAGCTTAACTAAGAGTAAGCGTATTACCTAAAGTATTTTAGCGTTAGAGATATATAGAATAGTTAGCGGAGTTAATATAGTAATTACAATTGGAACTACCCTAAAGATAATTATAGATTAACTTAAACTTCCCGTTATCCCTATAATCGTATACACTAACTTATATTCCCTCTATAAGTATTTAGTTAAGCTTAGTACCATAAAGAAGAAGCGCCTTATAATTAATATTATAGCACTTTAGCAATCCTATAAGCGTTAAGAACTCTTTAAGATTTAATAGATTAATAGCTAAGATAACCTAGTAGATATAATAACGAAGGCAAACCCAAATAAGGTACTAGAGATATTTGTTAATATAAATACTCTACGTATACGAGTTAAAGATTAGGTTAAAAGGGAGTCCCTAGAAATTTCTTAGTTATATAAGGTCTTAAAATATCTAGGAACTTTAACCGCCGGTTAAAGTTATCTAATTAGCCAGATTCTGCAGACCCTAACTTAACCTAGCTAATTAGAATTTTCCATCCCTAGGATAGAAAATCGCTATTAACTTACTTATAACTAGCGCCTTGGCGGCCCTAACACGATATACACTTACAACTCTAAGTAAGAAAGCACTACGTGCTAAGAGGCAAATTTTAGGACAGCGAGACTTATATTACAATAGCAATAGTAAGTAAGGAGGATTGGTATTTGTTACGCTAGTTAAGCAGTATTTGTATATAGATGGCAACTATAAAAGAAGAGTTGCTAGTATCGGGAATGAGGCAAGCGGTTATCACGTGACGCCGCGGCACTAGCGTGGCGAGGAGTCTTAAGCTCCTCGCCCTCCCTCATTCCAATAAATAAGCTTTATTAACCAACATCACTATAACCTACTTAAGTAGTCATTATTGGTGAGTCACCCTGTGTGACTAATAGTAATAAAATAAAAGTAAGGGAAAATAATATACTAGAATCTGTAAAGGAAACTACCCCCCCTTTTTAAAAGCCCCTACGAATAAATATCCTAAACAGCTACGATTAGCTTTTCCCCGACCAAAACTCGGAAAAGGCTTCTATAAATTATTTTCTAAGACAATAGGAAAGGATAAAGAAAGTAGATACTTTAGGAATTGTAGTGCTGTATAAACCCCTAAGCACCTCTTACTAGAATATAAACTATATTAAGAAAGTAGAAAAGAAATAGAAAGAAAATTAGGCTTCCCTCTCTCCCTAGAGAAGCTTTTGTATATAAAAAAAGGAAGAAAGGCGCTTTTTCTATGTCTAAGTAAGACAAAGATAGCTACTAAAAAGTGGTTAATACAATAAGACCTCTAGAAGGAGGTAACTCCTACTAGATTTTTTAGTAAATAGACTATAGAGAGTAAAAGGATGGGGGTAGACTACAAATAGGACAGTAATAGGCATTAGGATTACTTATAATTTTTTCTACTATTTTTCTACCATTTTCTTACTACCTAACAGTTATTAGTAACCTAGTATTTTACTAGGAAGCTATAAACCCCTAATTTAGAGATTTATAAATTACTAGTATATAGCTACTAGTATATATTAAGCTGTGGTCCTTAAAATCGGACTCTGCACCTATACGTGGTGAGGCCTACAAACCTACTAGTTTTTAGACTTAGTAGAGCTAACGCAGAGACGTTATATAGCTGCGGGTAGGACCTAGTGGTGGTTATAAGCGTTATGGGCGGTGGTAAAAAGTTTTTAGATGGTGAGATCTCAAAAACCACTACTGTTGGCCCTCTACAATTTAACTACTATACTATTCTCCTATTCCAACCCTATATAATCCTTATAGATATATACGGAATCTAACGTCCCCTAACCCCTAATTAAAAGCATCGACGACCTTATATTAATAAATAAACGCGGATAAATAAATAAATAAATAAGCAAATATACGGCCCCTTCTAACCCCTAGGGCGATCGCCCGCGGAGTATACGGTCACTTACCGCCTTACTGCCGTACTGACTAGCAGCCGGATCACAAGACATAGTTATCCTTGTCTCCTCTTAATAGAGTAGTAACCCTTAGAGAGGGCCTAGTAACCGGGGCCTAGGTATAAAAGATACCTAGAGTATATACATACACATCCCGCTCGCTGTTTAGTATTAGGTAGTTAGAACGGATAAATCCCCCTTCCGCCTTTACTCGGCCCTAGGGGGGGGGGGGGAGGCATAGCATATATAGCAATGGTTAATAAGAAATAGCATATAGGGGACGGTTAATGACATAGGAAACGATAATAATAATACACGGCGATTGATTGGCAAGGCCTAGCTAGGACGTAGTGAACCCTAGCTTAGGATAAGCTAGAAAGGGAAGCAGTGGTACCTAAGGAGTTTAAAACATCCAAGGAGACAGGACGTAGCCGTAGGCCTATAGGGCCGCCGCTATGGACGGACATAGCAAATCGGGGTTTTTTATCCTACTAAGGTGGCTTATAGGGTTTTTCCTCCCCCAACCCAACTGCAGGGTTTTCTTCCTGTAAATATATAAGTTTTCCCCCTATGACGGAGTAGTCTGCGTGGGCCTAGATAGGATCCGTATTAGACGTTAATTAAAGAAGTACTACTACTATATATTAAGCTGCCTAGAAACGATTTATATATATAGAACTATAGCGCTATAGCTTAGAGGCTGCATATATAGTATTATACGTAGTATAATATAGTAGATATAAAAAATATATATATAAAGGCTTTCTTAATATCGGCCATTATTATAGCAAAGATTATATATTTAGGGTTTTTAGCAAGTTATACTAGTGGAGTAGCTCTAATTATACGGATATCTATGGTATTAAGTAAGCTCGGATTATTTATAGTTTCTTATATAGTTTCTTACTTAGCTTTAAGTTTAGTATTAAATATAAAGTTAGTATTAGATTTAGGTTTAGGTTCTTTAAATATTATTTTTATAGTAGAATACTAGTTCTTTTAGTACTTTTATATATTAAGCTTAAGCTTCTACTTAAGTCAGGACAGTATAGTAATTAGAGTCGGTTTATATTATTTAGTAAAATTTTTAGTTCCTTAGTAGATATCGGCGGAAATCTTATATTAGTGGAATTTGGTAAAATTCTTAGGTTAGTAGAACTAGGTAGATTCCTTAGATACGAGGTAGATATTTATAAATATTTTAGACTTTAGTTTTAGATCTAAGTAGCAAGTTATAAAACACTTCCGCTTATAATAGGAGGCGGCAAATAAAAGCTTAAGGCTGTTTTAATTAATAGTTACCTTATATAGCTTTATCTAGGGTTGATTAAGAATTACTAAGCAACTTAAGGTAGTAATAAAAGGCCTAATTAGTTCTTTATAGTTTATATATTAAAGTCTTAGAGGTACTATATAGGTAATACGGCCTAAAATAGGGCGTTTACTAATAAATTTAATGTTGGTTAAGGGGGATTACGGTAAAACTATTATCTTATATAAAGATCTTATTAATAAATCCTATATTACTAGCTCCTATATTAATTAGGACCTAAGCGTTAGCCTATTAACTATTCTACTAAAGATGGTAGTTAACGGTTATACTATAACGTATTCTACTACCGAGCCGGCCACCCTACTAAGCCGGCCACTTTTTTTTGGCACTATGAACATTATATATAAGAGGCAATGCATTAACAAAGCAACGCTATTTTATCTCAGCAAGAAGGTGGAATTAATCTTGCACTTTAAGCCTATACCTTAGGCCAATTTAAGAGCATACGACGCGCTATCGCGGCCTTTAACGTATAATATTAGCGGCTCTCTAATCAGCTTAATGGAATCGCGTTTTAAACCTAAATATAACCTAATTACCTAAAACTTACTACGACCGAAGAATAAACAATTATACGATATATCCTTGACCTCGATTTGCGAGGATTTGCGCCCCGGCTGTGTGAGGTAGTAGATATAGCGGATAAACTATTAGCTGCGTGTGGTGGGACATTAGTAGGCAAGAACTGGCCTAGGCGATTCGTGTCTCGTACGGAGGAGCTTAAGATAGCTTTTAATTGAGTAAAGGACCGCTAGAGAGTACTCTAGGAAGATCTAGAGGTTATTGGCGCGTGGTTTAAGCTTATATAAGTAACAATAACAAAGTACAGCGTTTATAACAATGATATCTACAACTTTAATAAGACGGGCTTCTAAATGGGTATAATTGGCTTTATAAAGGTCGTTATAGGCTTAGAGAGATATATAAGGCCTAATCTTATCTAGCCAGGCGATTGGGAGTGGGTTATAGTTATCTAGGGTATCTACGCTACTGGGTATACAACCCCACCATTTATTATCTATAAAGGACGCGTCTATATTTCTATATAGTATAAGGAAGCAAATATACCATATAATTAGAAGCTCTTAGTTTTTAAGAACGGCTAGATAAATAACAAGCTTAGTCTTAAGTAGTTAAAGCACTTTAACAAGCATACAAAAGCGCGTTAGGTAGGGTCGTATAGGCTACTTATCTTAGATGGCTATAAGAGCCACCTTAACTAAGATTTTAAAGATTATTGCCTTAAATAAAAGATCCTTATACTCTGTATGCCTGCGCATTTATCGTATATACTTTAGCCACTTAATATAGTATGCTTCTCGCCATTAAAGTTAAAGTACTCTTAGCGCGTATTGTAACGGAACTTTGTAGCAAGAACTACGGTGGGCTCGTTATTGGGCTAGGTGTGTAGGAAATGTAAGTATAAAAGTTAACAACGTAATAATAACTAGTGGAGTGGTTGCCTAATAGATTAACTCTAATTATATTCTGAGAATTACTATAAGGAAGGAACTATCTAGGTAGGGATTAAGGGTCCTTAAATATATAACCGTACTCCTATAAAATCCTTCTTATACGTAATATACGTATACTCCGTCTGCTTTGTTATAGATTATATAGATTACACAGATTATATAGATCACATTATATAACCTTAGCTACTATTCCTCGTTATATAGTTCTATTGGCTCTATTCTAGACCGTGCCTATATTAACTAACTAGCTTCTTCCGTCTTTTCTCTAAGTAGTTATAATATTGTACTTAAAGCGTCCGTAATACTATCTCCCTCCTCTTTATCTTCGTCCTCGAAGATTTAAAATATCTCTAAGTTGTTTACTAGAGGTATAATATCCATCTAATCAATTTAGTTAATATTATTACTCATTATGCCTAAAGCAATTTCTTCGTCCTTAACTGCTCGTCGTGCTCGCACTGTTGCTGCAATATTGTCTCTTAGTGAGATTATGCCGTCTCCATGTTCTTACTATTTAAAAGAGGGGTTAGTTTATATTGCGTTAGCGAACCCATCTTTGCAATAACCGTCCTCTTACTTAGAGTGCACTAAAGCGAATATTTGTTTATTCTGTGACGTTCGCTCTATCTCTAATACTAAATATACGTGACCTATTACTCTTAATAGTCATCTAGTTCCCTAATTAATTTGTCTTAGGGTCTCATATTTAATCTACTGCTGCGCAGCTAGATAATAAACTGTCTGTTGCTCTTGCTAAATTGCGCCGTTCTTATAATGCTAAATAAGAGGCTATTAATGCTTAGCAACGGGCCCTTAAATCTCGTCTTGCGGCATCCGCTCGGTTAATCCGTCTTAAGAAGGTGCATAAGAAGGTTTATTCTAAGGAGTAGAAACTTATAAAATAAGGTTTACAGGAACTTGGCAATAAAAGAATAGATTCTTCTCTAATAGAGAAGGAAATAGATCCGAGTAACTCGGTAACTGCTCTTCTTAGGTCCCCCTTAGGTGACTCATTTTTTGGCGATCCTTCTTTATTAATGCTACCTAACCTAATCTCTTCCAATACTCCTATACCTTTCCTATAGCATTCTTTAAATTCTCTAGTAGCTCCTAGGTAGTCTTAGTGTAGCCTATTTACTTAACCTTATACTATATTTTATCGTTAACGTCCTTATAACTAACGATCTTTAAAACTTGCTATTTGTCTTTCTCTTATCCTCTATACATGTCTACTTCGTAAACTAGTAGCTTAATATTCCCGTATGCTAGCTCTAGCATTACGATATACTATATAGGGTAGATCTTTATTTTAGCTAGTAGGTTTAACTTAAACGTAACTGGTAAAATCCTCTATATAATTTTAAAAGGTCCTAGTCTAACATAGTCTAACTTCTTACTTAGTCGTCGACTCTTAAAATTTTTGTGTAGTAGCTATACTTTATCTCCCTCCTTAAGATCTAGTCCCTTAGATCTCCTAGCATTATAGTACTTTTTTATTCTCTCTTATACTTTCTTTACTAATTCTATAAGGTCTATATAAAGATTCATTAACATCTTTATTCTTTCTTTAGCTGTACTACTCGTTTTTTTTACTTACCGTAGTAATAATAATGTCCTTAGCTTATATCCATAATTTGCCTTAAATGGTAATATACCTATTCCTTTTTAAGGTGTTGCATTATATATAAACTATATAACTGGTAATAGCAATACCTAATTATTCTATGCATAATTAATATAATGCCTTAGATACTGCTCTAGCGTTTAATTTAATCTTTCCGTTTAACCGTCTGTCTGTGGATAATATACAGTAGAAGTTACTGCTTAAACTCCTTACTTTACTAAGAATACCTCCTAAAATGCTACTACAAATCTTAAATCTCTATCCGATATAATCTTACCTAGTGCTCTATATCTTACAAACACTTCCTTAATATAGATTCTAGCAATATCTTCTGCTAAGATTTCTTCTATACATGCTATAAAGTATCCCCACTTTATAAGCTTGTCTACTATTACTAAAATCGTATTATAATCTTATCCGGTAATAGGATCTCTTAACTTTAGCAACTTAATAATAAAGTTCTATAATATGACCTCCTATAGTCTCTCTAGTATTTTAACAGGTTATAGCCCTTTATATGGCTTATACCTTATTAATTTATTCCTTTAGTAATCTAAACACTCTTTAGTAACCTTTCTGGCTATCCTCTAGATTCTATTAATAATATACTCCTCCTAGAGTCTTAATACTAAGCCTATAGCTCCATTATATCCTTAAGTTAGTCCCTTATAGAAGTCCTCCACGAACTATTCTGCTATATTTCTTAGGATATACTTAGCTTCTCAATTTTCGTATATATCCGTCTATAAATCTTCTAGTTATATTTTTAGAATTCTTTATACCTAAAAGCTTTCTAATATCTTATAGACTTTCTCTAGTTCCTTATCTTCTTAAGTTACTATAATCTTTAGATAATTATACCTAATTAACCCGTCTGTATCTTTTTACAGTAAAGCCCCTAATAGCTTTTTATTATTTTATAGTTTAGCTTTACGGCTTAGAGCATCTGCCCGTATATTATTTATACCCTTAGTATACTAAATCTTAAAATGGTATTCTGCAAGTATCTCTACCCATCTAACCTATCTTTAGTTAAGTTCCTTTATCGTTAGGAATCCTATTAAGTTCTTATAATCCGTCTTAACTATAAATAGTTTCTCTGTGCCTTATAAGAATGCTTTCTATTCCCTTAATACTATAACTATACCTAATAACTCTTTGTTATAGATGTTATAGTTTAACTCTAGTAGTGTTATCTTCCGACTATAGTATGCCACTAGGTGCTATCTATCTTAATATTTTTGCATAAAGCACGCCCCTAGTGCATAGTCTAATATATTTGTCTTTATAACCATCTCTAGTCCTAGTTAATAGATCTTAAGAACTAGCTCCTAGGTAAACAACTCTTTAACTTTTTTAAAGAGTTCTCTCTATTCCTCTCCCTATACCTATAGTTCTTTTTTCTTTATTAATTACATAAATGGCTTAATATCCTTTAACCACTGCGCTATAAACCTCCTATAGTAATTACAAAACCCTAGGAACGATTTTAACTGCGTAACATTCTCCAGTTCTTGCCAATTTACTATAGCCTTAATCTTTTTTAGATCTATACTAAGTTGGCCTAGTTTAATAATAAATCTAACAAAATCGGTCTTCCTAGTAAAGAACTCGCATTTCTTAATTACTACTAGCATCTGTTCTTCTTATAGTCTCTTTAAAACCTATTTAACGTATTCCCCGTGTTCTTCCTTAGTTATTAAGTAGATAATAATATCGTTAAGATATGCTATAATAAATTTATCCAAGTATTCTCCTAATATATTATTAATACGCTTTTAGAACGTTGCTAGTGCGTTTATAAGCCTAAATTGTATAACTAATGGTTTATATAGTCCTTCCTTTAACCTAAAGGCTGCTTTTTATTTATTACCTTCCTTAATCCTAATCTAATAGTACGCCTATCTTAGATCTATCTTCGTAAAGATTTGCGCGTTACCTATCCTATCTTAGATTTCGCTAATTAAGGGTAAAGAATACCTATCCTTCCTAGTAATGCTGTTTAACTATCTATAGTCAATACATAGCCTTAGTTTACTATTCTTCTTTAGTATAAATAGTACTAGATATCCCACTAATAACTGCAATAGTCTAATGTATCCCTTTTATAAGTTTTCCTAGATAAACTCTTTTAATACTCTACCTTCTTCTTCGGTAAGCTTGTAGATTAAAAAGAACTTTAAACTTATTCCTAGTTTTAATTCTATCTTATAGTCCTATGCTATATACTCTAACAGCTTTTTACTTTTTAGTAACTATAGTTTCTTGCCGTACTTATAGTATCTCTTTAGTACATAACTTAAGCCTTTCTCTATTTCTTTGTAGGTTGCTCCTACTTAGTACTATACCAACTTAGCTTATTATTACATCTTACGGCGTTAAGTATCTCTAATATTAACCTAACCTATAATCCAATTGATCCTTAGATTATATTCCTATAACTAAGGCATTCCTAATACTGCCTCGTCCCATCCTAATGGTAGGATATTAAAAGACATCTTAATTTATCTTCCTTTAATAGTTATCTAAATAGGTCCTGTTTTAAGATTAATAATCCCTCCTCTATAGGCTATTAAATCTCCTAAAATCGTAACTAATGGGTAAGGTTCCTCCTTTTGTCTATAAGGTAGTCCCATCCTTTTAACTACTACTAGTAAGATGTGGTTTCGCGTTGCTTTACTATCTATTAATGCCTCAAACTGTTAATCTTGCTATTTAACTTATAAATTTAGGTGCCGTCCTTAAATTCCCTTAAGGGTCTAAGGCTCTACCACTAGCTCTCTTTAGTTCTATAGGCCTCTACTTTTCCTAACTATTAGCTGCTTAATCCTATTATACTTAGCTCGCTCTTCAGCCAATACCTAGTTCACTTTTTGTCTTTAATATACTATAGACACGTGTTCTTTAGGCATTCCTACTACTATTGTCTATCTAAGCATTCTTCTATAAGGAATCTTCCTAGTTAAAGTACTAAACTCCCTTCCTCTTAAACCTCTACTAGATGCTATCTATGCATATATTTAGCATTCCTATATTATCACTTATCTATTATCTAATATATCCTTATAGGGTATTTCCGATTCTTTTTTTTTAGATTCTTATATATCTTATATATATTATCTACGCACGCAATCCATAATAACGTATAGTGTGCTAGGTGCTTTAGGTTAACTCATGGCTTATCTTCATCCTTAAGTTTAAACCTCTATTATGCTAATCTAAACATTGCGACTTTATTTGCAGGTACTAAGATACGTCTTTTACTTCTTTAGTCCTCTAATTGTTCCTCTAGATCCTTTAACGTTATAATTAAGGCTCCTTTAATATGCGTTATGGCCTTTTTTATAATTAGGTGGTCCTAGATAACTTTTTTATCTAACCATATATAGAAATCTTCCCACTTATTATTATGCCTCTGCCTATACTACTTTTAGTATAGCTGCTAGAGTGTATACAGTCTGTCCGTAAGGAAGTATCTTCTTATTACTACGTCATAATAGCCCTTAGTATGTCGTTCTTTAAATCTAGTAGGGATTCCTAAATCCTCTTCATCTTCTAGTTTAATAAGCCACTTAGCTCTTAGTGTGCCTACTCTTAACCTATTAGTAATTCTTTATACTAGCGCTCTGTCCTTTATACGTCCTAATATACTAGATCTCTTATCTAGTTTCTGTTCTTGCTATGCGATAATTCTTTATCTAAACTCTTCCATAGTTTCTTTTAGTTTGCGCCTTACGCTCTAATCCTTAAAGTCTTCTTACTTCTTAATCTTAGTATTAACTTTTCGACCTTTAGTCCGAACAATGTATTCTACTAGTAAATCCTCTAGGTTTATATATTTGTTTCCTAGTTTAATTACTATTTATACCGCAGATTCTCTAATCTATAAAGAAGCTCCTTGCCTCCTACCTATGGGTATCCTAATTTATACTCCGAATTCTTGGCCCCTTTAGATTCTCGATCCTAAGCTTACTTCTAACTTAAGCTTAGCTCCAGCCTTAGTCCAACTAGGCTTACTTGGTGTTCTTATCTCGTCTTAAGAGTCTTAAATCTTACTCATCTCGTCTTAAGAATCTTGTGCCTGTAGGAATCTCTATCCCAAGCTTATTTGTATATTACTAAACTAAGCCGCTGCTCTACTCCATCGGTTATTGTCCGTTGTGGGTCCTTAAGCTTGCCTTATCTTGTCTTAAGAATCTTAGTCGTCTCTTATCTTGCTATAAGAATCTTAAGCCTTTGGCCTTTTGCCTTTATTAAGTACCAAAGTAGTTCGCTGTCCTACTTCTCTTACGTCTTGCGAAGCGATAGACATTATGTCTAGTGGGGTTTTAATTCCTACTAATGTTCCCTATTCTATAGTAGAATTATCCTCTACCTCTGTTATAATATCTTTAATGGCTACTCGCTCCTAGTAAGCGGCTTTTATTACCTTATCGTCACGGAATGTTTCGCCTACGTCGAATTTATTATCCTTAATATCCGATCTGCGAACTGGTTCGTTGGTTCCTCTACATTCTATAGGTGCTGGCTCCTATAGCTAATAGCTTGCGCTATACTTAGCGTCCTTATAAATTTGGTATACGTTATTATAATAAAACGCAAAACTTCTGATTAAACATTCTTTTGTTCCTTGCAGTATATTATTGTCCCTCTATACATATATGTCGTCTACTAGTCTCGTGCCTTTTACTACGTAGTAACTCTACCTACTTCTACAGTCTCTAACGTAATGACCCTGTTTTCCGCAATTTATATAAGCTCCTTCTTTAAACCATTTTTCTTGCTATAGAGTCCGCCTAAACATCTTCTACTACTAAGATCCCTAGTTTAGCCTCTGCTCCTTAGACCTTTAATTACTTAATCCTTATCCTCTAGGTTTCCACAGTTTGCTCCATCTCTTATAGGCTTCTTTAGTATTACTTAGGTCTATTAGCTCTGCGCCATACCATAGTTTTTAACTTAGCTTTTATTGTTGCGTACTCTGCGCCTTATACAACTATAAAACTCTATCCTAACTTCTCTTAGCCTGTTCCCTTTGGTAGATCCAATTGTTAATCTTAATTACTTAATCTATTAGTTCCCTTAGGGTGTCCGCATCTTCTATTAGGATAATTACGTCCTAGACTTTAGCCTTAAGTCCCTGTTTATACTGTGCTATAAGCGCCCTATTATTCCACTTAACTTATATTGCTAACGTTTGGAACTGTATTATATACTTAATTGCTAAGGTTTATTACGTAATGTCTTGGAGTTTTCTTTCCGCCGTAGTTATTGCCTCCGGGTCTCTAAACATTTGTATAAGTCGCTCTATAAATCCGTTCTAGCTTAAGAACATAAACCGTACCTCTTAGTTTATTATCGTTATTCCATTTACCTAGATTTCTATTAGGTAAGGCTTAAACTACTTAAGTGCTCTTCCTGTTAGAAACAATCCTACATATACTATTTAATCCATAGGTATTGCCAGCTTTGCTCCCTCTTGCGCTACCTTAAAGTGCATTTACGTAAGGAATCCTTTAAGCTTTAATCTCTCTCCTAAGTATCTTTTAATTAATGGTAACTTAACCTTTACTACGCCTATCCCGTTAATCCTATTTTCTAACGTTATATTATTTTCTATTAACTGGTTAACTATCTCTTATAGTTATCCGACCGTTACAGGTTGCTATAAGTTAGTGTCTATTATATTAGTATTGTTACCTAACCTTAATATAGTTGCTGCCGTTAATGGCGTTGTGGTAGCTGCTTTTGGTGGCATATTGTTTAACTTCTTATATTAATACTATAACTAGGTAGTGATTATATAACGGAACCTTGTAGCAAGAACTACGGTAGGCTTATTATTGGGCTAGGTGTATAGGAAATACAAGTATAAAAGTCAACAACGTAATAATAACTGGTGGAGTGGTTGCCTAATAGATTAACTTTAATTGTATTCTAAGAATCATTACAAGGAAGGAACTATCTAGGTAGGGACTAAGGGTCCTTAAATACATAACCGTACTCCTATGAAATCCTTCTTATCAGGGTGGTTTTGGATAATGCGAATAAGCGAGCATAAAATATCCTTTATCCAATAGAATATGCATAAATATCGCAATCGATAAGGATAAAAGTGCCCTGTGCGGAGCTTCCCCACCCCAACCAGGCA
>Ga0307515_10014344_pt1 | contig 14706 bp, 18 predicted proteins | sample 17_EM_MG_FD_194513 | JGI IMG/M metagenome (GOLD analysis project Ga0307515, IMG submission 194513) | Populus trichocarpa ectomycorrhiza microbial communities from riparian zone in the Pacific Northwest, United States - 17_EM | ecosystem: Host-associated > Plants > Roots > Unclassified | place... | reverse complement strand
CTTCGCCAGCAAGCTCGCGGCGATCACCAAGCGGCGTCCAGACCTCGTGGGCTTCAAGGCGCCGGCACCGAAGCAGTTGGGCTCGACGCAGAAGAAGGACGCGGAAGCGGCGGCGAAAGCTCTGGAAGACAAGGCAGCTGCGACGGTGACAGCTCTCGACGCATTGACGACTCGACTTGCCGCAGTTGATGCCACGACGAAGGTGCCAGCGTTGATCACTGTTCTGCGCGGCGAACTTGCTCAGCAGATGTTGCAAAGCGCAGCCGGCAGAACTCTGACAGTTCGGGTGGCAGCAAAGGGAGGCACCTCGCTCAAGACATCAAGCATTTGGCGGAGCGATCGGCTCTACGCGTCAGGCGGAATAATTCTGAGCTATCGCCTCAGCAACACACTGTCGTTGGGGAAGATTGAATCAGCTGGCGTGATTACCGTCGAGTCTGGGTTTGTGCAGATACCGCTGAGGTAGTTCAACAAAATGGAGTAGTTCATGACCACTTCTTACGAACAAGTCTTGGACGGTGAAAGGCGCGGAGTTCTGGTGGGCGCCCTGGCATTCGCCGCGAGCGCCGCAATTCCCGGTACTGCGCCAGCAGCGACGCCGTCCCGGCCCGTTCGTAAGTCGATCGAAGCGCTGACGAGCGATGAACTCCGAACATTAGAGGGCGCCGTCTCAGAAATGATGGCCCGTTCAAAGAAGGACATTCGAGATCCGAAGGGCTGGTTCATGAACGCAGAGTCGCATAACGAGTTCTGTGCTCAACCAGGCATCGGGGGCGCGAATCAGATCCACTACTGCTACTGGTTCCTGCCTTGGCACCGCGCCTTCCTGGCTGTCACGGAACGAAAGCTGCGGGAAATCGCGAAGGACTCTTCATTGGCCTTCCCATATTGGAACTGGTCGGCGGCACGCAGTATTCCGGACCGATTTTCCCGCCCTGAAAGTCCCTTGTCTGCTTCGGTTCGCTACACGCCCAAACGCGCTCTCGCTGACGGTGAGGTTGATCTTTTCGTCAACGATCCGATCAAGAAGGCCTTGGTAGTGGCAGCCCTAGGCGCCTCGAAGTTCGTTGCCACCCCACAAACGGACCCTGTGAAACTTGCTCGCGAACTTGCAGACAGCTTTGGCGGCCTGCCTCGGCCAAATGCATTTGGCAGATTCGGAAACAGCCGCTTGGAAGGCACCCCGCACGGTCCGATCCACAACTACGTTGGCGGTCAAGATGAAAACACGGGTGCCGTGGGGGACATGGGAGATTTTGAAACGGCGGCTCGCGATCCGATCTTCTTCGCACATCACGGCAACCTTGACCGTCTTTGGGAGAACTGGCGCGGTCGCGGATCAAATCGCGAGCTTGAACCCAAGGGCAAGGCATTCCTAAGTCACCCATTTTCTTTCCCATGGCTCGATGGAAGTACCGTCCAAGTCACCGTGGCCGAAACACTCAACCTTGACTCGATGGGCTACCAGTACGACACGTTGGAGGTCAGTCAAATCGCCCCTGCCGGCGAGTTCAAGTTGGAAGGCTTCTCACCCAAGACTCTCCCACCGATTCTTCAAGCCGATGTCGCATTGCCTCTTACGCCGGAGGCGGCCAGCGGCGCCCCGAAAAGGTATGTTCTTCTGCTCGAAGGCGTCCGCTCCCCAAGACGACCACTCACGGCTGGGGTGTACGTTTCGCCTGCAAGCAATGGCGGTAACGAGGCAAGGATCCTTGTCGGCAACATATCAGTGGTTCCTTCCGGGGGCAAATACTCTAATTTGGATGAGGTCTTGGTGTTTGACATCACCGCTGCCGTCGGCGTCTTGAAGACCCCTCAACTCAAGGTTCTGGTCATTCCCAACTCGCTTGGAGGCGAAGAGCGGAGACCGGTCAAGGCGCTGGCGTTCAGACGGGCCAGAGTCATCCTCGATTGAGGAGATCACCCCCGAGCAGCGAATGATTCACAGGAGATGCAACATGAACTTGGTCGTCGTGCGCGCCGCTGGATTGATTCTTTGCTGCGTCGGTTTTAAAGCTGACGGCGCCGGATTGTTTGATCAGCTGGCAGACCAAGTCGCTAGAAGCGCGGTTGCCGTTCAGATCAAAGCTGCGGAAACGGCTCAAGGTGGCAAGCCCGTTCCAGGTGCTCCGGCTGGCACACCACTTTTGGGCTCGAACGGAGCGGCGCAGATAGCGATGATTCGCGCGACATCGATTCCGCCGGTTTCCTTGTCGAAAACACTTCAGCGGCAATCGGACAATACGCGTTCGGTAGTAGCGGTGACGATTTCTTCGGAGATTGACTCGCTGACTGAGCAGCTGAATTCCAGACTGGCGAATCCGAACAAGACACCAGCGCTTGCCAGCGAGATCGACGCGATCAATAAGGCATTGTCTGCAAAACGAGAGGCGTACGAATTCACGCTGGGGAACCGGACAAATCTCAGCAACGCGGGCGCCGAGTCGTTCGCAGCACTCAACAACCCCTATTTTCTCGTGTGCGGGGACGCACTTTGGGCGCCCAAAGATCCCGTCCGCTGGATCGACCAACTCGCGCCCAGAAAGTCACAGCTAATCACCGCTGGCCGTAGCGTTGGACTCATCATGTTGGGCAATCGACCGGCGGGAACCGGCTTCGTGGTCGGGGCAAACCACGTCCTGACGAACATGCACGTCGTCAAGCTGCTGGCAGACTACGATCCTGCAAAGAAGTTCTGGAGGATCAGGCCGGATGCGAAAATCATGTTCGATGTCGAGTATCCGATTGGAGCGGACCAGAACTGCCCCAAGCCGAACGATCACAAGACCTACTTCGTCAATGGAGTCTATGCAGTGTCTCAGGTCGGAGACGACATCGCTGTCCTGTTGACCTCTACCGACAACAAGTTCCCGGCGGTCTTGCCGGTCAACACTCGGACAAACGCGCAGTATCAAGGAAACATCATCGTGGCCGTGATCGGATACCCCGGGCCGCCCAGCGACATGACGGTAGCGGAACAAATAGAGTTCTTCCACACGCCGACAGCGGCAACGCCCCAGTTTCCATTCAAGCGACTCTCCGAAGGCTACACAGGGGATGAGAAGGTCACAGCCGACGGGTACTTTGTCCACAAGGCAAACACTGCCGGTGGCAATTCGGGAAGCCCCATCCTCGATCTGGCGGACGGTGCCGTGGTCGGAATTCACGTGCAGGGTCGCGACAGATTTGACGATGTACTTGGCTACAACCGAGCTCTGACGGGGCAGAGAGTGCAAGGCCTTCTCAAGTCAGCTGGACTGGCCAAGAACTGACGCGTCGTGTCTTGACCATCTGCGCGTGGCTCGGAGTTTGGGACACGCAATGGGTGACTTGCTGTTGCGACCATGTGCGCCGGCTTCGTAAGCAATGGGATGGAAGTGCTGACAAAGCTCTGGATGACAGCTTCACGGAGATCAACATCGCCTGCTGGATGTCGGCCTAGGGTCGGGTCCGTGAGTTCGCCGAAATGAGCAGCAGACGTTCGATTGACTCACCACGATGGCGCGGCGCCGCCGTTCTCCGAAGTCAGCAATACCTCGTAATCGGTCGCTCATGCTGCCTAGGGCCTTGGCACGTAGGTGACCGCGATGCGCCAGACAGCGTGAGTTCAGGTCGCGAAAGGGAACGGCAGCAAGCGCTGCGACGCTGACGTACGGTGACGGCCGGGCAGGCGACTTGCAAACGCGCGGCCCCGCTGGGCTTCATCGCGCCATTCCGGCGCCGTGGAGTCGTGAAGATGGCGCGGCGCATCGCGCTCTGGATCCTCGGCGTCCCGCCGAGTACGGTGCGAATCTAGGGATCGCGCCGACCGCGCAGCGGCGCAATAGTGCGCCCCACATTCACTCGCTGGAGAGATTCATGGCTACGAAGAAGCGCGTCGAGACCGTATCGCTGTCGTCGCTGTCGAAGTCGATCGACACGGCCGTCGGTATGGCGACCAAGCGACACGGTGTCTCCCTCGATAACGGCAACGTCATACTGAATTGGGAGATCCTGGGCCGTATCCTGCGCGAGATGGATCTCTCTGGGCGCGACACGCGGCTCGACGTGGCAGCCACCATCACCAAGAATGTAGTCGGCATCAAGGGCCAGCCCGTGGTGACAAAAGTTGGCAAGGACATTCTGGTTGGCTTCATCGAGAGAAGCGGGCGGACGTTCTCGTTCTGAGGGTCAGGCTACCGTGGCGGGTACGACAACTACGCGGATCTACGACTGCCCGAGCGCGCAGCCCGACATGGCCGGCGCGCGGCCATTCGGTGTGCTGGCGGGATCGGTCGGAGTGACGCGCATCGCCTTCTTCAAGAAGGATGCGATTCAGAATTTCGACTGGCGCGAACGCTTCGCGACGCCGGAGGCCACGCAGGTATTTCGCTTCGCTGCGCGATGCGAAAAGAGTGCATGCGGGCACTATGACGACGCCGTCGACAAATGCTCGCTGGGTAGTCGTGTCGCAACAGCCCTGCCGCCGGTGACCGACGCGTTGCCACCCTGCCTAGTCCGGCCCAGCTGCCGATGGCATGCCGAACAAGGATCGGCGGTGTGCCTGCGGTGTCCGCAAGTGACCACGATGATCCCGGCCGGACAAGGGCCGCTGCAGTCGATCGCCGCGCCGACCGTACCGCACACGAAGTCGCTTTGCGATAGCGACTAGCGGCGCGTGTCGTCGGGCGCCGCGCGATCAACTCCCTGGACGCTGCCAATCGTCTGTCGGGACTTGCGTTGCAAGAGATACCCCCGTCGAACCTCGTCGTCGATGATGCCATCGGTGCGAACAACTCGAAAGCATGCTCGGCGTCAGCAAGTCCGAGTCGCCGCGACCAGTAGCACTCCCCGGTTCACCTGCGCTCAGAACAGCATCTTCACACCAACCCCCAACGCCCATGCGCGCAGTCGCGGGCTCAGCGCATCTTGTCGCGGCCAGAAATGGCCGACGAGAATCTCGCCGATCAGCCAGTCCTTGTGGACGGGCTGGGACCACTTGGTCTGCAGGCCGTAGTCCGACACGCCGACGCCCGTGCCCCGCGTGCCGCCGACGAGCGCTTCGAGCGACAGCAAGCGCTGGTCGCCGAACGACTTGTACGCACCGATGCTGCTGGACCAGTCGAAGTGCTTCGAGACCTGTGTGATCGTCGTCGACCCGAGCCAGCGCATGGCCAAGGTCGACGAGTAGGCATGCTCGTACGACAGCGCGGTGGTCGAGCCGACATGATCGGCCAGCGACCAGAACAGCGTTTCGCGGAAATCCACCAGATCGGCGGCGCCGATGCGCCAACGCTGTCCGTAGCGTGCCTGGGCGTAGGGCTTGAGGCCGCCGCGCAGCCCGAGGCGGAATTGCACGTTGTCGTGCAGCGGCAGCCCGATGCCGCCGAAGAACGAGTTGTCGGCGGTGTTCTCGGGTTGCAGCCGCTGCTGGCGCGAAAAGGAGTCCGGCGTGTCGGTGACGACGTCGCGCTGATCGTCGCGCCCGAAGAACAAGTAGGCGCGGCTCTCGACGTTCGGCAGGCGAAAGCGGGCATTGAAGCGCACCGCGAAATCGGGCGATTGGTGCTGGCGCGTCAGCAGGTACATGCTCAGGCGACCATCGGAGACCTTGCCGCCGTCAGAGAAAGGCTTGTCGCCGAACCAGCTGTCTACACCGCGGGCCAGCCATTCGCTGGTCGAGCGCACCGACTGGCGTGCGGACTCGAGCACCTGGTCGACGTCCTGCGGCGGGGGCGTGGGGCTGGGTTCATCGGCGGCCAGCGCCGGATTGCAGGTGCACGCGCCACACCAAACAATGAGAGCAATGGGAACGAAGCAGGGCGGGTGTTCAGATCGAACTGAGAGTGCCATTGCGGTTCCGAGGACGGCGCGATGTGCTTTCAACGGACATAAAAAACAGAGTTCATTGCAGGTTGAAGTTTGGACGCTCTTTTAATCGATGAGGGAACCTGTGCGCAACCCTAGGCACTGAACGTCGCGCTCTTCGAAGTCGAGTGGTGTGCTGGGCGATCAAGGTACATCGTCGATAAGTGAGCTGCCTTACTTCCCGTTGCGGAGGCCGAGCAGGAGGACTCAATCACTGCGGCAATCGACGCGTTTGCCGACGACGCACTTCTCAGAGCACATGGCCCGATGACCAGATCAGCTCCTGGGCTTCAATCGCTTTCCAAGAGGCGGGCAGCCTTGCTTCGTTTGGGCTGACCGCGGAAATATCCCACCACCGACGCCATCGACCGATGCCCGGTGAGCGCCATCGTTTCCCCGAGTGGGATTTGCTGGCGCCCGGCCTCGGTGACGAACCCCGAGCGCAACGAATGCGCCGAAAATCCTTCCTCGATGCCGGCCAACAGCGATCGCTTCTTCACGATGTCCCGAACCGCCGCGGGTGAGAGTGGCTCGCCAATCACGTTGCCGCGCCGCACGCGCCTGAAGATCGGCCCCGCCTTGATCTTCGCGGCCGCCAGCCAGGACGTCAGTGCATTCGCCGCGCGGCCGGCCACCGGCTTTTCGTTCTCCGGCCGATCAGCGCCGCTTTGGTTCGTCTTCGAATGCGCCAGTGTGAAGATGAAGTCCGCGCCATCGCGTCGCGTGTTCTCCACCGTCGCGGCGGTCACCTCGGAGCGACGCCGGCCGCCACTCGAGAACGCAAAGAGGAGGAGGGCGCGGTCCCGAATTCCGACAAGCGAGGCATCGCATGTCTCGAGCAACGCCTCGAGCGGCTCGCGCGTCAGCGCGGGCATTTTGCGGGGCAGGGCGCCGCGCTTGACGTAGCCGCGCCGAGTTTTCGACAGAAGTTCGCGCACCCGAACCTGCTCGCACGGATTGGCCAGTCCTTCCACCTGGTGAACCTTGGACAGAACGCTGACCCGATGCAGCAGCGTGTTCAGTGCCGGCGCGCCGACCTTGGTCTTGAAGCCGTTGTCGACCAGGCATTGATCGATCTCGACCGGCAACTCGCTGACCAGGCGGCCGTCGGCGTCGTGGCGCTGCGCGTGGTCGACGATGTACTGCAGCACCGTGGTTTCGGCGACCGGCATCGCGATCGGGCGCCCGTAGCGCAGCAGGTACCAGGCGGCCCAGTAGCGCAGCGCCGACCGGTAGCTGCGCAAGGTGTTCTCGGATTCGCCCTGGCGCAGCAGGGCAGCCTCGGCCGCACTTGCCATCGACCCGAGCTGCTCTGGATCGAGCGCCACCAGCCCCTGGAGCGCCGACGGCGGCAGGGTCACGGTTGCGAGCGGAGTTTTTGAATTTATCATATGTAGTACGTATGATATATAATGCAACATATTAAATAGTCTTGATAATCTTCTATTATCGTGACTAATTAGTCAAGCGGCAGGGCGGTCAAACCGGGAGTCAGATCATGGCGCGAGGCATCAACGAATCCGACGTTTGGAACGCGTGCGACGCACTCTTGCTCGAGGGCGCGCGGCCGACGATCGAACGAGTGCGGCAAAAAATCGGCAGCGGCTCGCCGAACACCGTCAGCCCGTTCCTGGACACGTGGTTCAAGCACCTGGGAGGGCGGATCAAGGACCCGGGGGCGTTCTCGGCGCCGTCCGACGTACCTGACCCCGTCCAGCAAGCCGCAAAGCACTTCTGGGAAGCGGCCCTCGCCGAGACGCGACGCGACTTCGACCAGCGGCTGTCCGACGGCATGGCCGCCGCGATCGCCAACGTCGAGGCGGAAAAGGAACGCGCGGCCCAAAGCCACGCCGCAGCCTTTGAGGCCACAGCCAAGCTCGCCCACTTGCAGGCCCAGCTCGCCGAGTATGTTTCCACCATCGAAACGGAGCGGCTGGCCCGTGCGACTGCCCTTGCGGACTTGACAAATGCCGGCTCGACCATCGAGAGCCTTGAAGGCCGCCTGACCCGAAGCGAAGAAACCCTGGCCACCGAGCGCGTTCAGCACCGCGACGCCATCGCAGCCGCCGTGGAGCGCGCCGACGGTGCCACGCGGCGCGCTGCGCTCGAGATCGAACAGGAGCGCCAGGCACGAGCCGGCGCCGACAAGCGTGCGGCGGCATCGCAGTCCAAGCTCGAGTCCGTGCAAGTGGAGCTCACCGGCGAAAGAGCACGCGGCGCGACGGCCCTTGAGCAACTTAGAGGCGAGCTGCGCGTGGCGAAACGCGAACTCGAACTCGCGCAGGAGGGCGTTGCCGTTGAACGCGGGAGGAATCGCGAGCTCGGCGCCCAGCTTTCGGAAGCGTTGTCTCGCGCGGACCGCTCAGAAGCAGAGTCCACGTTCGCCAAGACGCTCGTCGCGAGACTGGAGGTCAAGGCCCCGAAGGAGCAGATCACCCCCCGCACGCGGGCGCGAAAGTCGGGCTGACAAGTCTCGCTGGGCGGCTATTGCCCTTGGCGTCAGATGCGCGGGCCGCTGAAACCACCGTGCACGGACGAGGCGGGCGCGACCGCTGGCCCGACCGGGCGAAGGGGTTCGACCTTGTTGCCATTAACAAAGACGCGATCGCCCAAGACCTCCACGAGCATGTCGCCGAACTTCCCGTGCCAGACATACCGTAGCACCCCGTCGGTGGCGAGAGGAAGCAGAGGCTCGTCGGGGTTGTGGGAGCCCACGTGGATTTCTGGCGTCGGAGTGCTCATGATCGAATACTGTATGAAACATCAGTATAGCCCCGCGCAGTCGGATTGCCAGCCGCCTCGGGGCCGGGCGCCGGACTTTCCGCCTTGCGTCTCCGACCGGACGGCCGCCGCTGATCGACATTGCGTGCGAAGCCTCCGCGAAGAGGGCGGCACGTGTCCCACGCCCGCAGATTCTTGAGTTCGCGCCGGTCGGCGGCACGGGGTTCAGCACTTTCGAAGCCCGAAGCGCCCCGCCGCTCAGCGCTGGTCGACCTGAGGGCGGTGGCGGGATATACTGTATTTATGTCCAGCATTGAGCCCGTACACCTGCTTCCCGGCCAGAAGACAGCCGCGGGCGGGACTGCAACTCGCACGAGCGTCGCGGTCAGTTTTGGCTCACCGGCCGGCGAGAGCGGAGTGGGGCGCCTGGACCTCAACGACATCCTGATCCGGCATCCGCAGGCCTCGTTTCTGATGCGCATTGCCGGGCACTCGATGCGCGAAGTGGGCATCGACGACGGCGATCTCGCCCTGGTCGACCGAGCGATAACCGCTGCCCACGGACACGTCGTCATCGCGGCCGTCGGTGACGAGTTCGTCTGCCGCCGGCTGCATCGGCTCGGCGGTGAACTTCGGCTTCAGGCTTCGGACCCGAAGTGCGCCGACCTGGTTGCGGACGAAGGAGAGGAGTTCCAGGTCTGGGGCGTCGTCACGAACGTCATCAAGTCACTGCCGGTCTGAGGCGAGCGCCATGTTCGCCCTGGTCGACGTGAACAACATGTACGTCAGCTGCGAGCGCGTGTTTCGGCCGGCCTTGAACGGCAAGCCCGTGGTCGTCCTGTCGAACAACGACGGGGCTTGCATCGCCCGCAGCAACGAGGCCAAGGATCTCGGGGTTCGCATGGCGCAGCCGTGGTTCGAGGTCCGCCATCTCGAGCGTGAAGCCGGCCTCATCGCGCTCTCGGCGAACTTCGAGCTCTACGGCGACATGTCCAGCCGAATGATGACGCTGGCCGCGGAGTACGCGCCGCGCCAGGAGATCTACAGCATCGACGAGTGCTTCCTCGACTTCGAGGGCGTGCCGGGTGATCTGGTCGCCATCGGACGCGACCTGCGCCGCAAGGTCCTGCAGTGGACCGGCTTGCCCACGAGCATCGGCATCGCTGCGACGAAGACGCTCGCCAAGCTGGCCAACCATGTCGCCAAGACAGCCGACCGCAAGCCTGGGCCCTATCCACGAGAGCTCGCCCAGGTCTGCGACTTCGGCAAGCTGTCTGCCGCGCAACTTCACACCGCCATGCGCTCGACGGAGGTCGGGGCGGTCTGGGGTGTCGGCCGCAAGACCAGTGCACGCCTCAACGAAGGCGGGATCCACAGTGTGCTCGATCTCGTGCAGGCCGACGTCTCGACGCTGCGCAGGCAGTTCAGCGTGGTACTGGAGAAGACCGTCCTCGAGCTCCGCGGCACGTCGTGCCTGGAAGTCGACGACGCGCCGGCGGCCAACCAGCAGATCATGTGCTCACGCTCGTTCGGCGAACCCATCACCGAACTCGCCAGCATGAAAGAGGCTGTCAGCCAGTTCGCGAGCCACATCACCGAGAAGCTGAGGGGGCAGGGGAGCGTGGCTCGCTCGGTGCATGTGTTCTTCAACACGAGCCCCTACCGGAAGCACGACAGGCAACACAGCCCGTCGGTGACGATGCCGCTGACCCGGCCTACCGCCGACACGCGCCTCGTGATCGCGGCCGCCTTGCGGGCCGTGGACGGCGTGTTCCGCCCGGGCTTCAACTACGTCAAGGCCGGAGTGATGCTGGTCGATCTGCAGCCGCAGGGCCGCGAGCAGGGTGAACTGGATCTGTTCGACCTGGAGGCGGACGTACCCGCGCCCGCATCTGGCCGAGCGGGCCTCATGACGGCCATCGATGTACTCAACCAGCGTTTCGGTCGCGATGCGGTGACGGTGGCCAGCGCGACGCGACAGCGGCAGCGCAGCGCGCACGCGTCGAAGCAGGAGCGCCGCACACCGCGCTACACCACGCGCCTCGACGAGGTTGTGACCGCAAGGGCGTAGATGCCACGCGAAACTGCGTTGCCTACTTGCTAGTCGCCCCGGACGACAGGTAGCGCGTGGTTCCGCCATTGGCGGAACTTGGATGGACCTGGCGACGAGGTGCGGTGAGTGTCGGCGCAACTTCACGTACTTCATCCGGCAAGCGCGTCCAGTGTCCTTACTGGCTCGCTCATTGGCAAGGCGATGACGAGATAATCGGCTTATGAAGCACTACGTCTTCTACTCTTCGCAGTTGTCAGTCGACCGCAAGGTCGTGATGGCCGCCCGGAAGGTGGCCACTTCGCTAGGGGCGACAGTCGTGCGTACGCTCGGGGGCTCCATGTTGCTCGAGACGACACCCGCGAAGGTGGGGCAGGTCGCCAAGGCGCTGCCGGATTGGCACTACAGCGTTGAGACCAAGGGATATCGAATTCCAGAGCGTTCACCCCAGAAGCTTGTGCGTGGTGCGCGGACCGCTAAGAAGACGGCAGATGCGAAGTCCCGAGGTGGGATATGACAACGAGTCGGCTTGCCAGGCAGCTCGACGTTCCGCGAATCCCACGAGTGACGACGAGCGCATGCGGCGAGCGGCAATGCCGGCGCCTCGCATCCCTGGCGAGGCCCTATGTCCGCTTCGCGCCACTCTTCGATATCACCCGCGGTGCCAGTTCCGTTTCGACGAGCGAGACCAGTGAGCCCCCATCGAAACCGAGCGCGTAGGCGACCTTGAGGACCACGAACAGCGTGGGCTGGCTTTCTCCGCGCTCGATCCGTCCGAAGAACGACCTCTCAACGTTGGCCATGTAGGCCAAGGCCTCTTGGGAGATGCCGGCAGCCAAGCGAGCCTCTTTCACGGCGCGGCCAAAGGCCGCCGCAACATCGGGATCAAAACTACGGGCCCCTCGCGGCCTGCCGCGCTGTGGCTCTTTGAGACGGGTGGACATCCACCAGAGCGTCCTGGAATCGTCCTATTGAAGCCACGTTATTAAAAACGCAGAGAGCGCTATTCGGCTCTTCTGGGTCCGACTTACGAGGGTTTTCGACGAGGAGCGATCGGGTGGCCGCCTCGATGGCTCAGCGCAGAGCGACCATTGGCCCGAAACCGCGCATCCGGAAGGGGATGCGGTTGGAGGCGCTGATCGAGTTCCTGCATGAAGGCAACGAAGTCGATGTCCAGCGCGAGGAGCCACGCGCGCAACTCGATGACATCGAGTTGCCGGTTCCCGCTCTCGATCTTGCTGACGGTCGCTTGTCCTCGCCCAATACGCTGCGCCAGGTCCCGCTGACGCAGTTGCAGTGCCTCGCGACGGCTTCTGAGCAGTTGCAGAAAGATTTCGTTGTGGCGGCTATAGAGAGACTTGAGCATGGGGACCCTTCGCTGCCCACCCTAGCTCGTGTTTGTCCGTATTCCGAATGGGAATCTAACCCCCGGCACGGCACTCACCCAATGGGTCATTTGCGGCGCACCGCCACGATACTGCCACGCTTTAAATAACGCGACCCATCGGAACTACGCGGGGCCGTCGACTCCCAGAATGTTCGTCTCCCAGCCGTCCTACCTCTTTCCGATGCCCCAGGGTTTGGGCGACCCGGGTTGCATGCATTGGCAGGCGCTCGACCTGCCCATCCGGTTGCCCTGGTTCATCGCGACCTTCGAACGGCCCGACGGGGATTCGACCCATCTGCAAACACTTTGCCTGTGGTGGACGATCGATCTGCTCTCGTTGCTGAACCAGGCGCCTGAGGCCAAGCTGCGATCGCTGCAGTGCGTGTGTCCGCATCGGAACGCCGATCTGCACTGGCAGATGCGCGACGTTGCCAAGGTCTGGCAGGGTGTGGAGCCCTCGTCGCAGCAGCGTGAACTGTTCTTCGAGGACAACGAAGGCGCCCACTTCTCAGCCTTCTATCCGGACTTTGCCGACGAGTTCTTTACCGATCGAGAGATCTTGATCGAGCTGTCGCAGCCCAACCAGCAGGCGAAGAAGCCGCGCCGTGCCACGAGTCCACGCCAGTGACGCAGTTGGACCCGGCGTGCAACAGAGAAAGACCAGATTGCTTTGCCTGGGAGGATCACATGAATCGACAGACAGCGTTTGTGTACACGGTCTTGGCGGCCGGACTTCTCGCCGGATGCGCCATGAGAAAGTTCGACGGGCAAGCGGCCCAAACGGCGTCGGAGTTGACCATTGCACTGGAGTTGCATCACAGCGGCCTCGTGGGCCGGCCATTTGTCGCGACAAGCGCGCCGCCCGATCCGTCGGGCCAGTATCGACTGATGACGAGGTGGTGGTGCGAGCCCAATGCGAAAGCGAGTTCGGTCGATGCCGCCAGGGTCGAGTACAGCGCCTTGTGCTCGCGGGCAGGCGGATCGTTCGAGGGCAACTTCTGCGTGAAACCGTCAAATCCCGACGATGTCTCGTTCGCGGTGCAGATCGTCCAGGCACCGAGGCCCTGTGCCAACGGAACATCGGTACGCGTTGTCGAACCCACCGGCAGCCTCAGCGCGCCGGCCTATTTGGGCATGCTGCGTTCGGCCGGCTTCAGGACGAGTGAGGAGCGCGCGACCGATCAAGCCCACGCTGCCTCGCTGGGCCGGGAACGTGAGAGACAGCGTGCGCTCGAGGCCGATCGCCGCACCGCCATGGTGCCGCGTATGCGCGAGCGTGGCACGCGCGTCTGTCGGGTCGAGGGCGCGACGACGGCGGTGGGGTTCGTCGAAGACAGCACGGAGACGAAGCTGCAGATCCGCGTGGTCAACGCTTACCGGACAGGTGCCCCCAGTCTTCAGCTGGGAGGATTCCAGCCGCACATCACCTGGGACGTGCCTGCTCGATGGGAGCTGTGCGACTGAGGCCCGACCACTGGCACGCCCTGCCCCGTGACACTTGGAACCGGGGCAGGGGAGAGCTGCATACCCGATCGAGCGGGCATACGGCGGATCATCCAAAACTGCAGTTCGGGACCTCAAGTCATCAACAACAGTGCAGGGAGTATCGGGGCCTAAAAGGCTCGACTGGCACACGCGACGGATGCTGGGTCAGCGAGGGAGCCGAAGCATGAAACTGTGGACGGTGTGGCAGGACTACGGCGCGACAGGCGAAGGCCGAACCCTCATGGCGCGCGTCGCCTACGCCGAGAACGAGCAGGAGGCTCTCGCCGGTTTCGGACGAACGTTCGACCTGTTCTTCGCCAGTGGGGCCAAGGCGCTAGAAGGTGTGCAGGAGAACGAGGTGACACAAGTGCTATTCGCCCCTGCGGCGCTTAAGCGAGTCAGGCAGATGGAAGCTCGCGCGACTGTCGAGCTTGCGGCCCGTTTCCACTACAACTTCGCCTGACTTTCAAGGCCCCTTACACCAGTGCCCAGCCAGACGAAGCACATCCTCGAGCTGGCCGGCCGTGCCCGCCTCGATCGGCGTCTTTCGCTTTAGCTCGGCGCACGATCGAAGCCTATCGGTTTGTCGCTTGCGTCATCCCCAGATCCATGACGTGCGCTATGCAGCTACGGAGACAGGTTCATTGGTCATCCGACGAGCAGGACCTGCGTGCGGCGATCAAATGACCACGGTCGCCCGTGCGCGGCCATTCAATGAGAATGGTACCGATACTCAGTGGAGGAGGTGGCGCCTGGAATCAAATCAATGCCGTAGCAGCGCGCACCACAAGTCGAATCAAGGAGGGCAACAGACATGCAACCTCGACTCTACGTCTCGTTCTGGGACATCGAGCTATCGAATCTCCCGGTCGGATCTTTCAGGCGGCGCGTCCTGTCTACAGCCGAGGCGCGGAGTGTGATCCGTTCGGCACGGGCGTCCGGGACGTTGTTGTGCGTCGCCAAGGAGGACCTCGGGGCACCTTACTGCGAGCAAGCGCGCGAGAGGCATCGGGAACTCTGCGCGGCGCTTCGCGAGTACGGGGACATCGAGATTGAGTTGAAAGACTTCTTCGGCGAAGCCTGTGCGAATCGTAATAGTCCGACGAACACCCGTTGACCGCGCGTGCCTGGATCAGACGTCGACGAGGTGACGCAGGAGTCCGAAGGCGACGCGCCACTGCTGGCCATCGCAGTCGAGCGTGGCGGTGTGTTGGTT
>Ga0307515_10014343_pt1 | contig 14706 bp, 7 predicted proteins | sample 17_EM_MG_FD_194513 | JGI IMG/M metagenome (GOLD analysis project Ga0307515, IMG submission 194513) | Populus trichocarpa ectomycorrhiza microbial communities from riparian zone in the Pacific Northwest, United States - 17_EM | ecosystem: Host-associated > Plants > Roots > Unclassified | place... | reverse complement strand
TTCCTAGAATTTAATATAGAATTCGTCAAATAATTCGGTAGGGCTTATCTTTAGGGCATGTAGTTTAGCTCGGTTAGTAGCTAGTAGGTTATAGTCGCGGTATATTAGGTTAAAATTATTAAGGACTTTTTAGTGGGACTACCACTTTTAGGGGCCACTAGTCTCCTATTAGGCGAAGAGTCTATTAAACGGTATACCCTTTATTCGCCCAATAATATAGCCAATCTTAGTATCTTCCATAGGAAAAAGGCAGGCGCTCTAAGTTAGTTTCTTACAAATTTATATCTTCTAGTAGCTATATTCCTTATAGTCTCCCTAGAAGACTAGGGGATTAGGGTAGCGTATATTAGACCCTATAGTGGCAGTTTAGGTCCAATTATTATAGCTTTTATTATCACTACTTTAGTAGGGGTTCCTATTAGGTAAAGCTACTTAGCGCTAGCCCTCCGTTAAGCATTAAGTAGGTAAAGTTACCGGGGGCGTAAAGACTTAGGTGGCGTTATATATAGTAGAGAGGTATCTAGCATTATTACAAATATGCTCGTTAAGCTAAGATTATAGGTATTTAATTATACCTTCTCTTTTAGTAACCGTAGTAATTAATATAATCTCAGCCTTCTTTAACTATTAGACGTCGCGTTTAGACACGCGGAGGTTATCTTTGGTTTCTTAACGTATATTATCGGCAAGCGCCTTATAAGCTTATAGGTCTTAGATAATATCGCGATCTTAGGCAGTATATATCTTAGCTTATATAAGCTTTAGGTAATAGTTCTATAGAAGGCGGTAGTATTTATTAGGGTCTCGTACTACCATTTTTGCAAACGTCTTAGCGTCTTATATTTCAATTTTAATAGGTAGTAGCCCTTCTATTTACTTATCCGTAGTTATATAATTAATAAAAGATAAGATATTATTAGTATCCGTCTCCTTAGGGGTTAAGGCTAGGGCTAATAAATCAAATTCTCCTGGGATTAATTGGCGTTATAGGTTAGGTATAGGTATTAGATTATTTTTTAGGTTTAATATAGTAGCTAGTAAGGGATATTGTCTTACTATTATGGGTTCCTTAGAAGTATAAAGTAAGGTAATTTATAGACACGCTGCTTTTAGCAGCGCCTGCAGTATTGCAGAGACGTAGAATTGGTTATAGGCTAAGCGTCAGTGGTAAAAAAGGCGCAACGTAATGTTACGGGACGGGGGCAGTGGCTACAAAGCGTATATATTCAAGGAGTCTACAAGACATTACGCGATCGATCGTAAGGGTTAAGGGCTTAAGGAGGTGATATACCTACGCGTAGCTGACATAAGCTGTACGCGAGGTATACGCAAGAGCACGGGGCTCTCCTATAGAGGCCCCTGCGGTAGGGTTCCGTGACATACAACAATATATCTCGCCCCTTAGTATTCCTAGTAGGGGGTTATAATTTATAAATATATAGATATAATTACCTAAAGAATCTATTACATTAATAAAATATATAATAACTCTTGTAGTTAGGACGTTGCTTGTAGAAATATACAAAATTTGATTTTTAAAATATTCATTTCTCACCAAAGCGACGCCCATAAGTCCTCAGACGCTCCGCAGAAGATTTTGCTGGGTGACAGGGGTGCGCAGGGGGCTGATATTAGTGCGCTATTTTGATTGGTCTAGGAGTTAGCAGGAGGTCTGTGTCACCGGAATAAATCTTTTGCGGAGCGTCTGATTCATGAGATAACTTGGCAGGAATCTAACCAATTAGACAACTTCGACCGGCGGTCGAAGTTCCTTGAAATCTCTTCAACCACCTATATAAAAAAAAGCAATACATAGAGTTTTAGCTCCATAACCTTAATTCAACACCTATAGCATGTTGCAGTGTGAACCGATCACGTCACATAGACGATGGAAAAAGGACATTGCTTTCCCTCGCGTGCCTTTATCACGTTCAGCTTGCCATAATCTGCTAACACCGTGCACCATATCGATCACCCCTTGTACACTAGGTTCGGAGGTGCTGAAATTAATTTATTCCTAGGGGGCTATAAGGCTTTGAAACCGCGGGTATTATTGTTAAAGCTGCTTAGCTTCAATCAACAGCTTGGATGTAATGGCACTTCTAGAATTGTTAAACAAGTCTTTGTAATTGTTTAAATACGGTCGCACCTATCCAACGCCCTAGGCTCCAACAGCCCAAAGAATTTGCGCTACGATATCCTGTAAAGAGTCCTCTCCTTCGGAAAGCAGTTCTGCTAGGATATTTGGGTCGGTTCTATTGGATAATCTTTCTCGAGCGCGGCGGCCGTAGACCTTGGCTCGATTTCTTGCACCCGTCTTCATGTCCTTTAGAGTGGCATGGGATGTTGAATCGATCGCCGGGAGCTTCAGCATCTTGTCCAAATATCTCAGCCGACTTGCAGAGCTCGCCAGCTCTCTCAAACAGGTGGTCAGCCAACTTCTTAAGGTACGCGAGGGATTTCTCCATCTCGGTAAGCGTGCGACTAAAGGAAAGATATTAAGGATGCCCTGACCTCAGGGCAGCTGTACACGTGTGCAGATGCAGTTTGAAATGCGCGCGGACGACGTTAACTTAAACGCCGCACTTGGACAAGACAGCCAAGGAAACATGCATATTCTGAGACGGGGCGTAGTTCACATTGGGGGCGGTGTCAACAAGGGACAGCCACCTTAGATGCCAGATTAGCGGGCGTAGGGCGAGATGACGCACTGCCCACTAGATTTCGTGCGATTGGCATTTCACAGTACGTTGCAAGTACATACACCATTCAGCCCCGCAACTTCGCCCCTTGTTTGTGTGTAGAGCAGAACTTGTCAACGGCGGTTCCAGTATGTGTACATTGTAGAGAGCGACACTCGAGGGCTCCTTGTCACATTTACTTTCCTCTCTCTACACATCGTCTCGCAACATAATGAAGCTGTTTCACCTTCTATTACTTCTTGCACCACTGTCCTGCTCTCACTTCGTCCCAGCATCTCATCAGGCAGCACTCGTCGACCTGGACCATCACGCCGAACGCGAAAGAGTTCCCGGCGACAATCCGGCATATTACTCTCGTGAAAAAGCAGCCGATCAGCTCTTCGAGATACTCGAGTTCACTGTATCTCCGAACCCACCAATTGTGTAAGCGCGACATCGACATGATGAGCAACCATCCGTGGCGGATGCTAACGAAACGTAGAGACCACCGCATATTCTTTTACCTCCGTGGCGATACGGGAACCCGTGATCTACCCGGACTCGCTGACGCTACGCTTGAGCTTTGGGCTAATCGAGTCAATTTCGAAGACGAGCCCGAGTATACGATCAAGAAGAACATCTCCGATTTTAAACCATTCACCGTAAGGAATGAAGACGACTATACCTATGGCGGACCGCTAGTCCAGGGAATCAATGAGATGGTTGGCGATATGTATCTACTGGATTTGGGACCCGATCATGGGATTGTGGTCCTCGATATTGAAGCGGTAGCTAGGCTGCCGGATGATGGAATCTTGTTTGCTTTTGAGGCTAGAGTGGTATACGAGGTCTAGTAAGGATGGATTGATGGGAGCCCAACATTGTGGCCTGGTGGCTCCGATACGTCTAAGTGATTTTGTCTTGTGTGGTTCTGCCGCCTCTCCATTTCCTCCTGTCCATTTCTGTCGTCCTGTTCGCCAGTGCATCTCTTCGAACTTCGTAAGGGCGCACAATTTGCGCCTATGGCATGATAGGTAGCTTGGCGCAAAGGCATTCTCAGAGTCAAACATACCCAGGGAAACACGGTGCCCTAGTTGCTACAGTGTACACAACATAGGTAGACATCCAGGTGGACAGAGTTGCACTAGCACAGCCTACTAGGTGGCAATGGCTTCCGAATGACGTCCTGCAGGATCGGGCGTAAACGTTGAATGCATCCTGATGGGACCAAATCTGTCGAAGTAGCCAACGCCACTTGTCCGTGTCAGATTATCGTACGAAAATGTTTGATTTGACTGTTTCACATAGAGACTATCGGACGTGGCTCAATCCTGAACCTTGCGAAACTTACATTCAAGGGTTTCGTCCAGTACGTTGACCGATTGCGGAAGTTTATGGGTTCTGAACTTAGTCATAATGAATGTTCTACCGCTATTGAGCTCTTACGGAAGTATTCCTCTCATTGCTAAGGGTTATACACATCTTTGGAAAGAACTTACGGCCTTCGAATGTTTCAAAGCGAGCCACCCCCCAAGATACTGGCCCCAGTGTCATATCTTAGGCTATTGAGTTAGGGAAGAGGTGCGAGGTTCCTTTCATCATTTGCCATGAGCGTGTTCCTAGAAGTCATTCCTTTGTTAGGGAGGGTAGTTGTAGATGCGCAGTAGGGAAGAGAGCTTCGCCTGAGTGCATCGCCCCAGATATTAGGATTCAAGGATTGGGCGTAACGGACTTTGCTACTTGATACTGTGTTCATTTAGAGACTCCCATGATGTGCACTGTGCGGAGACCGCTATATAAAGAGCCGAATATATTTGTGAACTTGAGCTATTCATCATATCATTATTTGTTATCTCAATCTTACGCCAAAGACTTTAGCTCGGACGACGCATTTCATCTATACTTGAACTATTGAAGCCTACTATTTGCCCTATGCTGGGTCTATCGACTCTACTGCTGCTTCTTGCGGCACTAGGGGACGGAGCTGCTATTCTACGACGCGACGACCCTTCTCCAGAGGTGAAGAAGGCTTTAGAAGATGCTGGGGTCGATGTCAGCAAGCAAGTGGCCAAACCAAAGAATGTAAGTTGTATCTCTCCGTTCCAATCATGTACATTGAAGAAAGGAGACGTGATGAGCATTTTGCTTGGGGGACCGTAAGCTATCATAGCTACCATGGCAGAAAGTCCTCATAGTATGTAATGAACAGTACACTGACTACAAAGCAGAAAGTTGAGCAAGTGCTCTCAATCGGCGACTCGTATTCGGCAGGCATTGGAGCCAACGGCGCGCCCGATGAATGGGGATTTACCAATTGTTCTAGGTACGCGGGCGCTTGGCCTGTATTGCTCAGCGAGAAGGACGAATGGAAAGACTTTGGGAAAGACGGTCAAAAACCATCTCTTACCTTCGGCCCATGTTCAGGCAACGTTATGGTGGACGTACGCGAAAACATGCTCGAGCAGGGCGATGCAAAAGATACCAGCCAGATGGGAATCCATGATTGGCCCTATACTCCGATTGGAAAGCCACAGATTGCAGTCATGACGATATCCGGCAACGACGTAAAGTTTTCCGGAATCGTCAATGATTGCGTGTTCAGGTATTGGCCTAAGATGGGCTGCGACCAGCGGTTAGCGGACTCGAAGAGGATTCTTGAGAGCCCCGAGTTTAAACAGGAGCTCCGGCTCACTTACGCTAAAGTCATTGGCGCTGGAAGACAAGCAGGGGGTGCGGATCCACCCGAAAGCTTCCAGCTCTACGCGGGTAAGTGTCGTAACTCTAAAATATTCAAGACGTCTTACTGATATTCATCAATTTCAGGCGGCTACATCGGACTGTTTAATCATGACGACGGCGATTGCGATCACGTATACTGGAACGCCGACCATGGCTGGTGGACTTACAAGCAGTGGATCACTACTTCGCTTAGGAAGCAGTTTAATGATTTAGTTAACAAGCTCAACGGACTCATTAAATCGGTAGCCGAGGAGCTTGGGCCCTGGGGTGTCGTCTACGTCGATGGCTACAATGATGGATTTAACGATCACCGCTTCTGTGAACACCGCGAACCGAAGTGCATTCATGAACGCGCCCACCAAGACAATGATGTGTACACCAAGATATGGTCGTACCAAAGTCCCTGGGATGAGGGTCGTCATAATCCTCCCCTCAATGACGGCGAGGGTAAGAATCGACCCGATATATGCACTAAAGATGCGGAAAACGAGCAAGCTCAGGACGATGCCAAAGATGACACCGACATATTCGAGAAAATTGCAGACCTTCTAGTCCCCAACCCAGACGAACGCCAAAAAATGAGAGACAACAAGGATCTAGCTCCATGGAATGTCAGCGACGGCAACTGGGACCAATATGATGATGTGTTTGCGATGATGAAGGACCGGCTGAAACTCCATGATGACCCGACCAAGGTGAAGTGGATTGACGACTGGACATACCGTATGTTCCATCCGAAGAAATCTGGCTACCAGTTCTTCGCCAACAGCTGGATGGACAAGATCAAAGCAAACCGAAAGGAGGAAGAACCTCCACAAGATCCCCCAGAAGATCCCAAACCGACCAAGGCCCTGGCTTTTCTATGAGCACAACATTGGAGACCCTGTGGGATGCTTCGATAGGGAGAATGCGTGACAATTTGAAGAGTCTATGTCGGAGAAGCAAGATGATATGCCCGACTGGCCCTCAAACCCAGAGATCAACCGCGAGGACTTTGACGAGCCTTCAGTACTTCCCAAAGGTTGCTACTATAGGAACGATGGTACCAACGCGGGCAGACTGTTTTGTCCCGATTTACCAGGGGAGGTGTCAATTGTAAGGAGCACGAGGATCGCAAGAAGCCAGAGAAAACGTATGAATGCGGAGATGAGGGGCGCCGGCGCGCGGCTGTCGTTTGTGAGTGGTAGTGGTACACTAGAGGGAAGTAGAATTCAGGTTGGGAATCCGGAGGACCTGGGTATGAGGGGGAGTTTTCTTACTTTACATTGTTCTTTGCTCGCTACGCTAAGATAGCGCCTTTCCTTGCTTTGTATAAGATCTCTTACATTTCGCGTCTCTTATCATTCATCGCGCAATTAGAATACTATATCCGAATTAGAACGTCTAGATACTCCTAGAAGATTAAGATATACTATCTAGGCACGCATTATCCACAATGAGGTAACGTGTCAACCCGGCAACCAGTACCATAAAGACTGCGGCGGTGTCATAGGAGAGAGATATTCGTCACAACAGGGCAACCACAAGAGACCGTCCTCCGATCCTGAAACATTAGAAGAGCCTACCACTTTACTGCACACGTAAGCCTGTTCCTCGCGAGGAAGCGAGACAGGGAACCATTGACTGATGTTTGCAGATGTGCATCTGGAAGAAGATTCTTTGTACGGGAAGGGGGGGAACTTGCCAGCATGAGTTTAGAAGGTTTCGACACCAAGATTGTGGAGGACACCTCGGCTTCAGGTTGGGTGATGGAACGTGAAGGCTTGTGTCAAGCCTGTGCCTAGACTTTTCTAACAACCAATTAAACGTCCTAAAAAAAGGTAATTAAGCACTATAGAAGAAGATATAAGAAGAAGATATTTTGATGTGGGGAGGCTCTTATCTAGAAGCGAGTCGTAGTTAATAAGAAAACCGCAGTATAAGGCAGAACAATGCTTAGATCTCCAGGGCTAGTCCGTATGTGGAGAATCTTGCGTGAGATAATGGTCAGTGCTTTCGGTAAGGCTCCAGCTATTCATGCCTATCAAATATTTTCTTGCAGATAAATATCTAGCTCTCAACAATGTCTTAAATTTAAGTGATAATATACTTTGTGTCCCGGGAGTCCGATGAGAGAGGTTAAATTCTGTAATCATTAGAATTCTCGAGCATATGGTTAGCCCGTAGTTTCGCAGAACTTTATATCGGAATTCATCGTCTTAGGGTTTGACCTCAATGCCACAAAATTCTCAGTCTTGGGGCTTGTGCAGATCAACGCTGCGTACAGCGCGAGGCGTATTCCAAGGGATTGCACAGCATGAAGGCATGTGGCACAGGAGCCAAAGTCTGGTACGCTAAAGATTAAGCTTGTGTCAAGTGCAAGCAGATGCCAGTTTGTGGTGTCGCGGTTGATTAGCTGGTAGGTTGCATGCGTAGGGGGCAGTGCCCTATCGTGCCGAGTCGACGAGACAGGCCTTAGGCTGTCTTGAATTAATACTCAACATGTTGAGACTTGGAGCTCCAACTCGCTAATTAAGAGTGCCCTCTTGGCATTTCAATAAAACAATGGAATAGTTTGGGAGAAAAGCCAGGCGCTGGCGGTAGCACGCGGATGCGGGGCAGTAAGCAAAACGATACCGCTAATCGGGGATCGGCCCTTCCCAGCTTTGCTCCACCAGGAACACAGCCAGCTAACCGCGCTGAAGGAGCCTCAACAGAAAGGATTAAGATTTAATTAGGCGAAACTTGAAATCTTGCCCATCTTCGCCGCACTGCTCTTCACAAGCAGGATGCAGCCAGATCCGTCTGAGTTGAAGCTCGAGAATGAGCCAACGGTATGGAGCTTAACACCAATCATATAAAAAGACCGTGGGGCCTTGCTGGGTTCGAGAAACAAGGATCCGGCGTCACCGGCCTTCCAAAGAAACATTTTGCTGGTGGTTTGACTTGGTCGCCATTATGCGTTGGCGCGGCTGACTTTCTTCCGCAGGGTAATGAATCTCTGAACTTCGGTCATCTACACGCGCCATCTCTGGGATTGTGCTCACTTCACATTTTAAAATATCCGTCCGCTTCCACATAGCAATAAGTTGCCGGTGATAGAAGCATGCGATGAGAATAATGTGCCCAAACGCGAACCAAGATATATGCCTGTGAGGCTAAGCTTTGACATTTCCGCAAGGTTGTGGGCAGTTTCTTTGCAAGGTTGTGTTTTTTGGGGGTGGATTAGGCTCACCTGCCCCTCCGCTTGCCCTGTATGCTTTCCAGAAGGCCATTATCCGACCCGCTTCCACCACACCACAAGGCATGACACCCAAGCCTTAACAATCGCCGTTTTTGCTGCCCTCCTCTATCCTCGTGTGGGACGAAGCTCACAACATACACTCAGCACCCCGGCCCCTGAGTACGGTATTATTCTTCCTGCATACACCCCAATGATCATCTACTCAACTACACGTGTATATCTATACCGCATTTCAAAAAATACTCATAATTGTCTTTGCCGGACAACACTAAGCGCACGACAGCTTCACTCTCACCTTCTCTATTATCCGCAAAACGGGTCACAGAACACACTCATCACTATTTTTTCTTGAAGAAGCGGCACTGACGTCTCGGCTGTCTGTGAATCTCGGCACGGAACCCAGACATTGCTTATAGCGCAGCTACTAGCATCTTCCGGAGTCACAAACAGAGCTAACACGGCCCGTATTCGTTTGGGACCATCGTGATACACACCAAGGCCAGCCTGCTCACACCACTGCGCATCATGGCGCGAGTGACCCCCGATCTCTTTCCAGATCACCGCCACCATGACATACACAGCCAACAGCCCATCTCTAATGCAGCTGTACCGACGCTATTGCAAAGAAGTAGACCTGCCACATCTGAAACACGACTCTCACAGCCGCTCAAAAGTCATAGCAGCAACCTAACTTCTACAACCCAGCGTAGCCAAGGGCTAATTAAAACTGGAGTAGAATTACAAAGTAAAGCACCAATACAGTGTAAGGGCTTTTTAATTGGCTGTGCAGATCATCTGTCTCAACCGAGGCCAGTATTGACTTCATCGCAGCTCGTTCCAATTATCCCTCCCTCCCGATACCACAAGACTCCATAGATGATATAAAGGTCATCAACAGCGACCTCAAAGACGATGCCGAATTACCGGTGACATTCAGGCAGAGAGATTTCAAAGTCGACCAGGATGCCAGTCTCATGTACAATCCCACTTTCGCAGGCCCCGTCGTAATTGGAGAGGAGCCGCTAGCAAGGCGCGGAGGCCAGCAAATGTCGACTTGGCAATACATTAAACAGAAATGTGAAAAGAGCGTAGGGCGTGCGTGGCGCAAAATTTCCGGGCGGAAGGTAGGACATTCCCACCACGGAGATGCAGCATGCCTCGGATTCTGACATTGCTCTAGCGAGAGGCTGAGTTTGAAGACTTCACTCGGACTGTTCAAGTTATCTTTATTCTCAACGGCCTCGACGTCAGACGTTTTGGACGTGCGCTATTCGATACAGGAAACCAGTACAACTTGATCTCGCGACCATTCGCCGAGCTGTTTGGAATAATCACCGAGTCAAAACCCGGCAAGCCGATACTGGACTTATTTGGACCACATACAGTCAACTCTATCCAAAAGGTGGAAGGTCGATTTGCAGCCGAGGAGAAGGGTGTCTCTGGTAAAGCATTGTGGTTCGATCCGATGTTTTATAAGGCAGAATTCCATATCTCCGACGAAACCGACCGATTCGACATTATCATTGGCAGGGACACAATTCTTAAGTACAAACTTGTGGAGTTCCGATCGCTTGGCTTTACCGGTTTTCGGAGGAAACCTTCCTCTCTCAACAGTAAGTCCAGTCAACAATCTAATAGCCGTTTATGCTAACCTAGTCCAATAGGCGTTGAGCTAAAGGAGCTTGACAGGCAACACAGAGAAGCCCGGGCGAGGAACGCGGATTTGAAGAAGGCCCGTGAGGAGCAGAAAGCTCTGGAGGTGAAAAAGGCGTCCTCCGAGGCGCAGAAGGTATGAACCCATCATGAAGTTTAGCGAAATAGGCTGACTTGCCTTAGTCGATGCCAAACGCGAAACCTGAATCTGAGCCGTCAGAACCAATTCATCAATCTTAATTGTTGCAGGAGAATAACTCATGCATTTCAAACTCATAGTTTGCTTGTGCATAACTTCACCTATGCCTGACTATATTACATCATCGGCGGGGGCATCGTACGAATGACAATTTCTTCCCTGCGGAGGAGGACGAAGGTTTTTTTGATCTAGCGTTTTGGTGTATTCTTGGGTTCCTCAATGTTCATATTGGAGTTCTCTGGTCATTTGCCTAATTTTGCATGGAATTGTGGGCAAAAGTTTGGCGTTCTCCGTTTGCCAGATTCGGCATCCTGTTGAGACGTTAGCCTTTCACATTCTTGTTGCATTGTAGTCTCTTCTTTTTTGGGACACTGTTTCCCTCACCTATTGAGGGCTCGAGCTTCAACGAGCTGGCTGTACGTTCGTTGATTGAGAGTATGGATGGAACACCGGCTGTAGCCTGATTATATCACAGGATGTTATCGCACCTGCCGCTCAGGAGTATCGGCCAGGCGCGTCCTTCCGAAGGTTTAATATGAATCGAATGTTGGAAATGTTGCTGCTCTCAGGGCAAGTTTCGTCCAATGATGTCAGCAAGAACTTTGAGGAGACAGATTCGAAGTTGAAAGACAGGTCCTTCATAGCCGCCTCTGCAGATGACCTCAATGAATCATCGATTTCACCTATAGAATCTAGTATAGCTTGGCCCTTTCAGTTGGTTCCCGCGTGGTGGCTCTTCCGTTGGTTTCACCCCCCTGTATGATTATCTTTTGAAATGTCCCCAGCTTTCTGTTTTCATTCCTGCTCACTATTCTTGGTTTCTGCTACCCTGTATGCTATGGGAGCTATTCCGAAAGGGTTTGTGCTCCGGAGCAGCATTCCCGATTGCTGATCGGTCAATAAAACGCTCAAGAGACCTTTTCGCCGCTTGTAGAGTATGCGATGGTGTGTTCCAGGCCGGTTTTGAGTGTCTATTGGAGTTTATCGCTCGCCGTCCCGCTCGTGTTGATGTGAGAAGAAAGATGCAAAAGTAACGGATATGAGGGCCTACGAAAGAGAACACCGTAAGACATTAGTTCATGGATCCTTTTCTGAATAGCGAAAACTAATGGTGCGGCGTGACGCGAACGAGGAATTGATTGCCGTGTAAACACAGATTAGTCATCGCAATGTTTCGTTGCCCAGCAACTAATTGGGAGGCTAGAAAGCAAATGAAAGATAACGAAACACAACAACCATTGGTCTGCTTGGAGGATGCAGCATATGCGACTGAAAGGAATCCTACATGCATAGAATTCCAGAGCAACTTATTCAAATCCTGTACCACTTCAGCGTAAAAAGTTCTCGTACGACGCCACATACAACTTATGACCACAGTCTGTCCGGGTTTCTAGCCGATGTTGAGTACTGAGAAGTTCTCAGAGCCGAAGGGATAAATAGACTCAGATGGCACACAAAATTTTTTATTACAAATTGTTCTCGAAGTTTCGAGGGGATGGGACCAAATTTTGGGTCTTCCTGCCTAACTACCCTTAAGGCTACCATATACCCAATATCCGTCTCCGGGCCGTAAGAAAGATATCTCAACCTGCACCGGTGTCGATGTCTGACAGCTTTTCTTGAAACGTGGTCCAATCGAGAATTTTCCAGTGTACAACTAGCGCACCCCAGCCATGCATCGATGACCACCGGCCAATCCCAACGGCAGCCTTCGGTAGTGGCAGTATGTTGATGGCGACAACTATCACAAACGGGGACCGAGTATCGCTTTCATGTATTCCGAGAGCAGCGATAAGCGCGAAAGGATACCTGACTTTCCAACAATGTTAGCGAATTTGTGCGGTTGGTATGAGTATTTTTGAAACCTAGCTGTTAGTCTTTCAAGCTACGATTTGAAATGGAAGGGAAATGATACCAGCCTAGTCTCGGGAAGCCTAGAAGATTATATGACAGAATACTCCAGGCAACGATAGTCTTGGCACTGTATCAGTGATCTTAGATGACGCAACAAGACCCCGTCCGTAATTACTTACCGACGAAAGAAATCATACGGCTCGAAGAGAAGCTAATATATCACCCAAATTCACGAACCACTCCTGATACACTTTTATGCGGTCAGGCCATTACAAAACTCGGTGTCCCGTCATTTAAATATAATTAGCTCCTCCTGAATAATGAGATCGCCGGCCCAATACCTTTCTTTTCAAGCCCGTATGCGATCTCGGCTGCATGTAGGACTACGTATGTGATTCTGGACGAGTTCCCCGTCCTTCCGGTGAGCTCCGGCATGTTTGAGGCGTTGAGCTTCCCAATGATTCCTTGAGAAAAAGTTTCCGGCCCGGCTAAGCTGGAGCATTATTACCCACAAAACCTGGGCTTACAATTCCAAGTCGAACAAATGATGGGGTGTGGGAAGCCCAATTAATAATACTACATACTATAAGCTCTTCCTACCATACGAGGAAGCAAGAGACACTTGTCGCCATCAAAACGTAGGACATAACGGATGGCTATTTCATATGCCATCAAAATGGATTGGGCGAATTATTCGAATATTCCCTAGTCATCTTTTCGACTCTCCTTAAACTTTTTCTACAACACTGTGCTGTCCGAAGAATTTTAAGCAGTTTTGATTGTCCAGTTATCCAGTTCTGCGGCATCATTCAATTTCTAAGAGGTCACAAGCTAATATATGCAATTACCACCCCCTTTTTTTTTCCACCTCGAAAGACGCTCTATTTTATAGCCAACCCTATGATACCGCACTGCCCTCCACTAGGAATGCACTTTGAAACAGCGAAGAAGTTTTAGATAAGGCGATCTTAGCATTAATTAATTCAGCTGATATTTTGAACGCCTTAAGCTAACAAATACATTTATCCCAGCAGCCCTCATTGCCATACTACCAGATTAGTTAGATTACCTCACCCTATGATATTAGGTGCATTACTCTATGTCATTTGTAATGTGTCTCTGTCAGAGTTAGCAACAAGCAAGCGATTTTAGCGCAGCGTGATCGATTAAGCGGCCAGTCCGTAGACTAACCGTCACCCGATTGGTCGCCCAAATTTTAGCTGACCAATCCAGTCAGTCCATGAAGTTATCGGTCTTAATCCAGACTGGATCCGACTGATAGAGCTCAAGTACCTCTGGATACGCGTAAAAGAGGGGTAGGAGGACGCGTTCGCGTTGTATTTAGTCCGTGCATAGTCCGTGCATTCACTATTTCCCCCTAAATTCCCCCTAAACTATACCTAAAATGGCTTGAAACTAAGCTATGCAGCCCTGCCCGCCGTCTGTAGACGTTTGCAATCGGGCCTTATTAATCAGGCTAATCCGACAGCTTTAATTAAGAGGCCAATCTGGCCCTATAATAAAATGCCAAATCTTTTACGCTAGAACCGTGGCCACTACCCACCTCCACTTCTTCGCTATCCAGTTCTTCGAGATCTAGGAACCCGGCTCTCCTTCCATGAGCGTGATATTGCATATTCTCTTAATCGCCACGCTGGCTGGACCTACAGTGGGGTATCATAAGTGTCCGTGCCAAGCGTATCCCCAAGATGACCCACTCCACCAAAATTATATATATATTTGTTCTATTTATTGCCCGACCCGGTCCCTTTTCTAGGTCCATACGGGCTTCTACCATCTGCTTATAGGAAAAATCCCTTTAAAGGGAAAAACCTAGGTATATCCTTCTAGCTAGTTCTACGCGATCTGCCTACGCCTAGCCTGTTTACCTTTATAATATGTCTGCCTTTCGTACCATGCTTCTAAGGTATCTTAGAAGGTCTAGGGGGTAGTAGGAGAGTCTAGTAATTCGCCTGCGTATTGCCTTCGGCTTGGCGGGGGTGTTTAGTCCCTAAGGGGCTAGAAGGGGGCGTATCCTCCCATGTCCTCCTGTTGGATCTTATACGCTATCCAGAACTACTAGAGAACTCCTTAACTAATAAACTATTATGCTGCTGCGTATAGGCCCCTACTTACAAAAATTATATAGGTAATATTATTTATACCCGCCCTAGTAAATAACTAATCTCTTACTGTACAGTGGTTATAAAAGAGTATTATATAGTAAACTAACTATATAGGCCGTCCGTATATATAGTGTGGTATAGTATTTAGGATATAAATACTTACTAGCTATATGTTTAGTCCTAAGACCTCTATCTATAGTAAAAAGGCGGCTATAGATTCTGCCTTTATCT
>Ga0307515_10014342_pt1 | contig 14707 bp, 14 predicted proteins | sample 17_EM_MG_FD_194513 | JGI IMG/M metagenome (GOLD analysis project Ga0307515, IMG submission 194513) | Populus trichocarpa ectomycorrhiza microbial communities from riparian zone in the Pacific Northwest, United States - 17_EM | ecosystem: Host-associated > Plants > Roots > Unclassified | place... | reverse complement strand
TTTGAATGTGCATACATATGTGTGTGTGTGTGTGTGTATGTGTGTGGAATGAGCATACATTGAAAAATAATATGGAAAACATGTTGATATAAGAGAGGTTACAAGAGCTGTGTAGAAGTAGGGAGGTACTACTTGAGTCTTGACAGCAGGTAGGTGGCATACACACCAACATTTTCCTACATAGTTTATTGTAATAGCTTATTGAAAATGTAATATTATATTGTGTTAAAATTGTGGCTAAAAGCAAAGGAATTAGTTTTCCAGTAATGACTAATGTCCGGAAAAAGGCAAAGTAATTAGTTTCTTGGTATTGAGACTAATGCCCAATAATGGGCAAAGAATTCAGATTCCTAAAAGATGGAATAATGCCTGATAATGGGTGATGAATTTAGGTTCTCAAAAGAGGGAATAATCGACACGATCAAATGAATGATGTCTTATCCCAAGTGCAAGAGTGTCAAAGTAATAAATAACCCGACAAGACCGGGATCGATCCACAGGGAGGTCAACTATATAAATCATAAATAAAAGAAAAGATTTGAAGAGAGCTTTGAGATGTGATATTGATGTAAGGATTTAAACAAATTGTTAAGGTTAGAGGATCCACTAATGGTATTTCAAATAAGTATAATATAAACTTCTTTTATTTCTCAATTGAAAACCACACATAAAGGAGGTTCCAATTAGATTATAAATTATTAACATGATTATATTAATTATCTTATTTGAGTAATGCCAACACTTGTAAATGTTGTCAGGTATTCATGTTAACAACAAATCAAGTTCCCTTTATAGCACATGTGTTGATTATACCATACAGTTGGCTATGAAAGGATCAAGTATTTGTTGTACCAAGGGTTATTTAACACAAATCTAGATTAATCATTTAACAAGCAAGGTATTATGGGTGAGTAAGATAACAAATACAAAGCATGTTAGTATCAAATATTAAAGTCTATGTTGAGTTTATACTATACTTATTCTTACACCATTAGTGTAACCTTTTCACCTTGACATAATAAACTTAACTAAACATTATGAACAAGAAAAGTATAAATAGACTAGATAAGAACATATTTATGATGAAAAACATAAACAAGAGATTAATGAAAGCTGATCTTAAACATTACAAAATTACAAATAAAGAGAACAAGAGCAAGATCTTGATCTGAAAACCAAGATGCCCAAATGCATGGCAAATCCCTTTTTTTATAGGCCAAAATTCAGAACTATTGATTTGATTATTAATAAAAGAGTTGGTGGCCAACCCTTAACTTTGTTGTAAGGCCAAAACGTCATTGCTAACATCAGAATTTGAACTGATCTGCTGCATAAAAGTTCTGGAAATTTGTCTAAGCTTTCCAACAAAAAAAGAATGAGCTCATTTGGATTTCTATAACTCAAGATATAGCTCAAACACCGAACAGTGTCTGGGCTGTAAGTAAGACAGATTCAAACTTCTCATTTGCTGCTACGATTTGAACTCTAAAACGACCCTTTTGAATCTTAGACTCTGTTTGAAAGTTTTAGGCCTATGTTTTAGCTTTCTATCCATATAAACCAGACCTAAATCCAAGTTCCACAGCTCCATTTATGATCCAATAACCAAATGGTGTTCCAGTTTGAATTGAACCAACATCTCTTCTTTAAGCTTAGCCCTCTCTTTGTCTTTTCACTTTCAATAGTTAAACACATCAATCAATCCTTGAAATTACGAGATATGCCTGCATTCAAAATGAGCATTTACCATAAATTAAAGATATCTTATGTTATCGTACTTGCTATTATAAAACATGCTCAAGGTAGGGAATTTAATGATACTTTAAGTGCAATATGATGATATAAAACCTTGATAAAAATACACTTTTAAGTACTAATCAATAATGCTCGGTAATGTGCAATGAATTTGGATTCCTGTAAGAGGGAATAATGCCCAGTGTTGGGCAATAAATTAAGATTCCTGGAAGTGGGAATAACACCTAGACATGGGTGAAGGAAAGAGTTACCTGGTATTGGGTATTTCCAGGAATGGGATGATTATATTAAGCTGATAATAAACAAGCAATTTTGATGTGTGAGTGAATATTGTAGATTAATGAAAGAATTATATTGATTATTAATAAATAAATATTGATAATGTTAAGTTTATGATCTAAATGCATTGTTATGCCTATTTGATAATTTACATGTTGTAAAATTAATAATAATTTTAAATTAATTACATGTACCTCACAGTCACAAGCCAAATTATAGATAATTAGAATGACTTTTTGATAATTTTGAATGAACATGTAATAGATGCCCCTTTTATACTATAACGAGTTCTATACCTAAATGTTAATTGCTTTGACTCATTTGAATTTGATCTCTTATGTAAACTTATGATGTCCTATTAGTTTCTTTTATTATGTCATAGACATTATTGATTTGATTATATTTTACTATTTTGAGATAATTTGAGTATTTGCGCGTGTTCATATATATATTTCACCCTAAAAATTCTAATATTCATAAAATGCCAAGTGATGATTGCTTGTAATTATGGAAGATGTTACGCCTTAAAACTCAACTTGGCTTGCATTACCAGCCCACTCGAGCAAATGTATAAAAGCATATCTAGTGAAGGCTCATCTAATTAGCTTGTGACCTTTGCTTAAGCTCAGACTACAATCCAACCTAAAGAAAAGATAGGTGGTCAAGGTCAGGAATCCCATTGCAATATGGCATTCATGTAGTCGACTATGCCTGGACCAGCCCTAATAGTTGTGGATGCATCTGCTAATGAATCTCACAAAATAAAATACTATAAGGATGGAAAGTATGATAAAATAACGACATTAAATGCAATAGTAAGGGCAATTGAAGGTATTGACTTATATGATCCTGTCTAAGATGCCGAGATGTGCCTTGTCCCAAATATGGTCGTGCTGAAGAAATTCCACATACCTGAATTCATAAAGTATACGAGAACTCAATGCCTTTCCACTTATCTCATATCCTATTGTAATATGATGACAGAGGTTATGCATGATGAAAAACCATTAATGCACTTCTTTCAAGATAGCTTGAATGAAGTTGATACATTAGGCTGGATAAAATGAGAATATGGAGGTGGAAAGATCTTGTAGAGGCTTTCATTAAGCAATACAAATACAAAATGGGAATTTCTCCTAACAGGTCTAATCTGTCTCTTCTAGAAAGGAATGATAAAGAGATTACATATGAATATGCTTAATGATGGAGAGATTTGGCCGCCCAAGTACATCCCATACTTTTGGATAAAGAGATGGTCACCTTGTTTTCTAATAACCTCAAAGCACCCTATTATGAGCTTGTAATGGGTAGTTCATCTAAGCAGTTTATTGATGCTATGGTAGTAGTTGAGCGTATTAAGCAAGGAATACGGAGTGGAAGAATCTTTGCACTCGTTGAAAAAGGTTTTGAAGGTTGATAATATCGAAGGTGGGTATAAAAGAAAAAAGAACAATTTCCAAAATTTCAACACTCGAACCCCTTCTTCCCAAATAGCCGATATCAACTTAAACTCATATTTTTCTACTAAAAAACCCGAAACACAAAATAACCCAATTAATAACCAAACTAAGAACCAACCTATAAAAAACTGCCAAAGAACCTAAGAACAATTACCCCCACTACCCTTACCATTGAGCTAAATATACCAGATGTTACTAAGTGTTGGACAAGTAGCTCCAATTCTTCTCACACCATTACAACCACCATATCCTAATTGGTATAAACCAAACCTCACTTGTGAATATTATACAGGCATATGTGAACACAATATTAACACTTGCAATGTATTACAAACAAGCTCTTACAATTGATCAAAGTGGGATGGATTGAAAAAACTCATAATATGAATACATATCTTTTGTTTAACCATGCTACAGGTAATGGAATTGTAAATAACTAGATATTAGAGGCTTGAGGACCTTGAAGGTGTCTATGGATGAGATTTGTGAAAAGCTTGTAAAAACTAGATATAGGAGGAGTAGTTACGAGAATGGGCTGATGAGTAAGAGTTTCTGCAAGTATCATAAACAAAAGGGTCATATGATTGATCAATGTGAAGACTTCCACAATGAATTGATATAGATACTAATTTAAGGCACTTTAAGAATAAAAAAAAAAAGAGCTGGAAAAAGAAAAGTTAATAATCCCACCATCTCGAGTAACTTTCCCAAAGTCTGCTCAAGTGATAAGATATAATGATAAAGTGTTGAAGATAACTGACCTCTGCATCAACACTTTAGACTATGAAAATAAGAGACAGAATGTGGAGACAAAAGTTAAAGTGGAGGATGAGATGTTGCCATTGTCTATTGACATAGTCGAGGAGATTCCTACAAGAGCTTTTATGACGAGGCTAACAGATGGGGAGAAATTCTAAAATTGGAAAACTAAGCCTATTCCTTTTGTGTTTAAAAAGTAATTGTTCTTATTTAATCATGTCTGTTAAGATGCGTTGTCTTTGTTTTTCTTTTTTACCTTTTTGATCTTGTTAGCAATCTAGCTCATGATGCCACAAACTTTATCAATAAGCCTTTATTTTAATGAGATCATGCATTTCCATTGTTCAAAAAGTGTCTTGTTTCCTTTTACTTTTCTATACAAAGACGTACTTACATATGCATACTTTTTACTTTTAGGAATTTTGAAAGTGAATCTTTCACCATTCTACAAACCCATTACACTAAAAATAAATAGCCAAACTTTGATAACATAATTGCAATGGGTGATAAAGAGTGAGAAGAAGAAGACTTAAAGGAGTTTACCAAGTTAGTTGCAAAATCTAAGAAAACTTAGAAACCTACCAATAAGGAATTAGAAGTAATAAATGTAGGAACTGAACAAAATAGAAAAGAATTAAAGATTGATACTCTTATTATGATTGAGAAAAGGGATGGTCTAATCTCCTTGTTGAAAAAGTATATAGATTTCTTTGCTTGGTCATATGCAGACATACCCAGTTTGGATACAAACATTGTGGTACACGAAGTTTCCTTGTTAAAAGGTAGCAAACCGATTAAACATAAGTCGAGATGGAAGCGTTCATATATGCTACTCAAAGTAAAGGCTGAAATTCAAGTGGGATGCAAGATTCTTGGATGTAGTCCATTGCCCCCAATGGGTGACCAATATAGTAGTGGTTCCCAAGAAATATGGCAGGATCAAGGTATGTGTAGATTACAAAGATTTGAATAAGGCAATCCTAAAGGGTGATTTTTCTATGCCCCATATTGATGTCTTAGTTGACAATGCTCTAAAAAGTGCCACTTATTCATTCATGGATGAGTTTTCAGGGTATAACCAAATTAAAATGGTAAGGGAAGACAAATAGAAAACTATCCTTGTTACACATTAGGAACTTTCTGTTATAGGGTGATGCCATTTGGATTGAAAAACACCGAAGCCACTTATCAAAGAGCAATGGTAATCTTATTTCATGATATGATGCATCGAGAAGTGGAGGTATATGTGGATGATATGCTTGCTAAATTAAAGAAAGAGGAAGATCATATACAAGTCTTTAGGAAGCTATTTGAGAGGCTGCATAAGTTTCGATTAAGGTTAAATCTTGTAAAGTAAAACGGGGCTTCATAGTAAGCAGTCATGGAATAGAGGTCGATCCGAACAAAGTAAAGGCTATCCAGGTTATGCTAGTGCCAAAGATAGAGAAATAAGTAAGTGGTTTCCTTGGGTGTTTGAATTACATAGCCCATTTCATATCCCATCTTACGGTGACTTATGAGCCAATATTCTGACTGTTTAAAAAGAAAAATCCTGGGGTGTGGGATGATGACTGCCAAGAAACTTTTGATAAGATTAAAAAGTATTTATAGAACCTAACTTTAATAATACCTTCTGTGTTGGGAAGACTTTAGATCCTATATCTGTCAGTGACAAACAACTATGAGGTGTGTGTTGGGCTAGTAAAATGAATCTGGGAGGAGAGAATAAGCCATTTATTATTTGAGCAAAAAGTTTAATGATTGCGAATCCTGGTACACTATGATAGAAAGGTTATGTTGTGCTTTAGTTTGACAAGGAAGGCTGTAAAGGGTAACACAATTGCTGATCACTTAACAAATAATACTGTAGAAGACTATGAGCCACTAAATTTTGATCTTTATGATGAGGATGTATTAGTAGTTAAGGATGATGGTGAAATGAATGATTGGTGGACCATGAATTTTGATGGAGCTGTGAAAGTATTAGAGAATAAGGTTAGAGCAGTAATAATTTCTCTATAAAATAAGCAGTATCCTATTTCACTAAGGTTGCAGTTTGAATGCACCAACAATACGATCGAATATGAAGCTTGCATATTGGTTTAGAAGCTGCCTTAGAGTTGGATGTTGAAAAGCTTGATGTTTATAGAGATTCAATACTAATTTTCTACCAGGTGAAAGGAGAATGACAAATTAAGGATGAGAAACTAAGGCCATACCAAGATTACTTCTAGAAGTTAACGAGTGAGTTTGAAGAGATAAAATTCACTCACGAGTAGAGACAAAAATCAGTTTGTTGATGTCTTGGCTACCTTAGCCTTAATGACACGGATCGATATTGGGGGCATAATCAAACCAATAAACAATAAAGTCAGAAATTCCAAAGCTCACCACTACTCACTTGAAGAGACAACATATGGAAAACTATGGTACATGATATTAAAAGGTTTATCCAATATTGGGAATATCCTCTAGGAGTCTCCAAAATGGATGAAAAAACTATAAAAAGAATAACGATGGATTATTATTTGGATGTTGTAATCCTGTTTAAGAGGTCATTACATGGAACTTTGCTAAGGTGTTTAAGTGAGAAAGAAGCTAAACAAGCATTACAAAAAGTTCATGAGGGAATATGTGCAACTCATGCTAATGAGCATATAATGGCAAGATAAATGCAATGATTTGGATACTTCTGATTGACCATGTTAGGAAGTATACAAAATTTTAGATATATGGCGACAAGATAAATGCGCCTCTGACACCTCTATTAATATGACCTCACCTTGGTCTTTTGATATGTTAGGATCATATGTTATAGATCTGATCAATCCAAAGGCCAACAATGGATATAAATTCATCTTAGTGGCATTAAACTACTTCACTAAATGGGTAAAAGCCAATTCTTATGCACATGTGACACAGAAAGTGGTTAAGAAGTTCATTGAGAAGGATTTGGTTTGTCGTTACGGCTTGCTAGCAAAGTTGATAACTAACAATACTTTGAATTTTAATGGGAAATTGATTGATGAACTCTGCACCAAGCGGAAGATTAAGCACTCTAATTCTTTTCCTTACAGACCTAAGATGAATGGTGTTGTCGAGATAGCTAATAAAAATCTTAAGAAGATCATCTAGAAGATGATGGTTACTTACATGGATTGGTATGAGATTCTTCCGTACAAACTTCATGCATACCACACTATAGTTACAACTTCTATGGGTGGAACTCCTTATTCTTTGGTATACGGGATAGAGGCAGTGATGCCTTTAGAAGTAGAGATTTTATCATTGAGGATTTTGATGAATGTAGAATTGGAAGAATCAGAATGGACAAAGCTAAAGTTTGAGCAATTAAATCTAATCAGTGAGAAGAGACTGACAGCAATTTGTCACCACCATCTATACTAAAGGAGAATAACAAGGCATACAATAAAAGGGTTAGACAAATGTATTCAAATAAGGAGACTTTATATTGAAAAAGATCTTGCTAATCTTAGGAGAAGATCAGAGCAAATAGACACCAAAATATGAACACCATGTGTGGTGAAGAAAGCCTTTTTTGGAGGAGCCTTGATTTTGACTAAAATGGATGGAGATGATTTATCTAAGCTTGTAAACTCTGATATTGTAAAGAAGTACTATATAATGTACTGTGCCGATGAATCAATAAATATCAAAGTTTAGCCAGGAATTCTTTGGTGCATTTTTCTATTTATAAACCCTGAAAAAATTTAAATAGCCTTTCGGATGATCTTATAGGTTCAAAAAACATCATATTCGAAAAAGATAAAACAAATTGCAATCAAAAGTTTTTGGGAAATCAAATATAGCAGTACAAATTTAAATGTCAAATTGATGTTTGTTTTTAGCAAATGAGTTTTGAAAACTCAAGTGATCTTCTAGTGAGGTGACCAAACTTTTAAAGACCTGAAAAATGAACAAAAAACCATTCAAAACTAACTTTGAAGCTGAGTTTTAGTTGGCTGAATAAATATTCATAATTTAATTATGATGGAAACTATTTTACATGTCTAACTAATCACAATGGATGAAAATAAAGCTCACTGATCCTAAACATATGCATTTGAGATAATAAAAGGCCATCATTGATAATCCATTCACAATACTTAAAAAATATCATTTGCAAGTCCCCGTTGAGCGTAATAATGTTTTTTATGCAAAAGAACATTGACTTGGATCGTACCCCACACTAGGGCTAAGTACGAGAATTATAAAAGCAATTTGACCTCATAATTATACAAAATAATCCTCAATAATCAATGGAAAGATAAAAAATGTTAAAAAAAACTGGGGGCACATAGAGATTTAAGGATTAAAAAAGGCTAAGCATATCGTGCAAAGAAAAATGATGAATTTGAAGATGATGCTCAAAATCAAATGAAGAAAACAAAGACAAGTGATCCAAGCCTGATACTGGAGGCATGACAAGATCATGTCACCAAGTTTGCTTGAAGAAGATAATTTTTGTCTATAAATAGTGAAGGAATCTCACACAAAAAAAGGAGAAGAATTTTAAGGGAGCATTAGCCACACACTATCCAACACCCTTTTTTGGACGAGGAAAGGAATAAAAAACAGCTTCTCTCCCATTCTTTTTTTTTTTTTTTTAAAAGTAAGGTCATTCACGTTTTCTTTTTCTCCTTTCATTCTCTATCCACAAAACAAAGATTTGAATGATTTTTCCTTTAAACCAAAAGCCATCCTTCCCAACCTGAAACTTTGGTATTTTTGTTTCGAACCAATGACCCAATGCCATTTTCCTTCCAAAAACAGACCCATAAAAAATAGCTCTCAAACCCCTCCTTTATTGTCAAAGTAACCTCACTTGCTACCCATCCTTTTCTCCCTCACTACTAGCCACCAGTAGCTCTTTAGCTCAAGGTCAAGACCAGCAGACCCGTTGGAACCACAACCTCTCATCTTTCTTATCCTCGTAACCCACAACTATGCTTAACACCCCTAAATCATAATCTTCAACTCCTCCTTCATATCTCAAGAAAACAAGACACAACTCTCCCACAATTTATGCCTTTTCCTCCCTTGATTTTAATTGCGATCATTATTTGCAGCGAAGAGAGAAAGAAACAAATTTGTTGATATAAAAAGGAGAAAACTAAATACTTAGTGGGATTTTATCTTTAGCAGGTATTGTTTAGGCTCATCACTGGCACAAGAAAGAAGAAAAGTAAAAGCCGGTCTAGATCCACCCTTTCTTTCATTTCATTGGCGATGACACGTTGATACACGTTCCAACACTATTCCATCATTTCTAGAAGCTTTGCAGTATTGTTCCTATACCTCCAACAAACTCTAGGTTTGGTTCATTTAGTTCATGGACATGCTAAACACCTCGGAAGGTCGATTCATAATCTTAAAATATATTTTTAGAGAATTTGCTATAATGTTATGAAATTTGGGACAAAATGCTTATTATCATGTATAATATTAGACAATTTAGACATTTATTTGGTTTGCTATGTGTTTTGATTTTGAAATGATTTGATCATTTTATGGTGGATTTTAAGTTTATTTTTTAGAATTAAGATTGTTAATTGAACGTTAATTCATGAATTATGATTTATGCTTGGGTTTGTGTTGATTTATTTGAATTAGCATGCGATTTGAATATAATTTATGAAATGTACAAGACTTGATGTTTGATTTTTTGGTATTGTTGGATTTTTAAATTGTTGAGTTATTGAATAATAGTTTGTGTGGAGTTGATATCGTTGTTAAAATAGCTTGATTAAAATGTGTTTTTGTGCTTTTGCCAAATAAACTTCAAATGATTTCCAAAAATTCCAAAAAGTTCTAGGGACCATCTTAAAATTATTTATGGCTCCCTCATATATTTTTCAACAATGTCATTTAATATTTGAGTTGTAAACTTACACTATAAGATATTGACTTGGTATCAAATATACTTGCGTCTTTCTTCAAAATGTTGGAAAAATACAAAAACAAAATTCCTTATTTGAAAAAAGCAAATTTTTTTTTTTATTTGTGTGCATATGACCAAACTCTAAACATTTTCAAGCATATTTTATATTAAAAAATAAAAATCGTATTTTATCATACTTTAAAAAATACAAAAATCAATTAATGGGTGTCATAAAAAATTTGTGATTATCCATTATGATTTCATCAAAATATCAAAAACACCGCAAAAATCATTTTATTTGATTAATATTTGGTATATGAATTTTACAATGTAATGCATATTCTTGATATTAAATTGAATGAATAAACAAAAATAAAATGTTAGGAATTAATAGTAGACTTTAATATTTAGGGATATAAAATTACACTATAAAGTATATCATCAGTTATTAAAGATATAAAATAGAAATAAATACACTATTAAGATTTGGGCCTTAGAATTGTTAGGTTTTAGCTCAATAAGACAAAGACCTCCTTACTGAGCGAGATTTGTCTTTAACTTATAGAGATGAAGACCTCCTTACTGAAGAGGGTCTACCTGAAATCTATAAGATGTGGATCTCCTTACTAAGGAGAACATTTCTTGAATTTTAGACAGACCAACGAATAGAAACATCACCTAGAGAAAAACAATCAATCAATAATACAACTTACTATGGGTAGGGTGCTTTGGGGGTAATATGTCTTTTCCATGAACATCTAGTCCCCATACCCAAAACCTTGATGACTAGTATGTTTCCTAGTGACTATAATATCTGATGACAACTCCTACAAATCATAATTTCATTAACTCTAACACATCCAAAACCCCCTTGATCTAGGAGGTAGATTTGCCATTCGATGTCGTGTACGCCACGACAACATTAATAGTTTAATATTACCTAGTTGTGTTGTGATTCTCCAAAACCCTCATCGGAACAACCTTGTCAACATAATCCTAGTGAAAAATTTCCTTACACATCAAATTTGTAAAAGAGTTAGTTTATTAACATTATAAAACTAATTGAATTAAAATAAATAAAAAAAAATTATTTAAGTATATATACTTCCTCGTATATACATCATGCTTAGAATAAACACCTCCTTTGTGAGGGGGCATCACACTCAACGAGTCTGCATCGAGAGAGAATGCCTATGTCTGAGTTGTCTATTCATGGTCGGCACCTAATGACTTATGATCATCAGAAATGCTGCTAGAAGAACTAGCAACACCCTTGTCTATATGATGCACTAATGACTCTCCCCTTAACATCTATACAAATTCAAGGATTAAAAAAATTAATTACATTCATATTTTTTAAAAAAATTATATAGCACCTTCCCTATATGAGAGACTGCTCAAAATTTTATTACCTGCATGTATGCATCAATAAATAAAACCACAAACCAGTTAATTTTATTTACCACAAACCAATTCATATCTCTTTGACTAACAAAAATGAATTTTTTTTTCCCGAGTTTCTATATGTTACAATTGATTTATAGCCATAACGGTTGCTAACCAGATTCATTCCACCACCTCAATGATATAATCCGCTAAATCACACACAATCTAACTGTAAAAAACCCATAACAAAATTCAAATGAATCAATCCAGTGCCCTACGAATCCACAACCCCATAAAAAATTAGTCGTTACGAAGAGCGTCCACAACCCTCGATATTTGTTTTTCGCTTCACACTCCATCTATGCTGTCATAACCTATTTCTGAATTATTCTTCAAATTCACTTTTTTTTTTCTTTCTAAAATAAAAATTAAAAAAATAAAATAATAATAACAAGAAGACTGATATTTTAGAAAAAGCAAGTTGGGAAGATTTCATATGTAGAAAAAATCAAGCTACAATTTTGGATGGAAGAGACAATGCAGATTCAAGGTCAAATTAAATCATTATTGGATGAATCTACATAAAAATTAAGCCAAAGCATATAACTAGATTTTTAATAGGCCAATTTGATTTAATCATGAGCCAAATTAAAGTTTAATTATGTTTAAGAATTAATTTTGGTTCAATTGAAGGATTTAATTAAATGCAAAGACTTAATTATACTTTAAATGAGTCAAATTAATTTTATTAGGGGCTTAATTGGTGCAAATTTAAGTTTAGGAGCCCAATTTGGGTTTAATTGAAAAGATTGAAATTTTAGGAGATCAAATTTAATTTTTACATAGTCAATTGGTTTAAATAAGGGATTAACAATTCTTTTGTTCAGAATGTTAGGAATTAGTTATATTTAGGAAATAAATGTGATGCTATAATTTGAATTTTAGAACGACTAGGATTTCACCCAATAAGGTAGAGACTCTCTTACAAATGAAATTAAACCTTAGATGAGACCAACAAATAGAAACTTGATCTAGAAAAACAATCAAACAACAATGCAGCTTATCTTAGGTAGGGTGCACTAAGGGTGATGCGTCTTTGACACTATCAGACACGATCAAAAAATTGATGTCTTATCCCAAGTGCAGGAGTGTCAAAGTAATAAATAACCATGCAAGACCGGGGTCGAACCATAGGAAGGTGAACTATATAAAATTATAAACAACAAACAAAAAGGAGTTGAAGAGAACTTTTGAGATGTGATATTGATGTGAGTATTAATCAAAGATAAAAGCAATTGTCAAGGTTAGAGGATCCACTAATAGTATTAGAAAAAAGTATAGTATAAACTTTTTTTATTAATCAACTGAAAACCACACACAAAGGAGGTTCCAATCGGATGATTTATCCTTAATAGTTCATTATAAATTTTTAACATAATCATATTAGTTATCTTATTTTAGTAACACCATACTTTTAAATATTGTCAGGAATTCATGATGTTAACTTATATTAACAACAAATCAATTTCCTTTCATAGCACGAGTGTCAGTTATACCATATAGTAGGCTATGAAAGTGCCAAGAATTTGTTGTACCAAGGGTTCTACAACACAAATCTAGATTAATCATTTAACAAGCAATGTATTAAGATTTAGTAAGATAAAAAGAGAAGACATGTTAATAACAAACTTTCTTGGATATAAACTTTGAAGTCCATGTTGAGTTTATATTATACCTATTCTAACACCATTAGTGAAACCTTTTCACCTTGACATAATAAACTTAACTAAACATTGTAAAGAAAAGAAACATAAAGAAACTAGATAAGAACATAGTTATGATGAAAAGCATAAACAAGAGATTAATGAAAACAAAACTTAAACATTAAAAAAATACAAATAAAGAAAGCAAGAATATGATCTTGATCTGAAGACGAAGATGTCTAAATGTATGGCAAATGCCTCCTTTTATAGGCTGAAATTCAGAACTATTGATTTAATGACTAATTATTGAGTAGGTGGTCACCTCTTGACTTGGTGACAACCATTATCTTCTTGTCTAAACAAAACGTCATTGCTAACATCTGAATTTGAACAGATAGTGTTCATGAAAGTTCTGGAATTTGTCTCAGCTTCCTAACAAAACAAGAATGAGCTCATTTGGACTTCTAGAACTCGAGACATGGGCTGAACACTGAACAATGTTTGGGCTGCAGGATAGTTCTGACTTCTCTTTTGTTGCTACAATTTGAACTTGAAAACGGCCGTTTTGAATCTTGGACTCTTCATGAAAGTTTTAGGCCTATGTCTTAACTTTCTATCCATATAAACCAGACCTAAATACATATTTTACAGCTCTAGTTATGATCTAATAACCAAATGATGTTCTAGTTTGAATCGAACCAACATCTCTTGGCAATAAAAAAAATGAAAGAGTTGGAGATTTACCTAGCATGGAAGATTCTAACGTTGAGGATGGATTAAGAGAGGAAAAGAATGAGAGGGAAGAAAAAGAGAAAAAGTTGACAAAGAAAGAAGAGAGGAAGGAAATGTAGAGAGAGAAGAAATTACAGATAGAATAGAGGAAGAGAGAGGAAGAAGACGAGTTTTTTTTTCCTACAGTTAGGGATTCAGGTCTTTTAATTGGGGTTTTTTCATGATGGAATTACTGATGGACAATTCAAAATTTAATAATTTTTAAATTCCATTGGAAGTCCATCTCTAATTATAAATTAAGGATATTAGTTAAACCTAAAACTTTTCAGAAACCCTCTAAAATCAACCAAAAAGTTCTTAGTCCATCGGTGATTCTATCTATAATGGTTAGTGGCATGATCATGTAATTTCTCTCTAACTCTCTGGAACTTTCTAACAAAATTAATTCGTTGATAATTATGTCTATAATGGTTAGTGACATGGTCATGTAAGTTTTATCCAACACTCTAGAATTTTCCGATGGAATTAATTCGTGGGTGATTTTATCTATAATGGTTAGTGGCATTATGTAATTTTTCTTCAACTCTCTGGAATGTTTTGATAGAATTAATCCATCGATGATTCTATCTATAATGGTTAGTGGCATGGTCATGTAATTTTCCTCCAACTTTTTAGAACTTTATGATATAATTTGTCTAACGATGATTTTATTTGTAATTTATAACCCATTG
>Ga0307515_10014341_pt1 | contig 14707 bp, 8 predicted proteins | sample 17_EM_MG_FD_194513 | JGI IMG/M metagenome (GOLD analysis project Ga0307515, IMG submission 194513) | Populus trichocarpa ectomycorrhiza microbial communities from riparian zone in the Pacific Northwest, United States - 17_EM | ecosystem: Host-associated > Plants > Roots > Unclassified | place... | reverse complement strand
CGCTCTTCCAACAAATTACTCCTTTTCCCCCGCTACTACACTCCCCGCAACTTCTTTCGTCTTTTCTCTTCCTCATCTAACCCCCTCACCTCTCGCTCCCTCCTCCGCCGCCGCTGTAGATTACTCCCTCTCTCTGCCACGCCATACTCATCCTCTTTCCACTTCATCAAACACCACTTCTCTTCTTCCTCTCCTCACGCCATCGCCAACCAATGCTCTCCAGGTCACGTGTTTTTCATTTTTTAAAAAAAATAATTTAATATCAGAAAAATGAAAATTCGAGCTATGATTGTGTGTGTGGTTGCAGATGTTAGTACCTTGACTGACGAGGTTGCGGCGAAATATGGATTTGAGAAAGTATCAGAGGAGTTCATCGGAGAGTGTAAATCAAGAGCTGTGTCATTCAAGCATAAAAAAACTGGAGCTGAAGTCATGTTGATGATGAGAATAAAGTTTTCGGCATTGTTTTTCGCACTCCGCCGTAAGTTGTTAGCATTATTATTAGTATTATCACCGTGTTTTAAGCTTAATTTGATTTGAAGTGGATGCAATTCTACTGGTTTTGATTAAGAAAATGGATATTATTGAAATTTTTATTTTTTGTGATTGTTATCTTTATAGTATTTGACTTTCATTTTTTTGGTTGCTTTAAGATTAACTTAGTGTTTAAATGTTGAGGTTTATTTGTACTTTAGTAAAAGATTTCTGTGGTTCACTTGCATAATGGGGTAAAGTGTATAGTTTGCTTGGAGAGTCGGAAATTAAGAGCGCCAGGTTACACAGTATAATCTTCTTCTTCGCAATTTATATTTTTCATGAAAAATAAATAAATCCAGTGCATCTATATTAGAGCTAGAAGTTAAGTTTTTTTTTTTAATCAACAAGGATTAAATTATTACTTAACTGAAAAATAGCAAAAATAATTCATTCGTTTTTATTGATTCAAAAATTATATATTTAATCAATATAAAAAAAACAAACTTATAACTTAATTCTATTTCTTCTTTTTTTTAGAAATAGGAAAGGGAAAAAATAGTACATATATAAATTACAATAAGAACATATATATTTAATCAATATAAAAAAATTACTTATAACTTAATTCTATTTCTTCTTTTTTTTTTAGAAATAGCAAAAACTATATTAGAATGGTGGTTCTGTTTTTTCCATTAAGAATAGCTCATCCTCTTTGATGAGCTATGTCAGGTGAGGAGGATGTTGCAATAATTTAAACTATGTTAGAGATGGCAAATTAATAGCCAAGTTGAAACTATTACAATAAGAAAACTTCATACAAAACTAATAAAATGAAAAGCATCTTAAAAATTTTCTTCTTGTCCGCATCAGTACAATAATTAAGAACACAATATAAATTATCAAAGAGAAAACTCTCTTCAAATAGAGTATGGCAATCAAAGGATGATCAGTTCCGCCATTGAATTACCTTTTTCCTTTTGCAATAAATTGTCGACCCTCTGTCTTAGGTCCATCTGCAAGGTGGAATCTGAGACTACAACCACCATTCGCTCAAGTGCAATGGTGTTTTTAGCAAATATATTGCGAGCTCCATCGCATTCCATTTGTCACGAAATCCCTCCATTTTAACTTCTTTCAAATGTGAATGGGTATGCCTAGAGTATTCTCTTCTTTCTCCGTTACTTCTTCCCTCACATTCATGACCGGTCTGCCACAAAGTTAAGACATCTAATATTGTTCATAGTATTATATATCATGTGAAGTTGAATTAAATTGAATTTGCCTTTCAACTAGGTGACAGAAAATAATATTTAGCAAAAATGATGGAGATTCATTGCTAACAGCATCACATAAGCATTTAACCTGAGCATTAAACGTAAAGTCCAACCTTCAGTTGTAGGATTTCCAGAAGAGGAGAAGCATTCAACAGGTAGATAACTGTGAGGAGGTCAGAATCTATACATGGCCGTATGAACAGATCCAGTTGTTTAAGAGAGATGAATTTAGGACTGGTTGCAGGTAGGGGCAGCACCTATAGATAAAAGAATACAGGTTACACAAAAGTATCCTTGTTTTAACAGCATCCCGCATTGTCAAAAAGGAGAGAATGAAAGACAGAATGTCATCAGACAATTCGCCGATACGATCTTCCATCAAAACAAAACAAAGTCTTTTCTCTGTAACCTGAATAATTATGACATAAAATCAGTCCAAGATAACAAAAACAGAAAGCGCAATAATGGGTACAAAGCAGAAACACTCCAGATTGATATTTAACTATGAAAAATTGTTTCTTTCGAAGGATATATCAGGATTTAGTCGAAAGAACTTAAGCTTCAAAGCTGTACAAGTTCTAATGACCTTATGTGCTTGATTTATACTGATGATGTGTATGTGTTTAAATAATTTATGTGAAGGCAGGTGTATCACACTTTATCTTTTTAATTTGTGTAAACTTATTGATAAATTTCAGAATTTATTGTTTTATTGCTTCGATGATATTAAAATGAATAAGAGTACCTTATGTGCAACGTTATACCTCTATTAGTTAGGATAATGTTTGAATGAATAGGAGTGATCACTTGCGTGTGTTATGTATCGAATTAATTATGTTATTATGGTCGTAGTATCGATAACTAAGTTTGTGTGTGAATGATACTTAGCAACAATGGTTTTAATGCATATGATGTTAAAAAAAAAGGATGAAAGAAAAGAAGAAGAAGAAAAGAAAGAAAGAAAGGGGATCGTTACGAATGAAAAATTCAAGTGACATTGATTAGCTATCCGAGTTTGGATAGCTAATGGTATCAATGAGGTTTCATTGGTACCGGCATTTAGGGTGACATTGATTAGCAATTCGGGTTTGGATTGCTAATGGTATCAATGAGGTTTCATCGATGCAGGTATTTTTTAAATTGATTAGTCGATCTCGAGCAATTGGGTGACTAATGATGTTAGTAAAGATTACTAACATCGGCATGGTTACTCCTGGTTCAATGAAAAAGATAAGTTGATTAACTATTCCGGGTCGAGAATAGTTAATGATATCAATGGGTCACATTGGTATCGGCAACCATTTCTGGTGTGATTAGCTACTCCAGGTAAGGAGGCTAATGATGTCAAGGGTTCTTGACATCAGCAACTTTGATGGTAAACCAGTTATGAATAAGATTTGATACTCCAGATAAGAATAGTTAATGATACTAATTGGTTGTGTTAATATCGGTACGTGAATATAATTGATTAGTCTAGCCCAATATTAGAAGACTAATGATACTAATGAGATTTATTAGTGTCGGCGATTACCTTCCAAAAAATAAAAGGAAAAATATTGATTAGTTATTTCAAAAGAATGTGATAAGTTAATGATACTAAGAGAGGAATGTCTTGGTATAAAGTGAGAATTGATTTATAAGGAGATGGCTTTCGAAAATCGTTGAGTTGTGTTGAGATTTCCAAGATGAAATTATTCTCAACAAATGGGATATGATATTAGATGGATATTGATAATAGATTGAAAATGCATGTTGTAAAAGAGGTTTATACCTAATTTTATGTCTCAAAAGAAATTCTATGGAGATTATTACCTATCATTGTTATTGTTTGTTATTACCTTTTTATATTTGTATGTACACGTTAATTTTTATTTTTAGGTCTATCAGGGTCGCGTCCGAAATGATATTAGTTTAGTTACCTTTTGCTTTTGACCATGTAATTATTTGTAAATTAAGAGTCTTATCTCCTAAAACTTGAAATGTAATATTAATCCGTAAATTTGAATGTATGACTTTAATCTAATATTTGTAACTTTAAGTACCTATTTAACCATGCATGTTTAGAGTTGAAATCGAATCTTTCACTTGAATTACATTATATGACGTTATTGAATAACATGTGTTGTGTTGATGATGATGAGTTGGGTTGAGATCCAGGATGATTGGATCAGAATGTGAATTAAAATTGAAAGTGTAATATGATTTTGTTGATAACTTGGGACCTCCTATTATAGGGGAGACTCTATCGAAATTTTGGTAGAAATTTGGTGGGACTAGTATATCAAAAAAAAAATTACCTGAAAATTTCCAATGTATCGCGAAAAAGAATGTTGGAAATCGGGGTTGTTACAGCTTGACACCTTGATATTTTATTCAAAAAATTCATGTCAAGTAATGGAAAAACAAGTTGATTGTGGTATGTTCTTATTTTCATATTAATATGTGTGGAACTAGTTACCCGATAATAAGGCTGGTGTCCAGTAATGAGTGGTGGAACTAGATACCTTGGTTAATGAGAAATCGGAAAAACTAGTTACCCTGGTTAATGAGACTAGTACCTTAGTTAATAGGCTAGTTACCCTAGTTAATCATCTCTACATTTCTTAGTATAAATGTTACGTGACATACAAGTTGAACTTGGTGCTTATAAGGTTTTATTACATGAATTTGTCTTTTCATCAGTACCTGCCTGTTGATGTTCCTTTTAATGGAAACGATTTGGTGGAAGTTGTTCATTCTTACTGGTATTGGTTTGAAAAGCAAATTCGATTTAATTCAACTTTAAGTGATAATACTATGAACATTGGATGTCTTAACTTTATGGTAGATCGGTCATGAATGTGAGGGAAGAAGTAACACAGAAAGAAGATAATTTAGTATGTTTTAGTTGATAATTCATTCTATCTCAATAGCCAAACAAACAAAGATTAGCTACATAATTCATTATATTAGGCTTAAGTTTTGATATATGAATTTAGTATGTTTTAGTTAAAAATTGTTTGATAATTCATGTGACTGACTTGTTAAATTTGAAAATGATACCGAAATTTTCATTGGCGCAGGACATTTCAAATGAAGAATTACAAAATTGAAATGGACGGTTATCCACTAGGAGGAGGAGCCAATGAAATTGTTTATTCAGCTACTGACAGAGCTACTAATCAAGCGGTAGCTGTGAAAATGATTCCTCTTTTGCAAGCTAAAATTACCGTGAGGTTGGCTGGAGAGATCTATCTGTTGTATGAAATAAAACATCCCAACATTGTCAGGTTTGTTGTTTTCTCTAATCAGAAAAGAGGTCTTGTCCTCCGATGACCCTTAATATATATACGAAGTTGATTCACAGGTTACAGCGCGCCTTCTTTCATGATGACAAGTTGTGCTTGGTGTTTGAGCTTTTCTGTTTCAATATGAGAGAGCTTTTGGAGGCAGGATCATAGAGATTCAAAGATCAAGACATAGTAAATGTAAAAAGATTATTTAACTTGCATCGTGTTCTTAATTGAGAAAGGTTTTGGGTGCTGCAGGAGCTTATGCCATAGATTCTTAGTGGTACCTCGTACTGTCATAGCCTTGGAATTTTACATATTGACTTGAAACCAGAAAATGCGCTCATCTCTGGAAAAAAGCTGGTGCTCAGGGTTTCATTCACTCTAACATCACACTTAGCCTTCAGGTATGAGAAAATAATGTTTTTACTTACTGATCTAAACATATATGTGTTTTTCTGCTAAAATTCTTCCTACTGTAAAAGTAAGATCTTCAAAAGATTGAGTATATTTTGATTAAATGTTCTGGCAAGAGATTGGATCCTGTAACCAACAAGCAACTGCCTCATGTCAAAAACAAAACATTACACTTAGCAGCTATAGTACAAGCTCCCATATCAGCCAAGGTACAAAGAAAAGTCTATAACTAAAAAAAAATGAAGACTAAAAGGAAATGATGCAACACTTATTTTCCGGGCATGCAGCAGAGCTAATTAGTGACTGTAGTTGTTGGTTTTGTACTCCAGTACGACAAAACCAACCTATACACTAATGACACTATAGAGTAGTGTGTTCTAGAAGCAGCAAAGAATACAGTAGCTCCTTTAATTATTTTTTCCTTTTACTATCTGAATTCCCATACAAGTACTTGGGGCACGTGGTTATGCTTCTCAGGTCACTACTATTGCGTATAGAGTGCTAGAGATCCTTTTAGGTGCTTCAACCTACACAGGTGTTGTTGATGTTTGGTCTTTAGGATGCATATTTGCTAAGATGGCGAGGGAAAAGAATTTATTTGGAGGGCATTCAAAGATCGAGGTATAAAAAAAGATATTCAGGTGTCATGAATTTTGTGAAGATTAACTTTCTTGCTCATTTTATTATCTACATCATATTCAAACCTGCTTATTTGCCCGAGATTTCATATGAAGTGTAACTGGAACTCTCAAGGACAACGAGCTGTGTTCATTACCAGCATTCCCTCTCGTCATTCCTAATAATGAACCTAAGGTAAAGTGGCAGTTAGACTCCATAGTTATTTAAGTGCTTTAAATGCATTTTTATTTTCTAATCATAAAATTACGTTGTTGCTCCTAGTATTTAACTAAAGTGGTGCCGCAGTTGAACGATGATGGAATTGATCTTCTTGGAGTTAAGTACCTAATTGAACTTGTTTATATAATATAACTACACAAAAGAAAGGGTGACTTTGAGACTAGACACTCTTGGATGCGTATGTTCAAGATTTTTCAATTTAGATTGTTTTTATGCTTTGAATTTATCTGTTTTCTTGGGTTGTGATTTGTTAGTGTTTGATCTTTGCATGTTCCTGCTTCTGGGTTATGCTGTTTTCTAATGTGTTGTAGAGGCTGTAGATCAAACTCCCAAACACAAACAAATCACAATCCAAGAAAGCGAATAAATTCAAAGCATAAAAACAATCTAAACTGAAAAATCTTGAACATACGCAGCCAAGAGTGTCCAGTCTCAAAGTCATCCTTTCTTTTGTGTAGTTATATTATATAAACAAGTTCAAACTAGTACTTAACTCCAAGGAGATCAATTTAATCATCGTTCAACTGCGGCACCACTTTAGTTAAATCTTAAGAGCAGCAACATAATTTTATGATTAGAAAATAAAATGCATTTAAAGCACTTAAACAGCTATGGAGTCTAACTATCACTTTACCTTGGGTTCATTATTGGGAATGGCGAGAGAGAATGATGGTAATGAATAGAGTTTGTCCTTCTTAGGAGTTCCAATTATACTTCATAAGAAATTTCGACCAAATGAGCATGTTTGAATAGGATATAGACAATAAAATGAAAAAGAAAGTTAATATTCACAAAATTTATGATACCTGAATATCTTTTTTAATACCTCATCTCTGAATGCCCTCCAAATAAATCTTTTTCCCTCGCCATCTCAGCAAATATGCATCTTATAGACCAAACATCAACAACACCTATGTAGGTTGGAGCATCTCTAGCGCCCTATACGCAATAGTAGAGACCTGAGAAGCACAAGTATAATCGTGTGCCCCAAGTACTTGTATGAGAATTCAGACAATTGAGGGAAAAAAATAAAGGAGCTACTGCATTCTTTGCTACTACTGGAACACACTACTCTGTAATGTCATTAGTGTATAGGTTGGTTCGGTCGTCCTGGAGTGCAAAACCAACAATTACAGTCACTAACTAGCTCTGCTGCCTAGAAAATAAGTGTTGCACCATTTCCTCGTAGTCTTCATTTTTTGTTATTTCAGTTATAGACTTTTATTTGTACCTTGGCTGATATGGGAACCTGTATTATAGCTGCTAAGTGTAATGTTTTATTTTTTACCTAAGACAGTTGCTTGTTGGTTACATGATTCAATCTCTTGCAAGAACATTCAATCTTAATTCAATCAAAATATACTCAATCTTTCGAAGATCTTACTCTTACAGCATGAAGAATTTCAACAAAAAAACACTGATGTGTTTAGATTAGTAAGTAAAAGCATTATTTTCTCACACCTGGGGGCTAAGTGTGGTGTTAGAGTGAATGAAACCCGAGCCGATCCAAAGTCACTGTGCACATTTTCTGGTTTCAAATCACGATGTAAAATTCCAAGGCTATGGCAGTACAAGGTACAACTGAGAATCTATCGCATAAGCTCCTGCAGCACCCAAAAATTTTCTCAATTAAGAACACGACGCAAGTTAAATAATTTTTTTACCTTTACTATGTCTGGATATTTGAATTTCTGTGATCCTGCCCCAAAAGCTCTCTCATATTGCAACTGAAGAGCTCAAACACCAAGCACAGCTTGTCATCATGAAAGAAAGCGCGTTGTAACCTGTGAATCAACTTTTTATATATATTAAAGGTAATCGGAGGACAAAACCTCTTTTCTTATTAGAGGAAACAGCACACCTGACAATGTTGGGATGTTCTATTTCATACAGCAGATAGATCTCTCTAGCCAACCTCTTGGTAATTTCAGCCTGCAAAAAAGGAATTATTTTCACAGCTACCCCTTGATTAGTAGCTCTGTCAGTAGCTGAATAAACAATTCCATAGGCTCCTCCTAGTGGACAACTGTCCATTTCAAGTGTTATGCGCCAACAAAAGTTTCAGTATCATTTTCATTGTAGGCTATGACTAGAACAGTCCTTCCCTTCATTAGAGAATCCATGGCATCCTACAAAATTTCCACCATGAGATAACTTGTAAAAAAATAATGTGAGGAATAAATGGTATCAAGTTTTTGGAAAAAAAAAATCTTAGAAACTAAAACGAAAACTGTTTAGGTTGTCTCGCAAACTGATTTGCACTAGATATTCACTTTCAGCATCCAAAGCACTAGTAGCTTCATCAAGGAGGAGGATCCTTGGGTTCATCAATACGGCTCTAGCAATTGTTACTCTCTGTTTCTGACCACCTGAAAGTCTTAGCCCACGTTCTCCTACGAAAGTTTGATATTTATCTGAGAATTTTGATATGAAATCATGTGCATTGGCCAGTTTCCGCAATTTCGACGTTATGTTAGCTAAAGCTGAAAGTTAAAGTTAGAGGAATTGTGTGGCAAGTTTATAAGAGGTAGAAAACTTACCGCTGCATTTTCTATATCCATACTACTGACTTTATCCTCACCCGTAGGCTATATTCTGCTCTATAAAGCAGTTGAAAAGAACAGGCTCCTAGCTCACTATACTGTCTGTACAAATACAATACAGGGCTGTGTCTATTATGGATAGAAAATCTCTAGACCATAAAAGAACCAAGTTATGAAACAAAAAAACTAATCAAGCATATCTAAAATTTATACGAGCATCTCATGTCAGGGAGAAACAAAGTATATCACCTTTTGTTTTCCTATCTGACATGAAAAGGGAAAATGAAAATTACCTTCCTGTGTAGATTTTCGTGTGATATTTCTACTAGTGGAGCTCCATTTAAGAGAGCCTTTCCCTTGATTGGGTCATAAAACCTTTCAATCAAGTTTGCTATTGTGGTCTACAAGAAGCAAAATAATATTAGCATAAGAGGCATGTGACATTCAACTTTATGTTTCAAACCTCAAACTTAGTCTATAAGCACTCTAATTGGAATTTTCGGTATAAATAATGAAGCAGCATAAGAACTCAGTATATTTCTTAAAAGAAAAGAAAAAAAGAAAAGGAATGGTACTTTTCCTACCACCACTCGGGCCAACAAGAGCAACTTTTGAGAGGTAGTTAAGGGAAGCTAATTTATCTGGAGAACCATATGGTTAGGACGAGATGGATAGGCAAACCAGACATCATCTAATTCCACATCACCAACTTGTTCACTATAATAGAAGGAAAACCAATTATCACTTGAGAAATTCCTTCTCGTTTTCAAGTCACAATATGCATGGATTTTATCATTTTTGTTTTTTTTTCATGTGATATTTGTTTTTTTTTTTTTCACACAAACCAGCAAGATGAGGAGGATCTTGACTGAAAAACTATAGCCATGATCCAGAATAAAGAGTTAAAAAGAATATACTTGATTAGATGAAGATTAAGTAATTTCAAGGTAACTCCTGAAATTCATAATTTCATATTCAATTGCTTCCTAAAAAGCAAGAATGATGGATGGACAAAATGATTCTTAGTCCAAACTCCACTGATATGTAATGGTCTAATTGGCACTCTCAAAACAGGATTGTTGTTCAGCATATTTGGACACCAATATAACCTATTTTATATCTTATTCTCAATTGTTAACAAGCATGGTTAACTATGGAATCATTCACACCTATTTTATATCTTATTCCAGTTCACGAAGGACAGGAACTCTTTTATAATTAGAGGAAACAACACACCTAACAAAACAATGTTGGAATGTTCTATTTCATATAGCAGATAGATCTCTCCAGCTAACATCTTGGTAATTTCAGCCTGCAAAAGAAGAATCATTTTCACAGCTACCCCTTGATTAGTGAGAAAATAAATTGAACTCCAAAACTTTTTGCTTGTATAGAACGAACAGTAGATGATTAATTCCTCTGATATTTAGGTCTTTGGTTTTGATTTTCTCTTCAGTTGAATTTTCCTAGCAACCAAACAGAGGCTAGAAAACTCACCTCGTGAAGAAAGAGAAAACAAATCCGCCGGAATTTGCTGGCTGCTTTTGATAGAAAATGAACACCAACAAACATATATATTGCGCTGGGGATTGATTTTAAATTTAAGAACCCTGGATTTGGATAATGTACCCTTGGATCAAAGTGACCTAGATATCATCACCTCTGATTGTCCGAAACTTACGCTGTCAAGAATGATTGGATAAAGAATTTGTTTATTCATCTTTTCAAAAAAAACAAGGTGAAATCTGTAGGTGGCTTTTTAACTTATTGTGGTTACTGAGAAAATAACCCTTTTTTTAGTCATATGGCTTCAAAGAGGTATTTCCTCTGTTTCCCCTTTCTCAAAATACTAGCCATCATGGTCCAGAGTAAAAAACTCAGATTCATATATCACACTTAGAAATCCCCCTTTTTTTCAGTTCATATACAGGTTGTGACACCCATCCTAACCCTGATCATCGCCATCAATTTACCTGCAGTCTGTTATGTCTCTGTTCTGACAAGGAAAACTAATGAACTGTTTAGAACGAATAGACTACATTGTCTCCACACAACTTTTATTGCAAGTAAACCCTGAGAGCATGAGCATCGAATCCAAAAACAGTAACCAAAGCACGAAGACCATCTAAGTCACATTTATGAACAAGTAAATTCTTCACATTAACGACCTCTCTCATATCAAATTCACTTCAAATAACCACAAGCTTCTCTAGGAAAAAAAAAAGAATCAATATTTTCATGTAAATTGCTATCCATTTATGATCCTCTAACATACCATAAGCTGTGTTTGTAGAGAATTCTCCATTCGAAGTAAATTTCCATATAAATATGTCCTCGCGGCCAGCAGAACCGTGAGGAAACAGCACATACTAATTTCTGTATCATTTTCAAATTTAGCAAGTCAATCACACGAATTATCAAACAATTATTAACTAAAACATACTAAATTCACAAATCAAGATTTCTGTATCCTTTGTTTGTTTGGCTACTGAGAAAATAAATTGAACTCCAAAACTTTTCGCTTGTATAGAACGAACAGTAGATGATTAATTCTTCTGATATTTAGGTCTTTGGTTTTGATTTTCTCTTCAGTTAAATTTTCCTAGCAACCAAACAGAGGCTAGAAAACTCACCTCGTGAAGAAAAATAAAACAAATCCGCCGGAGTTTGCTGGCTGCTTTTGAGAGAAAATGAACACCAACAAACATATATATTGCGCTGGGGATTGATTTCAAATTTAAGAACCCTGGATTTGGATAATGTACCCTTGGATCAAAGTGACCTAGATAGCATCACCTCTGCTTGTCCGAAAGTTACGCTGTTAAGAATGATTGGATAAAGAAATTGTTTATTCATCTTTTTAAAAAAACAAGGAGAAATCCATAGGTGGCTTTTTAAGTTAGGGCTCAAACATGGACAAGCGGTGGAAACTGATAAGCTGCAGGATGATAAGGGCAGAGGGAATTTATGGTGGGTTGGTGAAATGCATTAACTTCCATAACAAGATTGAGCGGTTACCTTTAGCCATTTCACCCATTATGTTTTTTTCTTCTTAAAATCCAAGCTCTCTCGCACTTGATTTCAAGCTCTCTCTCTCTCTAGCCTTCATTCCTTCACTTGTTTTCATCTTCTACAAACTCTTAAAGATTATGTTTTTCACTCTGTTCTTTACTTAATCTACCTAAAAAAAACCCATACAAATGAGTTATTTCTTCTCATTTTAATGAAGCATAAAAATGGAGACCCAGGCCTCTCCCAAGGTTGTCCAGCATGTTTTTTTAATAGTAAAAAGGGATGAAAATTTGCCCTAATTTATAATTTTTCCCCATGTAATAATCCCAATGTATTTTTATGAAATATACCTGGTTTTTCGACCTAAATCGTAAAGCCCAAGTGAAACAAATGAAACAAATGACAATTTTGTTAAATAAGAACTTGGGGGTAATGAAATTAAATAAAAGAAGTTTGTTATTACCCTTCACAAATTAAAAAAAAAAAAAACACGAGAAAAAACACAGTAAATTTATATTTTTACTACAGAATATTTTGTTTTTAATGATGAATCTCGCATTACTAAAATCAAATCCAGTAGCAAAAACAAACATACCCGTAAAGTGTGACAGACAATATTCTTGTATTTGATTGGAACATGTTCGTCATTTCTCTCATTGAAACAAATGGAGCTGGAGCTGCTTGTTCCCGAACATAAACCTTTTACTAAACATAAAAGAGTTCAACAATTGAAAACATTTAGGAGAGTCAAAAGAGGCATACCTTTCTCTCCTCGCTGCATCTGGAACAGATGAACAAAGGTTAGAACTGCCACTGTGGCTAAGACCCAGCAGTGGTGATTTGGTAATAATGTCATCTTTCATAACTAGAAAACATTAAAAAAATATTTCAATTATAACATTAACCCCTTCGACACTGTAGCTGATTTGTCACACCACAATGGTTAACATCAGCTAAGCCATTCTCGAAGGATAACCTTATCCATTTCAATAATGGTGTTAGTTTTTGCATGAGCAGAACCAAAAGAAATTTAAACTGAATATTGAAGCAGCCCCTCCTCTCCACCACTGTCGGCGCGTGGATTCACGTGTTGCCGCTGCTGGATCTGAAGCGCCCTGGTCTCTTCTTCACTCCTATAGTGGATGTGACGCCCATTACTAGTCAAGGAAGGAAATCTAGAGACCTCAAGATTCAACTTTCTCTCTCCTTCAGATTTGTTTCTTTCTCCTTCACTATTGGTTTCTTTGTCTATTGTTCTTTGTTGTTATAGACTATTGCAGGTTTGTTGTGAAGGTTGTTCAGTGTTGTAGTGGTCGTCATGGGTTGCTGGTGAAAGAGGTTGAAGGTGTCGAGTTTGTTGTTGTTAGTCTTGTTGAAGTTGGATTGGAGCTGCTGGTGTTTAGCTAAAACTATTGTGTTGCCTATGGTGGTGAAGGAAAGGAGGATAGATGCTTCATAAGTTGTCGAAGACTGGATTCATGGTTGTCTTGTTGTTTTAAGCAGCTTTATAGAGCCTGAGGTGGTGAGGGAATCAATGAACGGTGCGAAGAAAGAGATGCTATCGTCCGTGGCTGGTCTTAGGAACGAAACTGGAGATGGCCTATTATTTATAGGCAAAATAAAATTTTATTTTTCTTCTCCCAAGTAATTAAAAAAAATCATTTTGGTATCTCATTTTTTTTCTTTGCATTGTTTATTCCCCTTGTCTATATATATATTAATTTTATTTTTTTATTTTAATGATTTTTTAAAAGACAATGTTAACATACACATGTTGAGAAAAATAGATAATGGTTTGAAATAAACATGTTAATAGCTAAATACGTTAAAAACAAATTTTAAATTTTTTTTAAAAAGATATTGAAATATACTAAAAATAATAAAAATATATCAAAAATATATATTTTTTATTTTTTTTTCTCTATTTTCTTTGTTTTGAAAAATTGTTAATAAAATAAAGTAAATGAATCAGGACCATCATGAACATTAAATGAGAGAAATTTAAAAATAAAAAACAAATGTCGGCAACGCAAGAACTGGGTATCAAGGGATTCGCTCCTCCTATGGTCTCAGGTTCAAACCCTATGGTTGCTAATATGATAGCCACTGGAGGCTTACATGGTCGTTAACTTTAATGCACGTGGGATTAATCGAGATGCGCGCAAGCTGACTCGGACACCCATGTTAATCAAAAAAAAAATTAAATAAAGCCCAAGTGAAATAAATGGAACAAATGACAATTTTGTTAAATAACTTGGGGGTAATGAAATTAAATAAAACAAGTTTGTTATTACCCTTCACAAATAAGAAACATAAGAAGAAAAAAAACACGGTAAATTCATATTTTTCCTACTGAATTTTTCTGTTTTTAATGATGAATCTCGCATTACTAAAAATAAATTCAGTAGCAAAAACAAACATGCCCGTAAATGTGATAGAACTGTTTAGGTGTGACCAAGGTTGTCAAAAACGTTTTTTTGACACGACACAGAATATACAATATAAACTCGAATCGTGAACTCGAATTGTAAAATCGTAAAATCAGCAAGTAAAATATTTTAACTAATTATATATTGACAATTACAGTCAAGTAGTAAATAATAATATAACACAATTAAAATAAAAGTGAAATAAAGCGAACTATAGCACTTTCATCAGGAAAAAAAGACACAGGATTGGATATATCCAACTGAAATCAAGCTATCCATTCAAAAAGTTCAAAAAAAAATCAAATTTACCAACAAATAGAAACATAGATCAATATAAGAGTCTACTGTACAAAGAAAATACCACTTTTTGCTCATCAGCTCAAATGACCTTCTTAGTTTCTTCATTTAAATACATGTTGGCAGTAGAG
>Ga0307515_10014340_pt1 | contig 14708 bp, 24 predicted proteins | sample 17_EM_MG_FD_194513 | JGI IMG/M metagenome (GOLD analysis project Ga0307515, IMG submission 194513) | Populus trichocarpa ectomycorrhiza microbial communities from riparian zone in the Pacific Northwest, United States - 17_EM | ecosystem: Host-associated > Plants > Roots > Unclassified | place... | reverse complement strand
TATCGACCCTTCCCTATCCTTCCCTACTCAACCCCTACCTCACACTACCGCACAACCAGTCACCTGGCACCCTTCACCTCTCGCTATCCTCTCTAGGTCCACGTTCCTAAGGATAGTGGGTAGTTCACCGCCAACTCAACACAGCGTGCAGCAGACTTCTGAAGCTCTTTTTCTCTGCCATCAACTACTTCCAGCAAGTCGCCCGTTGTGGATTCCTTCAAACTCAGCTTCTTCTCAAGCTGAGCAACCTGGTAGGTCTCTGAGTTTCCACAATAACCTGTCCCTACCCACTCAATGACCTACCTGATTCTGTGTGCTAATTAACAATTTCTTGCTGTGCTCTGTGTCCGCCTCAGCAGCACGTGCCCTTTCCCTGTACACCTTTACTGTCTCGGAAAAGTCTTGCAGGGTGGCAACCTGATATGCGGCAGGGTCACGACGTGACTGATGGAGGAGTATGTCGTGCCGACGCTGTAATTCGGAGCGGCGTTTTCTGTGTTTTTGGTACATGGCGGCAGTGTGCACGTCGTTGGAAAGAGAGTTATGTTTACACCCCTGTCCGGATGGCGTTTCTTCACTCGGCTCGATCACCGGGTTTGAGGGAACCCCACGCAAACTTCATTTTCTGCGGTTCAAGTAAATTCCGCCCGAATTCCAGTTATTGCATTAAACTTTGGCATGTCTCCTTCTAATACATGTTCACAGAATGTGTGTGGTACGCGGTAGTCCGGAGTTGGGGGGTTTGGAAAAACGCGGGAAATTTTGAGCGTGTGGGAATTCCGCGCGGAATCAAAATTTTCCAACAGGTTGCCGGTCCCCAGTGCCAGGCGGTAAAGTCTCATCACGTGTGTCTCTTTCCCCGCCTTCTCCCCGCTAACCAAGACAGGCCAAGACCGGTAGTCCAGCCAAGCTCAAGCATCAACGTTGTCAACCGCCATCTTCAGAGCATCTCTCTAGCCATGGACCACTCACACCACGACCAGGGGATGTACATGAGCGATACTCCAGAGGCGCGGTGTAAGATGTGGATGTTGTGGTAAGTTTGCTCGCTTGCAACCTGCTGCGCAAGAGGCCAACTGCTCTTAGGAATACTCAGATAGTCGACACCTGCGTCGTTTTCAAGTCGTGGCACATCCGCTCGAACACTGACTTTGTTCTCTCCCTGATTGCCATTGTTCTGTTGGGAATGTTCTTCGAGTGGTTGAGGGCGCACGCGAAGAAGGTCGATCGGAAGATTCTGGCCAAGGAAGGGAAGGGAAGAGTTAGGCTTGGGAACAGCAGAGACGGAAGCCGCGAGCGCGGTGAAGACGCCCCAAAGTGAGTTCCCTCCAGCCAAAGCCAACCTTTGTTCTTTCTCAAACGAGGCGAGTAGGTTCGCGATTATCAGCCGAGTTTCCATGCTGTACCGGTCTCTGCTCTACGCCGTGATCGTCTTTATATCATTCTTCCTCATGCTCGTGTTCATGACATATAACGTGCGTGACAACGTCCATACCAACTGTGGAGTACGGTTGCTGACGGCGCGACTTCTCTCCCCCCTGCAGGCGTATTTGATTCTCGCGACTGTCGCCGGAGCTGGTATCGGACACTACCTGTTCTCTGAATTTGGCGTAGAAGGTGATGACAAGGGAATGGCTTGCCATTGAGAGCGTTGCTTCGGAGGGTTAGCCGCATTGTCAACATAGGATGTATGCGAGTGTTCTTCGGGTATCCAGTTCCCGGCAATCACTGTGCCGATCAGTTCACTCATGACTGTCACTTACCCATGGAGATTCCGGATACTGTTGCTTTCCATCGTTCTCTTCTTCGGAGGTTCCATGCGGGCCATTACATAACCGGGATTTCCCCACTGAGCAGGGTTATGAGAGTTTTCAACACAAGCCGACACTATGACAGGTCTTCAGCGATTCTCTCTCCCTCCCCCACCCCCTCCTCATTCCTTTCTGCCTCTACGGCACCATGAAGTCATTCGTTTGGTTCACGACTGTTCTTCTCCTCTGTGTCGAACTCGCCCGAGCTACCACTCATATCACCCCCATCCGTGGTCACCGACAGCACTGGCGCACACTAACCAGCCAGTCTTCGAGGGGTATGAGGAGGCGGGCCAACCGTGTCTGTAATCCCCCTTCTACCTTGAACACCGGTGCGAACAATGGCGGTTTCCCGTCCCTTGGCTTCAAGATGCCCGATAACGTTCCCTCATCTCTCGATGGCTGGTGGTCGGACTATAAGTCCGAAGTCGGTTTCCTCGGGTTTTCCTACGCGGTTTCCGGTTGTACGTCCCTTGACCAATTCTCACGACCTTGGATCTGGATCTTTGACCTTTGCACCGGTTTCTAGGCCAGAGTGCTGGTACCCTCAAGAGCGAATTCAAGGACATCCGCAACCGATTCCATGGCCGATATATTCGTCTGTATGGCGCATGCGACCGACAAAGATTCTAGTGCGTTTTGACCATACGGTCGGCTTCTTGTTCCGTTCGTCTGACAGGTTCTTGTTCAAGCGACGATGTGGTCGATGCCGCTTGGGAGGCTGGACTTGGTGTTCACGCCTTGATCTGGGTAAGTTTTTTTCTCGGTCCATCAACCCGTTCTGACCCTTTACTTTGTCTAGTTCGGATTCGATGGTGGCGACATCTGGAAAACCCGCAGGGACAGCCTCTTCACAACTCTCCATAACAACCCCAAGGCCAAGTTCGTCACTCGGGCCGTTCAGTTCGGTTCCGAGCCGTTGTTCGATCACGTTCTGCCGCCCGACACCCTCGCTGCTCAAGTCAGGTCTGCCAAGGAGAACCTCGCTCCCCTTGGTATTCTCGTCACTGTCTCAGAGATGGCTCACGGGTATCAGGTCACCGGTGGTGCTCAATCCGTTTTGGATGCCGTTGATTTCATCGACCTCCACATGTTACCATTCTTCAGTGCCACAGCCACTACTGCTAAAGCTTCCTGGAGTTTTATCCAGAATGATTTGAAGTGGATAAACTCCAAGGCTAATGGCAAGAAGATCATCTTCTCTCAGAACGGTTGGCCCTCGATGCAATCCGGCTCTACTCACTCTTCCTCTCATAACGCTGTCTCAAACGTGCAGGAGGAGGAAGCTTACTTTAACCTCTTGGATTCCAAGTGCGGGGAACTCAAGAGCAACCCCGGCGGAGGAATCGGTTGGTTTGCCCACTTGTATTCTGAGGAGCAGGGTGCGGGTTACGGTGTTACCGACAACGGGGGACTCAAGTTCCCCTTCAGCCCCAAGACGTCGTGTTAGTGGTCGGCGTCTCACCTCGAGCGTGGCGGTCATCAACTTTTGTTTGAGATGGTACCCCCTTCCCTCTCTGGAGGGGTCGGAAGCGCCCCCCGCGTTCGGGTCACCCTACCCGATACCGGAGAGACATCGAACACATCGGAAATGGCAACGGACTCATTGCCTCAAACTCGCACAATATTCTTTCGAGTATCCTTCCCCGTACACACCTGGGGTGGATGGTCCCCTCACCTCCCTTTTTCTTGCAATTCTGTTTGACTTGTCCAGTTTTCCCCCCCTACTCACTCTCATTATACATATCACGCTCTCACCACACGACCCACACATATACCCCTTATTCCCTTTCACTGTCCCTCCACCCCTGTCCGTCTCCCGTCCGCTCTGCGCCCCTTCTCTTAATACCCACTTTCTTAATACCCTTTTGTAAGGATTCATTGGGAACATCGTGGGCAGGTGCGGTGGACACGTTGTATCATCCCTTCTGTGGGTTTCTTAGTCAGTGTCCAGCTTGTATGATTTTATTACGACTCGACTTGGTTTGGGCCGTATAATACGGGTAGCGTGTGCATGTGTGTTGTATCGGTCTGCACGAGAATACGATTGTACGTTTCGTTCTTGGAATTTCGGTCTGGTGTCGGGCGTGTTGTACTTCCAGGTCGACGCCCGGTTGAAACCGCTGAAAATTGAATCATTCGTGGGTGTCCTTTCGGTTGGCCATTTGAATGCTAGGCTATCAGATGTTCCATAGGACCAGCAACAAAATTATGCCGATGGACCAGAAGATTCCAGCAGTTTTCGATAATATACTGTATGCGCGCCGACCAAAGAAATCACGCGTGTCGTGGACATATTGGAAAGACGTTGCGATCTCTCGGCCAGACGTTCAAAGACGGCCTCCATGTGCTTCAAGATATCTTAGTATATGGATATCTTAGTATATGGTAACTCTTACGATGAAACCATACTAGAGCGGCTCTAAAGGACACCGGGAGGTCCTACCAGAGAGATATTCTGAATGGCCGATAACAGCTGAGTAGTCCCCGGGAGGTTACTGTTCCCTGCATCCGGGAGGCCTCCCGCATGATCATGTCTCTGAGCGATTGAAATGAACTTCGTGATGCATTGTGTACTAACAATAGATTACAGTCGACTGGAGAGAAAGATTACAATTACATTGGTTTCCCATATATTACAACCGATGAAGGTTCTACTTGAACTACGAAACCCACAAAGCCTACTAAATACCACATTCCGCAACGGTAAGGATGCAGTGATGACACCTCCCCCATTCCAATTTTGAGGGGGGATGAGAGACACGCCAGGGTGTGTTGTGACTGAGTTTTTCAGTGGGCTCCTGTGATAAATTAATGACTAGAGGCGTGACCTGGACCCTCCGTCCGATACCGCCAGTGCGGGGATAAATGATAACATATTGAATAAAGATGAGGACACGTCCGCGATGCGCGAGGGCACCATATAGTTGGGGGAGAGTGGTGGACGAACGTAGCGTCTGGGTGAGCAAATGAGCTGCGCCAGCTCACCAGCGATATTCAGTGATCCCCCTCTCACGGCTAGCAGCTTTGGCGATGGCCATGAAACCATTCAAAGTTTCCTCATCGCCAAAGAGGTCTGCCTGATGCTCCTCAGGGAATGAGAACGGCTCTTCCTCTTTTACCCTGCTCGATTTTCTTGACCTAGGCTTCTTGACTGGGGATTCCACCCTTCCAATGTGCTTCCTCGCCCAGGAACTCTCCACCGGCACAGCATAGCATTTCTGAAGCCTGGCGTAATATCGGCTGAAAGGGATGTGATCGTAATACCTCTTCGCGGAAGACAGGTACATCTCGAGACATTCCTCCACGTTAGGGTAGATTTCGTAGACGTCCGGCTGCGTGTGAGAAGTTCGTGGACGACGTATGATCATCGCGGGGGCAGCTGGGCGTCCAAGGAGCTGATGGTGCGTAAGAGGAGAGGTGCGAGATGATTTGTATTCCGAAGGGAGGGAGGCGATAGTCGATTCTGAACAAGCGGAGGAAGAGGATGACATCTCAGAGATCGAAGAGGAAGTCGAGAGTGAAGAAAGCCCTTCGTTTTCATTGGCCTCGACTTGTAGTCGAGAGAATACTGGTGGACGGGGCACGGCCACTGAAGCGCGACGACGAAGCTGATGATCAGGTTTCTTGGGGGTAGCGTGGACGCTCGGCCGTTCCTTTGCGTAGCTGTTCCTGCGAGCACGAATGGGCTCCACGAGTTCTGTTCTCACCTTGGACTGGGAGCGAGTGCGCGATGATGACGGAGGATTGACGAGGGTCTCGTCAGAGGCTGGAGAAGTTGGAAAAGTTGGAGAAGTTGGAGAGGGGGGTGGTACGGTGTAGTTTGGAAGTCTACCATGCTTGTTCTCGAGACTCGGAAGAGTCGAGAGAAAGGCGTAAAAGTGGTCCATGCTAACCCATGTGTTGGCGTTAGTCACAGCGAAGAACGGGAAACGTTGGAGAGGTTGAGGGAGAACCTAGAAGAGGTGGGTGGACATTGTGGTAGGCTACTGAGGGTGGATGTCGTCGACGAATGCGTGGACTTACGTATGCTCTGTAGGCTTTAACTTCATCCTCCCCAATGTAGTTGAGCGGACGTTTGAGCCATACACGCTTTGAAGGGTTCTCGTAATACTTAAGGAAGAGCTTGAGAGAGCGGGTGGTGACCCAGACTTCGGGATGTTCCATCGAGAAGGCAGGTCCCGGGCCAGTCCTGAGACTTTCGGGAAAGACCTACATAGCAAGAGGGTAAACAACCTCGCATGGACGAAGGAGGGGGGTGGGGAAGAAACCAACCGTAGAACGATAGTCGAAGAGAGTCTCGTATGGGGTGGCCCGGATTATTTGGTCGTCATAATCGGAAAGACGATTCATGACGAAAAGCGGTGACCGCAAGGGGTGTGAATGAGGTGAAGGGGACTGCGGGGTATGGGGAAAGGGAGGGCTCAACGCGTGTTCGGGTGGGCTAGGTGTAAATGGTGGTAGGTAGGGGGGAAAGGGAGAAAGAACAGGCCAGATGGACCGCGAATCTAGCCGTGATCTTGCCGACCAAGTCGATGGCCGTGGGAGAAAAAAAATCAGTAGTCCGTTGTTTGGTGAACTCGGTGCATTTTAGTGTCCTTCATGCATGGTTTCGCACGTTGCAAGGCGAGGTTTTTATGCCTTCCTGACCAGATGTCCCTTCCTGAGGGTTGGGAGAAACTATTCCACCGTCCGCTATTTGCCATGGGCATACACGGGATACCAGAGAGCGTGCAGCGACGGGTTTTTGAATTTAGGACCGTGGTCCAGATACCTGGACAATGGTCCCTGGGCTGTGCGGGTCGCTCCCGAACCATTCGTCGAACCGGTCTATTTCATCCTGAACCTGCTACTAAAGCATTCCGGATTCTTGTATTCAGCATCTCTGTTAAACTTTTCAACGATGGAAATGCATGCGAAACTTACAGCTCACCCTCCAAGGCCGGGGGGGGGGGAAATGACGAGTCGATCCATTCTCGGCATTTGCCGCCGGGAAACCGAACCGGTGCCCCAGGATCTTGAAGATGACCTCGACCCGCGTCCCACCGCGGCGAATTCAGACGCAGGTACTTACCCTGACTCCGGCCAAACCGACGATCAGCGTAGAAGAATGGGAAGCCAAGGCCCCGTTGCTCGACTATGCCACGAAGAGCATCAACGCAATCAAGGCTGCTAGCGAGAACAAACCACTGCCACCAAAGGTGCGTTCTAGTTTGGGTCATGCACAGTTGAGTGATTTACCGGTTTGGCGCAAAGTTTCTTCCAGACGATGCTTTGTCGTCTCGGCCGTCGACTCCTACCATACGAAGGCTCGGTGGTCCCTCATCGCGACCAGGGACCCCGAACATCTCGACACCCACAACAGCGCGAGGCAACGCCGCTCTCCACGCCCTACACCCAAAACAACCCATCCAAACCCCTCAACAGTTCTACGACTGGTTCACGTTGATTGATCAATCCGTCGCCCGAAGCCAAGAATCCCACTTTCACGCCCACCTGGAAACGGTCACCAGCCATGTCGAAATGTGCGATAGCGTTCTGGACCGGATCGAATTATTGGAGAGGGAGGTTACGGATATGCTGGAGGGTTGGAAAGGGGTCGAAGAAGGTGGGAAGAGCTTGAAGGATGCCTGTGAACGGTTGCTTGTGGAGAAGGTGAGTTTCTTTTTCATCTCATGGTAGATTTCATTTCGTGACTTTGTTATAGGATCGCCTTATGGGGATGACCGAGGCAATCGGGGAACGTCTGCAGTATTTCCAAGAATTAGAATCCGCTACCAGGATGCTGAACCACCCTGGAGAATCGCTCGTTCTCCAAGTCGACTTTTTGTACATGGCGGAACGCGTCGACTTGTGTATTGAGTACTTCAAACATCACGTCCGTAACCTTCCTCTGGTGCTCGTTCGCGTGTTCATCTTAGCACCAACAGAAGAGTTTCAGAGAGTCGGATTTGTATCTCCTGCGCTTCCAGCAATGCATGACGCGAGCGATGACCCTTATCAAGATGTACTTCGTAGGATCGGTCAGAGCCCTTACGACAGACATATCTCGGAGGCTTTCCGAAAGGGATGTTTCCGCGACGGCCCAGCACCACTTACTCTACACGAGGTTCATGTCCGTGTCGACACAACTTACCCCCTTGCTTGGCGAATTCGAACGAAGGGCCCAGAGACATCCGGAAGAACTTTCCGCGTTGTTGACAGAATGTCATTCGGCGTATTTTGCCGCACGGAAGAGTTTGCTCGTGAACCGGCTAATAAATGAAATCAAAGGACTTGATCCAACTCGCACGGAATTGGTGGAGCTGGTGAGTGTTTCATTTGAGCGTGTATACCCAACGAAGTCAGAGTAAACTTGTGATTTCAAGACCAGGACAGGCTGTAGCTACCTCAAGCAACTTTGCATTGACGAATTTGAGTTGTTCAGCGCGTTCTTCAATACCGGGGAGACCTTGCTATAGTGGGTTGATCTCGTCACTTGTACGACTGTGACACTGATAGGGACACCATAGTCAATACCTCGAGAACCTCTGTGATTATCTCTATGACGATCTTCGCCCACGAATCCTACACGAACCCCGCGTCTCCGTCCTCTGTGATGTCTGTACGGTCATCCAGGCACTTATGGTGTTGGATGTACCGAATGTGGAATCAGATGATGAAGAGGACGAGTCTGCCTCTAAGTCTGAAGACGGTGATGGATCCGTCTCCCCAAAGAAGCGGCCAAAGGGGCTCGGGAGGCTCCACATCAGTCGATTGCTTCAGATGGTGCTGCAAGACGCCCAGACGAGATTATTCTTCAAGGCGCAGTCGATAATCCAGGCGGAGATCAGGTATTATGTACCAAAACCCGAGGATCTGGCTTATCCTGATAAGCTGGTCGGTACGTTGGGTACACGGGGTCTACACGTGTTTTCGGGTTCTTGATGTGTTTCTCCCTTTATACAGCGGTCCGAAATCCACTGTCCAGTAGGGGGTTCCAATACCCGGAAAAGAAGGAGAATGTCAGCCAGATTTTCCAGGTCAAGTCCTTGGATAAACAAGAGACGTGGTACCCGACTCTGCAAAAGACCCTGTGGGTGCTATCTCAGCTTCACGACTTTGTCAAGGTTCGCTCTCCCCCTTGTTTCACTCGTTATTGTTGATAACCGCGCACAGCCCGCTATCTTTGAGGATATAGCTCAAGAAGCTATTAACATCTGTCGGCAGTCACTAGTTTCAGCGGCGGACACGATCAAAGGAGTCAAGGCGAACGTAGTCTCGCAGGGACCAGGGTCACCCCACGCCACCAGCGAGACGCTTGATGGGGAGCTGTTCCTCGTTCGGCATTTGCTCATCCTCAAAGAAGTGACCCAGAACTTGGAACTCGTTAGTCGGGACGACACATCCAGAACCGTCGACTTTTCTGCCGTCACAGGTGCGTTTTACGCCCATCGGTATCCGTAGTTAATGTGACTGGAGTGTTGATCCATGAGCAGAAACGTTGGCTTCAATGCTTGGACGGGCAACCCTTTTACCAAATTCATTGTTCGCGAGCTTGGGTATGCCCCGCGGAGACGAGAACATGGGTGACGTCAAACACGTTAATCTCATCACACGACCTTGGGTTCACAGAATGACTGATGCATCATGGAACAGGGCATCGATCAGGAGGTAAAAAAAGCATGTGAAGACGTCATTTTTGGTTGTGCGAACCTAGTTTGCGCGGGGATGAGACATTGGATAGACACCGCCTCGGCCAATTCGAATCAACAAACGCCATCAGCGGACATCGCGAGCCTACATGAGACTTTCAAAATGGGTTGTCACAGTGATCTGCGCGCCTCGGTGGCGAGGATGAGGCTTTACCTAGAGGATGACAGGACGGTGCTCGTTCTGCTGTCGCATGTGCAAGAGAAGATTGTTGATGAGTATACGGACTTCAAGCAGGCAGTCGGCGAACGGACAAGGGGAAGCGAGGCGTCCTTGATGTCGATGAGGGAGTTGAAGGACTTTTTGAAGAGTATCTGTGAAGATGAAGTACACGCATAGATAGTGGAATCAATCTCGGTTTCCGTCTTGCTGTTTCCAATTTGTGGATATCTTCAGGGTACGACGGGAAGTGCAAATTTGCATCAGTGATCTGTAGTACGTCGAACGACCGCGTTGGGCAAAAGATTTTGAATGGGGAATCCAACAGTTAGACTCAAGATCCTCCCAGAACCGATGCGATTGCCCTCTTGCTGATGCTGGGGACCCAATAATGATAATTTCTGTCTAGGACGCAGAGTTACATGTGGAGGGTATGGGTAAGTAATAAAGTAATTAATCAGTACACTCCGTGTACCGGCTGCACAGTAGTGTCGTCGTCGGACACTAGAACATATGCTTTTGGGCAAATGACGGAGAGGTAAGCAGTAGTGTCCGCGAAGGTGAACCTCAAGCTGTAACAACGTGGGGGTAGGAAGGTGGAACGGAACTTTCCTCCGAGCCGGAGGCCCACGACATGGCGAGGGTGTGTGAAATGTGGACTACAATATCTTTTATTGGCTTTGCTCTCTTGGGAACGGTATGTCGAAGAGGTGGTGAGGTGGATGGGGTAGATGGAGCTGGGGAACTCGCCGGGGAAGAGTTTTCGCTTTCGCTGTCATTCCAGGAGAAGATGGTCTTAACAGAGGGGATGAGACGCTTCGGAGCGCGGGCGAAGCGGTGGAGAGGATACAAAGCCATGATAGAATCATGTAAACCGAGGATGTCCGATTCGGAAACGGCGAGCCCCCAATCGAGCACGTCGAGGAACTCGCGCTCGATCCGACAGATATCCCGTTTTCCGAAGAGGCCAGTGGCGATCGCCCAGTGACCGTTGTTGAAAGTCGAATCATTGGTGTATTTGGAGGCGAGGATGAGGGCTCCGAGGAAGACACGATGGAGAGCCCAATCTTCAGTCTCGATCATGAGATGGGGTTTTGAGCGGTGGATGTAGATGAGGGTCACTAAGACAGTAGCCATCTTCACGTTCGCGGTATACAAGATGTTCGCGATGAAGTTCGCGAAGTCGGGGTGCTTTTTGGAGTGCCGGTGTGGCCTGCCACGGGAGGTGATGGACCGGCCGAAAGAGTGGTCCACCGCTTCTACGGTCTCTTGGACCAAATGGTCTTATCGAAGAGGTTCGAATGAGTGCTTGAGATCTAGAGTAGTTTGGTAGAAGTACTTACCGATGAGAGTGCGGCTGATTTCCAAGTCCAAGAGTTGGAGAACCTCCTTGGAGTGATAAGAAGCCTCGATGAGGGAACCTTTGTGGACCGGACTCATTTCGAAAGGTTGGTAGCAATTAGCTGGGACCGTTTGAAGATTGGATTCGACCGACGGACGATGGTGAGGAAGAAGGGATTACCGGTTATCGGCGGCCATGGGGTTATATATCGAAGTGGGCGCGGCAGGGCATCCGCGATCCACGCAGTACCCTGACCCTACTGCGGGTCTGCCTGCACAGGAGAGGGTGGGGATCGTCAGTACTCAGTAGTTAAACCTCGGTCTCGTTCCGCAGGAAGACCGCGACCGAGCCCGCCCTCGGCCACCTCAAAGGTTAGGCCGGGTGATTACTTAAGCAGCCCCCTGCCTTTTCAGGGAGTTCCCACGGTGAAATGAGGCGCCGGTCACCTTCAGCCGGGTCGGACCCCTTGCCACACCTCTGCTCACCTCTGGTGTAGGTGCGGAGGTGGACCGCCTCCCTACCAGCCTCCGACGTTATACAAACTCCTGCGAACAACTTGTACGGACGAAATCCGCAGCGCTGAGAGGGCTACGGGACATCCCTGCACTTAGCCCCGCACCCACCCGCTCAGCCCCTCCGGATACCATCACGCATGTTCGATGCACATTTGGGGAGGCCTCTCCTCGGACATGGGACGAATGGGTATTTTTACTATTGCGATGACTTCGGGAATGCCTGTGGTCGGGATCCCTCTCTGTAGATCAATCAGGACGTCAAACTCATCTGATATTCATTTGCGGCAGGAACAATTCACCGCCCGCATGTCTAGGCTCGGGAGAAACTCTACCACAGGTATTTCACCGCACGTTTCTGGGTGTGTACGTCATCTTATCCATATCGTTGGCGCAGGCACAGGGTGATAACAATACGTTTCGAGGGTCGTCTGCCGGTAGTGCTCTCTATGCTCATTTCTGGTCTTTCTCGAAGGCAGGACCGTTCATCGGGAGTGACCTGGATGTTTTCGATTACCCCACGGGGTCTGCATTGCATCTCTTCTGTCGCGCTAATGCGGGTTTCTGATGCTCCACCCGGGTGTCTTGTGATTCAGTATTCGTAAGTCTGAGGTGTGCATCCCCGGCGGAAACCCTGTCCTGGTCAACTTGCGACACTGGATAGGACCACTGACTACTGGGGCATCCACGGTGTTGCTGAGAAAACACGTGTTACATAGTGGGTTGACTATGTTCCTTGTCCGGGGTTGTGCCACGGGCGAAGTAGATGGCAAGCTTATATCCCCAGTAAGCTCGAAGCGGCGAGCGTAAGACAATACTCCACGAGCGAACAACCGTTTCCTGTTGTCGACGTCGAAGTTACAACTTGGGCCCACTGCCAGGATTCTGTGTGACCTTTCGGGCCAACCTTGGGTACTATGAGCGAGAGGTTGTGAGGCCTTTCGACATTGTGCTAGACTTTTTCTTTGCTTTTCGCCCTGCACTCCCCCTGTTCGTGCTTGCGACCGTAAGGTCCCTTTTTTTTGTTCCCTTGGACCATGAAGGTGAACAGCCCCGGTGGTGAAGATATGTTTTGCAAATGATTTAGCGCCAGATATCCTCCCCAGTAAAAAGTGCGTCGACTGGCGTCAACGATTGGCGAAGTCGACCCCGAGTAAATTGGAACGAGCTGACGATTATCTCCACTCCCTTGTATGGGCTAAGTAGAAATATACACGCCCGTGGTTGCGAGGAGCCTATAGTCTTCTACTAAACGCTCTTTCCTTCGCATCCTTTCCAGTATTGCGGAAGAGGGGGGCGAGTAGTACGAGCATTTCATCCGATAGAGCCATCGCTAAGTGCCTCTGATATCGGCTACGAACATAGTATATCGATCGATCATGGGCGGAAAAGAACCGAGAGTGGGTGAGGTTTTTCAAAAACGACCGTCAGGGGAGCATGATCCGTTTTCAGTTGGAAGGTTATGCTTCGTGTCGTCTTGACATGCTCTAGAAACGCGCCGTGTTTGGTGTTGGGTTCGAGCCTCTCCGTCCGCGCCGTCTTCCGGGTCACGGTGAACGCAGTGAGTTCCGTCACCAGATATACCTGCGCTTTCGTCTATCGCTTCACTGCCGATTTGCTTCTCCTGAGTCTGGGTCTGTGAATGCTTTCTTGACTTCCACATCCGCGACCTCTTTCCCTTTGGCGTCTTTGTGTCGCGGGACCCACTTCAGTGTCTGTTTATAGTCCAGCCGTTTCTCTATTGGTTGATGCCGGTTGATGTACTTTTGAACGCTGGGCACGCGAGCGGTCCGCCCAGGTTGCAATTGTAACCGCAGCAGTTCACCCTCTCCCCCAACCCCCAATCCACAGAAAATGGCCTCGGACACACTGGGCTACATGCCCCTCTCGAAACGGAGGGTACCCCGGCTAGATAGGCAGACGAAGATCCTCTTGGGCCTCGCTTTCCTCGGCGGGGTTATTGTCTTTTGGACAATCAATTATATCCAACGTTTGACCAGTCTCGGTCCCCTATCCAGCGCGTTGGATAATTATCAGAGGATGTGTGTACCCTAACCTTTTCGTTGGCGAATGTGATTATCTAAAATCTCGCGTCATGCTAGAAATCGGTTTCCGATGGTTCACCAAGGTTATGAGAAGATAACCTCCGAACAACGAGCGGTCGTGTCATCGATGTACACAGACTCCTACGTCTTTCCGCTAATCGTCCTCGGCCACACCCTCAAGCAACACCACATCAACGCTCGCAAAATCCTCATCTACCTCCCCAACCGTATCTCGAAACGAACGTTATGCCTCGTCCAGGCAGCCGGATGGGAACCACAAGCGGTCGAATTCATCCCTCCACCTCACGGAGGGAAAGGCGTTCACTGGTCTTTCGTCGACCAATACACGAAGCTGAACATCTGGAAGCTCGACGAGGTCGGCATCAAGACCGCCGTGTACCTCGACGCAGACACCATCGTCCGTAGGAACTTCGACGAGATCTGGGACCTGCCTTTCGAGTTCGGGGCCGTCCCAGACATCTGGGTGGACGATCCCGGGTTCACAGCAGGTTTCAACGCCGGAATCCTCTTCTTCCGTCCTTCGACAGAGATCTTCAAAGATATGCTGTCAAAATTGGAGACGACGAGCTTCAGGTTGAAAGACGCGGAACAGTCTTACTTGAACCAGTACTTCGGAGCTCAAACCGTTCGTCTCCCTTACGCGTACGGGGGTAACCTTGCGATCAAGGAGCGGTCACCGGAGATGTGGAAGGGGATGCAGGCGGATATGAGGATCGTCCATTACACCCTCGTAAAACCCTTCGCCAGATTGAAGTGTCCTGACGGCGTGTGCGACCAGGCAGAGGTTTACAATCTCCAGAGACAGGAAGCTTGGCTCAAGAAGGCCAAAACAAAATTGAAAGGCAATTTCGTCCAAGAGTTGACCTGGTGGGAGGAGTCGTTCAACCAGGTGATGAGGGAGATTGGTGACTTGTGCCCTTCTAGTTAATCTGTATACAAAAAGGAAGGATGGGCATGGTGGCTACTCAAGTATTCATGATTGGCCGACGCCCGCCTCTCATCATACTCACAGTGTCGAGCGTGGCCGGCGCCCCAAAGGCCGAATTGAAAGAGGAAACTCACCCCTGAGTGACATCCGTGCACGGTCACTAATCGCCGGGGGGGGGGGGGGGGGGGGGGGGGCCGG
>Ga0307515_10014339_pt1 | contig 14710 bp, 1 predicted proteins | sample 17_EM_MG_FD_194513 | JGI IMG/M metagenome (GOLD analysis project Ga0307515, IMG submission 194513) | Populus trichocarpa ectomycorrhiza microbial communities from riparian zone in the Pacific Northwest, United States - 17_EM | ecosystem: Host-associated > Plants > Roots > Unclassified | place... | reverse complement strand
ATTAAATTTATTATTAAACTAGGCTAACTTAGTATAGATCTAAAAAAGATTAAGGCTATAGTAAATTGGTAGGAACTAGAGAACGTTATATAGTTAAGATTATTTTTAGGGTTTTATAATTACTGCAAAAGGTTTATAGCGCAATGGTTAAAGGATATTAAGTTATTTACGCGGTTAATAAAAAAAGAAGAACTATAGGTATAGGGATAGGAATAATAAGAACTATTTAAGGAAGTTAAGAGATTGTTTACCTAAGAGCCAGTTCTTAAAATCTATTAACTAGGTTTAGAGACGGTTATAAAAACAGATATATTAGACTTTATACTAAGAGCATACTTTATATAAAAGCATCTAGACGGATGGCATCTAGTGGCATATTATAGTTAAAAGATAACACTACTAGAACTAAACTATAACATCTATAACAAGGAGTTATTAGGTATAGTTATAGCACTAAAGGAATAGAGAGCATTCTTATAAGGCATAGAAAAACTATTTATAGTTAAAACGGATTATAAGAACCTAATAGGATTCCTAATAACAAAGGAACTTAACTAAAGATAGGTTAGATGGGCGGAGATGCTTATAGAATACTATTTTAAGATTTAGTATACTAAGGGTACAGATAACATAAGAGCAGATACTTTAAGTTAAAAAGCTAAACTATAAAACAATAAGAAGCTATTAGGGGCTTTATTACAAAAAGATATAGATGGATTAATTAGGTATAATTATCTAAAGATCGCAGTAACTTAAGAAGACGAGTTAAAGAAAATCTACGAGATACTAAAAAGCTTTTAGGTATAAAGAATTCTAGAAGTATAGCTAGAAGATCTATAGTCGGACATATACGAAAACCAAGAAGCGAAGTACATCCTAAAAAGCATAGCAGAGTAATTTATAGAAGACTTCTATAAAGGACTAACTTAAGGATATAATGGAGCTATAGGCTTAGTATTAAGACTCTAAGAGGAGTATATTATTAATAGAATCTAGAACCTAGTATAAAAGGTTATAAGAGAATGTCTAGATTACTAGAGGAATAAACTAACGAGGTATAAGCTATATAGAGGGCTATAACCTATTAAAATACTAGAGAGACTATGGGAGGTCATATTATGGGACTTTATTATTAAGTTGCTAAAATTAAGAGACCTTATTACTGGACAAGATTATAATGTGATTTTAATAATAGTAGATAAGCTTATAAAGTGGGGATACTTTATAGCGTATACAGAAGAGATATTAGTAGAAGATATTGCTAGAATTTATATTAAGGAAGTGTTTATAAGATATAGAGCACTAAGTAAGATTATATTGGATAGGGATCTAAGATTTATAATAGTATTCTGGGAGGTATTCTTAGTAGAGCAAAGAGTTTAAGCAGTAACTTCCACCGCGTATTACCTGTAGATAGATAGTTAAACGGAAAGATTAAATTAGACACTAGAGCAGTATCTAAGGCACTATATTAATTATGCACAGAACAATTGGGTATTATTATTACCAGTTATATAGTTTACATATAATACAATACCATAAGAAGGAATAGGTACGTTACTATTTAAGGCGAATTATAGATATAAGCTAAGGACATTATTATCGCTATATTAAGTAAAGAAAACAAGTAGCACAGCTAAGCAAAGAATAGAGATATTAATGAATCTTTATAAGAACCTTATGGAAATAGCTAAGGTAGTATAGCAAAGAATAAAGAAATACTACAACGCTAAGAGATCTAAGGGACTAGATCTTAAGGAGGGAGATAAAGTGTGGCTACTATACAAATTTTTTAAAAGTTAACGATTAAGTAAGAAGTTAGACCACGTTAGACTAGGACCTTTCAAAATTACGTAGAGGATTTCACCAGTTACGTATAAGTTAAACCTACCAGCTAGAATAAAAATCTACCTAATACAGCATATTATAATGCTAGAGCTAGTATATAGAAATGTTAAGCCACTAGTTTACGAAGCAAACACGTATAGAGAATAGGAAGTAGATAAATAGCAAGTTTCAAGGATTGTTAGTTATAAGGACGTTGATAATAAAACATAGTATAAGGTTAAGTAGATAGGCTATAATAAGACTACCTAGGAACTACTAGAAAATTTAAAAAATGCTACGGGAAAGGTATAGGAGTATTAGAAGAAAATAGGTTAGGTAATATTAATAAGGAGGAATTACTAAAGAATAAGTTACCTAAGGGGGACCTAGGAAGAGCAACTGCCAAACTACTTAGAGTTATTTCCTTTATAAGAGGAGAGCCAATTCTCTTATTACTAAGTTCCTATAGACCTTATTTTATAAGTTTCTACTTCTTAAAACGAACCTTCTTACGCACTTTCTTAAGACGAAGAAGACGGGTAGATGCTATAATATAAGTATCTAGGGCCTTCTATTCCGCATTATAGGAACATTTAAGCTTAGTAAGAGCCTACAATAGTTTACTATTAAGTTTTATAGTAGCAGTCTAAATATAAAACCCTATAATAAATTACTTAGGGAACTTAAAGACTATTAAGAAAAATAGGACGCGTATATTTAGCGTTAGAGATAGAGCGAACGTTATAGGACGAATAAATATTTACTTTAGTGCACTCCAAATAAGAAGAGGGTTACTAAGAGGAAGGACTCGCTAATATAATATAAACTAACCCCTCTTTCGCATAACAAGAATATAGAGATAGTATAATCTTACTAAGCAATAGTATACTAGCAACAGTGTAAGTACAACACTACGCTTATAAAGAAGAAGGAGGTTTAGAAACCTTAGGAGATATAATAAGTAATAATATTAACTAAATTAATTAGACGGATATTACACCTCTAGTAAACAACTTAGAGATATTTAGGATCTTTAAGGACGAAGATAGAGAGGAGGGAGATAGTATTATAGACGCTTTAAGTATAATATTACAACTACTCGGAAGAAGAGTTAGAAGAAGCTAGTTGGTTAATATAGGCACAGTTTAGGATAGAGCCAGTAGAACCATATAATAAGGAATAGTAAGCAAGTTATATAATATTATACGCAGTATACGTAGTGTATAAAGGGGACGTACGTATAACACGTATAACACGTATATTACGTATAAAAAGGATTTTATAGGAGTATAGTTATATATTTAAGGACCCTTAGTCCCTACCTAGATAGTTCCTTCCTTGTAGTAATTCTTAGAATACAATTAGAGTTAATCTATTAGGCAACCACTCTACTAGTTGTTATTACGTTGTCGACTTTTGTACTTGTATTTCCTATACACCTAGCCTAATAACGAGCCTACCGTAGTTCTTGCTACAATGTTCCATTACACTATATATATTATATATATTATCTATATATATAATCTATACTAATATATAATATACTAGGTGTCTTAGGTTAACTTATAGCTCGTCTTTATCCTTAAGTTTAAACCTTTCCTATATTAATCTAAACGTTACTATCTTATTTCCTAGTATTAATATCTATATTATCTCTCTCTAGTCTATAGCTTATTCCTCTAGATTCTTTAATATTATAATTAATACTCCTTAAATATAACTTATCTATTTTTCTAATATAGCTTAATCCGGTATAGCTTTCTTATCTAGCTATATATAGAAATCTTCCTACTTATTATTCCCTCTTTAGTTATACCACTTGTAGTATAGTTCTGTAAGTATATATAATCTATCTATAAGGAAGTATCTCTTTATTACTATATTGTTATAACCTTTTATATATTATTCTGTGAACCTAGTTAGGACTTTTAAATCATTTTCTTTTTTTAGTTTATATAACTATCTGGCTCTTAGTATGCCTATCTTTAGCCTATTAGTAACTTTTTATATAGGTGCTCTATCCCTTATATATCCTAGTATAGTTAACCTCTAGTCTAACTTCTGTTCTTGCTATATAAGAATTTATTATCTAAATTTCTCTATAGTTTCCGTTCTATTACATCTTATAAACGGGGTTTTAATATTATTAGACTTTTTAATCTTTAGGCTAAATACTATATTTACCTAGGATTACTATAGACCTTATTTATTCTCTAAAATCTTAGTTTTCTAGGAATCTTTATCCCGTGTTTATTTATTTATCTTTAAACTAAGCTATTACCCTTTTCTATTAGTTTTCGTCTGTTATAGGTTCTTAAGCTATCCTTATTACGTCTTGCGAGTCTAGAGCCTTTCTTATCTTTTTCTAAGAATCTTAAACTTATAGCCTTTTGCATTTATTAAGTAGTAAGCTAGTACTAGTAGTCGACCGCTTACTTAATCGCTTTTAGATATTACTTCCTCTATTTTATAAAGCAATAGATACTATATCTAACGGTATTATAATACCCGTTACTAAACCCTACTTAGTAGTAGTCTTAGTCTCTACTTCTATTACGTACTTAAGGTTTAAGCGCTCCTAGTTAGCCTCTTTTTTGTCCTCGTTACTATTAAATAATAAGTACTCTAACTTTATTATCATTTCTATTAATCTTTATCTATATATTACTATAATATCTTAATCTAGCTTATAGAGTCGATCTTATTCTTTATCTAACTCTTTAGTTCCTTTAAGCCCTTTTAACTCTAGCTCTTATAGCTAATAGCTTATGCTATACTTAGCGTCCTTATAAATTTAGTATGCGTTCTTATAACAAAACGCAAAGTGCTTAATTAAACACTCCTTAGTCCCACGTAATACACTTATATCTATATTATTATACTCTAATAACCTAGTGCCTTTTACCACGTAGTTACTTTAACTACTTCTATAGTCTCTAGTAAAATAACCCTATTTTTTATAATTTATGCAAGCTCCTAATTTAAACTACTGTTTTTACTATAGAGTCCGCCTAAACATCTTCTACTATTAAGATCCCTGGTTTAGCCTCTACTCCTTAGTCCTATAATTACTTAATCCTTAACCTCTAGGTTTCTATAGTTTCTTATTTTATTTCTTAAATTCTTTAGTATCGCTTAGGTCTATTAGCTCTAGTCCGCTATTCTATAGTTTATAACTCTATATCTATTAATACGTACTCTACATCTTATATAACTATAGAACTCTATCCTACCCTTTCTTAGCTTATTCCCTTTAGTAGATCCTATTATTAATTTTAATTACTTTAATTAATTAGTTCCCTTAGGGTATCCACATCTTCTATTAGGATAATCACGTCCTAAACTTTTGCTTTAAGTCCCTATTTATACTATGCTATAAGCGCCTTATTATTCTATTTAACCTATATAGCGAGTGTCTAAAACTGTATTATATACTCGATCGCTTAAGTTCGCTATACTAGGTTTTAAAGCCTTTGTTCTGCTATAGTTGTTACCTTAGGGTCTCTAAATATCTATATTAGCCGTTCCGCAAACCTATTCTAGTTAGTAAATATATACTATACCTCTTAGTTAGTAGTTGTTATACCGTTTATCTATATCTCAGTAAGGTAAGATTTAAACTACTTAAGTGCTCTTTCTATTAGGAATAATCCTGTATATACCACTTAATCTATAAGTATTACTAGCTTTGCTCCTTCTTATATAACTTTAAAATATATTTACGTAAGAAACCCTTTAAGCTTTAACTTCTCCCTTAAGAATTGCTTAATTAAAGGTAACTTAACTTTTACCGCTCTAATGCTATTAATTTAATCTTTAAGTATTTAATTGTTGTCTATTAATCGATTAACTATTTTCTGTAACTAACCTGCTATAACTAACTACAAATCTATATCCTGTATATTTGTATCTCCTTTAGACCTTAAGGTAGTTACTACCGTCAATGGCGTTATAACTACTGCTTTTAGTAGCATATTGTTTAACTTTATTAATACTATAACTAGGTAGTAAATGTATAACGAAGCCTTATAGGAAACACTATAGTGGACTTATTAACAGGCTAGGTATATAGGTAAATAAAAAGTTAATAATATAATAATAACTGGTAGAGTAGTTGTCTAATAAATTAACTCTAATTATATTCTAAGATTTACTATAAGGAAGAGAACTATCTAGGTAGGGACTAAGGTCCTTTAAATACACAACTATACTCCTAAGAAAGTCGTTACTCTATCTGCTCTGTCTACTCTATTTACTTTATTATAGATCTTATAGATTATATAGATTATATAGATTATATTACGTAACTTTATCTACTATTCCTCGTTATATAGTTCTATAGGTTTTATCTCAGACTATACTTATATTAACTAACTAGCTTCTTCCGACTCCTCTCTTAGTAGTTATAATATTATACTTATAGCGTCCGTAACAGGGAAAGCCGATATATCGTATATTGGCGTAAGTAAAGATTTTTGCAGTTGGAGAATTTTGCCGAGGCACTAGTATTAGCTAATTAAGTTTATCGCCTAAAAGAGTATCGCGCTATCGAGTTTTTACTATAGTAACTATAGGATAGCTAAAGCAGCTTACTAGAAGTATATAGACCTTAAGAATATAATATTACCTTTTAGTTTAAAAAAAGTTTACTAGTTTAATAAGGATAAGATTAGTAGGCTAAATATCCTATCTACTTTTGCCTTAGGTAATAATATTATAGCCTAAGGAACGGGTTAGAAAATAGTAGCTGTATAGACTGGATAGGGTATATAATAGTAGTAATATACAAACCTAATAAATACTCAACTATAGTTTAAAGATAAGACTTAACTAAACCTAGTATCTTAGAGCCCGTCTTTTAGTACTAAGTAATTGCTTTTTTAAGCCCTTTAATATTATAGCCGCTAGTAATTATAAATAGGCCTTAATTAATAAAGTTAATGCATTAAATCTAGTTCTTATTACAGTGGACACTATCTAGTACCGCTAAGAGCTTCGCCCCCTATAGTAGCTGCAAGGTCTTACCTTCTAATTACTATATATAAAGCTTAGTGATAGTAAAGACGTAACTATTTATAACTAAGTATTGGACTCTTTTGTTAAATAAGGCGTTTAGGGCCTCTTCGTCCTATATCTCCCCTTCCTCCTTTATAATTTCCTCCCCTATAGCTACAGCTACCCCTATAGCTGCCTTTCCCCCTAGTTAACCTCTTACCTACTTAGCCGTCTTTTGCCTCTTCTCTGCCTACTTACAATTTTATTTATATTTCTTTCTATTTTAACTTCCATTTATAATAACTAGCGGCCTATAATATTTAGTTAATAACCTACTACTTTAAAAATAGGCAAAGCTTATCTTCTATTACCTAGGTACCGTCTATATTGCCTTTTAGTCTTATATACTAGTCTTCCTACTTTTTCTACTTTGGCTTGTACGCCTTTAGTATTTATTAAGCGCTAGGCCTTATAAATATCCTATAGCCGCGCCGTCTAGGCCTTAAATTCGCTTTAGAGGTTATAGGAACTATTATAGAAGGCTAGGGGGGCTCTCTTTAACTATAAAGTAGACTATAGAGTAAGAAGACTTTTAAAAGACTTTATATCTATAAGAAGTAAGGGGGAAACGCGTAAGCGCGGCGCGGGTAAATAAAGTTACTAAATATATAAATATTAAAGGAGAAGGAGAAGAGGGCTCTATATTATAGAATTAGAATTATAGTAGGTCTTTCTATATAAAATTAGAAGCCCTGCGTAAGCTAGGAGCTAGCGTGGATATAAGAATAGGAAAAGGGTTAAAAAATTGATTGTCGAGGCAATAATAAGGTCGAAGGCGCGCGACAAGGACCTCTATACTAACCTAGTACTAACCTAGGCCTTAAAAACGTGTCTAAAAAATAGGAGCCACCCTTAGGGGGGGGAATATTTGGACGATATGTTAAGGATATAGGGGGGCCCGTGCGTAACCCAAGGTTATACTAAGCTTAACCCGGACCTCCGATACCTAGATTTGGAAGGCGATAAGCTAGGGCGGTCAATTTCTTAACGGCAAAGACTTTTGAAACGCACCTCCGTTATCTTATAAATTAGACCACCGGGGAGAAATTGCGCCACGGCGTGGTGCTTAGGGCTAGCGCTACGCTTATGGACCTTACCCTAGTCCTATAAACTCCTAAACCAATTAGATTACACTAAGAGGAATTTCTCCCTAAGGGTCTAAGAGCTTATGGGCACCCTTTATATAAAAACTTAATGTTTTTTATTAAGCGATAACTCTTCTATTGCAACGCTATATCTTAACCCTTTTATAACGTTAAGTTATTATAAAAATACTATAAGGTAGGAGCTCTTTAATTTCTCTATCTACTATATTAAATAACAACGTTATAGCCATATTATAATATGGGCAGTCGGTTGTATTTTCGTTAGACGTATTTTTATCGATTATATTTTATTATCGGTCGCAATCTTACCTCACTACTATACCCTATATACCTCTCTACGTCTAATTATCTCTAAAATACTTTAAGCTAAAAGCCCATTTTTTTTTCTCTATCGCCTCTATATTATAGCAATATCGTAAATCTATTCTGCGAGAAGTTAAATATAGGTAGTCGGTTAGTTTTAGTATAGTTTTGTTACGATTTTGCCTTACTGCTAAAACTTATATACTTCTCTAGGTCTAATTATCTCTAAAGTACTATAAGCTAAAAGCTCTTTATCTTCTCTATCACCTCTATATTATAGCAATATTATAGCTCTATTTTATAAGGGGTTAGGTATAAATAGTTAGTCGGTTTTAGTTAAATATTTATTTTAGAGATCTAACTTACGTTCTATAATAATGTATCTCACCCCCTAGTATTCTTAGTAAGAGCTTATAATTTATAAATATATAGATATAATTACCTAAAGAACCTATTACATTGATAAAATATATAATAAATCTCGTAGTTAGGACGTCGCTCGTAAAAATACACAAAATTTAATTTTTAAAACATTTATTTCTCGCTAAAGCGACGCCTATAAGCTCTTAGACGCTTTATAGAAGATTTTGTCAGGTAATAGGGGTGCGTAGGGGGCTGAAATTAGTGCGCTGTTCTAATTGGTCCAAGAGGGCCTATGCGTTATCCTGTGTTACGGAACAAATCTTTTACGGAGCGTCTGATTCATAAGATAACACTTACCTCAGCAAGCTCAGACCGTAGAATCAATTAGCGGACTTACGTATATCCGCAAGCGGATATCGTTAACCTTTTTTGTTAAAAAGTTGATTCTATGATCTGAGGGACTTTCGCGAGGTTTATTAAGCGATGCGACTTAACATACCTTCCCCCTAAGCGAGACATCCCCCCAAGCGAGACACTTTTAGCTTAACTTATAACTCTAATAACTTTACTAATTGTATAATTACAGTACCTGGTATACCAAACGCGTGTCTACGCGTTGGGTGCACTAACTACTTACTTATAACTAATTAGGGGGGAGGGCGCGTTAGTATATAGACTACGTAGTCTACCTTAATAGAATCGACAGTCACCACCATCCAAAAGAGCATACGATACTATACGTATTTCGTGCCCCTAAATATAACTTACTTGTATTATTAAGTTAATATAAATACTGATTAGTAAGCGCGCATAGATTAGCAATTACTTAACACCTCCCCCCAAGCGATATACGACAACGACCACCCGTTTATATCCTAGTACGACCTGCTAGAAGGTTAGAAGTTGGGGATTACGGACTATATCACCATCTTTATATACTTATTTAAGTCTTAATACGGTTTACTAGAAGTTTATAAACGCGAATATAGACTTTTACGGAACCTCTTACCCTCCTATAAACCATTATAGACCTATTAATTGCCTTTACGGACTATTATAAACTTATTAATCGATTTTACGGACCGTTATAAGACCTCCTCCACCCGCTATAAGCCACTACCACCCGCTATAAGCTACTACTACCCGTTATAGCTTATATAGATATACTACGCTATATAATATGGTAGATATAGGTAAGCAAATTAACGAAGGTTAAAAGAAGTGGAGTTAGGGAGTTGACCTTACGTCTATAAACGGCGTTAACGACTATATTAATTTTAAAATCCTTAAATATGGACACTTTAAGCTTTTAAACGACGATCTATAGGAATAATATAAGGAAGACTTTGCGAACTTTACAGAAGCTATCTTTAAGGCTTATAACCTTATAGCTACCCGCAACCTATAAACCCTCTTATATTACTAAGGTATATAGGTTAAAAAGGATAGACGAGTTACTATTATACGGTCTCTATACGATATACTATGTAAGGAGGACTAAACGGAATAGACTAAAGAGTAGATTTTAGATCACATTAAAACCAGCGGGCTCTTTACCTCTTTTAAATTTAATAGGATCTCCAGTCTTATAGACGACTTATTTAACTAAATTTGTCCTATAAACTAAAGAGATCTTAGAATTAATCTTACGGGCTAAAGTATACCTAGTACTTAAGTTATAGACCGTAATACCCCCGTAAACTAAAATACGGACTAAAACCCTTCTATTACTTAAGTTATAGATCCGCAACTTACCTAAGTAAAGACCTATAGTAAGGAGCTAGCTAACCTAGCTAAGCTCTATACCGACGAATCTAAGTATAGCGGTGAAAACGATAACTTTGACTTTAAACTAACTATCTTTACGGACCTCTGTTAGAAGGCTGATATTCCTAAATAGGAGTTTAGCTAAGCCTACTTTACTATGCTGCGCGGCCTAGCCCTTAACTACTATTACACCAACCTTAAGAAAAAGTAACCCCCTTAGTGTTCCCTTTAATAAGCTATATAAAGCTATACGTAACTACTTTAAAGGGCTAGAATATAAGTGTAATATCCTTATATAATGGAATGCGATTAAGTTACAGACCGTAATTAATAATAATACCGAAAAATCGACTATAGAGTGCCTATAAATTCTTATTAAAGACTTTTAACACCTATAGTATGGCCTTAATGCTAAGCTTTAAATAGACGACTTCCTGTATAACAAACTTATTATAGCCTACTAGGAAGTGGAACCCTGTAAATATGCCTATTATAAGCCTGCAGATACCTTAACTGGCCTTATTAACGATTTACGGTCCTCTATTATAATGTACGAAGTTTTAAACCTGCTAGGTAGTACTTAAGCCTTTATTATAGACCTATAAAACCCACAAACTAACTTAGATGCCTACTTTACGGACTACCGCTATCGCTAGCAGTACCCGTACCGACTAAGTCCCACCTATAACCCCCACAGCAACTTCTGTATAAAAGTATACCCCCATAAACAAACTAACCAGAAGTGCTTTATGTGCGGTAAGGAAGGATATTAGTTTATAAGGCATACCTAAGAAGAACGTAATAAGTCTAAAAAGAGATTTAATAGTTGGATTAACTAGTTTATCTTAAACTATAAAGGAGAGGAAGTAGAGGAGTCTCTAGATAAGTTAATGGAAGCCCTTATAATTGACTTTAACTTAGATACCTAGGAATAGGAGACCTTAAAGACATTCCTAACTACTTTTAGACCTTTTATAGACGGCTAAGCCTTTAATATTATAACCGTATTAGCCGACCGCTCCTTTATATACTTAATCGCACCTAAAAACTAACCCGTAAGTATACCCATTAGACCCATTATAGACGTTATAGACCGCGAATAGGACCTATTTGCATATATTACTATAGAACGCTATACCCCTAAAGAATTTTATAGTATTATAATCGATATAGGTGCCTCTAAGAAGTCTACTATAGGTTATAGACAATACCTTGCATATAAGACCACCACAAATAACAATACGGATATTGATACTACGTAAATTAGGGCCGTAAACGTCTAATTCGGCATCGGCTTAACCGTATTAATTGGATTAGTTGTAGTTAAGACCCCAATTAGCCCAGTTAACTTCCACGTAGTAAAAGCGGACACCCCTTTTCTACTCTGTTTTACGGATATAGATAGGTTATAGGTTTACTATAACAATATTACGGATACCTTAATTGGCCCTATAACTGCCCTAAGAAGTAAGTATATTACCCTACTAATTACACGATAATTCGGACACCCGTTTCTTATATAGGGAGAGACTTTATAGACCTATATTTAGGAATCTTTTGACTATAACCCGTGCTACCTTACTAGTATAGAAATCTACCGCCTATACCGCCGTTTCGGCCACCTATTAGCCGAAAAGCTGTATAGAGTCCTTAAACACTTTAGATATAACGACGCTAATAGGAAGGTAATTAACCACCTAACTAAATACTGCTCCTTCTACTAGAAATACGGACGTTCCCTAGGCCGATTTAAGTTTACTCTTTATAAAGACCTTAATTTTAACTACTTAGTGGATGTAGACATTATGTATATTAACGGCAGCCTAGTATTATATATAATTGACGAGGCAACCCGCTATTAAGCCGCCTGTTAGTTATAAAATATATCTGCAAAATATACTTAGGATATTTTATGGACCTGTTGGATTAATATATACGTTAGACCCCCTAAGTATATTACCTACGACGTTAGTAGGAACTTTATTAGTAAGGAATTCCAATAGTATGCTATAGCCATAGCTATTTTAATAAAAGCCGTTCTAGTTAAGGCGCACTAGTCTGTTAGACTTATTAAGTAAGCTTATTTAGCTTTATAGAGAGCTTACTAGATTATTACGGACGAGTATAAGGACATTTAAAAGGAACTGGCTTTATAGATAGCCGTAAAAGCCGTTAATAACACCGCTAGCTCTAATAGACTAGTACCCACCCTTTTAGTTTATAGAGCCTACCTAAGGATAAGTAACCTAGGCCCTCCTACCCCATCTATTACGGAATAAGTAGCTGTAATACGGAAGGTAATGGCCGAAATAGTTAAATTACGGGCTAAACAAGCTGTTAATAGCGCCCTATATTACCGTAATAAACCTAATATAACCTTAGTTTATAACCTCCCGCTTAATTCTAAAGTCCTTATATAGCGTAAGAGCGGTAACTAGACTAGACCTTATCGTTTACTAGCTATAGAAGACGAAATGTGCTGCGTATAACTTTCTAGCGGACCAACTAACTTTAGAAGTACGTCCGTAAAACCCTACCTTTAGTTTAAAAATACCTATGCCGTTAAACCAGATAAACTAGAAGTATCTGCTAAACTAAATAAACTAGAAGCACCCCTACCTACTTCGGAAGTCCCCTAGAAACCCACTAAACTTGCTATAAAGCGCGGTTAAGGACGCCCCTAAAAGCACTCCGTAACTAAGAACCCCGTAATAGAGAATTACCTAACCTCCGTAGGTATATCCGAAAGGCAACTTCTACCTATAGATATATTAGTTCTAGTATAGGAAACACTTTTTATGGACTTATAACGTAAGGAGATTAATAGACTACTTAAAAAGGGTGTTTTTACGGCTGTAATAGAGAGAGGTGTTCCGCAAGGCGTCTGTATATTTAACTTACGCTTTATTAATAAAATTAAGCACCCTAGTACTAATAAAGCCTTTAAAAAATTAAGGCTTATTATATAAGCTTATAACGACTAGGGAAAGGACTTAGTTTTTACGCAATCGCCTATAATTTAACGGGTTAGTTAATAGATTATACTTATACTTACGCCTAGACTATAGCAAACTAAACCTATAGCCCTCTACTTACGGGATATCTCGCAAGCCTATATATAGTCTAATACCTATTTAAGTAAAGACATCTTTATATAACTACCCCTTAAGCTTAATTTATAACTAGGAACAATTTTATAGGTTATAAAACCCCTTTACGAAGTGCCGGAAGCTAGAAACCACTAGTTTAAAACGTATTACTAGCATTACGTTAGTAAACTTAAAATGGAATAGTTGACCTATAACCCCTACCTCCTATACATCCTATTAAACGGCCTTAGTATTATTAGACTTTAAATAAATAATACCCTCTTTTTAGCGGACTGGACTTTTATGGACGCTAAAGAGACTAAACTATAAGAGGTAAAGTTCTTAATAAAGCCGTAAGAGTAGTTAACTAAGCAGACTCTAATTAAGTTTAATAGAGGCTTAATTATATAAAAGGGCAACCTAATTTAGCTAACTTAGGAACGCTAAGCTTAAAACCTAAGGCTTATTATAGTAAAACCTATGGACCTTATTAGTTCCTATAAAGAGACCTATAAGACCGTAAATATAAAGAACTAATACGTTATATAGCGTGTAAGAGGCGCCTATATTGCCATATTCTGTTAACCCGAATCTGCCTATAATCTATCCTTTACGGCCTAGGTAACAGATCTGTAAGAGGAAAATATTAAGCAGCTTAATAAACGCATTTAGTGGTAAATTAATAATATAATAAGAGGACTTACTTTTGTACCACTAGACCTAAATTCCCTTAACTTACTAGTATTTACGGACGTCTCCTTCGCCAATAATAGGGACCTATTATCACAAATTGGCTTTATAATTGTACTTATGGACTATAATTAGGATGCAAATATAATCTACTAGTCTTTAATTAAGTGTAAACGAGTAACCTATAGTATACTAGCTTCTAAGCTATACGCACTAGCTTATAGCTTTAATATAGGAGCCGCAATTAAGTTAATAATCTAGAAGATCCTATAATTGAAGCAATTACCCCTGGTTCTATACACCAATTTAAAGTCCCTTTACGACTGTATAGTTAAACTAGGTACGACATAAGAGAAGAGGCTTATGGTCGACCTAATGTGCTTACGTTAGGCCTATAAACGACGTGAGATTATAGAGGTTAAATAGATTAGTAGCGGAGATAACCTAGCGGACGTTATAACTAAGGCAAAGCCGTGCTAAGCTCTTAAAACCCTAATTAATATAAATAAG
>Ga0307515_10014338_pt1 | contig 14710 bp, 9 predicted proteins | sample 17_EM_MG_FD_194513 | JGI IMG/M metagenome (GOLD analysis project Ga0307515, IMG submission 194513) | Populus trichocarpa ectomycorrhiza microbial communities from riparian zone in the Pacific Northwest, United States - 17_EM | ecosystem: Host-associated > Plants > Roots > Unclassified | place... | reverse complement strand
TTTTTCGGAACAGACAACAAATTAAACAAGATCAAGGATTTTTTGCTATAATTCTTACAGATCTAAAAAATACGAAGAAGATAAAAACATAAAGAGAAATAATAGAGAAATTTGAGGGAAAAAATATCTAAAATGTAAGTGTGATTCTCCAGATCTTCTTTACTTTTCAACTGTTTTCGAAAAGAGACACAGAGAGGGGATGTGTTTTATCAATAAAGGAAAGTGTTTTCCTTTTGACAAGGAAAGGAAAACACTTTCCTGAGGGTAAAGGCAATTTTTTTGTTGACCGGAATTAACTTTCCTTTGACTAACTTTCCGGATGGTTGCCAAACATGGGAAAATGAGGAAAATGAATTCCTGGAATTTGGTTTTCTTGAAACAAACAAGGCATTATATTCATATCTAAAATATTGATTTTAATTAATTTAATTCTCACCATAACTAGAAAAATATAAAAGCAAAAAGCATGAAAAATTATATATTTGTGATTAAACTTCTGCCTTTCATTTCCAGCTAGTGTTTTGAAACCCGGACCGGCCCGGCGGGTCGACCCAGGACCTGACCAACCCGGGCCTGGGACCGGTCCGGTTCCAAGTAAAAACCCTTCGGGAAGTTGACCCGGCGAAACCCGGTCGACCCGGGTAAACCCGGCTACCTTCTTTTTTTTGTTTTTTATAGATTCAAGCGGCTGTGCTGTTTTTTGCTTTATAACTCAGTGGTCGTGCTGTTTGTTTTCTTCATTTACTTTATAACTCAGTTACAATTCTCTCCAGCCTTTATAAGAATAGATTAGAGGGGAGGGGAGCGAGAGACTGTTGAGGATATAGCTATAGAATATTCTATTTCCTTTGCTTTGACTTTGAATAGCTAGAATCAAACTCGTTGCTCATTCATTCAGAGCTCTGTCGGTAAAGTAGATCGAGAGAGAGAATTGGCTTCTCGAGAATCTGCTGGAGTCAGATCAGTAGGGGAGTTCACACCGGGACTTTATTAATAGAGAAAGAACCCATACCCTGAACCGGGGTGTGTAAAAAAGCTGAGAGGTGGAGTAGAAGGGCCATGATGGAGAGACTATCGGTTTAAAGTGGTGGCTGGTCGCTCGGGTTTTTTTATGGATTGCTGGTAAATGCTACTATGGGGAGAGGATTTGGGTGGCGTGAGAAGGACAATATATGTTGTGATTTGGTGATAAAAGGACTGTAATCGGTAGAGAATGTAGAGTGGTGGTGGTGGTGGTGGAGCTGCTACGTGGTTGTTGTGGGAACTGCTGCTATTGACTAGGTTTGCAGTTGTTGTGGTGAGGGAATGGTGGATTGTTGAATTCCAGCTAGGATAGGGGCTCTGCTGGATTTATTTGGGAGAGTGACATATAAAGATAAGACTATGCAAGAGTGGACGATGGATTTTAGCTTTAGGTCTTTTCGTGTAAGCCATGACAGCGACCAAACACGAACATTGCAATTTTTTTTGGGTTGACCCGGGTCAACCCATCTGACCCGTGACCCAATCATTAGACCGGGTCGACCACCGGGTCGGGTTTCAAAACTATATTTCCAGCTATATTAGATTTAAACTCTGTATGGGCACATATATTTTATTTAATATATAATTAATTTAATCATTAAATATATTTAGAGAAATAATTTAATTATCTTTTTAGCAATGAATTATGTTTCTTACGACAATTACAAATTATTTTTAAATATAATTTTGGTGAGTAGAGAAATTATCATTTTAATTTAATTATAAAATAACATTTATTATAAATAAAATTAAAAATAATGATCTCTATTTATTCTTAATATTGTAAGTTTGATGGTATTGCATATCAAGGGTAAAAATAACTTGTTTATAGGTGTTTATTGGGCCTGGGCCACCTACCCTACCCCTTATCCTATCGGCCATCCTTTAGTGGACCCTGGCCCAACTTGTTTTTTATATTTTGAAGTTCCATTTCCATCTTGTTGGGCACCAGCCAGCTACCTCGAATTTGGGTCATTGCCTAAAGTTGGTAATAGCTAAAAAGGCTAAGTACACAGTTCAAATGATTAAATCGTAACTCGTCTTAACGTATGAACATAGTTATAATATCTAATTTGAGGTTGATTTACTTCAAGGACTCGGTTATGGATGTTGACTCGTGAGTTGATGATTCAATTCAAAAAATTTCTAAAATGATGTTATTTTATTAAAAAAATAGATTTAAAATATAACTTGATTCAAAGAAAATGCCAAAAAAAATATCATCTATTTAACCTATAAGTCTACATGGTCAATCATTAGATTCACACTTCATCATTATTTGTTTTATTTATACATTAATTTATATGAGATTTTAGTACGAAAAGTTTAGTAAATAATTTTTTTATAATTTATAATTTTAATGGGTTAACCGGAGGTTTCTTTCCTCTCTTGACTTTTTAAGTTTGAATTTTAAAATTGATATTGAAAAAAAATTAATTTTCTGGCTGTACTCCTCCGATAAAAGGATACGCCGGAAAGAAAAGACTTCTAGCCAACTTAGCTATTACTATATTATTGATGTTTTATGCTAAAGTATGTTCACTTTTATGGAGAGTGAGCTACGCAAGATTCTGCAACGTGGGTCTACCAGCTTCTGTATTTGAAAGCCATCCCTAGCTAATTAATTATGTGTTTGAGGATGTGATTATGGTTATTTTTAAAAATATTTTTTATTCAGAAATACATCAAAATAATATATTTTTTATTTTTTAAAAATTATTTTTGATATTAGCGTATCTAAACGATTTAAAAACATTAAAAAAATATTAATTTTAAACAAAAAAAATTCAAAATTTTAGGAAACGTGGGTTGAACCGCGTTCCCAAACGGTCCATATACACATGATATCAACTCAACTGGCTCTCAGTCACCGTCCTGCATGGCCATTAACACATACAACGGGTCACCTTACACCATGCTCATGTGATCATGCTTTACTCTGCTTTTTTAATGCAGATTCTTAGTTGTATATATCCATAATTTCCCAACTTGACCATTTTATATTATGATCATCTGGGTCTTGGATCTGGTGAATTTCGTCATGTCTTGTGCTCTCGATATTGATCAGAGTAAAACCATGTCAATGCCTAACCACTCATTGACGCGAAATTGAAAAATCATGTCATCATCTAACATCTAATCGAGGCCACTCCTCTTGCCTTTCGGCACATGGTAAGGAACTCGATAGGTTCTTAACGTTACATTGAGTAAAAACAAGGATTGGATTCAGGTTTTGTAATTAATCTAGTTCGAACTAGCTAATATAATATAGTATTTGTAAGAATTTTCCGATCAAACGGCGTATTATGATGCAAACCACGGGCAGACATGTTTTAGCTTTTATTACCAGATGTTGCCTGTTCTACTTTGAAACTTCAATATGCAATATGTGAATAAAAGGGTACGAACTAAGGATGTCTGCACCAAGCATGACTGATGAGTGAGGCTTTTTAACTCAATGTCTTCATGTTTCGAAAGAGTTTCATGATTATAAAAAGATTTTTATTATTCATTAATATTATTACTATCACGACGACGACTCTTCCATACTTTTACTTCGTCAAAATAATAAAGTTTAGAAATTATAAATATCTTTAGAGAAAGGGTTCTTATTTTCTACTTCCCAAGTATTTATATTTTAATTCTTAAAGCATTTATCACACAAAATAATAACAAACACTCTTATTCTTAAAATTTAAAGTTTTTTAAAAAATATTTACTACAATCCCACTTAAAATTATTGACTATATCATTGAAAAATCCATAAATCCCACTGAGTTAATTTTTAAAACTATGATAACAACCATTTTTGTTCTTATATTGACTTGGATCAACGATCAACTCGACTCGTGACTCGAGCCTTGTCTTGGGTCGACCCTCGAGTTGGGTTTTAAAACTATGATAATAACTACTTTTATTCTTATAATCCGTGTCAACTCGAGTCGACCTGACCCGTGATCTAGGCTTTGCCCTTGATCAACCGCCGAGTTGAGTTTTAAAATTATGATAAAAATCATTTGTGTCCTTACATATCTTAGTTGAATAATTTTAGAAAATTATTTATAATGATACTTTAGAAATAAAAAAAAATAAAAAATATTATATCCAGATACATGTCTTTCATAACTCTTGTTTTAAAAGTACATAAATTCACTTAAAAATTATCATAGGAATAAATTTATTTTTATATCAATATTTTTATCTTTTCGATCAAATATATTTTTATATATATTTTCCTTATATTTTCTATTCTGAATAATAACTAAAAATCACTTATCATTTATTTTTACTTAAAAAAAAAGAAGCAAAATAATATAAAATAGGCCCGTAACAAGCATTCACCCAACGACCTCTATGTGATGGTTTTGAAATTAGCTTAATGTGGTTCAAGGAACAGCTATTTCAGTATGTATTTCCTAATCGAGCAATGGTAATAAACAGGCAATTGACCAATGTATTTATTATTTTCGGGATCCACAATTTATCATTTATTATTCTACAGCTTTAAGCATGGTTTGTTTTGTTTATAACTATTTTTCTTTCCAATTGTTTTTCCCGATCATTTTTATCAAGAAATCTGGCTCTAATCCTTCATCTTTAAACTCGAGGATGCTCTAGAGAGCCCAGATTGCAATTGTTTTGCTGGCTAGTCAACAATGATAGTTATTTCTAATAAAGAGAGGCCAAGTAAAAAAACTCAACGAGCCTCCTGCCCTTGTTTCCTCCTCCTCATCTGCCCATTTCAAGGGTATTCTGTCCCCTCCAGAGCGCCCCTGCATTGTTTTATTCCTTCGAACATGAAAACTCTGAAACCAAATCTAGCAAATCCCGATATACATGTCCTAATATCTTTGATTAAGGATTAATGTACTATTTTTCTTCTCTAATTCAATGATCTTATCGAACATCGTTTCACAGATTTTAATAGGGATCGTTGCCTTGATATCACTGCCTGCTTTTTTTAAGTTACATTAACATTAATTGCTTTTATGCATCTTGAACCAGCCCCATCCAGTAAGGTTACAAGCAAGCCCGAGTAACATTTAATTTAATTCAACAAAATGCGTTTAGGGAAAACAATCTTAAGCCTTTGGCTGCAAGTCAGAACAAGGAGTCTCCCATTTGCAAGAAATATTCAAGCCTTTAGCCTTCCATATATATATTATTTTTATTTTTTGGCGTTCACCACAAACTAAGTGCCACATTGCGACCCAATTAATGTTGCATTAGTGAATTAATGATATTATTTAATCATTAAAAGAAACTAAAGTGGTTGTTATATTTATTTGGCAATTTTCCTTGTACCATAAGAGTTACGAGCATTGTGAATTACAATAGTGAAATAGTGAATTGATTGTGGTTTTTTAGTTAGTCAAGTTTTTTTTCGATTTTATTCTTTTTATATTTGTTTGATTCATGATCGAACCTCATGGCTTGCTTCGGGTAGCTTTGCGTCGTGATGTCAAGAAAAAAATTTGGCCCATGGTTGATGCTCGGTTTAGGAAAACAAATTTGATTTCATTGATTTAAAATAATTAAAGCTTCGGGGATGAAATTAAAACTTGTCAATCTAGGGACTGGTTTGAAGGGAAAGGAGAAAATTAGAAAAGTAGATAGCGCGTGCGTATCAAGTGCCAACATGTGGGAGAGGCCGCCATACTTAGCCGGCGCAAGTAGTGTCTTACTACATCCGATTCTGCCCAGCCTTGATGCATCCAAATCATCTTATCGCAGTCTACCTTCATGTGTGACATATGTCGATGGAGAGGCTTTACTTTGGTTCTGGCGAACCATTTTTCTTTTTTTTCTTTTCTTCTCTTTTTTTTTTCCTCACCTCAATTTCCATTAGGGGACTCTCTAAGAACTAAAGTGGATTGCCATATTTCTTTGGTGTCGAACTTGATCTTCATTCTTTTGATTGCTATTTTTACCAACCATTTTTTTTTTAATTTCATCTTTCAATATTAGATTGGTAGGGAATTGAGATTTGTGAATTTTTTTTTAATTTGTCATCTACTAGGTAATCATAGTCTTATGATCTAGATCGCGAGTTTGAAAGGATTGCGAGTTTGTGTGATAACTAGATTTTATTTAAAATACTACTAGTAATAGCATAAAAAAGAAAACAATTATAGATGACTTAGAATAATCTCTTCAAAAAATAAATGTATATAAAATAATTAACAATAATTGTTATTTAAAAGAGGAAAAAAAGAGAGAAGAGCCATTAACTTAAATTTGAAATAAAAATTATTTTGAAATATACATATAAAAAAGGCATAAATTTGAAAAAAATAGAAAATAAAATAAAAATAAAAAGGTCAGGCATTGTTAGGCCTGATAAGCCACTAGTAAGGGCACACATGCTTGAGCCCTTAATTGTTTCATGGCAGTTGTCGTCTACCCAAAGTTTTCTTTAAAAAAACTCATGACACATCATTTGATTTTGCCTAGATTCTAACCATTGTGATGGCTGAAAAATTAAGGTTGAAGGTTTGGTGATCTAAAATTTTATTTTTGACCTAACACACCTGAAAAACATCTTAGACATCTTGATAAACTCATTCATGGCCTTAAAAAACCTAAAAAATCATCTCAAAACCTAAAATAAAAAATCTTTTTGAGCTCAAATCTATTTTTTAGGAACTTTCAAGGTAAAACAAAACACCCAAGTTGAACTCTCCTCGTCAAATGAAACTGTTTGACACAAATATTGATCATTTTAGTGACCGGAATTGGTGCCAACAACATTTTTCCCTCTTTACCATCGGAATCTAGTGATTTTCTCTCTCCTTTCTTAAACTAGGAACAAAAAAAAAATAGAAAATAAAGTTTTGCACCAAAATTATTTTTTGTTGAAACTTCAAAAATTAGAGGGATCTAATTTTTATAATTAGTAAATAATAAAGAATAAGTTGAACAAAAACACCACTCATCTTCTCCGCGTGTTTCATTCTAGTCCTTTGTCTTTCAATGTCGCCACTCATTAAGAATTTTAACCAAATTAGCCTCCAATTAGATCCTTAAAGGGAAAATATAAAAAAAGATTGAAAAAAACCTCTTGGGCATAGTGCATCCACAATGCTAATGAGTCTTAGTCTACAGTGTGCCCCCCTCCCCCCTCGCTTGTTAGAGTTCTCTGTAACTAACTATTTGACATGTGTTATTTCATAGGTCATATAATCTTTTCCAATAAAAAAATAGATACATTTTTTCTCACATAAAAGATTTAAGGTGTATAACAAAAAGTTTATTTAGACATCTAATTAAATAAATCGATAATCATATGTGTAAATAAATAAAAAAAGAAGTCATTAACGATAACTAAAAACAAAACTTAAAAAATCAAAAGAAAAATATAGATCAAGATATTTGATCCCACAATATTGGACATTTACCCAGTTGTGTTTACTACATTTATTTATTAAAATCATTTTTTCATTCAATCAAATGATTATTGAAATAGACACACACATGAAATTGGTTGAATAAAATAAAAAAAAACATTATGCAAAGTTGCACATATTAGAAATATTATCTAAAAACTAATATTTTGTTTATTTTTACAAATATATTTTATCTATATAAAATATAAAAAAAATTATAAATGAATTAGAATAATATCTTTAAAAATTAAATACATACAAAATAATTTTTAAAAAACCTCTGTTAAAAAATGTTAAATAAGAAAAATAAATGGATATTAATTGAAACATAAATTAAAACTTGTGACTCGGGTCATGAGATTGAAATAAACCAATATAAATTTGTTTTTGAACAAAACGACAACCAATCTTTTTTTTTAAAACAAAATAATGGCAAACAATGAAATCAAAAAAGAAAATAAGTTAGGAAAAAGATGTTGATCCACATCAACTTTTTAAACTCATGATCTGGGTTATTAGATCGAAAACACCACGCATAGAAAAATAATAAAGGTCAATCCTTAACAAATCATACGTTGAATGATGAAATCAGGAAAAAAAAATCAATTATACTAAAGGATCTGAAAAAAATATAATTAAAAGAATGAGGGTGAAAATCAAAATAAAAAATAAATTAGAGGATAGCCCAATTTTTTTGATTGAAAGGTTAAATTGAAAAGAAAAATAACTTTAATAAAAAAAATATTTAAAAGAATGAAGACCAAATCGAAACAAATAATACATCATAAACTTGTATTTAAAATGAAATTGAACATATAATTATCAGGTTTTTTTTTTAATCATCAACCATTAATTTTATAAAATCTAGAAAAAATATTAAAATGAAAATATAATTACTTATTATTCAAACACTGCGAAAATCTAATTACTGAGCATATTGAATATTTTTACCATTATCCTGATCAAATCTTGAATGCGAGCTCCAAGTTTGGATCCCGACAACATTTTGCTTCGACTGGTCAGCCTCCAATCATAATTTTGCTAATATCAGAGTAGGGTCCTTGAAAAGACACATGATTCACTGCCATGACAAACCCTTGCCACATTCTTATTTTCTTCTTCCTCCTCCTCTATTTTTTATTAAAAGATTACTTGCAATCAATAGTATAACATATACTTGTATTCTTTAATTGAATTGAATTGAATTTTCTATGTTATCTTTGACGACTAGATCTGGTTTTCTGTATGAAGTTATCTGGAATCAACATTCAATTCGTTCGTTTTTGCTCAAATTAGAGACAAATTGGACAATACACACACACACATAATATATATATATATATATATATATATATATATATATATATATATATATATATATATATATATAATTCGTCCACCCAAATAAATGATTCATGAGGTTCCAAATTTATTATTGGTGATAGATTAATTAATATATAATCTTTTCAAAAGCCTTTGGAAAAGAGAAAAAAGAAAAGGGTACTCAAGGGACCATTTGTGCCAGAGTTTGCTTCTTTAATGCCAGTAATGAAGATCTACATATGGATAGCTAGCGCCTCTGCAAAAAACATATCCGGATTGTAGTGGTAAATAAACTGTTCATAATTTCATGACTGAGATTTTTCTGATTATGCCTTGTTGATGCCCACAGAGACCTGAAAACTTGATAAAATTATCTTAAAATAGCATTGCGGTTTATATAAGCACACTTTCCCCCTCAAAGTTAGGTAAGAATGGGAATGGCCATACGCCTCATTTAAGGCTCACCATCCCAAGAAGGATTCCACCATCATGTATGCGAGGGTTGAATTAGAGATGGCAACAGCTCCTAGAGGCTGGGCCTTTCACCAAGTTATATCCATTTTCTTTCTCTCTTTTTTTTTAACAAGTTGAGAATACCTTCTAGTTTTAGATCAAGCACGAGAGATTGATTTGAGAGCATAAACAATTAATAACGAGGAACATAAAGTCAGTAGCTTGAAAAGGTTTTCATTCTCCTAGAGGCACAGAAGTCTATAATGTGGGTCTCAGCAACATGCTTGGCTGTGGATGCTTGCTTCCATGTCCCATTACAGACACTCCAAGCAGACCCCTCCTCGTTTTCTAATCCGACGTTTAGCCAAAATTGTGACGAGCAAATGCTAAATAACAGTAGTTATGCGAGGTTTTACTCATTTCTTGAGTTTTACGAGCTTAGACTTTGGATTGACACATAAATTAAATTAAAGATATCATTGCCGGAAAAAAAAAGAAGAAAAAAGAGAGAGTCATGACTCATGAGGTGTTTTTGCATGCAAATTTCCTTGCGTGGGGCTGCCTAAAATCTACACCAGCATCATGGACTAATTCTACAATAGAAATACTTACAGATTCGGCCCAACCCACCCTCTCCCTCTAGAATGGTGTTTGTTTCCCTGTCAGGATTCTTTGACCAGCAAAAGAGCTGTAAAGCAATCGTCTCCATGATTGCCAATTGATCACAACATTGTCCTCTTCTCCCATGGCTTACTCCTTAGATTTAATGCATGACTTTATTAATATTGTTAATCATTATATTTTGCCTCATTCCACCTGCCTGATCTTATTATATAGCATGAGAGGTGGACTCTGGGCAACATCGGATACTTACTGAACAAGCTTATCTTAGCATACATACAAAGCCAGTGATTGGGTTTGAAATTCTACAAGAATTTATTCTTATTAAATTGTGTAAGAGGCTGATTTAATTTTTTAAAATAAAATAAAAATACATGTAGCTTATATAGGTAGTTTGACCAATAAGAGCTACATCTAAGCGCAGGTTACAAGACAAGGCCACGTGTGTAGGACCTCCATAACCTCTACTTCCCTTACATTTCCTCCTCTCTTTTTTTTTTTTTTAATGGAAATCTTGAATATACATCATTTCCCAAAATCCCCTCCAGAATCTGTTATTTATTCGTTCCCTCTCCACCTCCCAGCTACTCAGAAACACATTCCAGTTGTGACTTGTGAGTGGGAGAGAGGGGAGAAGCCTTTTAAGCATGAGAAGCATTAATTCCCATCAAGTCGTTCTCTTCCTGTTCTGTCCTGACCATTCTCTTTGCTCTTGCCTTTCGCTGCCAAGCTGCTGCTGCTGCTTCTTTTTTTAATCTAGTTGAACAGAAAGAGAGCATAAACTTGTAACAGCTTAATTTGGTTACCATCTAGCCAAAGAGTCATATGACATGCTGTAAGGCTAGCAAAAACTCTTACCAAAAACTTACATTTCATTCTAGCTTTTCCATTGTTGCAAAAAATGTTGCCAGTCTTTGATCCAAATGATAATGAAGCTGGCTTAAAGCTCTTGGAGGACCTGACCAACAATGCATGCCAAATACAACAACAGGTATTGGAGGAAATCCTCGCCACCAATTTACATACAGAGTATCTTAAAAGCTTTCTCAATGGTGATTCTGGTAAGGAAAACTTCAAGAATAAAGTTCCCATTGTGAATTACGAGGATATCAAGCCTTGTATCGAGCGAATTGCCAACGGAGAGCCTTCATCTATCATTTCAACTCAACCAATTACTGAGCTCCTCACAAGGTATAAACATTTATCAATTATGCTCTCATATTTCTTCAATAAATTCCCTTGAAAGTCCTCATCAAGTCAATCTTTCTTTCTGAGAAATTGATCAAGTTAATTATATGCAGCTCTGGTACTTCTGGAGGACAGCCAAAAATTATGCCTTCGACTGCTGAAGAACTGGAAAGGAAGACGTTCTTTTATAACCTCCTTGTGCCTGTAATGAACAAGTAAGATTACTCTCTCCATATTCTTGTTCTTTTGAATTTTGCTACTGCCTATAAGATAATGGAACAGTGCAAGCAAGGTGAGTAGACTTAAAACAGCTTTATTTTTCTTTTTCAGGTATGTTGATGGCTTGGACCAGGGTAAAGCAATGTATCTTTTGTTTATCAAACCCGAAATTAGCACCCCTTCTGGCTTGATGGCAAGACCTGTCCTAACCAGCTACTATAAGAGCAACAACTTCAGAAACCGGGCTTTTAACCGTTATAATGTTTATACAAGCCCTGATGAGACCATCTTATGTTCTGATAGCAAACAGAGCATGTACTGTCAATTGCTATGTGGTTTAGTACAGCGGGATGAGGTTTTAAGAGTAGGTGCAATATTTGCATCAGCTTTCCTGCGTGCTATCAAGTTTTTGGAGGAATATTTGAAAGAATTATGTTCCAACATAAGAACAGGTAGTGTAAGTGATTGGATTACTGACCCTAATTGCAGAAATGCGGTATTGTCAATTCTGAGCAAACCCAATTCAGAATTGGCTGATTTAATCGAGGATGAATGTAGTGGGAAATCTTGGGAAGGAATAATCAAGAAGCTTTGGCCGAGAACAAAGTACATTGAAGTTATTGTTACAGGTTCTATGGCCCAATACATCCCAACCCTTGAATTCTATAGCGGTGGGCTTCCGTTAGTTTCAACAATGTATGGCTCTTCTGAATGTTATTTGGGAATCAACTTTAAACCACTGAGCAACCCTTATGATGTCTCTTACACCCTCCTTCCAAATATGGCCTACTTTGAATTCTTGCCTGTTGATAATAACCACAAAGAAGTGGTACCGGACGTCCAGTGCAACGGTGTTAGTGTTACAGATCGGAATGGCAAGGAAAAGGTTGAAGCTGTTGATCTTGTGGATGTCAAACTTGGTCACTACTATGAACTGATTGTCACCACTTTTACAGGTGAGTTTTTCCTTGAGCTGACTTTTTTTTTTCCTCTTCAGAATCTCGATACTGTAACATGCCTAATTTTGCTCATCTACTTACTGTATCATTGATTTCAACTCATTGATCCCAAATCATCCTTTAAATAGAGTAACAAATTTTATAGATGCTTTTGATTATGGATTGCAGATAAAAAGATGATGCCTTGTTTATAGCTCAGTCTCTCACTATTTTGTTATTCTTTTCTCAGGATTGTATAGATATAGAGTTGGAGACATTCTCATGGTGACCGGCTTCTACAATAATGCTCCTCAATTTCGTTTTGTGCACCGGCGAAATGTGGTTTTAAGCATTGATACTGACAAGACCAATGAAGAAGACCTCTTAAAGGCAGTGACACAAGCGAAAGTCCTCCTTGAGCCACTCGGTTTCCTTCTAACTGAGTACACTAGCTTCGCTGACACTGCCTCAATCCCAGGTCATTATGTACTATTTTGGGAACTTAAAATGAGAGGAACTAATGATCTGCCAGAGCTTGATCCAGTTATAATGGAGCAATGCTGCTCCATTGTTGAAGAATCACTCGATTCTGTTTATAGGAGGTGTAGGAAGAAAGACAAATCAATTGGACCCTTGGAAGTAAGGGTGGTGACACATGGAACGTTTGATGCGCTCATGGATTTTTGTGTATCTCAAGGGTCTTCAGTTAATCAGTACAAGACACCCAGATGCATCAAATCCGAGGAGGCCTTAAAGATTTTAGATTCCAGGGTGGTGGGAAGATTTTCCAGCAACAAAACTCCTTTCTGGGAGCCATTCAGAATTGAAACCTAATGAATAGCTAGCTGTTCATAGTCTGTGGCACACTCTTGGGGGATTATCTTCGCGTCCTCTACATTTTGATTTCTAGTCTGGTTTGTCCTGTCCTTTTCCTTCTATGTATGCTGAATTTGTTTTGAAATTAGACTATTTAGCCAACCATGTCTTTAATTACTTGTCAAAATTTAAACTACCTACCACTCTTTTTTGACCATCAAGGATAGTTTTTCACTAATTTTTTTATAATAATTGAATTTGTCAATGATGAAGCAAATAATCACTTCCACAAAGATAATAGACTAGTGTGCCGACATGGGCTGAAAGTGTGGTGTATCATTCTGAAAGTGAAGATGATATCTATGTTCTCATTAACCTAGGGTTCAATTCAGAGTAATCTGGAAAAGAAAGACGGTGCCTTTCCTCCATTAAATTCAGAGGAGGCTAAGATCTGCTTGGAAAGTGCCATTACACAGTTGCACTATCACTTTCAAGCACTGCTGTCATTATCTAACAGCCTGCATGGAGCAATTAATACTGTAAGAAAGATACTCGCTAGCTTGTGGGAAATTAAGTATCAAGACTTGTCAAGTGGAAGGAGCAAAACCCATATGCCTTCGCGCATCCAAAAAGTAAAAGGTGCTGCCGTCAATATTAAGGAGCTGTGGCTGATGAGGGCGATACATACAAGCAGAAGGAAAAACTAACAAGCTTCCTTCATGACCAATATCATGATTAAGCACTTTGTATAGCATGACTTTGTCAATGGAACATAATAATGATGATCTTTTTCATCCAAAAGATAAGTGGCAATACGAATTTGGAATGAATTGAAAGTAACAGCAGAATTTGGAGTCCAGCAAATACATACTGGAGTGAGTTTTGTTTTTATGAAAATCTTGAAATTTCAATTTCTTTTACCTAGTCAAGGGCTTAGCCCCGGTGATGCAGAACAATAACTCAAAAAAAATAAAGCAGGAAATAAAGAAGTTTTTAGAGAAAAAAGCCAAGAATTAAAAATAAAGAAAAAAAAACCATAAAAGAGAAGAACGGGGTTGGAAAAGTATGCAACTCTACAATTTTTATTCAATTTATCAAAACTCCTTTACATTTAAAAAAATATGATATAAATATTAAAACTCTAACTAGAAAAGAAATTAAGTTTATAGCCCACTAAATAAAATATTCAACAAAAACTAAATCAAATCCAATAAAATCTAATTAATAAACATCAACTAAAAGTTTAAATAAATTAAACTAAAACATAAATTATAACCCAATCTCTCAATGGTTTGGGTTATTCTTTATCATCTATAATCATACGAGTGCATAAATAATGTTTCAGGTCCGGTGTCCCCACCAACTCTCATGGGATTGGAGAAATTCGACCTCGTTGAATGTAGTTCAAGGTGGCTCCAATAATGCTCCTCCATATATAGTTTAGACATAATTTGAAACTAGTCGTCTAGCTCATATATTAGGAAAGTTCATCATCCCCAGTAAAAACAACCTGTGCATTCAAAGTAGCATTGAAATTTTTTTTTTTTTGCCAAAGATAAGGATAATGAGGTAGGAGTTTCAAAGAGATCACCAGGGATAAGTTGTTGTGTTTTATGTATAACAAGGTCCTTCATGTCAAAAGTAGAGCTAATATCATCAAAGTTTAGTGACAGGTTAATGATATAATTATTTAATTCAATCATTTTCAACATTTTGAATGGTCTAGCACTACTCACTTACAAT
>Ga0307515_10014337_pt1 | contig 14710 bp, 9 predicted proteins | sample 17_EM_MG_FD_194513 | JGI IMG/M metagenome (GOLD analysis project Ga0307515, IMG submission 194513) | Populus trichocarpa ectomycorrhiza microbial communities from riparian zone in the Pacific Northwest, United States - 17_EM | ecosystem: Host-associated > Plants > Roots > Unclassified | place... | reverse complement strand
GAACATAATCCGTCTATCGCGTATGCTTATGGTAAGTTGTCAAGATTTCTTTGAATGTGTGTTTGTAAAATTGATTGAATCAAGACCATCTCTGAGCACTAAATGACAAGCAGTAAGACGCCGAGGATAAAAGATACAATATGTTTCACAGGCAGTAAAATGACAAGCAGTATTGATCTTCGAGTCCCTCGAATTCTAAAATAATATCACATCATTTATAATAAAAAAAGAGAGAGAGAGAAAGAAAAGAACAACATTGAAACTTTAATAATAACATCATTAATCTAACTTTAATAATAACATCATTAATCTAAAATTACCAAAAAAAATCATAAATAATAACAGGAGTAAGTCGCACAAGTTGTATAAATTATAAACAAATCTAGAATTTTTTCAATTTTTTTATAGTATCAAACTTCCTATAGCTAACACTTCTAACAATCGTATGGTTGCCGCTACAAATTCTTTGTTGCCTTCCGTTGCATTTCATTTTCCAACTTAAGTTATTTCCATCAAACTTGATGGAACTAACTTTCTTGTCTGGAATGCTCAATTGCTTTCTCTATTTCAGAGCTATGGATTCATGAGAATTGTTGATAGTTTTGATTTTTGTCTTTCTCGATTTTCAGCGAAGAATTGCCTTCTGATGGCTCATGTTATACATTATGATCGTTATTGGTGATCTTATTTGATGTTGTTGGATCTATTTCGTCAAGATTGTTTTAAAAATACCAGTAATATCTTTATTAAAATTTTGGTATGTTTCTAAAATCTCTCTAAACTATGATATTTTTTTAAATATTTTTTTATACTTTGTTATCTTATCTGTTTTTCTTTTTTCAAAATGCTAAAGTAAAAAAAAAAAAAAACACTCTATTGACGGAGCAAGAAATGCATTAAACAATAAACTTCTTATTCTAATCAAGAAAGTTATATTGTTAACATAAAGAAAAAATTAACAGAAAATCGTTGACAAATCAGGTGTGCGAGCTTTAAACAGCCAACACGTATACAACTCCTTATGGGGCCCACCTACAGCAGCACCACCCTCGACCACCTCTCTCACACGCGACTCCTGTGACTCGTCTTGTTTCCTCGGCAACTCTGTCTCCCTCCCGTTGTCTCAGAAGTATTTTAGAAAAATAAATAAATAAATAAATAAAAACCTTACTTTTCTTTTTTCTTTTTTCTTTTTTCTTATATTTATAAAATTACGGTATATGTAAATTCTTTCTTTCGGCTGCCAATCCTTCGCTCTTTTACTTTCTACTTTTCTTCTTTTTATATATAACAAAATAAATAACTTAAAGAGAATTAATCATGCTCAAGAGATTGTTCTTTCGCTACGACTAATCAATAAAATGGATAAATTCTGTCAGAAAAATTGATTTAAAATATATCTTGTAAATAATTTTTAAATATTTTTTTTATTAAAAAAAACTGCACTATCTCGAAATAAGGTTATTGCATTTCCTTTCTGACTTTAATGGTGAGCGAATTAGTCCTCAGATTACCTGTAACCTCCTTTTCAAAAGTTAAGATCTAAAAAAACCAAAAAGGATATAAAATGCAATCAAGCCTTAGATTGAGGGCATCGTCCTCGCTTTCAAGGCAAGAAAAAATAGAAAGCAGAAATAGCTAAAAAAAAAAGAAACAGCAGTGAAAAGAAAGGAAAAAGGGTCTATTATCCACGTTTCTCTCTCTCTCTCTCTCTCTGACTGATGATTGGTGATTATGATGATGTCCTTCTTTCTCACTCTTTAGCTTCCCTCTCCCCCTCTCTAACAATCCAAAACGACCACTCCTCGTTCTCTCTCTCTCTCTCTCTCTCTCTCTCTCTCTCTCTCTCTCTGTATTTATTTATTTATTTTCTTTTATTATTCTACAATGCTGCAGCTGCTGCTCCTCTAATTTTTTTAAAAGGTAATAATTTCTTACTCTCATTTTATTTTTCTTATACACTAATGCTATTAATATTTTTTTTTTCTCAGCAACCAAACAGACCTACCTCTCTGTCATTTTCTTTCTTCTCAACATTTTCTCAGCTTCCAAACATAATTCTTCAAGTTTTTTTTCTTCTTTTTGTTTCCTCTTGTTTTTACAGTTAATTGGAGGACTGGCTTCGGATTAATTAACAATGGCGACCACACAGGGATCAAAATCAAGAAGATCAAATATAATTAATAATTCAAAGAAAGCAGCAGCGAATTCACCGTCGACATCAACAACATCATCTTCTAAGCAATTTCTAGAGACTTCAATTGACGGTCAAAGCTCGCCTGCATCCTCCTCGGCACTAAGCAAACCACAGTATTTTTACTCTGAAAGTGCTAATTTAGATACTGAAAGATCCAAAGAAAATGTAACTGTCACTGTCCGGTTTCGGCCTCTAAGGTTCGTGCATTTTTTGTAAAGTTTTATTTTCATTTTATTGAAAATAAGTAATGGTTGTTTTTGCTATTTTTTTGGTGTTTAGTCCTAGGGAAATTAGGCAAGGAGAAGAGATTGCGTGGTATGCAGATGGAGAAACTATCGTGCGTAATGAATATAATCCGTCTATCGCGTATGCTTATGGTAAGTTGTTAAGATTTCTTTGAATGTATGTAATTTGTTTGGATGGACAGGAGAGTTAGTTTTGATTGATTGAATTGGAATGGCATTGGTAGTGTAAGCTTGATGCATTTAGGGATTAGTTTATGCGTCGATAGGTAGTTCGAAGTTAAGTTAGAATGTGGTCGAGAACTTGTTTGTTTTTTATTGAATTGATTGAGAGGTGTCTTTTATGGTAATTTTGAAGAAATTAAGCCATATAATGGATTGTTGGTGCTATGAGTTTAATTGGAACTGAAATTGCAATGTTGTCCGAAGTCCATGGCCGCAGGGTAATCAATTCAAAGGTTATATGTTTTTAGTCATTTGTTTGTGAAACTCTGAATGATATTTCCGTAGTTGTTGCATCATGGTGGTGAATGTGAGAACACATTGTAGATGGACTAGCTTTGTGTTTCAATTTTGATAACTGATCTTTCGAAGGCTTTATTGGTACAATAAAGACATTGTTGTTCAGACTATATGGTTATATACTTCTTTTGAGTTTCTAGGAGGATTCTATTCCTCTCAAGTCTCATGCCAGAAACATTACCAAAATCAGAAAGCAAAAAATGTAGGGATTTTTGCTACCCAGGATTAGTTAATAAGCAATTAGTCTCTTCATTTTTTCCCCTTTAGGGATAATAGCCAAATGAACCTTTTTTATATAACACATATTCATTTTATTTTTGTCTATTTACTTTCCCATGCTTTTAGATCGGGTATTCGGTCCTACAACTACAACACGCCATGTATATGATGTTGCTGCGCAGCATGTTGTCAATGGTGCTATGGAAGGGATCAATGGTAAACAAAATAGATATCCCTCTGCTAAGGAACTTCGATTTCTTCATTCCTTTTATGTTTACAATATTTTACCTTTGTTTTTGCATGCTCTTACAGGCACCATTTTTGCTTATGGAGTGACAAGCAGTGGGAAAACCCATACCATGCATGTGAGATTTTACTACCTGAGATACTTTTTTGTTTTACTCTTACGATGCATACAAGATGCATGCAAAATTAAATAGAAATGTCATATATTCCTAATATCTACACACACACATGTATGCATGTATGAATTCAAGGGTGCATATTTCCATGCCTTAAATCTCATAGTATCATTCTTGGATTGAAGGAAAAAAAGAACAAACTATAAATCATTCCCTGCTTACAACTCATGTAATATAAAATGAAAATGCCATATTTTCCTTGGCCTGTATATTTTTGGTTGTTGTCTGTGCAATTGAGGTGGATTATTCATGGCCTGCTTACTAATTTCAAAACACAATGCTTACATTGATCCATATAACAATGGCAGGGGGATCAAAGGTCGCCTGGAATTATACCATTAGCAGTGAAGGATGCTTTTGGTATCATTCAAGAGGTACTTTACAATGAATTTGACCTCTCTATATGACTCTATTTGATCCTAGTTTGAATGCAAGCAATTTAACATTTCTCTTTGCTCTAGACTCCAAACCGAGAGTTCCTTCTCCGTGTTTCATACTTGGAGATCTATAATGAGGTCAGCCGCTTCCCATTCTCTCTAGCTACTGTCTTTATAATACTGCGATAAATCTTCCTTATTCTTACCTTTTATTGTTGGATATGAGCTAGCTCCACTGATGCTCCGTTTAAAACTTCTCTATTATTTGGTGTTCTTCATTTCAGGTTGTTAATGACTTGTTGAATCCAGCAGGACAAAATTTAAGAATAAGAGAAGATGCTCAGGTACTTGCTTACCAACTCCATATTATGTTTTTCTATGCTACCTTCCACACTGATACTATCATGCTCATGGCAACAACTTTTACAGTTGTTTTAATACCAGAATACAATTAACTATTTGCAGTTGCTTGCCCGACTGCAACTTGCTAGAGTATTTGTTTAACAACTTTGAGTTTTTCGTACATTAAATATAAATATATCAATAAATGCTTAACAATCATCAAGCCTGAAAGCCAAGCAAAGAGGGCCAACAACCATCCAGTATATGTAGTTTTCCCAAAGTTTGGGCATCTTAGTCTTCTCATATCCTTCTATAGTTTATACAACAACATAACCTTACTTTTGGGGCACTTCTATGACTTGACAATCATGTAGTCAAGTAGTCTGCACAAATGCCATTGACATCGTTGCTATTGTTGGCATGGTATTTCAGCTTTTAATGCTTCATTTTCTAGTCTGGATGACATTAAGTTAAGTGGAACAAGTTTTGGCCTATGTTCGAACATTTAATGATTGCACAAAAGGCTCCACATGGTGACACCATTCCCTCAACTGTTACCTATAAATTATGAGACCATATCAATGTAGAGGTGGGCACCATGTCCTGCGAAATTATGAACAGCAGTTCAAAGAGGGCCTCAGATGAATCTAGGTTCTCGTGATGATGGTTTGCCACGTTAAATGAAGAAAAAGTTGTGAGGGCTGTATTTATTTAATAATGAAAATGATGGCAAGACCCACCTCTCTACTACCGAGGCACAACATCAAGTGATAATTCACCTGTGACTGGGAGCTCCCTCTATCATACAATAAATTGTGCAAGGTCTTGGAATATGCATACATCTTATGGTGCAAGCTGCTAGCCTGCTTGTTTCCTTAGGTGGAATGGGCTGTTGCTGGGTGTCTCTTACACTTTTGCTACTGTGGGTTTTCAGTTTGCTGTTTCATTATTTATATCAGTTCACACTCTTGGTTAAGGAATGGGATTTTGAAGCATCTGGTGTTATATGGAGTACTTTGTCTTTGCATCATCAGAGGCAACTCTATCTGTGCTTGCATGGAGCAGTTGATTATCAGAGGCAGCAGATTTTTATTTCTTACTTACATGATATGCTGTAGCTGGTTGAGGAGGACCTCAATGGAAAACTGAATGGTCATGTGCTGGCTGGGCAATTGTCTATACCACTGGTTCCCCATTTATGACAGAATCAGTATCTAGATCATGAGTACCCTTGTATTCTGTCCTCAAAATATTGTTTGGGGGGGAGGGGGGGCAACTTAATGAAAAATAGGCTGGTAAATGGTATAAATTTCAATTCCTACTATAGAGATTTAATGGATGTAGCCAGCTAATTACTCATAAATGTCAGTTTTAGTTGTTGGAAAGAAGCCTCTTTTAATTTATTTTGATTCTTGCCTGTAGGGAACCTTTGTCGAGGGAATAAAAGAAGAAGTTGTATTATCCCCCGCTCATGCCCTCTCCCTTATAGCAGCTGGAGAAGGTAACTCTCAAGTCACATCATATGCAGTAAGCGCATGATGATTCCAACAACAAAATAATTGTGTTACCAAAACTAATTTAACCCAAAATCTCAAGTTTTTGGAGGGAAAAAAAACTATATAAATTAGAATCTAATTGGCGTATAGCCCTTTAAATTGAATCATTTATGCAAGTAATGAGCCGACATCTATGGAAAATTCTATATTGTATCCTTCAAAAATTGACATGCATTACTTATACTGGTAGAACTGTGAAGGTTAATGCAGTAGGTAATTTTGTTGAAAGTTGACCGGTAGAAAAGGTTACAAATTGGTGAACTCGTTTGTCTTACCACAGATGCTATTTGATTCCCTCCCTTCCTTTATGTTTAGCAAAACTGCAATGTCTATTTCCATGACATCGCAATTCTTTCCGCAGTTTCTTATTGGGATTTTTCTTTTGACACAGAGCACAGACATGTTGGGTCTACAAACTTTAATTTACTCAGCAGCAGGAGCCATACAATATTTACACTGGTATTCCACTATCTTCATGCAGCTCTAGTTGATTGTTGCATTTCATATGCTCTTCCTTTAAGATAATTCTAAGCTTTCCAAGTTTCTTATATTACATTGCATTTGCAAGTGGCTTTTATAGTTCTAGCATACATCTAACCAACTTGCACATGCATATTCATCAACCTGCGTGCTAAACTTATCCATTTTCCTGAAATATTTGAAGATTCACTTATCCACATCTTTTCACCACCTGCCCTCTCGGTGGTCAATATCCAGTCTTTCTGGCAGTTTCTGAATTATGCCTTTGAGTGCAGATAAAAAATCAATGAAAAAGATGAAAAATAAAAAATAAAAAATAAAATCTGTATCTTCTTCGAGATTTCTCAAAGGCACTCCTGAAGCAATGTTAACGATTCTTTCTTATAAATCTCCATATACTCTGAGCTGCCCTATATTGAAACCTGTTGTTGCTGGTACCTTCTCCTTCAATAACTGAGCTTGGGGAAGGAAGAGATAAAGATTTCTAATTTAATAATTCATGCATTCCTTGTCTGCTTAAATTTCATTATTTGTAACATGTCATCATCAAAATGTAATTTGGTTCTTTCCTATCAAGGTCCACAACCTGATTCATGACTTTTTTTATGCATGAATGTTTCAGCCTTAAGAGTATGTTTTAAGGTCATGATTATTCATTCCATATTTGGCATTACCTTCCAAAACGGAAGATGCCTTATGGGGTATAGTTGAATGCTACTCTTCTTTCAATATTGTCACAACTTTAAGTATTGCAGGAAATCATTTTCAACCCTGTTTTGGAATAATACATTTAATCAACTAGTGATGATTTGGTCATTTATATATCCATCTCATTGGGTTTTATCCTTTTCCATTAACTGTTTCCAACTATTCTAAATGCAGATAATAGAGAGTAGCCTGTATGGTGAAAATAGCAAAGGAGAGGCTGTAAATTTGTCCCAGCTGGTAATTCCTAAGGCTTATATCTAGAATTGATGTCAAAAGACTTGTTGGTTGCCTTTTTAAGTTTGTCACTGGATTTTTTCCCGTTTCTTGAATTACAACAGCTCTTTCTTCCCCTTGATTTACTATGATTAATGATTTTGCTTGCTATGTTTGATGTCAATAAATTCTTTTTAACTTTTCAATATTGTACTTATACCTGCAGAACCTCATCGATCTGGCAGGTTCTGAAAGCTCGAAGGCTGAAACTACTGGTTTGAGACGGAAAGAAGGATCCTATATTAATAAAAGTTTGTTGACACTTGGAACAGTGAGGCCTCTTAGACCTTTATTATTCATCTGTGCAACAATAGTTGACCACATTCTACATGATATATAATCTTAAAACTATCCTGAGCCAGGAACATGATAGAAAAGGAGAAACCAGTATGACTGGGTTACCTCAAGATTGATTGATTTGTTTTATCTATCTTTTCATGCTTCTAGGTCCATGTGCTTTTAGAGATTTGATATCATAATTTGATATTTATGCTCTTTAAATGTGCCAAGATCTGAATGCACTCTATCCTTCTTTTCCTCTCTCTTTGTCCTTCCCACATGTACATGTACATGCACACCTTGATTGTACGTAAATATGTTCTAATTTTAGAATATCGGGTTTTCACTATCAGCTGCCCCATCGTGTTGGCAAGATATTGTGCTTAATGGAAACCATCAATTTGGTGCCTGTTATTTAGAATTAAATGACCTATGACTTTTATGCCATTATAATTCCTCATGAAAAGATGCTATATGCTTCATTTGATAGTCCCAAATAATTTTCAATCATAAATGATTAAATTGTATGGATAAACTTACCTTGGAATGTGTAATTTGTGACTTGCATAGGTTATATCGAAGTTGACAGATGGGAGAGCCACTCATATTCCATACAGGGACTCAAAATTGACAAGGCTTCTTCAGTCTTCAATAAGTGGTCATGGGCGTGTATCAGTAAGTGCTTGATAAATTTTGGTAAAAGAAAGCACTTGTCTTTTTTTATAATGTGTGGTACTCACACCATTGTCCTTCAGAACAGTTGTTGCTTGCATTTAAGAGACCCATTTTTCATTCCTGTCTGAATATACAGCTCATTTGCACTGTCACTCCCTCATCAAGTAATTTGGAAGAGACACACAATACTTTAAAATTTGCCCACCGTGCAAAGCACATTGAGATTCAAGCAGCACAGAACAAGGTAGTTTTCCATAGATTGTATGCATTCGTTCAAACAATCTCATTTGCCAACATTTGAAATAATGTTTAATAATTCACAGATTATTGATGAGAAATCGCTTATCAAGAAGTACCAAAATGAGATACGCTGTTTAAAGGAAGAGTTGGAACAATTGAAAAGGGGTATTGTGACAGTTCCTCAATTGAATGACATTGTAGAAGATGACATTGTCCTCCTCAAGCAGAAGGTACTTCATAGAGAGTTCTACCATCACATGAACATTCTTTCTTAATTTTATAAGATTTTCAAAAGATAACTGGAAGATTTAATTTATGTCATGTTTGATATGAATGTTAGTTTATTGTAGTCCTTTTCTCAGTGCAACATTATCATTTGTTGTTTTTGTTTTTCTCCTTACTTTTTCATCTTGTTTCCCAATGTTGGACATGACATAGTTGATGCATAATGGTCTGATACATTTAGTCTATTTAACTAGCATTATGATACAATTTCCTTGATTGGATTTTAAATATAAAGCTAGAAGATGGTCAAGTGAAACTGCAATCAAGATTGGAACAAGAAGAGGAAGCTAAAGCAGCTCTATTGAGCAGAATACAGCGGTTGACAAAGTTAATTTTGGTGTCCACAAAAGCTTCACATCCATCAAGGATCTCTCACCGCCCAGGTCCAAGGAGGAGACATTCCTTTGGCGAAGAAGAGGTACGAAGAGCGAATTTGTTTGATTTCATTTGTATTTCAATCTATTTTTCTTTTGGACTATGACTTAATTCTTGTATAAAATGTTGGATAATGGCTTTTATTTCTACTATTTCCTAGTCTGGAACTCTTAAGGGGTAGAGTGAGCCTCTGTATACCAGGGTTTTACCCCCATTGTTTGCACTTGCTTTTATCCGATTGTGGTTGTTTATGTGTAATTTGCAGCTTGCATACCTACCGTACAAGAGGCGGGACTTGATATTGGATGACGAAAACATTGACCCGTATGTTTCTCTAGAAGGGAATACTGAAAGTGTAGATGAGACACTGAAAGAGAAGAAAACCCGAAAGCATGGGTTGCTGAACTGGTTAAAGCTACGGGTATGCATAGCTAAAAGATTTTTATGCATGTTTTACTTGAGTTTAACTGGTTCTCTTGTAAAACTAGTTAAACTTGTCATTATAACGAGTGATCCTTAATTGATTGGAAGTGCTCTACTTTTGTAAAATTCAGCTCTAGTACATTTGAATTCAATTTTCTTTTATCTCAAAAATATTTATCGCCCTTGATTAGAAACGAGATAGTGGGTTGGGAATGAGCACCAGTGACAAATCAAGTGGAGTTAAATCTAATGGTGCACCTTCAACACATCAAGCAGAAAATTGCAATTATCATACAGAATCCAGACTTTCACATCCTTCACTTACAGAAAGCTCTCCATCAGCTGATCTTCTATCTGAGGTCAGGCAGGATAGAGAGGTTCCTGAGGACAATTTCCTTGGGCAAGAAACTCCTTCGGTATGCTAATGGTCCTTTCATTTACTTGTGTTATCTTTCTGGTTGGGGATGCCTTATGGTGGTCTGCATGCTTAATTTTCATGCTTTCCTTATTTTTAGACTAGCATACAAACAAGTGATCAGATTGATCTTCTAAGGGAGCAGCAGAAAATTTTATCTGGAGAGGTGGCACTCCATTCAAGTGCTTTGAAGCGATTATCTGAGGAGGCTTCAAGGAATCCCCAGAAGGAACAGATTCAGGTATTTGGCTGTTTCTATACCTCCTTTCATTATTATTTGCTCTTGACGAACTGAGAAATTTCACTTTGTCGTACTTTTGCATTCAAGTTGGAGATGAAGAAGTTGAGTGATGAAATCAAGGTGAAGAATGCACAAATAGCTTTGTTGGAAAAGCAAATTGCTGATTCCATCATGGCCTCTCACAACAATATGGATAACTTGGAAGCATCACAAGTAAGTTTAGTTCCTTTATGGTAGCACAAACTCCTCATGTATGGCTTCAAGTCCACCTTTAAGCTTTTTGTCCTTGTGTGCTTGCAGACGATTGCTGAACTGACAGCGCAGTTGAATGAGAAGTCATTTGAACTTGAGGTGATCTACCTATACAGTTTGACCTGAGAAAAATTGTATTAGCTTGGCACTGCATATAAAAACATGTTTGATAACCAATTGAAAAAATCATTTGAGCTTGTTTGTTAAGACTAATTGGAAAACTTTTCATCCTCCATCTTAAGTTCATTTGCATAACAAATTGGAGTCATCAATGAAAACAGTACACATTATAGTCATGGGTTAGTTCCTAAGTTGTGTGAGCTTATTTAATAATGGTAATATTTTTTTATTTTATTTTATTTTTTGTCAATTATCCATACTTGTGGTCTTCTTTTGGACATCTGATTTTATTAATCTGGTCTGATGATTGTTGTGTTGCTGTTTACCATTTCAGGTTAAAGCAGCAGATAATCGTATAATTCAAGAGCAGCTCAATGAAAAGGTCAAAAAGTTGACAATTATATATATATATATATAGCTTTCACTGTCTTGCAAGTTGTGTTATCAGTTTATGGCCGGCTGTAACTTGATATTGCGTCTCCAGATCTGTGAATGTGAAGGATTGCAGGAAACAGTAGTCTCTTTGAAGCAGCAGCTCTCAGATGCACTGGAGTCGAAAAAGCTTAGCCCTCTAGCAAGTTACTCTCAACGAATTTCCGAACTAAAAAGTTTTCATGCACAGCATCATGGGGACAGGGAAACTGCAGCATCAAAAGATAGAAATGAAGATTTGCTTCTACAAGCACAGGTTTGTATTTAAACCTTTTGGCACCCCAATCAAGTATTATTTTGATTGCTAGAGCACTATTTCCTTTTATCGTGCTTCCCCACCTAGAAAGAAATTAAGAAAGGAAAATTGTATTCTAAATTCCGGTGCTAAATTTTCTGATAATACCATTGAAATGTTAACAAGTTTCTCATGTCTTACGAAACCAAAATAGAACCTTGTAGACCTTGAGGATCACCGTCTCTAGGAAACTATGTATCGAGCATAGCACGTAGCCTAGCAGATGAAAGCGAGGTTTGTTGTTCTATTGAAGCTAAACAAATTATTTGCATGAAGAAATGTATTCTTCTGCCATTTGTACTTATGGTGGATTGTCAAGAAAAATAAGCTTTTGGCAAATTGCAGACATATAGTTGGAAAATTCTATGCCTGGCTTTTTGTAGATCTTCATACTTTGTTTTTATTAGTGGCAAATTTCACAGCATAATTTCCATTATTTGATGCCTTTGAAGTTTCATTTCTCATACTAGTACAACGAGTTGAATCATTGCTTTTCCTTGATCAGACCACTGAGATAGAAGAACTGAAGCAAAAAGCTGCTGCACTAACAGAATCGAAAGAGCAGTTAGAAACTCAGAACCAAAAATTGGCTGAGGAGAGTTCATATGCCAAAGGGCTAGCCTCAGCTGCTGCTGTTGAGCTCAAGGCATTATCAGAAGAAGTTGCCAAGCTCATGAATCATAATGAGAGATTAACTGCTGAGTTGACAGCATTGAAGAACTCGCCCACTCAGCGTAGAACTGGCAGTACTGTTCGCAATGGCCGAAGAGACAATCACATGAAACGCCAAGACCAAGTTGGGGCAGCCTCGGAACTCAAGAGAGAGTTCGCCGTGAGTCGAGAAAGAGAACTTCAATACGAAGCTGCCCTTATCGAGAAGGATCAAAGAGAGACTGAACTTCAAAGGAAAGTCGAGGAATCCAAACAAAGAGAATCCTATCTGGAAAATGAACTTGCCAACATGTGGGTTCTCGTTGCAAAGCTGAAGAAATCCCAAGGAGCTGAAATGGACCAAAGAGCTGACATGGATGGCTCCGAGACAACTGACGGTTTTGGAATCTGAGTTTTAACAAAGAGTGACGATTTAAGGCTTTTGAGTGAGTCACATAACAGTCTTCAGGTAGTCGGCTTGAGAGTCTAGTGTGTAGAGAATTGTGTTGTGCATAGCTCATTCCAAGTTAGGAGTGTTTGTGTATTTGAAATGATGCTTTTATTGGTACTTGAAATACGTTGATCTAAATTTGAGCCTGTCTGTTAATATTTGTATGAACTAATAACTGTGGTTGGTTCAGGTGGATCCAATTGTGAATGCTATATCAAGCAAAGTTTGTGTGTGTGTGTGTGTGTGTGTGTGTGTGTTCAGGTGGATCCAGACTTTCACATCCTTCACTTACATAATTGAACTGTTAAAAAAGATTAAAACTAAGTGACCCTGTGAAGAATAATTTGAGAATTAAAGTCAAAAGAACGCAAGCGCACAACAAATAAGATGATTTAAAAGAGAGAGGGAACGTGAGACGGACATCAGAATTTTATACTAGTTCTCCAGGTTGCCCCTCGGAGGGAGTATTACTACATTCTTACAAATCTTTGTATCAACTGTCAAATATTCTTAATCACTTAAAATCATTCGAGGGACTGCCACCCATCGTCATAATAATGAATAGAGTTTCTAAATAAATAAAAAACCATGATCCACTTTTAAAGAATTCTCTGTATTGGTTGAGATCCTTCCTTCGACTTCGAGCTATAAAAGAAAAGGATTTCTTAAACTTGAAAGATGTTCAAGGAATTTAGATTATCCAAGATCACTTCACGATCAATCTCGTCACTTTGATTGTTCCTTGAGAGTTTATTTTTGATGAGACATCGCTTTGATTTTGTCCAAACTTTTTTATTTTTTAACATGCTTTCCCATTTTTTGCTTTTGTTTTTTAGTGTGCGAGTGATTTTAGTAAAAGTTTATTGAACACAAACTTTTCAAGCTAAAAAAAACTAGCAAGAGATATATATTTTGTTTATGATTAGGAAGGGGAAAAAAAGAAAGTCATTCTTCATTTCAAACACTCTCAACCGACATGATTTGTTTAGGCTTTACAGAGAATTTATTGATGTGCATCTATAACTTTTGAACTTTCCATGACTTGTCGTTCATAGCAATCGTTATATGTAGGAGCAAGATAAATGGTCCAGTATACCTGTTTTTCATTAAAATTTAAATTTTGTTATTTGATTTGTTTTTTTTTTAGTGTTTTTAGCTTGTTTTGATATTTTAATATCAAAATTAATTATTTTTTTAAAAAAATATTATTTTAATATTTTTAAAAATAAAAAATACTTTAAAAAACAATTATTACTACGTGTCCTTGGAACATGCACTAAACAAATTTCGAGTTCAACAAAATAAAGAATTAATCCGATTATATTCAATTAATCTAATCAATATCTATTCCAGTTAAATGTTGACTTTGAAAAAAAAAACAAAATCACTTGGAACCTATCCTAAAAAACATTATCAACCCACTAAGACCAGCATATGCTTAATGGGTTAATCCATGACCCAACAACCCAGATCCTTGGCTGGTCAGCCACCTAGCCGGCTTTAGGGGCTATGGTCCTCGAGTCTATGCTACACACTAAAGGCTGAATATATCTTGTATGCAGCCACAAACCCTTTTGCCCTCACAAGCCTTGGTGAATTTTCAATTGAAAAGCATCCTACACCAAAACACTAAACATATTCAATTGAAAAACACCCTACACCAAAATACCAAACATACAAGATGCAGTTCTGTTTCTCAATCACTTCGTGCATTGGACTGTGTCTATTCAGCAATTACGAAATGCTTCTGTCCTGCCTTCAGAAGACTATATAGTAATCAGTAATCTTCAAAAGTGGAAAGTCCTGTGGTAATAGAGTTGATCGGAACAGAAGTATCTGAATGCCATGCACAATGCCAACTACTAACCAGAAAATCCCGGAGCAAAGCCTTGCATAAACTTTCTCCCGGCTATGCGAAATCATTTTCCAATAAAGATTAAAAGGCATGGGAGAAGTTTTACAAAATATGGACTTTAAGCATCCAGAACCACAAGGGAACCACACCAACTCGTTAGTTCCATTGCAAATTTGCAAGAAAACTTATAAAGATGCACCTCCTATACAGCACGGAATCTGTAAATTCAGAGCAGTGAAAATGTTTGAAACATCATTTGAATTAGAATGGTTATGTTTAAGAACACATTTAAAGATAGAATGGCTTAAAAAGGACACTTTTATTCCTCCACTCGACTTCCCAAAATGTCCCTTAACAAGTGTCATCCCCATGCTATCTAACTC
>Ga0307515_10014336_pt1 | contig 14711 bp, 10 predicted proteins | sample 17_EM_MG_FD_194513 | JGI IMG/M metagenome (GOLD analysis project Ga0307515, IMG submission 194513) | Populus trichocarpa ectomycorrhiza microbial communities from riparian zone in the Pacific Northwest, United States - 17_EM | ecosystem: Host-associated > Plants > Roots > Unclassified | place... | reverse complement strand
AACCCGGCCGCCACCCAGGCGGCTCTCGCTCTGCGTTGCGCCGATCACCTCCTGACCGGCGGAGGGGCGACGTCATGAACGACGACCTGATGACCGACGAGCAACGCGAGGCCGTCTATGTCCTCGCCGAGACGCTCATCCCGGCGCACCCCGGCGCGCCTTCGGCCGACCAGGCCGGCTTGTCGGCCCGGTTCCTCGACGAGTTCTTCGCGTTGCGTGCCGACATGCTGCCGGCCTTCCTCACCATCGTCGATCGGGCCGGTCTCGAGGACACTCGCGGCTTCTGCGACCGGCTCCGGGCCAGCGAACCGGCAGCCTTCGACACCCTCACCTTCGTGATCGCCGGCGCCTACCTGCTCAGCCCCAAGGCTCGTGCCTGGCTCGGCTACCAAGGCCAGGTCGGCGAGGCACAGGACGGCTCGTCCCAACCGGAATACGCGCCCGGGGGTCTCCTCGACCGCGTCCGCGAGCGCGGCCCCATCTTTCGCGCTACGACTGGAGCTTTGTGACCGCTCTGCCGCTTTCCGGAATCCGAGTGCTCGAACTCGGCAACTACATCGCCGCGCCCACGGCAGGCCGGCTCCTGGCCGACTTCGGGGCCGAGGTCATCAAGATCGAGCGGCCCGGCACCGGCGACGAGCTGCGCAACTGGCGGCTCTACGGCGGGACGACCTCCATGCTGTTCCGGGCGATCAACCGGAACAAGAAGTCGGTCACAGCCGACCTGCGGACCAATCCGGGCCGGCGGCTCGTTCTGGAGCTCGCCGCCCGTTCTGATGCGCTGATCGAGAATTTCCGGCCCGGAACGCTCGACCGATGGGGCTTGGACAGCGCAACCCTCGCGGACCGGAACCCTGACTTGATCATCGCCAGGGTCTCGGCGTTCGGCCAGACCGGGCCGCTGTCGTCCCGGCCCGGATTCGCCGCGGTCGCCGAAGCCTACGGCGGTATGCGCGACCTCGTCGGCGACCCCGACCGGCCCCCATCGCGGATGGGCGTGTCCATCGGCGACTCCATCGCCGGCCTGTACGCCGCCTTCGGGGTCGTCATGTCGCTCTACCAACGCGAAGCCGCGCTCCGTGCCGGGCGGACACCCCCCGGGCCGGCGGACCAGCAGATCGATGTCGCCCTGCACGAGGCGGTCTTTTCGATGATGGAGTCACTGGTCCCGGACCACTCGGCGTACGGGATCATCCGGCAGCGGGTCGGTGGTCGCGTGGAAGGAATCGCGCCGAGCAACGCCTACCTCTGCTCGGACGGGGCCAGCGTCGTCATCGCCGGCAACGGAGACTCCATCTTCCGCCGGTACATGGCGGCCATCGGCCGACCGGACCTCGCGGCGCACCCCGAACTGGCGGCCAACGCTGAGCGCTGGCTGCATCGCGAGGAACTGGACGAAGCGATCTCCGCATGGACCGGGCGCCACACCCGAGCCGAGGTCCTCGCCACTCTCGAGGCGGCCGGCGTCCCGGCGGGGCCCATCCTGACCGCCGCCGACATCGCCGAAGACGACCAGTACGCGTCCCGCCGCATGATCCAAACGCTCCCCGTCGACACCGGGCATGGCGTGCTGCCGGTCCGGTTTCCCGGCATCGTTCCGCTGCTCAAGGACACCTCCATCGAAGTACGCACCGTCGGCCCCGACCTCGGTGAGCACACCCGGCAGGTCCTCGTCGAGGTGCTCGGCATGAGCGACGCGGAAGCAGACGACTTCACCAACAACTCGGAGGTGGCATGAGCCTCCATTTCGGACTCGACACCGTCGACCTACGCGACGTCAGCCTGCGCGACGGATTGCAGCTGAGTCGAAGGCCGCGGTCTTCCCCTGGGTGGTCAGCCCCACGTTAGCAAGGCCTGGGTCACGGGATCAGCAGCAGCTTTCCGGTGGTACGGCGGGACTCGATATCCGCGTGGGCCCGGGCCGCCTCCGCCAGCTCGTACCGCCGGCCGATGTCGATGCGCAGCTTGCCGGCCTTGATCAGAGCGAACACCGTTCCCGCGTTGCGCAGCAACGCCTCCCGGGTGGGGATGTGGTCGAAGAACACCGGATAGCAGATCTTGATGCTGTTCGGCAGGTCGAGCATTTCGATCGTCGGCACGCTGCCGATGAACGGTCCATAGTAGAGCATCGTGCCGTACCGGCGGAGCACCCGCATCGACGCGTGGAAGGTGGACTCGCCGTTGCCGTCGAAGACCACGTCGGCGCCGCGGCCGGCGGTCAGCTCCCGGGCCCGGTCCAGGAACTCGGCGCCGCTGGCCACCAGCACGTGGTCGGCGCCGGCGCGCCGGGCGATCTCGGCCTTCTCCGGCCGGGACACCACCGCGATCACCGAACCGCCGCGGAGCTTCACCATCTGAGTGAGCAACTGCCCGAGACCACCCGCCGCCGCGTGCACCACTGCGGTGTCGCCGGGCCGCACGTCGTACGCCTCCGTGGCGAAGCCGTGCGCGGTCAGGCCCTGCAGCATCGCGGCGGCGGCCACCTCGTCGGAGATTTCGTCCGGCACCGGCACCGCGGTGGCGGCCGGGATCACGATCCGCTCGGCGTAGGTGCCGTTCGAGTAGGCCCAGGCGACCCGGTCGCCCGGCATGAACTCGTCCACCCCCGGCCCGGTCGCCCGTACCGTTCCGGCCGCCTCGACGCCCGGGACGTAGGGCAGCTCCACGCCGGTCGGCCCGTACCGCCGGGCTCCGGTGTCCATGAAGTTGACCCCCGCCGCCGCGACGTCGACCAGGAGTTGTCCCGGCCCGGGCTCGGGGGTGGGCAACTCTCGCATCTCCAAGACCTCGGGGCCACCCAGCCGCTCCACCACGATCGCCTTCATCTGCTGCATCCCTCCGACGGATTCGACGGGTCCGACGATGACAGCGGATAATTGGACCGGCAAGTCCAGAACTGGAGGCGGGATGCTGACCACCAAGGGAGCCGCCACCCGGCGGCGGATCCTCGAGGGCGCCGCCCGCGAGATCCGCGAACAGGGCGCGGCCGGTGTCCGGATCGAAGACATCATGCGCCGGACGGCGACGAGCAAGAGCCAGATCTTCCACTACTTCCCGCAGGGGCGCGAGGAGTTGCTGCTGGCGGTGGCGGCGCACGAGGCCGACCAGGTGCTCGCCGACCAGCAGCCGCACCTGAGCCAGCTCACCACCTGGGCCGGCTGGCAGGCGTGGCGCGACGCCGTCGTCGACCGCTACCGCCGGCAGGGCGAGCACTGCCCGCTCGGCGCCCTGACCACCGAGATCGGCCGTGGCACACCCGCCACCCAGGCGATCACCGGGCAACTCATCCGCCGCTGGCAGGACTACCTGCGGGTGGGCATCGCCGCGATGCAGCAAAGCGGCGAGATCCGCAGCACCCTGGACCCGGACCGGACCGCCGCGGCGATCATCGCCGGCATCCAGGGCGGGGTGGTGATCCTGATGGCGACCGGCCGCAACGATCACCTGACGGCCACCCTGGACAGCATGCTGCTGCTGATGCGAGGTTCGGGCCACTGAGGGTAAAGGTCGGATGACTTAAGACATCGATGGTTGACATGCTCGAAACACTAAGCATATTTTACTAATAATTGCTGCCCCGCCGTCGTCGGCCGAAGGAATCCTCGCCATGCCTGCTTCCTCTCGTCGTGATTTCCTTCGGCTCAGCGGCGCCGCCGGCGCGGGTCTGGCCTTCGCCGGGGTGCGGCCGTTCGCCGCGCACGCCGCCCCGCAGCGACCGTCCGATGTGCACCTGGTGCCGGCCGACGAGGCGACCACGCTGTGGTATCGGACACCCGCCACCGAGTCGAAGATCATTGAGCAGGCGTTGCCGGTGGGCAACGGCCGGCTCGGCGGCCTGGTCGGCGGCGATCCGGCCGCCGATTTCCTCTATCTGACGGACGGCTCGTTCTGGACCGGCACGCGCAACGACAAGCTGCAGGACGACGGGCAGCTGCCGTACGGACCGAACGACTTCGGCAGCTTCGGGCTGCTGGCCAAGCTCCGGGTGGCGCTGCCCGGGCACACTGGCGACGCGATCGCGGACTACCGCCGGCAGCTCGACCTGAGCAACGGCGTGGTGTCCGCGTCCTACCGGCTCGGCGACGTCCGCTTCCGTCGCGAGGTCTACGCCAGCCACCCCGACGACGTGGTCATCCTACGATTCACCGGCGGTCCGCACACCGGCACGATCACGCTCGAGGGCACGCACGGCGAGACCACCACCGGCGGCTCCGGGCAGCTCGCCTTCGCCGGGAGCCTGTCCAACGGGCTGCGCTACGCCGCCGCGGTGACCGCGGTCAGCAGCACCGGCCGGATCAGCGTGGACGGCGCCAAGCTGTCCTTCGACGGCTGCCGCGAGCTGCTCATCGTCGCGTGCGGCGGCACCGACTACAGCCCGGACGCGGCGGCGAACTACCGCAACCCGGCGACCGAGCCGCTGGCCGTCGCCCGCGCCAAGGTGGAGTCGGCCGCGGCCGTGCCCGGCAGCCAGCTGCTGACCACCCACGTGGCCGACTACCAGCGACTGTACGACCGGATGACGATCGACCTGGGCCCGTCGTCGGCGGTGCAGCGCGCGTTGAACTCGTGGTCGCGGATCGCCGTGCGCTGGACCGACCCGTCCACGCCCGACCCGGAGCTGGAGGCCGCGTACGTCCAGTACGGCCGCTACCTGACCATCACCGGCTCCCGCGACGCGCTGCCGATGAACCTGCAGGGCATCTGGGTGCACAACAACAACCCCGACTGGTACGCCGACTACCACACCGACATCAACGTCCAGATGAACTACTGGCTGGCCGACCCCGCCGGCCTCGGCGAGAACGCCTACCCGCTGGCCGAGTATTGCGTGTCGCAGCTGCCCACCTGGACCGACGTCACCAAGCGGCTGTTCAACGATCCGCGCAACCGGTTCCGCAACAGCAGCGGGCGGATCGCCGGCTGGGCGATCGCTTTCTCCACCAACATCCATGGCGGCAGCGGCTGGGCCTGGCACCCGTCCGGCAACGCCTGGCTTTGCAACTCGTTGTTCCGGCACTACGAGTACAGCCAGGACCGCGGGTACCTCGAATTGATCTATCCGGTCCTCAAGGGCGCGGCCGAATTCTGGCAGGCGCGGCTGATCCCCACGACGGTCACAGATCCGGACGGGACGCGGCGCGAGGTGCTGATCGACGACACGTCATGGTCGCCCGAGCACGGACCCGACGCCAAGGGCACCACGTACGGTCAGGAACTGGCCTGGGATCTGTTCCGGCAGTTCCAGATCGCGTCCCGGGCGCTCGTCCGCGACCAGGCGCTGGCGACCGAACTGGCCGCGCTGCAGGCCAAGCTGTATCTGCCCCAGGTCAGCCCGAAGTCGGGCTGGCTGGAGGAGTGGATGAGCCCGGACAACCTCGGCGAGACCCTGCACCGGCACCTGTCCCCGCTGATCGGCTTCTACCCCGGCGACCGGATCAACCTCGACACCAGCACGAAGGAACTGATCGACGGCGTACGCGCGCTGCTGACCGCCCGCGGCATGGACAGCTTCGGCTGGGCCTGCGCCTGGCGGTCGCTGTGCTGGTCCCGGCTGAAAGACGCGGAGAAGGCGTACCAGCTGTACCTGACCGTGCTGCGCCCGTCGATGAACAACGGCAACGGCACCGCGGCCAACTGGTTCGACATGTACAGCCAGAACACGTACACGATCTTCCAGATCGACGCCAACCTCGGCGGGTCCACCGCCGCGCTGGAAATGCTGCTCTATTCCCGGCCGGGCGTCATCGAGCTGCTGCCCGCCCTGCCCAAGGCCTGGGCGGCCACGGGCAGGGTCACCGGCATCGGCGCCAAGGGCGGCTTCGAGGTCGACCTCGCCTGGCACAACGGAAAGGCGACCACAGCGACCGTACGCAGCATCGGCGGCACCGTCACCGAGCTACGCGCCGGCACCTTCCGCAAGACGATCACCCTGAAACCCGGCAAGTCGGTGACCGTCCGAATCTCCTGACGATGTCGTTATTGCCGAACGCCATCTTTGCCGGCACGGTCGATGGCCGCCTTTTCGAGGGTGGACCTCAGCGCGGCAACCTCGTCAACGAGTGCCAGGACGGCGTGCGCGTGCGCGGCCGCGATCACGGCTGGTGTACCGGGAAGCTTGCTACCGATGCCGGCTAGCAGCTCGGCGGCCCGTTGCCTGTTGCTCGACTGCGACATGTCCGCCCGCTTTCCGTTGCGACTACGGCTTCAAGATCTGCAGTGTGGCATGCCCTGTAAAGCCGTGATCGTCCTGGAGTAGCCGCTCACCTGTCGGTTACCTTTAAGGGCACGATGGACGCGGCGCCCGGCCAACCGGACAGCGTGACCGCCTGGCTGGAGGCCGGCGGCGCGCAGGGCCTGCAGGTCGGCTCGCACAACGTGCAACACAATCAATTCCAGTTCGGCTATACCCCGCCGGTCGTGCGGTCGGCTTATCTGGAGCAAGTGCGCCGGATCGCGCCGCCGCAGCTGCGGGATCGCGAGGCCGAGTTGGCAGAGTTGGCCGCCTTCTGCGCCGGTGACCCCGAGCATGCGTACGCATGGTGGCGCGCACCCGCGTGGGCCGGCAAGTCGGCCCTGATGGCCTGGTTCGTCCTGCACCCGCCGCCCGGGGTCCGGATCGTGTCCTTCTTCGTCACAGCGCGGCATCACCGGCAGAACGACCGGAAGGCTTTCGTCGACAACGTCCTGGAACAACTCGCGGAAGTGCTCGAGCACCGCGGGCTCCCGGCCGGCCTCACGGATTCGACGCGCGACGCCCACCTGGCCGGCATGCTCTCGGCGGCCGCGGCGGCCTGCCGGCAATCGGGCGAGCGGCTGGTCCTGCTGGTGGACGGGCTCGATGAGGACCGCGGAGTGACGGTCGAGCCCGAGTCATACAGCATCGCCGCGACCCTGCCGCGCCACCCGCCCGCCGGGCTGAGCATCGTTGTGTCGAGCCGGCCCGAGCCGCCGCTGCCGCCGGACGTGCCCGAGGATCATCCGTTACGGGGCCGGTGCCTCGTGCGGGAGCTCGGACAATCGGCGTACGCCGAGGTGGTCCGGGCCGACGCAGAGCGGGAACTGAAAAGGATTCTGCTCGCCGGCGGCGCCGAGCGGGACATCCTCGGTCTCGTCGCCGCCGCCCGCAGTGGCCTATCCGTGCGCGATCTGGCCGAGCTGGTCGGTGCCGACGAGTGGCTGGTCAAGGACCATCTGACCAGCTTCACCGGGCGTACCTTCGCCCGCGCCGACACCGCCTATGTGCTCGCCCACGAGGAATTGCAGTCGACCGCGACGAGGCTGCTGGGCCCGGCCCGGCTGCGCGAGCACCGGCAGCGCTTGCACGAGTGGGCCGAGCGCTACCGCGACCTCGGCTGGCCCGTCGGGACACCCGACTACCTGCTGCGTGGCTACTTCCGGATGCTGTCCGAGCAGGGCGACGCCGCGCGCATGGTGCGCTACGCCGCCGACCCGGACCGGCACGACCGCATGCTCGACCACACCGGCGGCGACGCCGTGGCCCTGGAAGAGATCGCCCTGGCGCAGGACGCGCTCCTCGCCGAACCCGATCTGCCGGCGATGTGCAAGCTGGTCCTGCGGCGCACGGACCTCGAGGATCGCAACACGAACGTCCCGTTCACCCTGCCGAGGCTGTGGGCCGCCGTGGGCAACATCGCGCGCGCCGAAGCGCTGGTCCGCTCGATCCCCGAGGAGGCGAGCCGCCGCGCGGCGGCGCTCACGCTGCTGGCGCCCGAGGTGGCCGCGGCCGGCCACCATGCCCGGGCCGAACTGCTCGCCGGCCTGATCCCGGCCCCCATGTTCATCGACGCCGACCAGCCGAGCAAAGCGATCTGCGAAGTCGTCCGCCGGATCGCCCGGAACGGCGACCACGATCGGGCCGCAGCGCTGGCGAGCAGCATCGAACCCCCGTTCTGGCAATCCCGGGCGCATTGCGAGGTCGCCGTCGCCCTCGCCGGCACCGACGGGAGCCTGACGGAGGCCGGGGCACTCGCCCGGCGGATCCCGATGCCATATTGGCGGGCACAGGCTATGGCTGTCCTGGCGACGCAGGCCGCCCGCCGTGGACAGAACGACCTCGCGGAACGGCTGGCCGGCGACGCGGCGAGCGAGGCGGGTGCGCTGCCGGGCGACAGCGACCGGGCCCTGCTGCACGCGTTCCTCGCCCAGCAGATCAAACCGTGGGGCGGCGCCGATCGGGCCGGGCGGCTGGCCGCCCTCGCCGTGGGAGATGCCACGGCTGTCGACGCGCCGCACCACCGAGTCGAAACCCTGACGAAGATCCTTCCGTTGCTCGCCGACATCCTCGACCGAGCGGAGCTGGCGAATCTGGCCCGCCTGGCGGAGTCGACCCTCGCCGCGGCTCGCGACGACCATCGGATTCCGCTCGAGCATCCGGTCCGTCTGCTGCTCGGGGCCACGGCGTCGGCCTGGTACGCGGCGGGCGACCTCGACCGCGCGGTGGCGGTCGCAACCTCTATTGTGGACCCGTTGGACCGAGAGAGCGCCCTGCTCAGGGTGGTTGGAGCCGCCGCGGCCGCGGGAGACCTCGATAGTGCCCGCGCACTCGCCGATTCCCTGCCCGATCCCGCCGAGAAGGACCGAGCGCTCGGCAGAATCGTCGCCAACCTGGCCGGGGTGAACGACGACGAGCACAGCGCCGATCTGGTGAACGCCATCCGGGACCGCGCGGTTCACGCCGCCGCGTTGACCGACTGGGGTTATCGCGCGGCCCAGCGTGGCGACCTCGACACCGCGACCGATCTGGCGAAACGCGCCGAGGCGATCGGCCGGTCCACCGGTGACCCGGCCGCGAAGGCTCGCCTGCTGACGCCGCTGGTGTCCGTGCTCGTCGCGGCGGGCGATATGAAGCGCGCCCGGGCGGCCGCTCGGCGGGCCGCGGCGGCATACCGTGCCGCGCCCGAACGGCACCAGTTCAACCCGCCGCTGGCCGCTCTCGTCCGAGCCAGCGCCCAAGCGAACGACTACGAGACCGCCGCCGACGTCGCCCGGATGATCAAGGATCCGCACGCGCGCGCCCGGGCACTGGCCGAACTCGCGTCCTCGATCGGGCGGCGCGACAACCGGGACATGGCGTCGGGCCTGCTCAGTGCCGCGGAGACGGCCGCCATGTCGATCCCCCACCAGCGCAAACGCCTCGAAACGCTGCGGAAGGTCATGGCCGCCCTCTGGATCATCGGGGCGGACGAAGCCGCGGAAGCCCTGGCGCGGCGGATGGCCGAGCGCGACGACGTCAGCGAACCGCCGCAACCGCCGGCGCCACCGGTCTTCCTGCCCCAATACGCCCCGGCCTTCCACACTGCCAGCCAGCGAACGTCGCCACTCGTGCCGCAGGAACGCGACCAAGCCCAGGCCTCGGCGGTCGAGACTGTGGCGGCGGCGGGCGACTTCGAGCGGGCCGAGACGCTCGGCGCCTTGATCGCCGACCAGCGGCAGCGGGCCACGGCGCGGACCCGCCTGGTGCTGGCTTTGGCCCGCGCCGGTCAGCATGACCGGGCCCATGCGCTAGCCCGATCGTACGAGGATTCCCTCCATCGGAGCGGGCGCCTGCGCGAGCTCGCCGACGTCCTCGCCGATCAGGGCGCCATCGCTCTGGCCGAGGAGGTCGCCCGCTCTATCGACAACGACTACGAGCGGGTCAAAGCACTGATCACTCTGGCCCGCAAGGTCGAGCCGGCCCAGGCCCGGTCCCTCTTGCTCATCCCCGTACGGCACGGAAGGTTGCCGGACATCATGGACCTGGTCGCCGTAGTGTGCCCGCAAGCCGTCGAGGCCATCGCCGACCACCTACTTATCGACCATTGACTATTAGGAAGGTTTATTTATTGTTAACGATCGACGGCTCTCATCTCCGGAGGCACCATGCCGCGGTCCCGCTCTCCCCTGCTCGCTCTGGTTTTCGCCCTGCTGGCCACGATCGGTGGCGTCGCCGCCGGCGCCCCGGCGCAGGCCGCCGGCTACCTCACCGCCACCTACACTCTGGTCGGCGAGTGGAGCGGCAACTTCCAGGCCCAGTACACGATCACCAACGGCACCTCGGCCACGGTCAGCAGTTGGAAGGTCGAGTTCGACCTCAACGCCGCCACGACCATCACCAGTTCGTGGGACTCGGTCATCACCCGGACCGGGAACCACATCACCGCGAGCAACGCCGCCTACAACGCCCCGCTGGCGGCCGGCGCCTCGGCCACCTTCGGCTTCATCGCCAGCGGCCCGGCCCGGCCGGCCAACTGCCGGGTCAACGGCGGTCTCTGCGCCGGCGGTGCGGGTGACACCAGCGCGCCGACCGCCCCGGCGAACCTGCGCGTCACCGCGACCACCCGCAGCACGGTGGCGCTGGCCTGGACCGCGTCGACCGACAACGTGGGCGTCACCGGCTACGACGTCTACGTCGGCGGGAGCGTCGCGATCAGCACCACCGGCACCTCGGGCGTGGTCGGCGGGCTCAACCCGTCCACCTCGTACACGTTCACGGTGAAGGCGCGAGACGCGGCGGGCAACTCGTCGGCGGCCGGCAACACGGTCAGCGCCACCACGGCGGCCGGCACCGGCTCGCTCGTGCCGGTTGCGCCCTATGTGGACATGGGCTCCTACCCGACACCGTCGTTGACCGCCTTGCTCGCCGGCGGCCACCTCAACTCGCTCACGCTCGCGTTCATCACCGGCAGCGGTTGCAAGGCCTCGTGGTTCAACGCCTACGATGCCCGTACGGCATGGCAGAAGGACCAGATCGATGCGGTCCGGGCGCAGGGCGGCGATGTGAAGATCTCGCTCGGCGGCGCGGCCGGCAGCGAGCTCGCCCAGATCTGCGGCACGCCGCAGGCGGTGGAGACCGAGTATCAGGCGATCGTCGACGCCTACAACCTGAAGTACCTGGACATCGACATCGAGGGCGGCGCGGTGGCCGACCCGGTGTCGATCGCCCGGCGCTCGCAGGCGCTGGTGCTGCTGCAACAGGCCAGACCCAACGTCAAGATCTCGCTGACCCTGCCGGTGCTGCCCGAGGGCCTGGACGCGAACGGCTTCGCGGTGCTCAAGTCGGCGCACGACACCGGCGTGAACCTCGACCTGGTCAACGTGATGGCGATGGACTACCAGCGGCCGACCGGCAACTACGGCACGTTCGCCACCCAGGCCGCGCAGTCCACGTTCAACCAGATCAAGAGCTTGTGGACGACCAAGACCGACGCCCAGATCTGGCAAATGGTCGGGGTCACCCCGATGATCGGCAAGAACGACGACGGCGGCACATTCACCCTGGCTGACGCGAGCACGCTGGTGGCGTTCGCCAAGAGCAAGCACCTGGGCATGCTGTCCTTCTGGGAGATGACCCGGGACCGCAACGCCTGCACCGGGGCGCTGTCCCAGTGCACCAACGTCACCCAGACGCCGTACCAGTTCAGCCAGATCTTCGCCGGCTTCACCGGCTGAATTTCCGGACCGGCGGCGGCACGGCGAGGTGCCGCCGCCTCAGCCCGGCTCGGCGCGCCGGGCCTACCTCGTTCCGGCGACCATCCGGGCGGCGAGCCGGTCGGCACGGCAGGTTGCCCGACCTCATGGACCTGGTCGCCGCGGTGTGCCCCGAAGCCGTCGAGGCCATCGCCGACCACCTACTCATCGACGACGGCGTCCACTAACCACCGGTGTCCATTGTCGTCGCTTGTTGGCCGGTATTGGCCCATCGTACGGTGAATCATGTTCACCGAATCCAAGCTCACGGTTATCGCCGGCGCCGGGCCAACCGGCCTCACCCTGGCCCGCGAGCTGCAACGCCGCGGCGCCCCGTTCCGCCTCCTCGAGAAGGACGCGACGCTCATGCAGGGTTCGCGCGGCAAAGGGATCCAGCCCCGTACGCAGGAAGCACTGGAAGATCTTGGTTTGCTCGACCGGTTCCGCGCCGTCGGCCGGGACTATCCGCCGGTGCTGATCCGCCGGCCCGGCGGCGGCACGATATCTCGCCGGATAGACGAGCTGCACGACCCGACCCCGGCCGTGCCCTACCCGAACGTGCTGATGGTCCCCCAGTGGCGCACCACCGAGCTGCTCGCCGACGGGGTGCCGGTCGAGCTGGGCGTCGGCGTCGAGTCACTGACCCAGGACGACGCCGGCGTGCACCTCGCTCTCGACAACGGCGAGACGGTCACCGCCAGCTACGTCGTCGGGGCGGACGGCGGCCGCAGCACGGTCCGGCGCGCGGTCGGCGTCGAGTTCGAGGGCACGACCCGCGACGCCGAGCAATTGTTCATCGCCGACGTGCGGCTGACCGGCCTCGACCGAGACAACTGGCACGTCTGGCCGGACGCCGACGGGAAGTCGATGCACCTCGGACTGTGCCCGATGCCTGGCAGCGACGACTTCCAGCTCATCACCCCGCGGATGGACGAGCCGATCGAGGAACTGGTGGCGGCGGCCGATCCGGCGATCACGATCACCCACGTCGGCTGGACGTCGCGGTTCCGGGCCAACATCCGGATGGCGTCCCGGTTCCGGGTCGGCAACGTCTTCCTGGCCGGCGACGCCGCCCACGTGCACTCCCCGGCCGGCGGGCAGGGTCTCAACACCGGCATCCAGGACGCGTACAACCTCGGGTGGAAGCTTGCGACTGGCGACGACGACCTGCTCGACACCTACGAGGCGGAACGGCTGCCGATCGCCGCCCACGTGCTCGGCATCAGCACCCGCCTGCACCAGCGCGCGGTCGACCGGCAGGGCGGCGCGATGCGGCGCGACGACCCGGTGCTGCGTCAGTTGTCACTGTCCTATCGGGAGGGTCCGCTGGCCGTCGACCACCGCGCGGCGCCCGGGTCGGTGCGGGCGGGCGACCGGGCGCCGGACGCACCGCTGGCCGCCGGCCGCATCTTCGACCTGCTGCGCAGTCCGCACGCCACGCTCCTGACCCTTTCCTGGCCCGGCGAGCTGCCGCCCGTCGGCATTCCCGTGCACCGCATCGACGAGGCGCGCGAGATCTATGACGATCAAGAGCCGACCCTGTTTCTCGTACGCCCGGACAACTACATCGGCTGCGTCACGTCCTCGGTCGAGGACGTCACCGCGTATCTGAAGCTGATCCACCAATAGACCCGGGGGCGGCAGAGGTCAGGCCGGTCTCCGGCGCACCGATCAATACGGCCATGTTGCCGGGTGGCTGCCGGTTCTCGTACAGCAGCTGGTGCACGTATCCGATGTGCTCAAACGTCTCCACAAGGGAGAGACACGGGTCGAGGCGTCCCGTCGCGGCGAGGTGGACCACCGCCCGGCACTGCCGCACGTTCGCGAAGTGCGAGCCCTGCAGGCGCTTCTGGCGCATCCACAGGAAGCGCAGGTCCACATCGGCCTGAAAGCCGGTGGTCGCGCCGCAGATGACCACCATTCCCGCGGTGTCGCACAGGTACAGCGACGTCGGCAGGGTGTCCTGACCCGGGTGCTCGAGCACGACCCGCGGTGCCCGTCGCGAGCCCAGCACCTCCCAGTAGCGACGCCCGAACGCCCGGACCCCGGCGAGCCAGGCGTCGAACCCTTCGGTGTCGGCCGCGTCCGGTGGCCGGCCCCAGTGGCTGAACTCGGTGCGATTGAGCGTCAGCGCGCCGAGCTTGCGGCAGTACCCGGCCTTCTCCTCGCTGGACACCACCGCGACCGGTATCCCACCGAGCGCCCGGACGATCTGGATCGCCATCGAACCGAGGCCGCCGGCACCACCCCAGATGAGCACCGGATCGGCCGGCTGCACGGTATTGGGCGGCCAGCCGGTCAACTGCCGGTACGCGGTGGCCGCGGTCAGCAGGAAGGCCGCCGCTTCCTCCCAGGTAAGGCCGGCCGGCTTGGGGATGCATTGGTAGTCGGCGACCACGGTGAACTGGGCGAAGGCGCCGAAGTTGTCCTCGTATCCCCAGACCCGCTGGGTCGAGGAGGTCATCGGGTCCGCGCCGAGGCGGATGTCGTCGGCCGACTCGTCCCAGCGGCAGGCGGACATGATGACGTGGTCGCCGACCGCGACGGTCCGGACCGACTCGCCGACCGCCCAGACGATCCCGGCGCCGTCCGAGCCGCCGATGTGGTGGTCATCGGTCAGGCCGAGCCGGCGGCGCTGGGCGATCACGTCGACCGGCTGGCCGAGGGCGGCCCAGACGTTGTTGAAGTTGATCCCGGCCGCCATGACGTACACCAGCACATGTCCCGGTGGCACCTCGGGGACCGGCACCGTCTCGGTCCGGAACGCCTCGGCCGGGGGCCCGAAACGGTCCGGGCGGATGACCGAGGCGTACATGCGCTCCGGCACGTGACCGAGCGGTGGTGCCATGCCGACCTCGTAAAGACTCCGGGTCATCGTCCGTTCTCCCCATCCGGTACGGATCAGCGGGCGCGGAAGCCACGCTGTGACTTGCGGCCCAGGTAACCACTCCGGACGAGATCCTCGAGAAGTCCGGCGGGCCGGAGATCGGGCTCCTGGAACGCCTCGAACAAGCGGTGCTGCACGGCCAGGCAGATGTCGATCCCGATCATGTCGAGCAACTCGAGCGGGCCCATCGGAAAGCCGCAGCCGTCGCGCATGACCGTGTCGATGTCATCCGCGGCGTACGTCTGCTCGAGCAGCCCGACAGCCTCGTTGAGGTAGGGCAGCAGCAGCGCGTTGACCACGAATCCGGCCCGGTCGTGGCAGTGCACTGCCCGCTTTCCCAGCGCGGAGCAGAGTGCGC